>Ga0209810_1001721_pt1 | contig 30771 bp, 30 predicted proteins | sample Coa_R1_7_FD_187159 | JGI IMG/M metagenome (GOLD analysis project Ga0209810, IMG submission 187159) | Surface soil microbial communities from Centralia Pennsylvania, which are recovering from an underground coalmine fire - Coalmine... | ecosystem: Environmental > Terrestrial > Soil > Unclassified... | reverse complement strand
GCCCTCGATCAGTGCGCCAAGCGGCAGATCGAGCGGGTGACGATCTCCGGAATGATCGGGAAGCTTTCGAAAATGGCGAAGGGGAAGATGATGACGCATGCCGCCGGCTCCGATGTCGATACCGGCTTTCTTGCGCAGCTCGCCGGGCTGTCCGGCGCGCCGGAAGAGGTTGTGGAGGAAATCCTGGAGGCCAATACGGCGCGGCAGGTGGCGGAGATCGCCCAGGCGCGGGGACTCGTCGCCTTTTTCGACCGCCTCGCCGCGAGGGTCTGCGAGGCATGCCGCCGCCATGTGAAGGGCGCCTTGGAAGTCGAATGTCTTCTCACCGATTTTGAGGGGAATGTCATTGGAAAAGGAAGCACCGGAAGATAAAGTCGCCGTGATCGGGATGGAGGGGGAGGGTCTTGACCATCTGACTCCGGAGAGTCAACGACGGATCGCCGCCGCCGATCTACTGATGGGAGGGGAGCGGCATCTCGCCCACTTGCCCGGTTCTTCGGCGGAGCGGATTGTCATCGGATCGAACCTGAAGGAGATCGCCGAGCGGGCCCTGCTGGGATTGAAAGAGGGGAAGCGGGTGGTGGTCCTCGCTTCGGGCGACCCTCTCTTCTATGGGATCGGCGCGTTTTTAATCAAGCGGATTGGAAAAGAGCGGGTGGAGGTGATTCCCGCTGTCAGCGCCATGCAGCTCGCCTTCGCGCGGGTGAAGGAGCCGTGGCAGGAGGCGGCGCTGGTCAGTCTTCATGCGAAGCCGATCGAAAATCTTCTCCCCGCCCTGGAGGAGAAAGGGCTGATCGGGCTTTTCACCGACGAGACCAACACCCCCGATGCGATCGCTCGTTTTCTCTTGGGCCGGGGCGAGGCCGGTTGGGCCGGGTGGGTCTGCGAAAATTTGGGTGGGATAGAAGAGCGGGTCGGCGCGATGACGCTTGATGAGATGGCCCGGGGACAATTCGCCTCCCTGAATGTGGTGATCCTGAAGCGGGATAAGCCGACCGATACCGCCGGGGCCGACCGGCCGGTCCGGTGGGAGGGGGCCTTTGGTATTCCCGACGATCTCTTCATCTACCGAAGGCCCAAAGCGGGGCTGATCACGAAGAAAGAGATCCGCGTGATAAGCCTCGCCGAGATGGGGCTTCGGCGCGACGGCATCACGTGGGACATCGGCGCCGGTTCCGGATCGGTTTCGATCGAGCTGGCCCGTCTCTGCCCGGAGGGAGCGGTCTTCGCCGTCGAGAAGAACCGGGAGGACTTCGAGCTGATCGAGCGGAACATGCGCCGGTTTGGAGTAGAAAACATCACCGCTGTCTGCGAGCGTGCGCCGGCGGGGTTGGATCGCTTTCCAGATCCCGATGCGGTTTTCATTGGCGGATCGGGCGGAGAGATGGAGGAGATCCTCTCCCTCTGTACCGCGCGGCTTCGGCCTGGCGGGCGGATCGTGGCGAATTTGATTACCCTGGAGAACCTCTACCACTTCAGCCACTTCTTCAAAGAAATTCCGTGGGAGGTCACCTATACCCTGGTCCAGGTTTCCCGATCCAAACCGATCCTGGAGATGGTGCGGTACGAGGCGCTGAATCCAATTACCATCGCCGTCGCGAAAAGAAAAGGAGAGGGATGAAGCTGGGAAGATTCTACGGCATCGGGGTCGGCCCGGGCGATCCGGAACTCTTGACGGTTAAAGCGCTCAATCGGCTTCGGTCGGTCGATGTCATTTTCTACCCCGCCTGCCGGCCGGGGGCGGGAAGCTATGCGCTCCGGATTGTGCAGGGACTTGTTGGAGAGCGGGCCGAACTCAAGGGGCTTCTCTTCCCGATGGAGCGGGAGATGGAACGATTGGTTCCGATCTGGAAAGAATCGGTCGCCGCGATTTACGACAATCTCTCCGCCGGGCGGGAGGTCGCCTTCATCACCGAGGGAGATCCTTTCTTCTACAGCACCTTCGTCTACCTCTACGATCTGATGCGGCAGCTTCATCCCGAGGTGGTGATCGAGGTGATTCCGGGGATCTCTTCGGTCATGGCCGCCTCGGTCCGGGCGGGGGTTCCGCTGGCGATGGCCGATGAGCGGATGGCGGTCCTCCCGGCGACCTATGAGGAGGACTACCTCGAGGAGGCGCTTGATCGATTCGACACGGTGGTCTTCATCAAGGTCAGCAGCGTCCTTCCGAAATTGATCGCACTGCTTGAACGGATGAAGCTGATCGACCGGGCGGTGATGGTCGAGCGCTGCGGAAGCGCCGAGGAGCGGCTGGTCTACGATCTGAACACTTTACGTGAAGCGCGGTTGAATTATCTCTCACTGGTGATCGTGAGGAAGGAGCAGAGATGACGAAGAAAGATTTGGCGATTGTCGCCATCACCAAAGGCGGAGTAGAGATCGCCCGGCGGCTTCGAGACCATTTCTCCGAGGCGGACTTCCTCATTTCTGAGAAGTTCTCTGCAGCGGCGGGAGAAAGGGTTATCCCGCTGGGAGGACCGTTGAGCAAGAATGTCGGCGAGTTCTTTCATGCCTACGACAAAATCGTCTTCCTCGTCTCACTGGGGGCGGTGGTCCGGCTGATCGCGCCGCATCTGAAGGACAAACATGTCGATCCGGCGGTCCTGGTCGTCGATGATCGGGCGCAGTTTGTGATCTCCGTCCTCTCGGGTCATGTCGGCGGCGCGAATGCTTTTACCGAAACGGTAGCCAAGACGCTGGGGGCCGCGCCGGTGATCACGACGGCATCGGACGTGGGGAAGACGATCCCGGTCGATATCCTCGGCCGGGAGCTCGGGTGGACCCTGGAGGGGGAGGAGCATGTCACCCGGGTTTCGGCCAGCGTGGTGAACGAGGAGCCGGTCGCCTTTCTTCAAGAGACGGGAGAGAAGAGTTGGTGGACCCGGCCGACCCCGCTTCCCCCCAATATCGAATGTTTCACCTCTTTGGGGGCGCTGATGGACAACGAACGGGCTGGCAAGCGGTATGGGGCCTATCTGGTCGCAACCGATCGGAGTCGGAGCTCCTTTCCGGGACAAATGCAGGACCGGACCGTCCTCTACCGTCCAAAGAGCCTCGATCTCGGGATGGGGTGCGACCGGGGGACGCCGATTGAAGAGATCGAAGAATTGATCGGGACGACGCTGGAGAAGAATGATCTCTCGATGGCGTCGGTCCGGGCGCTTGCCACGCTTGATCAGAAATCGGACGAGCCGGCGTTCCTTCATCTCTGCGAGAAAAACGGCTGGAAGTTGGTCGCCTTTTCCAAGGAGGAATTGCAGCAGGTCGAGGGGATTCTGACCCCCTCCGCCGTGGTCGAGAAGTGGGTCGGCACACCGAGCGTGTCGGAGGCCGCGGCGCTGAGATCGAGCGGCGCATCGGCGTTGTTGATCCCGAAGGTCAAAGCGAAGCGGGCCACACTCGCCGTGGCCCGGGTCGTCTTTTCATGAGAAAAGCGAGCATTGGGCTTGGCCCCTGCGAACGCGGGGTGTGGGGGCATTGGAGGAGGTCGCTTCGCCTTTGCCGCACAGGCTCCTACATACAAAAGGAGTGGATCGATGGATAAAAAAGGGGAGCTCTACCTGGTGGGGTTCGGACCGGGACACTTCAACCATCTGACGTTTCGGGCGCGGGAAGTGATCGGCCGGGCCGACGTGGTGGTCGGATATCGAACGTATATCGACCTGGTCGCCGATCTTCTGGAAGGAAAAGAAATCGTCTCGACCGGGATGACGGAGGAGATCGACCGGGCCCGTGTCGCCGTCGATCGGGCGCAGAAAGGGGAGCGGGTCGCGATCGTCTCCAGCGGCGACGTCGGGATTTATGGGATGGCGGGGCTCATCTTCGAGATCCTCTCCGAGATCGGCTGGAAGCCGGGGGGCGATTTCTCGGTCGAGGTGATTCCCGGCATCACCGCCCTCTCCGCTGTCGCCTCCCTTGTCGGCGCGCCGCTGACGCACGACTTCGCCGCGGTGAGCTTAAGCGATTTGCTGACTCCCTGGGCCATCATCGAGAAGCGGCTCCATGCGGCCGGGGTGGGAGATTTTGTGATCGCCCTCTACAATCCGCAGAGCAAGCGCCGGGACTGGCAGCTCAAAAAGGCTCAGGAAATTTTGCTTCAGTATAAGGTTCCCGACACTCCGGTGGCGGTCGTCAAGAGCGCCTATCGCGAGGGAGAGCGGATCGTTCTGACGACGCTGGACCGCATGGCGGAGGCAGAGGTGGGAATGCTGACGACGATTCTGATCGGGAACGCATCAACGTTCCGATATCTCGATTTTCTTGTGACGCCGCGCGGCTATTCCGGAAAATACGACCTTGAATCAGGGGAGATTCTCCACAAGGGAATCGATAGGCCGGGGAGGTCGTTGAACCGGCCCGCCGATTTCAAACCATAAGGGGAAACGCGGTGATGACTCCAGGCAAAATCTATCTCGTCGGCGCGGGGCCGGGTGATCCTGAACTGTTGACGGTGAAGGGGATGCGGCTGCTGCAGGAGGCTGACCTGATTCTTTATGCGGGATCTCTGGTGAACCCGGTCGTTCTTCAATTTGCCCGTCCCGATGCGGTTCTTTACGACAGCGCCGGGATGGTATTAGAAGAGATCGTCCGAATCCTGATCGAAGCCGCCCGGACCGGAAAAAAGGTGGTCCGGCTGGCGAGCGGCGATCCCTCCCTCTTCGGAGCGATGGGCGAGATGACCGAGCCGGTTCTAAAGGCAGGCCTGGAATTTGAAGTCGTCCCGGGGGTGAGCTCGTTTCTGGCCGGCGCGGCTTCCCTCAAAAGAGAGCTGACAGTGCCGGAGGTGAGCCAGACGGTGATCTTGACCCGTTGCGAGGGACGAACCCCGATGCCTGATTTGGAGAAGCTGGTCGAGCTGGCCCGGCATCGATCGACGATGGTGATCTTTTTAAGCGTCCATCTCGCCGGCAAGATCGAGAGAGAACTCTTGTCGGTTTATCCGGCCGAGACGCCGGTAGCGGTGGTTTACCTGGCGAGTTGGGAGGATGAAAAGATTGTCCGGGGCCGGTTGAGCGATCTTCACGCCTTGATCAAAGAGAATCAGATCACCGAAACCGCCCTGATCTATGTCGGTGAATTCCTCGCCTCGAAGGGGACCCGTTCCCGGCTTTATGATGCGACGTTCAGCCATGGGTACCGGAAAGCGTCGGAGTAAGGAGAGATCACATGCCGGCAAAAGGGCTGATCGTGATCCATACCGGCGCAGGCAAGGGGAAAACCACGGCTGCCCTCGGGACCGCTTTTCGAGCGCTCGGCTACGGCTGGAAGATCCTGGTGGTTCAGTTTATCAAGGGGAGTTGGCATTACGGGGAGCTCGATTCGGCGAAGAAATTCGGCGATCAATTTCAGATTTGCCCGATGGGAGAGGGCTTCACCTGGGACACAAAAAATCCCGAACGGGACCGGCAGAAGGCGCAAGAAGCGTGGGAGTTCGGGGTGAAAGAGGCGCTGACCGGAAACTATCAGATGATCATTTTCGACGAAATCAATTATGTCATCCGCTATCACTACCTCGAAGTCGAAAAGGTCGTTGAATTCTTGAAAACAAAACCGCCGGCGCTCCATGTTTTCCTGACCGGCCGGGACGCTCATGAACAATTGATCGAGATCGCCGATCTGGTCACGGAGATGCGGGAGATCAAACATCCCTTCAAGAAAGGAATCAAGGCCCAGAAGGGGATTGAGTTTTAAGAGGACCTTGAAATGTTTTGATGAAGAGAAGCGGATTCCTGATCGCCGGAACCCATAGCGGCGTTGGAAAAACAACGGTGACCCTCGCCCTTCTGGAAGCGCTGATCCGGAGAGGCATGAAGGTGCAGGCATTTAAAGTCGGGCCCGACTACCTCGATCCGACCTTTCATCGGGTGGCGACGGGGCGCCCTTCCAGGAATCTGGACGGCTGGATGATGGGGCGTTCGGAGGTTCTGAAAAGTTTCGCGCGCGCATCGGATGACGCCGATCTCTCGGTCATCGAAGGGGTGATGGGATTATTTGATGGGCTCCGAGGCCGATCGGAGGAGGGGAGTTCCGCCCAAATTTCAAAGTGGCTCTCCATGCCGGTGATCCTGGTGATCGATGCGGGGGGGCTGGCCCGAACGGCGGCGGCGCTCGTGCGCGGCTGCCAGGCCCTCGATCCGGAATTGAAGATTTCAGGTGTCATCTTCAATCGGATCGGAAGCAAGAATCATCTTGATATTTTAAGGGAAGCGGTCGAGTCGGCCTGCGCGGTTCCGGTCTTGGGCGGATTTCCAAAAGAGGAAGCGATCACTCTTCCCGAACGTCATCTTGGTCTGGTGCATGCTGCGGAGAGTCTTACCCCTGAGATCCGCGAACGCCTAGCGAAGACGGCCGAGACATTTTTAGATCTCGATCAGATCGCGAAAATGGAATATTTGATAGAAGCAATTTCCCTTTCCCTCTCCGTTCGTGAAGAGAAGAAACCGGTCCGGTGTAGGATCGGAGTTGCCCTGGATGCGGCCTTTCATTTCTATTATCAAGACAACTTTGATCTGTTGGAAAGCGCCGGTGCTGAGATGGTCTTTTTCTCCCCGCTCAATGAGGTGGAGATTCCGGCCGATCTGGACGGACTTTATTTCGGCGGAGGATACCCGGAGGCGTATGCAGAGCGGTTGTCGAAGAATGAGTCAATGCTCGCGTCGATCAGGAGATTTGCAACCGGGGGCGGCCCGATCTATGCCGAATGCGGCGGCCTGATGTATTTGGCAAACCGGATCGAAACGGCCGAGGGAGGCGCCTTCCCGATGGTCGGGCTTCTGCAGGGGCAGGTCCGGATGGGAAAGAAATTAAAGGCGTTGGGATATCGCGCGATCGAAGCGCAGGAGCCGTCCCTTCTTTTAGAACCGGGAGGGAAGGCGAGGGGGCATGAGTTCCACTATTCGGAGTGGATAGAAAACCCCTCTCCTGATTCGGTGAATGGATTGAAGAGGCCCTATCGTCTTTTCCGGGGGGAAGAATCTTCCGAGGGGAGAGAGGAAGGGTTTTCTTGTGATCACCTCTTGGCCAGTTATGTTCATCTGCATTTCGCTTCGAATCCGAACATCCCGGAGCGGTGGGTCTCTTTGTGCGAGGCGTTTCGACGCCGGATCGGTTCGAGTGGAGCAAAAAAATAGCGCGATTTAAAGGAGGGTCCCATGGAACCAGTCTTGAAAACGGAGAAACCGTCGATCAAGCCTTACAACAAACACCTGCTTGTCTGCACCGGTCCCCGCTGCACCTCGGGAGAAGCGGAGAGTCTCTTTAAGATGATTGGGGAGAAGCTGGCGGTGAACGGCCTGGAAGGGGGGGAATTTCGGGTGAAGCGGACCCGCTGCAGCTGTTTTGCCGTCTGCAAAGGGGGGCCAATCGTGGTGGTCCACCCGGACGGCACCTGGTATTACGGGGTCACCCCGGAGGTATTGGATCGAATTCTAAAAGAGCATGTCAAAGAGGGAAACCCGGTGAAGGAGCACGTTTTTTATCAGGCTTCATTGTGAAGTTAGGACTGCCGAATCAATCGAGGTGAGAGATGAAAACCATGTTCTGAATTATGTTTTAGACCCATCCATTTTGGGAAGGCGGTGCAACTCCGCCACTGCCCCGCAACTGTCATCGGGGACGAAATCTGCATCGATGCCACTGTCCTGAGCATGCCGAAGGATGGGAAGGCGCAGAGAGTAGGACGATCCGAGAGTCAGGAGACCGATGGAAGGGTCATCATATGCTCGGAACTTTCCGAGGGGAGAGGAGAGAGGATAAATGAAGGGATGGATCGGTACGCTTGTCTTATGTATTGGAATGGGTCTGGCGACTTCCTGGGCTCAAGAACCGGACCCGGAGGAGATGGATGAGTCGAGAGGAAGGTTGAGCGAGCGGGTCAAGGCGCTTGAAGAGCGGTTCGACAAACTTGATCGGGTCGAAGCGATAAAAAAAGTGGAAGAGTATCTCTGCCCGGACGGCGAGATTTATGACGCCCCGCCGCCGGGGGGCCGCTGTCCCGACAGCTCGATTCCCGAAGGAAGGGTGACGTTTAGAAAAATTCCATTTTCTCGAAGAGAATCTTTGGGAGAGATGATCGGGGCTGCGCTCGAAGAAGCGGAGGCAAAACGGGTCGCCGTCGGCGGGTCCGCGCGAGGGATCTTGCAACAGGTTTTAAACAGCAAGGAGAGTGACGCTCTCTTCGCGGAGGGCTCCGTTGATCTCTTCTTCCTCTCCCGGCCGATGACCCTCTCGACTTTCTTCGTCGATCTGGAGTCGATCGGCGGCGCCGGGCCCGATGAAATGCTTGGAAGTCGCTCCCGGGTCAATGCCGACGCGGAAACGCTGGGGGTGACGGAGGATGTCAAGGTCAGAGAGGCCTGGCTCTTTTTTAAACTGCTGGAAGATCGATTGAGAATCGTCGGCGGAAAGATCGATCTGACCAATTATTTCGACCGAAACGCGGTCGCCAACGACGAAACCGGCCAGTTTCTCAATACGGCGCTGGTGAACAATCCGCTGCTCCGGCAGCCGCCCAACGGTCCGGGCCTGGCGGTTCAGTACCAAACAGGGGGAGAGATTGGAATCTCGGTCGGTATTCAGTCTCCCAATGACGCGGCCGCGACCCTCACGGAAAAGATCTATGGCATCGTCGAGTTGGATTATCACAGCCATCTCCTTTTCGCCAGGGAAGGGAATTTCCGGTTATGGGGGAGGGTGGGAAGGGTCTCGGATGAACTTGAGAAAAAGACCTGGGGGGGCGGATTCAGCGTCGATCAACAGATCACTGCGCGCCTGACGCTCTTTGCCCGGGCCGGGATCGGACGAACCGAAGGAGAGGACCAAAACGCCTATGCCTGGTCGACCGGATTTCAGATCCCTTCCCCTTTTAAAGCATCGACGAAAGATCGAGCGGGGGTCGCCTTCAGCCGGCAAGTCGAGACGGCGGGTTCGGAAAGTATCGCCGAGGGGTACTACCATCACGTTTTTGCAGACCGGGTTTGGGTCTCACTCGATCTGCAGTGGCTCATCTCCGGAAGGAACGGCGTTACCGGCGAAGAGAATGAAAATATTTTTATTCCAGGTATGAGGACGACGGTCAACTTCTAATGGTGTTCATTAAAAATGGGAGGAAAGATAATGCTCACAAAATATATTGCGCTCGTGACGGTTTCTATTTTTATTCTCTTTTCTGATTTCTCAACAAGCTGGGCCGATGAACAGAAAAACATGCCTCTCAATCTCGCCTCGTACGATCCGAAAACGCTGGTCTTTGTGGCCAACCGGGACTCCAGCGACATTGCCGTGATCAATACTCGGACCGATCAGATCGTCCGCCGGATCGACCTGGGTAAATTTACCAACCCTCATATGGCAATGCTGACGAACGATGGGAAAAAAATCCTTGTCTCGGCCACCGGACGAGATCGGTTCCTGATCGTTGATCTTGCGACGCAGGCGGTCGAGCGGACGGTCGAGACCGGCCAAGCGCCCGAGCACTTCGACATCACGATGGACGATCGATTTGCCTATGTGGGCAATATGGAAGATTCGACCGTTTCGATAATTGATCTGAAAGAAGGAAGAGAGGTCCGGCGTCTGAAAGATTTTTTTGAGCCGCACGGCTTCAGCGTGTTGCCTGGAAATAAGAAGGTCTATGTTTCCAATTTTGGAGCCCACGAGGTCAGAAGTGTCGAGATTTCATCCCAACAGGTCGCAAAGAGGCTCGCCATCGGCGATGTTCACCACGCGGCGATTCGGGAGCCCGAGCGGTATCAAAGCGAGCTGAAGGGGATCGCCAACCCGACACCGACGATGGATGGCCGTTTTATCTATGCGGCCGACGGCGATGCCGGGGTGGTGGGAATCATCGACGCCGAGACCGACCGGGTCGTCAAAACGCTCAGAGTCGGCGAGGCCCCATGGCGCGCTTATGCCTCTCCGGATGGTCGCTTTATGATGGTTCCGAATAATGGGGATGAGACAATCTCGGTGATCGATGTGAAGACGCAGGAAGTGGCCACGACACTGCAAGGCGGATCGGGGATGACCGGCGTTAATTTCGCGCAGGGAGGAAAGAAGGTTTATGTGATCAGCGGAAAAGAGGGTGCCGAGTTTGTTTATGATATGGGCAGTTTTAAAAAAGTAAACCGCATAAAATTTGGAACCAATTTATCTCTGGAGACGGGTGCAACGACGGTTGATGGGCAAAAGATCTATGTCGCCTCCTCAACCGATGATTCGGTGTATGTGATCGATTCAACCACAAACCAAGTAAAGCGGATTGCCAATGTCGGCCGCTTCCCCTGGGGGGTCACTATCCTGGGAGCAGCCAGCCCGAATTACTGTCATTAAAAAATTATTCTGAGGCTAGATACACCTAAAGATCGGGGCCCTCTTCTCAGAAATGTGAAGGGTGGTGGGAGTCGGAAAAATTCCCCATTCTTCTATAAGGTATAGAGTCCGCACTATGGAAGTATAAGGCATTTGAAGACCTGCCGGAAAGAGAGACATTCTGCCGGAAGCATGAAGCTTTTATCCCTCCTGAAAATTTTTGAACCAGCGGTACAACTCGTCTCCCGGAATCGGCCGGCTGAAATAGTAGCCCTGAGCGGCATCGCAGCCGAGGGAGGCGAGTACTTCTAAAATTTCCTTGCTCTCCACCCCCTCTGCCACCACCTTCCGCCCCAAATTGTGCGCCAGGTCGATCGTCGAGCGGACGATCAGGGCGTCGTCCTCATCCTTAGCCAAACCTTTGACAAATGACTTGTCGATTTTAATGACGGCGGCGGGAAGTCTTTTCAAGTAACCGAGGGAAGAGTAGCCGGTACCGAAATCGTCGATCGCGAGATGAACCCCTTTCCCGTTCAATTCTGAGAGAATCTCCATCGCGCGCACCGGATCGGCCATTAAGACACTTTCAGTGATCTCCAATTCCAAAAGGTCCGCTGGCAGATCGTGAGCTTCCAGCAGCCAGGCGACCTCCTGACAAAGATGGGGATCTTGCAGATTGCGGGCTGAGAGGTTAACCGCCACCCGGACCTCCAGTCCCTCCTCCCGCCAAACCCGGCATTGCCGGAGCGCGGCATCAAGCACCCAGAGGGTCAGCGGCTTGATCAACCCGGTCTGCTCCGCAAGCGGGATGAACTGATCGGGCGCCACCGGACCAAGATCCGGGTGCTGCCAGCGCGCCAACGCCTCCACACCGAGAGGGCGACCGGTGCACAGATCGATCTTCGGTTGATAAAGCAGATAGAGCTGATTCTGCTCAATCGCCTGGCGCAAACCGGACAAGAGCGCCAGTCGCCGCGTCGTGTGGGGGTCCCGCTCGGAGGCGTAAACGGCATGGCCGCTTCCCGATTGCTTGGCGGCATACATTGCAACCTCGGCATGCTGGATGAGCAGATCGGTCTCGCTGCCGTGCTCGGGAAAGAGTGCAATGCCAATGCTCGCACCGACATCGACGGTCTGGCCTTCCAGAGAAAAAGGGCGCTCAAGGGCCTTTAAAATCTTTTCTGAGACTACGATTGCTCCCTCTGCCCGCGCGCTGGGAAGAAGAACGGCGAATTCGTCACCGCCGAGCCGCGCCACTGTAGCGGTCGTCCTCAGGATCTCCTTTAAACGGGGTCCGATCTGCTTTAATAGAAGATCACCGTAGTGATGTCCCAGGGTATCGTTCACTTCCCTGAAACGGTTGAGGTCCATGATCAACAGGGCGAGCGGATTCCCCTCGCGCTGGCCCGCCAAGATCGCCTGTTGCAGCCGATCACGAAGGAGGATCCGGTTGGGAAGATCAGTTAATGCGTCGTGTAGCGCATGATGTTCCTTCAGATCCGCTTCCCTCTTGCGGTCGGTAATGTCCAGCACAATCCCCTGGATACACTGAGGCTGGCCGGCTTCGTCCCGGATCAACACCGCTTCCGCATGCACCCAGATCAGACCCCCGTCGGCTGTCCGCATCCGATAGTCCGATCTGAACGGCTCGCCGTCTGCCAGGAATCGTTGCAGCTCGGAGATGACCCGCTCCTGGTCGAGCGGATCAACCTGCTTGATCCAGTATCTCGGCTCCGACATCCAGACGGATGCCGGGATGTTGAACATCCGCTCAATTTGGGGACTCACGTAAAGGGTCCTTTCGTCGAGCGTGGTTAAAAACGTTCCGGCCGGGATATGTTCGACCAAGGCGCGGTAGCGCGCCTCAAGGGCATCAAATTCGCGAAGGATGAGCCGGTCTCCACCGATCCATACCGCCGCCAGCGCCATCAAACCAGCGAATCCAATCCAGAGGAGATTCCGGGTCAGGATCCGATCGGCATCGGCGAAGGCGGCTTCTTTCGGGACCGCGACGCTGATATAGAATTCTCCTTCCGTTCCGGTCAGGCGGGTGATCCCGAAGAGGTGCGGAATGCCCGCGGGCCCCGGCGCTTCACCCCGGCCTCCCTGAGAGAGGATGGCCCGAATGCTGTGCGACTCCGGCGCCGGCCGGCCGATCCACTTATCCGAGTCGGGGTAGCGGACCAGGACGATCCCATTGCGGTCGGTCATCGTTAGGGTCGCTCTGGAAGGCAACTCGGCTGCTTTCGCGATTCCATTGAGCCAGGAGAGGTCAAGCGCGGCAACGGCCACCCCCCGGATCTCTCCGGCGTCGTCGAAAACGGGGTATCCGAAATTGACTGAGGGTCTTCCGCTGACGCGGCCGATTTGATAGTCACCGACGGCAAGGCTGCGTGTTTGAAGAGCGCGCTGGAAGTAGTTACGGTCGGCCACATTGAGGGGACGTGAGAAGGAAGTGGAACTGCAGAAGATGTTTCCATCGGCAAGGACGACCCCGAAGCCCGCATACAACGAATACGCCTTCACAAGGTTAGCGAAGAATCGGCTACAAGTCGCCGCGTCGCCGCGCTGGACTTCGGGAACTCGGGAGAGGGCCACGAGGAGTTGATGCGACGCCGCAAACGACTGTTTCTGATTGCTTGCGGCGAGTCGCGCCAGTCTCAGCGAATTATCTTGAGCCTCAATCACTGCGAGCCGCCGCTGCTCCGAAGCCGTATAGAGGGCAACGGCCAGGGCAGGAATAACGGCCAGAGACATCAGTAGCAAAAGCCGGGCCCGAAGTGTTGAAGGAAAAAGTGAACGCATTCTGCCCTTCCTCAAAAAGAGGGGGATCTTTTCCGCTTGCCGATCTCAAGCAACGCCATCACCCTCTCCCGCTAGCGCGTCCGGGTAGTTGGTTTGGGAAACCTTTAGGCGGAGCCAGTACGGGTGATTATTTTGCGAAGAAGTCGTTTTTCAAGCCGCCGCCAGAGAGCATTCTCGTGAAAAAGACTTTTTGAAATTATACCATAAAAAGGGTAAGAACATTAGGGGGATTTTATACCTAGTTACATTATCATGGTAATCCCTGACCCATCGTCAATTGGTGGCATGGCCGGTTAGTTTCAGATGCTCTTGTTTTTCCAATTAGCATATACTAAATTATAACCAAGTACAGTGCTCCACGGTGCTTCGTGATGAAACCACTCGACCAGTAGAAGAGATTGGCTTTTGCAAACCCTGAATGGCTATTTGAAGATACGTTTCGAAAACTGGGAACTCCGGAGATCGACCCATGTGGGCCATGCTGATTCTGACGACATCGATTGCGCTTCAGTTTGTCGCGGCGTGCCTCGCCCTAAGACTTATCCAGATTACCAGAAGACGAACCGGTTGGACAATGATTGCCGCCGCTGTCTCTTTGATGGGCCTTCCGACGATGTATTACCTTGTTCGGCTTCCTTTTTGGGAATCGGGTGTCGGCTCCAGACCCGTTGACCGAGTGGATTGCTCTGATCATCTCGGTTCTGGTGGCTGTCGGCATCGCGTCATCTGGCCCGATGGCAGCGTCCACTGGATTGTGGGCCAGGGGAACCCTTCTTTGGCGACGCGGGAAAGCCTTTGCGGATGATTGGCGTGGTTAGAGACATCACGGAACAACGGTTGACCGAGGCGGAAATTAATCGGTTCAACCAAGATTTGGAGCGGCGGGTCGCTGAGCGGACCGTTCAGCTCGAAGCGGTCAACAAGGAGATCGAATCGTTCAGCTACTCTGTCTCGCACGACCTGCGCGCGCCGCTTCGCGCGATGAACGGCTTCAGCCGGGTTCTCCTGGCCCGATATGCCGACCAGCTCGATCCCCAGGGGAAAGATTTTCTCCAACGGATCGATGCGGCTGGCCAACGGATGGCCAGTCTGATCGAAGATCTCCTCAACCTCTCCCGCATTACCCGACGCGACATGCGGAAGGAGCCGCTGGACCTGACCGCCCTGGCCCGGTCAATCGCGGAGGATTTCCAGAGATCGGAGCCGAAACGGAAAACGACCTTCCTGATTCAGGACCACCTGAAGGCAGACGGAGACCCGGGCCTTCTGAAGATCGTCCTGGAAAACCTGCTCGGGAATGCTTGGAAGTTCACCTCCAATCATCCGACAGCGATCATCGAATTCGGCCGGATCGAGCAAGAGGGAAAGCCCCTTTACTTCGTCCGGGATAACGGCGCAGGATTCGATATGGCCTACGCCGATAAATTGTTCGGCGCATTTCAGCGCCTCCATAGCGCCAGCGAATTCGAGGGGACCGGAATCGGTTTGGCCACTGTTCAACGGATCATCCATCGACACGGCGGAAAAATCTGGGCCGAAGTAGAGGTGGAAAAAGGGGCGACTTTTTATTTCAAAATTTGAGTACAGAGGGAAATCTTTGCCGAGCGACCTTTGCCCTACCCGAGACAACCGATCGTTATTGACGGCAGATCCTCCTCCCATAGTCTCTAGGACGGGTTATTAGAAAAATCGCCGTTTTCGAAGTTGGACATAAAGGTGGCTCCAATTCTTTCCTCTTTTCTAGTTTCTATGGCTCTAGACTAGCAGAAACGTGCTAAAGCCTAGAAATTTCAATAATAACAAGCCAATATCGAAGTACAACCGAAAAAAATATTACGGTGCTTCTGCCTCGATCTGACGGCGATTCAGACGGCAAAGCTGCTGAAGATCAACCGCAATAACGATCAACAAATATTACAACGACTATCGCAGTAGAATTTATCAGCATCAAATGAACCAGCTCAAACAATTTAAAGGGGAAGTGGAGGTGAATGAGAGTTACTTCGGCCCCCGCCGCATGCGAGGAATGGCCACCAAAAGAGGCCGTGGTATACACCGTCAGCCGGTCTTCGGTATCTACGAGCGCCCAGGTCGAGTATATACCGAAATCATCCCTGCTGTGAGCGAAAGACCTTGCACCGCATCATTTCTGAAAAAGTGGCGCTCTCTCCACCATTTACTCCGACTGCTGGAGCGGCTATGATGGACTGGTGGATGTGGGGTATTATCGGTATGTTCGGCTCAAGCACCATCGGAATGAATTCTCAAGAAGACGGGGCGCACACGTCAACGGGATTGAAGCCTTCTGGTCATTCTGCAAGAGGCGTCTGACCAAGTTCAACGGGGTGAAGAAAAACTTCCTACTCCACCTCAAAGAATGTGAATGGCGCTGGAAGAAAACTAGTCTAGAGCCTTAGTAATTCAATTGGCACAGCTAATTTGGAAAGTGAACAATAATTACAATCTGTTGAAAGTTGAATCAAACCTTTCGGCAAGAACATATCGAGAACATATACAGAGGAGAATGTGAGCGGCCTCCGATTTCGCTTTCGGTTGCAGGGAACGGTCACTTATGCCGCTAGATCCCGCTTTCGCTCCTCGAATTCCTCCTTGTTAATCTCGCCCCGGGCATAGCGTTCCCTAAGAATCTCTATGGCCCGGTCAGAAGTTGCTCCTCTTCCGGTTAAATCGCGGCGGCGCACAGATCCTTGGATCATCCAAATTCCCCCGATGATCACAAGGATCAAGAAAAAGAACCAGATCAACCCCCCCAAGAACATCCCCGGCCCCATCATTCCCTCGCACCAAGGGCATCCATACGGCATGAGCGCCTCCTCCCTTAAACTTTAGGACCCTACTTTTTGAACAATAACAGGTTGGGTTTATCATCATCAATGCCACTTTTGGGGGATTGTCCTTACATTTGTATTGCCGGAAAATGGATCTGTAGGAGGGGTCTGTTCAAATCGATTCCAATGACTGGCACAAACAAAATAGGGAGGACACAATGAAAAAATCGATTACCTCAATTTTATGTCTGTCCCTCTTCATTTTTATCGCGGTCCCACTGACTTCCTTCTCCGAAATGCAAGGCGGCGGAGAGGGAAAAGGGGGAATGATGGGGGAGGGGATGATGGGCGGAGGGATGCCCGGAATGCCGATGATGCAGAAAATGATGGGGATGCATGGCATGGATGCCGGGATGATGGACATGATGATGCAGGCCATGCCCAACCTCAATCTCAGCCCCGATCAAAAGAAGAAAGTCGAAGCGCTCAAGCTCAAACATCAGAAAGAAGCAATCCCGCTCCTCTCGAAAACCGAGATGGCCAATGTCGAAATCAAGGAGCTGACCCTTTCCGATCCGATTGATTTAGAGAAGGTCAAAGCGAAGGTGAAGGAGAAATACACCGCGATGGCCGATCTGGAGGTCAGCCATCTTGCGCTGGCGCAGCAGATGAAAGGAATTCTCACCCCCGAGCAGCGGCAGAAGATGGAATCGATGATGGTGGAGATGGGACCGATGATGGGCATGGGGATGATGGGGTCTCCAGCCGGAAAAGGCAAGGCAGAGGAAGGGACCCAAGCGGCTCCGAAAACATCCCGCAAGGGAGCGGAAGAAACGCCTGCAGAGGGGGCTGATCCCCATGGCCATTAAGCAAGTAAGGTAAGGAGGACGATCATACCAACCGATCCGGTCTGCGGAATGAAGGTGGATGAGAAGAGCGCGGAGGGAAAGGCGATCTATAAAGGGGCGGTTCTATCTATTCGGTGCGATGAGTCTCGGTGAATCCTGATCTCAAAGCCTTCCCAATGTGAGCCACGCTTTACCGCTGTTTGGATTGATTGAAATGCCTTGCAGCATCACTGGTCATACGATCTGTACACCAACGAGCGTAAAGGGCACCGAACATTTTACCGAGCCAACGCGCAGGCAGCGTATGGGGGAGAGCATAGTCGATAAAGACCCGGAGTGCCGAGAAATTACCTTGAGGTGTGATCTCATAACCCATCCTGTAATGACCGATCACCAGAAGTCGCGGCGCTCCTTTTGTTTCCCATACCTTTCGCAGAGGAGGTGTTCTCTCCGTGACTGCCTCCTCCACCCAAATCGGTATACTGAGCACGCTTCCGCTTAGACGGATTTTTGAACCCACAGAGCGCCCCTCAGCGGCGTCCAGTTCGATTACCATGCGCGATCCTGCCATCATCCATGATGATTTACTCATGTGAGCGGACAAGCATCTGGGGTCATCTAAGACTAAGAAAACAGCATCAGCGGAAGCATTTACTTCAACTTTGCTTTCGAAGTGGAATGGAAAAATCATCGTCTTACACCCGATACAAGGCTTTCTAAGAATTATAATACATCGGTCTAAGGCTTGTTAGGAAGTCAAAAGGCGAAGGTCCCTCAATCGTCGTTTGTGTTTGTATTCGCCCTAATCATTTTTGTCCCTGTCTTGGTTTGAAGAGAGCATTAATGACAAAAGGCAGCCTGTTTTCTTATTTTTATTTTCACCGGGAGTTGAGAGGCCTCGATCGACCCGGAAATTTTAAATGCTCCTTGTAATTCGATCTGCAATTGACACTGTTTCAATAACTAAGCTAAGATTCAGACATGACGCATCATTCTATCCTGTCAAATCGAACAACGATCTGTCTCCTTGTCCTGCTCTGGTTTGTGATCTGGGGCATCTGTCCCTGGAACAGCTCATCATCTGTGGCCCAGGCAGGCGAGGCAACGCACGGCGAGCATGGCCACCATGGGGATGTAGACGACACCCACCATGCCTCGAAAGGGACAGAGCACTCTTGTTCAGGATCGATCCCCTATAGCAGCAAGGTACAACAAAAGGAACGCCCTCAAGAGCAGACCTTTTCGGTTTATCAACACCCTTCCCTATTCACCGATCCTTCGATCCATTTACGTCAAGCTCATGGTTATCAAAAACCTCTTGTTGAAAAAAGTAACCTTCCAAAATTACTAACCGAGTATTATCAGCTTTACTCGATCTACAGAATTTAATCCTTCCTGTCATTTCCGCTCTTCCAATTCCAGAGTCAATGGGATGCGTCTACCTTCTTTCTATTTTTTGCAGGAGGCGATGTTTTATCTCATTCACCGTCTATTTCGATTTGATGAAGGCCTGCGCCGAAGCCTGCCGCTGTTGTGCGGCTTCTTGCAATCGGATGTCCCGAGCGAAGGGCAAGGCTGCATAAAAATTTCTAAGAGCCTCTCGCGGGGTATGCGGCGGTCTGTTACCTTCTTCACAGGCCGCCGCATATGCCGAGGTGAGAGAAGAGAAAAAATCTTCAATAACCACGGAGGGGACCCTGCCCCGGATCGTTCGTCTTTACACCCAAAGAGAGTAAAGAGGAGGAATAAAATGGAGACAATGTTTCCCGGGATGGCGGCCCTTCAAAATAACATCCATCCTTTGCTGATTCATTTTCCAATCGCCTTCTTTTTGGGAGCGCTGGCGATGGAAGGGTTGGCCGTTTTGCGCGATGAAAAGTTTCACCCCGTCGCCACCTGGATGCTCTACTTAGGAACCCTTTCGGCGTTGATTGCCCTTCCGACCGGATTCATCGCCGCCAACCTGGTTGCGGCGACCGACCCGCGCGGCCACAACGCCCCCGGCCACGATTTCATCCACATTCACCGAAATTGGATGGTGGCGACTACCACCATAGGAGTCCTTCTCACGGGCTATCTCATCTGGATCAATAAAAAAGGGAGATGGGCCTCCCATCGTTGGGGATTCCTGCTGGGGTTGGTGGTCTTGTCAACGCTGGTGGCGCTGGGGGCCGATCGGGGTGGCCGGCTCGTCTTTGAATTCGGAACCGGGGTGAACCCTGCCGTGATCAAAGAGGCCTCCAAAGAATCAGGGGAAGATCATGGGAATGAACATTGATCGGACGGCAGACGACCGGTCCGACGACAGAGGCAGCTTCTGATCGTTTTCCTTAAATACAGATTGTCTATTGTAGGAGAAGCTTTTGAGAATTAACAAGGAGGAACAAAATGAAGAGCGATCCTATCTCCCGGCGTCAACTGCTAAAGAGCGCCGGTGTATTCGGGATGTTAGCGGTATTGGAACGTCTCGCGCCCTCCTATGCCTCGGCGAGCACGGCGAAAGCCGCCCAACCTGAGCAACTGACGGGTAAGATTATCGATCTAACCATCTCAGAGACCCCATTTCCCATCGATCATCGAACCGCGACGGCGATGACAATCAACGGTACGGTACCAGGTCCTCTGGTTCGTTTGCGCGAAGGCGAAGAGGTCACACTGAACGTCACGAACCGCTTGAAGGAGATCGCCTCGATTCACTGGCACGGGCTGCTCGTCCCGCCCGAGATGGACGGGGTGCCCGGGGTCAGCTTCGGAGGGATCCAGCCGGGGACGACTTTCCGTTACCGCTTTCCCCTCAAACAGAGCGGGACCTACTGGTTTCACAGCCATTCTGGCGGACAGGAACAGGTGGGCGTCTACGCGCCAATGATCATCGATCCGATCGAGACTGATCCGGTCGAGTACGATCGCGATTACGTCGTGATGCTTTCGGATTGGAGCTTTGAGCCGCCCGAAAAAATAATCGGCAAACTCAAGAAGCAGGCGGGCTACTTCAATTTCCAGAAGCGGACGATGCGCGCGTTTCTCTCGGAGGCGAAGAAAAACGGCTGGCGCGTGACATTTGAAGACTATCGGATGTGGGCGCAGATGCGGATGGACCCGACCGATCTCGCCGACGTGACCGGACACACCTATCTCTATCTGATGAACGGACTTGCGCCGGATGCCAACTGGACGGCGCTCTTTCGTCCCGGCGAGCGGATCCGCCTGCGCTTCATTGACGCGGGGGCGATGTCCATCTTCGACGTGCGTATTCCCGGTCTGAAGATGACGGTGGTCCAGGCGGACGGCCAGAACGTGCAGCCGATTGAGGTGGACGAGTTTCGCATCTCGGCGGGGGAGACGTACGATGTGATCGTGGAGCCGAAGGAAGATCTCGCCTATACCATTTTTGCCGAGCCGATCGATCGGAGCGGTTTTGCGCGCGGGACGCTCGCCCCTCGGCCGGGCATGACCGCAGCCATCCCCCCGCGCCGCCCGCGCCCGCTCCGCACGATGGAGGATATGGGGATGAGCATGGAAGGGATGGACCACGGAAAGATGCAGATGCCGGGAATGGAGTCTTCAGGCGGCAAGCAGGAGATGCAGGGAATGCAGTATGGCGATGAAATGGAAGGGATGCCGAAAAAAGAGGAAGAGCATAATATGCAAGATATGCAGAACATGCCGGGCATGGGGAAGAACGATCCACGTTCGGAAATTCCCGGCAGGACCCCCGTCAAGCACGGTCCTGATACGCATGGCGCCGGCAACCAGATGGTCCCCGACACCACCAAGAGCCGTCTGGACGAACCCGGCGCCGGCTTGGGGAACGACGGCCGGCGGGTGCTGGTCTACACCGACCTGAAGAGCCTGCATCCGCGCCCGGATCGACGTGAGCCGGAGCGGGAGATCGAAATTCATGTCACCGGGCATATGGAGCGCTTCATCTGGTCGTTTGACGGCAAGAAGTATTCGGAAGCGAAAGAGCCGATCCACTTCCGATACGGTGAGCGGCTGCGCTGGACCTTCGTCAACGACACGATGATGGAGCATCCGCTGCACCTGCACGGCATGTTCATGGAATTGGAAAACGGCGCGGGCCAACGCCTGCCGCGCAAGCATACGATCAACGTCAAGCCGGCCGAGCGGGTCTCGGTGGCCATTACCGCCGACGCGCCGGGACGCTGGGCGTTTCACTGCCATCTGCTCTTTCACATGGAAGCGGGAATGTTCCGCGTTGTCGAGGTCTCGGGCAGACAGCCGGAGGTGAGGCAATGAAGACTTCTCCGGGAGGGGCGATGCGAATTGTTTTCTCCATTCTGCTGGGTGCGACAACCGCCTTCGCGCAAACCGCCCAGGACAGATCGGGCGAACAGGAGCACACACAGTCGAGGCTGTCGAAGCAAGCGGACTGGCCCAGTCCGGTCAATGACATGGAGCGGTTCACCTTCATTCTCGCCGACGTGCTCGAATACCGCCCGAAGGGGGATGAGAGCGACTTTCGGTGGGACATCGAGGGTTGGCATGGCGGCGATTACAACCGCCTCTGGTTTAAGAGCGAGGGGGAGCGCAACACCGCGTTCAAGGCCGACTACGATATTGATTTCCAATTGCTTTACGGTCGCTTCATCTGGAAGTACTACGATTTTCAGGTCGGCGCCCGGGCCGAGACACAGACCTTCAGAGGAAGCAGCGTAACGCGCGCGCACGCCGTGGTGGGGTTAGAGGGCCTCCTCCCCTACCGTTTTGAGATGAAGTCTGCGCTCTTCATCAGTCAGAAGGGGAACGTGTCGGCCCGTTTCACGATTGAGAAAAATTATCTTGTGACCCAACGGCTGGTTCTCCAGCCGCGGTTTGAGACGAATGCCGCAGTTCAGAGAGTCGAAAAGTTCACGACCGGAAGAGGAGTCAACAACATCGAGTTTGGAATCCGCCTGCGCTACGAAATTCGCCGTGAGTTCGCTCCCTACATCGGCGTCTCGTTTGACCGGAGCTTCTCCGACACCGCCGACCTTGTGCGGCAGGAAGGGGGCGACCCCAGACAGGTTCGCTTCGTGGCGGGCGCGCGGATGTGGTTCTGATGTCCGTTCATACGTTGTATGCGGCGGTAGGTGAGAATACAGAGGGGAGTCGATGATGTTCCCATATCAAAAAAACATGGCCTGGAGGGTCAGCCACTCTGGCAGCCGCATCTATGAAAATGCCCCCTTTGGGGGGTTGTATGGTCCATTGTATAAATGCAAAATAGGGTCATGATACGGGTGTGGGGGTCCAAGTGGCTCCACTTCCGTGTTTGACCAAGGATCGGCCAATCTCATTCAGGAAACAAGTGAGGTCTTCGAGTTGTCTTATCGCAAAGCGAGCATATTCCTCACATTGATCGTCTGGTTTTGGATCTGGGGGATCTGTCCCTGGGATGTCTCTTCCGAGGCGGCCCACGCCGGACAGGCCGCCCATGCGGCCCACGGCCATCACGAGGCCGACGATACCCACCATGCCTCCAAAGGGATCGAGCATTCCTGCGCCGGCGCGGGCGTCTACAACAGCAATCAGAATCTCCTGAAGATCGGCTGGCTTCAATTCCACGCTCTGTTCTCTGAGGATCTCACCCTTCAGGCGAGTCCTATTGTCCGGTCCCTTCAAGCCGACGGCTTTTTGGCCTCCCTCCTCGAACGAACCGTCCTTCCAAAACTCCTGAGCGACTACTATCGGCTCTATTCCGTCTATCGAATCTGATCTCCCTCCCGACCAAAGAAGGATGTTTCGTAACCATCTTTGAATGGGGAGGGGACCGTGTTCCATCGATTTGTTGATCATCCAATTTTCACTCAATTCGGCAGAACCGATCGACTGAACCTCCGTTGCCGGGATCGTTCAATATTTCCGGGCGACCACCGCTGTAAAGGTGCGTGTTGCTTCCGCGCCGACGAGAGCTCCCCGGAGAGGATGCCGGAGGGAAGACAACCCGGCGGTAGGGTGAGGCGATGACTCGATTCAGGCTTTTTTCTCTCTTTATCGCCATTGGTTTCTTGCCGCTCAACGGCTGCATGGTGGGAATGCACGGCATGGGGGATGATTCGATGCGGCAAGAGCGCGCGGATCGAGCCAAGACAGTGATCAAAGAATTTCATGAGAAGGGTTTGGCCGTTTCAGTTGAAATCCCAGGTCTTCTCAAGGGTCGGGAATTGACATTCACGATCCAGGTCCGGGAGTTCGCAAGCGAAGCGCCGGTCGCCGGCGCAAAGGTCGCCGTTCTCTTTCGGCAGGTCGGCCGGCCGGTGGGGGAAGAGGGGGTGCTTGTGGAGCGCCAGGCGAGAGAGATCCACGAGAGAGGGCTCTACCAATTGAGGCAGACGTTTGAAGAAGCCGGCACCTACGAGATCACGATCAACGTATGGTCCGGGGAGGAACAGACGGGGCCGCCGCTGACCTTCTCCACCGTGGAGGAGGTAGCGCCTCCCGTCGCGATGCGGCACAGACCATCGATGACCTCCCTCTATGTGGCGGGGGGCGCGGCGATGGTTGTCATGATGGTTCTGTTGATGGCGCTCTGATCGTAAAATAAAGAAGACATTCTCAGGGAGGGGACGAAAATGAACACGCAAACGATGGGGAAGGATAGGGACCGAAGGAGTCGGGTGAACTGGAGCATCGTCGGGCCGGGGCTGGTGCTGGTCGCGGTGCTCTTCATCGTGGCCTCCTATCTCTACGACCAGAAATTCCACCGGACGGTTCTGGAGCACGAGCCGGAGCGGCCGGATATTCCCGGAGGGAATCTCGCCAGCTCGACACTAACCGCTTCCGATGAAGGGAAAGACTTTCTCCGACTTTGGGAGAGCAAGACCCGGAGACTGAAGGGGGCACAGTATGACATGGAAATTGTTTTGAACGACATCGAATTCTTCAAGGCCCTCTCCAAATTCGAAGGACGGGGGGAGCAGGAGGAAGAAAAGCTCTACAAGGCTTATCGCAGAGAGTATGAGTTCGATCAGAGACCGGTTTTCACCGTGACGATGCACTCCGCGACGGGACGGCTCTTTGATCTGAAACCGAATGAGTGGATGACGCTCCGCGTGAAGGGGGGAGAACATCCGCCCTATCACTGGACTGAATCGAAGCGCTCCATTGATTATCACCGCCAGGCGGTGTTGACGTTTGAAGGAAGACATGGACACCCGATTGTTTCTCCGGAGCTGAAAGAGGTCGATCTGATCGTGAGAGATCCGGCCGGGAAATCAGAAGAGGTTCTTCAGTGGGGATTCGGTCAATAAACCTGAGAGCGCATCCCGGATGCAGATGAAGGGGTGGGAGACGACGAGGAGGAGCGGAGAGATGTATTGGATCAAACGTAAAGGGCTGGTTTTTGGGGCGGCGTTCCTGGTCATGGTCGCGCCGCTCCAATTGGGCGCTCATGATATTTCCTCGAAGGTTCCCAAAGAGGCCAGGGAGCGGAAGAATCCGCTACCGCATGAGGAGACCGTGATTAAAAAGGGAAAGGAGCTTTATACCGATCGCTGCCTCACCTGCCATGGTTCCTCCGGAAAGGGGGATGGCCCGGCGGCGGCCTCCCTGGGGCACCGTCTCCCCGATCTGACCCGCGTCCTGGCAGGACAGACCGACGGCGCGCTCCTCTGGAAGATCAGCATCGGCGGTGGCGCGATGCCCTCCTATGAGAAGACCCTCACGGAAAAGGAACGCTGGCAGATGATCCACTACCTTCGCACGCTGGAAGGGAAAGAGAAAGGAAGAGGGCGATGAAGAAAACGTTTTACATCGCGTCCTTTGTGCTGGTTCTGTTTGGCCTCGCGGTGTTTTCGATTGCAGAGGGCAGCGGCGCGGAAGGGGCCAAAGCGCCTTCCGCGCCTTCTTCCTCAGGAGAGCTGGAATTCGGGGAGGCGCCCATTCCGGAGGAGAATATCGTGAAGGTGGAGAGGTCGGAGGGCGCGGGCCGGATGTGGGGGTGGGTTCTCCTCTCGATGGGGGCGATCGTGGGGGGCGTTGCCGGAATCTCCTGGATGACGATCCGACGGTTCGGTAACCGCGTGTGCCTTCCCCTTACCGTCGCAGACCTTCCCGGAAGCGCCCGGGTGATGTTCACCCTGGTTCTCCTGATCTTCGGCCTGGTTCATCTCTTCGGGATGACAACCGCCTACATCCTGTCGCAGGTCGTCAACGCTTCGACGGCGGAGTACTTCTTTTACATGAAGATCGGAAAGCTGACCGGGATGACCCATGCCCACCTTTTCGGGATGACGGTGATGCACCTGGTCGTGGCAATGGCGTTTCTCCTGACGACCGTCCGGGAGCCGCTCAAGGTGGTTCTGATCACCGCCACCATCGCCGGAAGCCCGGTCGACATCGCCTCCTGGTGGCTGATCAAATATGTCTCCCCCCTCTTTGAGGCGCTTGCCTTTCTCGGAGAGACGACATCGGAAATCGGATATCTCACCATGATGGTGATCACCCTCTATCAACTCTGGCGGGTCGGACGCCTCGATGAAAAGGAGGAAGCGAAATGAAAGAAAACAGGATTATCGTTCTGGTTCTTCTTGCCCTCTCTTTCTGGTGGCCGCCCCATTTCTTAGGCTATCTGGGAGGGATGGCCCTCGCGCAACCACCCCAGGAGGAAAAAGAGGCCGCAGCCGAGGAAGGGCTTCAGTTGGAATCCCCGACGCTCGCTCCGGTCCCGCCCCCCTCTTCCGGGCCGAGCCTGGGTCCGTTCACCAACATCAACATCGGAGGGACGCTGGACTACCGGTTCCTGATCCCGACCAACGGCGATGCCCCTTCCCTCGGCATTCATGTCAATGAACTCTTTCTGACCACCAACATCGGCGACAACATCACGATCCTTGCCGAGCAGCTTCTGCTGACCTCCGATCTGGAGACGGTGGTCGGGCAGGACCACGGCTTTGTCTATGCGATCTTCACCAACCTTCCCGGTCTCCCCTCCGATCTCGCGATCAAGGTCGGGCGGATTCGATTTAGGTACGGCATCGACGCCGTCTCCGACGCCCCCGCCAACCCGGCCCGGAACCTGGTCTACAAGAACCTGGGGTTCATCTCCGATAAGGGAATCGAGTTCGCGGGCTACTATGGAGGCTTCGATTACTCGGCGGCGGTCCTGATGGGGCCCGATTTTATCACCAAAGAGGTCTTAGGGCCGGGCGGGGTGGTCGCCGGCGAGATCAAAACCAATGCGGAGAACAACAACCGGCCGGTGGCGGTCCGTGTGGGGTACGAGTCGCCGTGGGAGGTGAAAGGGGGACTCTCCTTCTTCTGGGGAAAGGCCTACCGGTTCGTCAATGCCCCGGTCTTTGACATGGACGACATGCTGACCAACGGCTTTCTCGACCGAAGCCTCTTGGTGCTGAAGCGCCGCGCCTCGGCCGATCTGCGGTATGCGATCGGGCGGTGGGACTTCATGGGGGAGTTCACGGTCGGCGATGAGAAGGAGGCGGGGGAGCGGATTGATCTGCGCGGCTACTATGTTCGCGCAGACTACGCGGTGATTCCGCAGAAGGTCAAGCTGCTGCTGCAATACGATCTCTGGCGGGACGGCCTTTCGCAGACGCGGGATGACGGGGTGATCACCGGCGGGGTCACCTACAATCCGCTCGACCAGGTGACCCTTCGACTCCTCGCCTTTGTGAGCGATGCTGTTTTCTCCGACGAAGAGAATGTCATGGACACGATGATGACCGGACAGATCTTACTCACCTTCTAGCGAAGGAGCCCCCGCCTGCGGACATAGCGGGGACGGGGAAACATAAAGGAGACAGCGATGAGACGTTTATATCTCGGCACCTTGATCATGATCATCATAATACCGCTAATTCGTCCAATCGCCTTTGCTCATCAAAAAGGCTGGCCGGGGAAGCGCTTGAGTCAGACTTATCCCGAAGCGGCGAAATTCACCTCCCGACAAGCAGGCCTCTCGGCCGAGCAGATCGGCCGGATCGAGCAGGCGCTCGGCGAGCGGATCGAGGCCGAAAGCCGTGCGCCGACCTTCTATCCCGCTTTCAACAAGGCGGGTGAAAAAATCGGGTTTGTTCTCTTCGCCGATCAGTCCGGCGAGAATGGCCCGATCGAGATGGGGGTCGCCGTCGATTCTCAGGGGAAGGTTCGTCATGTGGTAATTTTTTCGAGCCGTGAGGACAAGAAGGTCAGCCAGCCGGCCTTTCTCGATCAATTCAACGGAAAGAGCGTGAAGGACCCGCTGAAGGTCGGAGCAGACATGACCCCCGTTTCAGGAGCGGAGAAGGCCTCGCAAGCGGTGGCCAATGGGGTCCGGAAGGTGTTGATGATCAAGCAGGAGGTGTTCGGTGAGCAGACGCCATGACCGATATCGGAACGATCTCTGTAGGGGCGAATCTCGTATTCGCCCCGGACGAGGGCTTTTTGGGGTGCGATCGCCCCTACTGCTGGCCGGCCTGATCCTGTTCATCTGGGCGGCTCAGGCATGGGCCCTCCCCTCCTCGCGCCGGCTCTTCGAGGCGAAGTACGGCTACAAAACGACCTGCAGTCTCTGCCACGAAAAAGGGGGAGGGTCGGCCAGCAACGACTACGGCAAGACCTTCCTGAGGGCTGGCGCGAACTTTCCGGCGTTCGCGAAGATTGAAAAGAAAGATTCAGACGGAGATGGGATTTCCAACATCGATGAGATTCAGGCGAAATCGAACCCGGGCGATCCCCGCAGCACCCCCAACAAGCCGGGTGACTGGCTCGCCGAGGCCGGGAAGGTCCCTGTCCCGGAAAAGCCGCTCAAGGAAGTTTTCAAAGAGGCCGAAGCCTTTGCCGCCGTCGAGGGGAGCCTCAACGAATCGCAGGTCGCCTTTGTCCGGGAAAATACAAAAACGGCCCTGACGGAAGACGACCGGGTCCCGACCTTCTACTTCGCCATCGTGGGGGGAAAGCGGGTCGGCGTGGCCCAGTTCATCCGTGTGGAAGGGAGCAAACAGCCGATGTCGGTTGGGGTCGCGATCGATACCAAGGGACAGATCGCCGCGATCAGGGTCCTTAAGTCCGAAGAAGACAAGCGGTTCGGGGAGGAGGCCTTTCTCAGGCAGTTCGTCGGAAAGAGCTTTAAGGATCCATTGAAGATCGGAGCTGACCTGACCGCCGTCCCTGCTCAAGAGACGCTCTCTCAGACCTTCGCCGATGGGATCCGAAAGTCACTGTGGATTGTCCAGGCGGTCTTTGCGAAGCGGTAGGTCTTGAACGATTTTCATTAAGGCAGAGAACACCAACTGGAAGGAAGGATGATAATGCGACTGGGAGATCCGCAAAGGGGGCGGTTGTGGGAAATCGTCTTGGCGGCGGGCGAGGCAAATCGGGTGAGGCCATTCATCCGGTCTCATTATGGCCTTCGCTCCCCGAAGCAGTACGTCGCGTTTACCGGAAAACGGTCGATGCTGCAGCACACTCTGCATCGCGTGGAGCGGCGGATTCCGCGCGAGAGAATCCTCACGGTGGTCAGCCCGAATCACATCTTCGAGGTGGAAGTGCAACTCTCCGACCGGCGGCCTCAGACGGTGATCTTCAGCCGTGCAACCGGGAGACCGCCCCCGGCGTTCTGCTCCCGCTGATCCATATTCTAGAGAGGGATCCGGAGGCCTGTGTTGCGATCTTCCCCTCCGACCATTTCATTCTGGAGGAGGATCGGTTCATGGACTACATCAACTTGGCGGACCGGGCGGTTCAGGAAAATCCGGAGCAGCCGGTTCTCCTCGGCATCCGGGCAGAGGATCCCGAAGTCGAATACGGCTGGATCGAACCGGCTGAATTGATCGCCCCACACCCCGGCATTGAGGTCCGGCGGGTACGGTGCTTTCTGGAAAAGCCTGATTATAGCTCCGCCTGCGCAGAAAGGGGTATCTCTGGGACACCTTCGCCACGGTTGCAAAAGCTAAAACACTGGTCGAGATGACGAAGAACTCGATTCATAAGATCTGGAGACGCTTTGAGCGGATGCGGGGGCGATCGGCACCGAGCCCGTATGTGTGAAAGAAGGAATGGAGATGGACCGTTTAAGCCTGATAAATTTTAGACCTCGGCGGGTCATCGCGCTTAGCGACCCTTCGAGCATTATTTAACACTCTGGGGCGCATGAGATATTCCGATCATCTTCTCAATCCCAATGGAGTCTGGTCGCCTCTTTCTCTGGGAGAGTGCAGCCTTTTCTGATTTGAGGCTCTTCAAAAACAACCAGTGTTTTTTGAGCAGCCACCCGAGAAAGACAAATACAAGAGCCCAGATGGGCCAGAGCAGAATGAGAGAGACGAGGAGATATTCAAAGAACGTTTTTGTCGTCATGGTTGCTCCTCCATCATTTTAGAACCCCGATTTTTAAGGATTATGACGCTTTTTAACAGAATGAGTTTTAGGACAATTTCATTCTGACCTGGTCTTCGGTTGGGGACAATACCACGAAAGGAGTGTTTTTGGACCCGTAAACAGAAGGCGAGGATATATCTTCGACAGGATCCAGGACTTTGACTGGTGACGGATCTACGAAGTCCATTTTTATCACAAGAGGAAACTCAAACCGTTATTCAAAGGAGGAGGCTATCATGTCAGAAAAAGACAAAAAGAAGAGCACACTCAAGGTTGTATCCACCGAACCCGTTGTTAACGATCAAGCAATCTACGAAGTGATTGCCAAGAAAGCATATGAGCTGTACGAAACGGGGAGGACAACACGGTCACGACCTGGAAGACTGGCTCGAGGCGGAACGTTTGGTTTTATCCAACGAGAAACCGGCCGGATCGGCTTAGCCTCTCTGGCCTGATAAAGAAAGGCTCTACTTCATCTGTGGAGATAGAAACCGGGCGTGAATATAAACACCTCTTTCGGGGTATTGTCCCGGGTTCCTCTATTGGGGCAACATGGGACTATAAATTATAAGGAGAAAGGACCTTGTGGTTCGGAACTTCTAAAATATTTCTCCTGCTTATTGTCTGGTTTTGGGTCTGGGGAATCTGTCCTTGGGACAGCTCCTCTGCCGCGACTTGGATGATGCCAGATGGCCATGTTCAACATGATCATCAGGAAGCCGGTGAGACTCACCACGCCTCGAAAGGGGATGAGCATTCCTGTGCGAACCCCACTCTCTACAGCAGTTCCCAGTTCCAAAGGGACCGGCTGCCCCCTCTTGTGAATGGATTTTCCTTCTTCGCAGCCTTTCTCGGGAGTCCGGCATTTTCGGCTAGTACATCCGATGATCTACCAGCTCCTTTCCGACCACATGCCTTCCTCCCAAAGTTACTGACCGAATATTATCAGCTTTACTCGAACTATCGCATTTAAGTTCTTCTTTCTTCATAGGGCATGCTGCGCTGTTTGATCTGGAGACCCGTCGGCTCCCTTTGCTGCAGCAGGTTGAAGAAGCGCTTATCGCCGAGCAGCGACAGAAATGGAATCAATAATGACAGATAAACGGAGGCCCTCCGGAAACAGCAAGGCGGAGGAAACCCGCCGCAGGTTGGCGCCTCCCAAGGGCATTAAGGAAAGGAGTAGGGCCATGGAAATCGATCCGGTATGCGGGATGACCGTGGACGAAAAATCGGCGGCGGGGAAATTCATTCACGAGAGGACAACTTATTACTTCTGCTCCCCGGATTGCCTCCGAAAGTTTAAAGCAAACCCCTCGGATTTCGTCCGCCCGGACAAGCGTCGGGTTGAGGAGAAGAAGCCGATGAAGGAGCCCGGAGCCGCCGGCGCGCCGCAAACCAAAGAAATGGTCAAGGACCTGATCTGCGGGATGATGGTTGATAAAGCGACGGCGCTCCAAACGGAACGGGGAGGACGTACTTATTATTTCTGCAGCCCGGCCTGTCAGCGGACGTTCGAATCCCCGGAGACCGAGCTGAAATCGATGCGCCGCCGCGTGACGATCGCGCTGACCGGGGTCCTTTTTCTGGCGATTCTCCGCGCCGCCGCGTTTATCGCCTTGGCGGCCGGTGCGACGATCTTGACCTGGGCGCCGATCCCGCAGCTCCCCTGGTTCACCTGGGGAATGTGGCTCTTCATCCTGGTG
>Ga0209810_1001720_pt1 | contig 30814 bp, 25 predicted proteins | sample Coa_R1_7_FD_187159 | JGI IMG/M metagenome (GOLD analysis project Ga0209810, IMG submission 187159) | Surface soil microbial communities from Centralia Pennsylvania, which are recovering from an underground coalmine fire - Coalmine... | ecosystem: Environmental > Terrestrial > Soil > Unclassified... | reverse complement strand
CAATCCCGAGCCATTCTCTGATGGTTGCGCCGGGGCAGAAGGCCATGTTTACCTTCAAAACGCCCGGTATCTATGACTACTTCGATAGTAGTCAGGCGCGTTGGGATACAACAGATCATCGTGTAGCTGCGCACAAGGGCGTGCCGAACTTCCCACTGGCGATGGAAGGCGTGATCTGGGTGCAAGGGGCGATCAAGGATTTGCCTGCGACAGCGAGCAATATCATCCCTGACGGCAAAGATGAGTTTAGCACAGATTTCATCGCCATCGCGCGCAACGGGACCATTTCCTGGCGCAATCGCGATACCGACACGCATTTTGTCTCGCTAGTCCCGGGCTGGTCGGCGCCTATCAATAACGGCCCGTTTGGCAGCGTGGAGGTCAAGGGCGTTCAGGCTGCTTCGCCCTACGGAGGAACCAGCGTCGTCAGACTGCACACCGCCGGGCTGTACTATTATTATTGCGCGGCCCATGCCACGATCAATTCCTCCTGGCACCGCGCGCAGGCGCAGCAGGATGCGTCGGAGTATCCAGTTCCGATGGAAGGCTTTATCCTGGTTGGCGGTGGGTAAGAGCGTGGCCGATTTCCGGCATAATCGCTGGCGAGCGCCGTAAGCGTTCGCCTTATAGAGTTTGTATTGTGGAAAAAGCGCGAAGCGCTTTTTCCACAATACAAACTCTATCGCTTGTGCGGCGGAGCGGCGTGAACGTCTTCGCTTAATTCTCAAACTGGATCTTGCCAAAGAGTCCATCCGCCTCATCGTTGAGACCTGCGGCGAAGAAGAGTTCGTCGGTCTCGCCGGCCAGATTGCCGTTGCCAAAGTCAAGGCCCCACAGCCCGTTAATGGTGATCGGCTTGCCAGCTTTGTTGCGGAGCTGACCGAGGAAGGCGCCGTTATCAGGATTGAAGACGTTGATGCGCCCATCGCCGAAATCGCCCACCAGCAAGTCATTGCTGAATGGACCGAAATTGCCAGGCGCCATCGTCAGGCCCCAGGGAGAGTTGAGCGCGCCATGTGCAGCGAAACGACTCAACAACTTGCCTCCGGTGCTGAAGATGTCGACGAAGCCATGGCCGGGGCCTGCTACATCGTCGTGCTTCTTATCATCCTGCAAGGCAAAAGTAACGAAGAGGTTGCCCCCGATGTTGCGGATGCCGAATGGAGCGAAGCACTGGCCTGCCAGGGGACAGTCATGTGCCAGTTTGTTATCGGTGAAGGATCGCACAAGGTGAAAATTCGCATCGAACATCTCGACGGTGCCGAAGCGAAAGTTGGTGGCATAGATGAAATCGCGGCCCTGACTGCTGCCAATTGCCAGCCCCTTGTACACCGCTCCCGAACCTACCTTCGAGCGATCTACTACCCGGATCGCGCGAGTCGGGTTCACATTGATATTCCATCCAGAGATCGTGCCGTCTTCGGTTGCAAACAGGAAGAGGCTCGGGCCAGACTTGCCATTTGCCCTGACAACAAAGTCATTTGTGCCGTTGAAGACGATGCCGGTTGGCGCCGCGGTTGTGCCCGCAGGGCTGCCAGCCGGGGGTGGGATAGTAACTACGAGCGGGGAACCTGCCGGGAAGGGGGTGCCATTGCCGTTATACAGGGTAGATACGCCCGTCCCATTGTCTGCAACCCACCAGGGAGTCGTGGGACCGTGCACCAGTCCCCAGGAGTTGACCAGGTTCTTGTCCTGAACCCTGGCGATGTGGGGAAGGTCCGAGACCAGGTTGGTCTGTGCATAGAAGCCCTTGTGGATCTTCTGTCCAGACGCATGAGCCGTCCGGGGCATGCTCAAGGTGAAGAATGAGAATACGAAGCCTGCCAGAAGAAGCGCCCCAACCGTCATTACTGTGAGCAATTTGACGCGCCGCATTGCGGGAACCATAAGATATTACCTCCTTACATTCATACATGGAGATGTAATATAGAGTATGGCGGGTCCTCTCATAACCCGGGAGCATGAAATGGACTCGCTATCACTCATATCGGCAAATAACTCAACCAACAGAACATACGCAAGGGGTTACATGCGCGGGGGAATGATGTCTTGAGGCTTGTCGCATAGAGAAAACATGTGCGATAATACTACACAGAATGAAGTAACCAGGGAGAGGAAAAAGCCATTTTACCGACTTGACTCTCCCTTTCTTTTGCTCATCCGTTGGAAAGGACATACGTGTTGCTCGTCGATAGCCATGCCCACATCGACACTTCCCGCTTCCAAACTGATCGCGAGGCCACGATCCAGGCTGCTGTCGCGGGCGGCGTTACCCGCATCGTCGATCCCGGCTGCGATCTGCCATCGAGCCAGCAGGCTGTAGCGCTGGCAAAAGCGCATCCGGGCGTCGTTTTCGCCGGCGTAGGCGTGCATCCGCACGATGCCATGAGCTACAGCGATGAGGTCGGCGGCCAGTTGCGCCAGCTTGCCCGCGAGCCGGAAGTTGTGGCTATCGGGGAGTTCGGACTCGATTACTTTCGCATGCTCTCGCCGCGTGAGGTGCAGCGCTCCGTCTTCTGCGCCCATCTCCAGCTTGCCCGCGAATGCAACCTGCCCTGCATTATTCATGTCCGTGATGCGCATGATGAGGTGATCGAGTTGCTGCGCGCGCACGGAAAGGGGCTGCGCGGCGTCTTTCACTGTTTCTCCGGCGATGTTGCCCAGGCCGAGGAATGCCTGAGCTGCGAGGGCTTCATGATCTCATTCGCGGGACCGCTGACGAAGCAGGGCAACGCGCTGCCGGAAGTGGCGCGCATGGTGCCGCTGGATCGCGTGCTGGTCGAGACCGATAGCCCCTACCTGGTTCCGAAACCGCTCAAGGCCAGGCGCAACGAACCGCTTTTTGTGAGATACGTCGCCGAAAGGCTGGCGCAGCTTCGTGGCATGACGCTGGAGGAGATCGCACGCATCACTACGGACAATGCCGTTCGCCTGTTCTCGCTGCGCACTTGATATCTTTTTTATATTCCCAACGACGGATCCGAGCCGAGCAGGCCAGATAATTCAGGAGAAAACCATGAAATTGTTCAATACCCTCACCCAATCCCTTGAGACGTTCACTCCACTCGACGACACTGTGCGCATCTATGTGTGCGGCGTCACTCCCTATGATACGACGCACCTGGGCCACGCCTTTACATATGTTTCCTTCGATACTCTCATCCGTTATCTTGAGTATCAGGGACATAAAGTGAAGTATGTACAGAACGTGACCGATATCGATGACGATATTTTGCGCAAGGCGCGCGAAGTAGGGATGGCATGGGATGAACTGGGGCGCCGTGAGACGGAGCGCTATTTACGTGACATGGCTACGCTCAATGTGCGTCGGCCCGATGTTTACGCGCGCGCAACCGACCAGATCCCGCAGATCATTGAGATTGTGCAGGCGCTGCTGGCGCGCGGGTATGCCTATGAGAGCGAGGGTTGCGTCTACTATGCGGTGAGGAAAGATGCTGAATTTGGCGAGATGGCGCGTGCCATTGGTCTGAACGATTACCAGTCGATGCTTGCAATCGCCAACGAGCGTGGCAATTTCCCTGATGATCCGCGCAAGAGGGATCCGCTTGACTTTGTGCTCTGGCAGGCTCAGGCGCCGGGCGAGCCGGCCTGGCCCAGCCCGTGGGGACCGGGCCGCCCCGGCTGGCATATCGAGTGCAGCGCCATGGCGATGCGCTATCTCGGCCCGCAACTGGATATTCATGGCGGCGGCGCCGATCTGGCTTTCCCCCATCACACCTGCGAAATCGCGCAGTCCGAGCACTATACGGGCAAGAAGCCCTTTGTCCGTTACTGGATGCATACCGGGATGGTCTACCAGGATGGTGAGAAGATGAGCAAGTCGCTCGGCAACCTGACACTGGTGAGCGACCTGGTGAAGGAGTACACGCCCGATGCCATACGCATCACACTGCTGAGCCACCATTATCGCCACCCCTGGGAGTGTTTCGCCGCTGATCTACAGGTCGCGACGGATCTCGTCGAACTCTTGCAGCACATTCGCTCACTCGTCGGCAGGACGGCGGCGGGGGAGGATACGATGCTGCGCAATCGCTTCGTGGCTGCGATGGATGAAGATCTCAACACGCCGGAGGCTCTGCTGCTGCTGCGCCAGGCGGCGGAGAAGGTCGCGGCCACGCACGATCTCGCTACCGGGGCTGAACTGCTGCGCCTGACAACTGTGCTGGGATTGTGCGTTTGAATATTCAATTCTAAAGAGTCTACATCAGGGATGGGCGATGGCGGCGCGCCGCCATCGCCCATCCCTGATGTAGACTCTTTCTTCTTATGGAAGTGCAGGGCGAAAACTGCTCATTGCTCTCTCTCTTCCGTAGCGCTTTCCTGTGAAGGGATTTGTGACTCCTGCACATTTTCCGCTTCTTGTGGGCCTGGTAGTGTGCGGGAGGAAGAGAAAAGCCTGCTTAACCTGCTCAGCAGACCTCCACAACCACCCTTGTCACTGTTTGCAGGTGCGTTACTCTCAGGCCCCTGAGACGTTTCGCTTATCGTAATGCGAACCCCGGGTCCAGGAGGAAAGCTATGACGAAAGCTATGACCACCATGACCACCATGACTGCCACCATGACCGCCACCATGACCGCCACCACCGCCGCCGCCACCGCCGCCACCACCACCGCCGCCGCCACCGCCAGGCCCTTTGCCGTAGATTCTGTAGGGGGGATGGTGTGTTGTCGCTTGCCTGACAGCAGGGCTATTGACAAGCACCTGTACATAATCATCGATCTGCTCGTATATGCGCCGCAACGGGCGTGGGCGGCATTGAGCCAGGGCATAGGCTGTGAAAATAGGCAGGGCAATAGTTACATCAGTAGAACATACAACCGTTTTTGACAGCTTCGAGGGGTTTACCTTTCCCCATGTGACTGCTTCCTGGGGAGTAGCGCCAGACAAGCCTCCTGTATCAGGACGGGCATCTGTAAACTGAATGTAGTAATCATAACCACTCTCCTCAATACCAAAAATCTCTTGCAGTTGAGGTTGTGTTTGCAGTGCGAAGTTCTTAGGACTGCCGCCGCCGCAAATGATGATGGCACTTTCTCTGCTCTGTTGCCTGGCGTGGTAGACAATAGCGGAAGTTTGCAGCACGTCCGCTTCTGGATCGAAGCCGATTTTGTAGCCACTTGCGCGCAAGGCGGCCACATTCATACCGATGGTCGAATCACCAGGGCTGGATGTATAGATAGGTACAGCCGCCTGGTAGGCAGCGGATAGGATGGAGCGGTAGCGAGTACCTAGCGCTCTTTCCCGCTGGAGTGCGTAGCGTCCCAGACGAAAATGGAACTCCGCTGAACTCATGCGATGCTGGAACTCTGGAAGGACGAGGCAGTGCATCAAAAACTCGTCAGTATCCAGGAGCACCTGCTCTTCAAAAATAATGTCGTAAATGCGGATAATTCTTTGCTTATGCAAGGAAAGGTCGTCTGTGCAGGGACTAATCTGGTAGAGTTGGTGTCCAATAGACCGATGCAAGTCGTGATACAGGTTAGCGCCGGTAGAGACGATCCAATCCACGAAACCATGTTCAATCAGTGGTACAATGCAGGCGTTGCCCAGACCAGCCGGGGTCAATGCTCCTGAAAGCGTTAATCCAACGATGACATCAGGCAGGAGTATATGCTCTGTCATCAGGTGGCAGGCTTCACGGAGGCGAGCGGCATTGTAGGCAAGGAAGAAGGTGTCTACCAGATCGCTGATACCAAGCTCTCCTGAAATGGCAGAAGGATTCAGCAAACGTCCCGATAACTTTTCAAACATGTCCGGTATCTCCTTCCTGCAAGCTAGAAAAATATTCTTTTGAGAAGAATAATATATAATTGCTTGCTTTGCAAGGATTGCCGCATTTTATCAGAGGTTAGCTCTTCTGCCTTCTCCGGGATTTCTATAAAGTGTAATATCTGATCCGTTTAAAGAGTGGAGATAGAACATGGGGATACCCCCTGCCCCGCCAGGAGGACTGCCGCCCTCCTGGACCTCCCACTTTCTTCACTCTTCTCCCGGACATGTATACTTCCTGACACGCTGTAAGGCGTCTCTAAGAGGCGCTGGCTGCGGGAAGTTCCGCGACCTCGGCCAGGGCGGCATCCAGCCGCTCTGCTGCCTCGTCGATATCGGAGGGGGTCAGGATCAATGGCGGGACCATGCGCAGGGTTGCCGGTCCCAGGCTGTTGAGCAGCAGGCCGTGGTGCAGCGCCTTCTCGACCATCATGGGAGCCAGGTCGTGCTGCACATGGACCGCACGCATCAGGCCGATGCCGCGCGGGCTATCGATGAGATTGGGATATTTCTCACAGAGCGCTGTGAGCTTGCTGGCCCAGTAGTCGCCCATCTTCGCGGCATTCTCCAGCAAATTCTGCTCAAGGATCGTCTTGATGGTGGCGATGCCGGCGGCGCAGGCAATCGGGTTGCCGCCGAAGGTCGTGCCATGATCGCCTGCCTCGAACACGTCTGTGCGCGGCCCCGTCAGCATGGCGCCGATGGGCACGCCGCCGGCCAGCCCTTTCGCCATTGTCACGATATCGGGCGTAATCCCATAGTTCTCGTAGCTAAAGAACTTGCCGGTACGCCCCATCCCTGCCTGCACCTCATCGCAGATCAGGACCAGGTTTTTCTCATTACACCACTGGCGCAGGCCCTGCATATACTCCTTGCTGGAAGGCCAGATGCCGCCCTCGCCCTGCACCGGCTCGACCAGGATGCCGACAGTCTTGTCGCTGGTTGCCCTCTTGACTGCCTCCAGGTCGTTGAAGGGCACCTGCTTGAAGCCGTCGGGCAGGGGAACCCACGTCGCCTGGTAATATGCCTGCCCGGTGGCGGCGGTTGTGGCAAGCGTGCGCCCGTGGAAGCTGTTCTCCATGCTGATGATCTCGTAGGCGCCGTTGCGGTGCAGGCGCCCGTACTTGCGCGCCAGCTTGATCGCGCCCTCGTTCGCCTCGGCGCCGCTGTTTGAGAAGAAGGAGCGCATGCCGCTGCTCTGATTGGCGAGCAGTTCCGCAAGCTCGATCTGGCGCACGTTGTAATAGAGGTTGGAGACGTGGATAAGCTGTGTCACCTGCCGCTGGACCGCTTCCACGATGGCCGGGTGACAGTGCCCCAGGACGTTCACGGCGATGCCGGCGACGAAATCAAGATATACCTTCCCATCGCTGTCCCATACACGAGTCCCCTCCCCGCGTACAAGAACAATTGGCGACCTCTTGAATGTGCCCTGATAGTATTTGTGCTCGAGGGCAACCCAATCGCGTTTGTTCAAATCAGTCATAGTCATATTTTATTGCTCCTGTTTCCAATACAATGCTTGCTCGTGCCTGCGGCACTCGCTTTTTGTATATGTTGTAGAGCACAGGCGCGAAGCGCCTGTGCTCTACAACATATACAACCCTGGTGCGGCGGAGCCGCGCGAACACCTGACCAGGGAGACAAGAGTGCTGAGCTTCAGACGCGCTCTAACGGGTATAAAGCGTATTTTCATCAATATAGCCATGCGTCAGATCGCAGCCCCAGGCCGTCGCCTCGCCGTCGCCGAGATGCAGATCGACGCCGATGGTGACTTCTTTGCCTGCCATAGCGGCACGGGCGCGCTGCTGATCGTAGTCATCTGCCATGCCTTGCTTCGTCACCTGAACGTCGCCGATGAAAATATCGTAGGCGTCCTGACGCAATGCACAACCGCAGGCGCCCAGCGCCGCGACAATACGGCCCCAGTTGGGATCACCCCCGGCCAGCGCGCACTGCCAGAGCGGCGAGAGCGTAATAGCGCGCGCCGCCTTGATGGCATCGGCCTTGTCGCGTGCGCCGCGCACATGCACCGTCATCAGCTTTGTCGCCCCCTCACCATCGCGCGCCATCTCAATTGCCAGGTAGCGCAGCGTATGATGCAGCGCGGCGCGGAACACGCTCGCTTCTCTGTGCTGCGCGTTGATGGGTGCATTGCCGGCGAGGCCGTTGGCGAAGAGCACACAGGTATCGTTGGTAGACATATCGCCATCTACCGCGATCATGTTGAAGGTATCCGCGACGGCGGCGCGCAACTCTTTTTGCAGCCAGTCGTGCTCGATTGTAGCGTCGGTGGTGAGATAGGAAAGCATCGTCGCCATATTGGGATAGATCATTCCCGCGCCCTTTGTGACTCCGCCCAGGCGCACTGTGCGCCCTTCAATCTGAAACTCCATCGCGATGCGCTTGGGATGTGTGTCGGTGGTCAGGATGGCCTCCGAGAAAGCATTGCCACCATCGGCGCTCAACTCGATGCGCTGCACACCTTCGGCAATCTTCTCAATGGGGAGCTGGCGGCCAATGATGCCCGTTGACGAGCAGAGCACCAGTTCCTGCGGCACGCCAAAGCGCTCGGCGACGAACTCGGTCATGCGATAGGCGTTGCGCAGACCTTGCTCGCCCGTCGCGCAATTCGCATTGCCACTGTTCACGATCACCGCCTGTGCCCGGCCGCTCTTGAGGCGTTCCTGGCAGACGATCACGGGCGCGGCGCGCGTGCTGCTGGTTGTGAATACGCCGACAGCGACGCAGGGAACATCGGATACCAGGACCGCCAGGTCCTTGATCGAAGCGTCTGATTTAATGCCGGAGGCTATGGTGCCGGCGCGGAAGCCCCGGGGAGCTGTAACGCAGCTATCAATCTCATGAAATATTTCGGACACGAACCCTTCTTCTCCTCTCCTCTGCTCATTGAAAAAAGCTCCAGGTCTCAGGGAGTTCCGGTGGGACACTGAGAGCCGGGAACTTCATGTATATCCCATTGTACAATGGTAACTTGCGTGGTTACAACCCCGCAGGTTTTACGGACAAAACAGATCGACGGGCGCCGCAGGCGTCCGCCGATCTGTTCTGTCATTACTACCTCTTCATGACGAAGGCCCATGCAACTGCCAACGCGAGGACGAGGACGCCTCCGGCAATCACAAAAGCGAGATGCATCCCTGAGAGGAACGCCTGCTGATTGGCTACCAGCGCTCCCAGGATCGCCACCCCGATGACCCCACCCACCTGCCGGCTCACATTGAGCATACCCGAGGCGACCCCGGATTGTGCTCCTGGCGCATGCGAAATCGCTGCCTCGGTCATGGCCGGTAAGACAGAAGCCAGCCCGAAGCCCAGAACGGCAATGATACACGCCAGAAGCAGGTAGCTGGTTCGCGTCTCGACCAGCAGAAACCCGAAACAGGCCACAGCGGAGAGGATCAGACCCATTACCATGACACGTTTTGCCCCGATGCGGGCCATAAGCGTTCCCGAGAGCGAGCTTGCCACGAGAGCAAGGCCAAAGGAAGGAAGCAGCGCCAATCCCGTGAGCGAGGGCGAATAGTGTTGCACCTGTTGCAGAAACAGGCTGATGACAAACAGAAAGCCCATAAACGTGAAGGTCTGGCAAAGGGCGACGAAATTCGTGGCAGAGAATGTTTTCTCTTGAAACAGTGCCAGGGGAAGCATCGGTTGGCTGATCGTCTTTTCTCTCCAGAGTAATAGCAGGAAGAAGAGCACACTTCCTGCATACGCTGCAAGGATCGGCGGAGACAGGCGGCCCAGACTGTTGCCTTCAATCAACGCAAAGGTCAAGAGGCCCAGAGCGAGAATACCTGCTCCTTGACCCGGAAGATCAAGGCTTCGTTCTGCCTGCGGAGTCGCGGGAGTAATCGAACGGAAAGTGAGCAGAAAGCCGATGATGCCGATTGGCAGGTTGATCAGGAAGATGCTGCGCCACCCAAACGCATTGACCAGAAACCCGCCAAGCAGCGGACCAGAAAGGGCGCCGATGCTGGCAACGGCTGCCCAGATGCCAATTGCTTGCGCTCGTTTCCGTGCGGAAGTATAGATCGTATTTAAGAGCGCGAGCGAATTGGGAACGAGCAGGGCGGCGCCAAGCCCCTGAAAGGCGCGCGCAATCTGCAAGATCAGGAGTGTTGGCGCCAGGCTATACAGCGTTGAGGCCAGTGTGAAGAGGGCAAAACCAACTAGAAAAATGGTTCTGCTTCCTCGCCTGTCGCCAAGCGCTCCACCCGTCAGGAGCATACTGGCGAAGACAAGGGCATAGCCATCCACAATCCATTGCAGTCCCGTCACATTCGCGCTCAATTGCTCCTTGATATTGACTAATGCCACATTGACGATGGTGACATCAAGAATCGTCATGAAGTAGCCAAGACAGAGCGCCAGCAGGGGCATCATTGCCTGTCTGCTTGCCTGTTGGGTTGTCTGTTGCGTTGATGTGGTGATCATTCGCTTTCGGCCAGGACCTCCATGGCGATAGTGACCGCCGTCATCGCGCTGGGCCATCCGGCATAGAATGCCAGGTGCGTGAACACCTCGGCCAGTTCCTCTTTGCTGATCCCATTCTCGCGAGCGCGGGCAATGTGAAAGGGTAGTTCGTTGATCCGATACAGCGCGACGAGGGTGGCGACTGTAATCAGGCTGCGGTCTCGCCTGGAGAGACCCGGACGCTCCCAGATGTCGCCGAAAAGCACCTTCTCGTTCAGCTCCATTAACTTCGGGACGAACTCTTTTCTCTTCTGCATTGTCTCTTCTCTGGCAGGCTGTTCTTGAGGCATGATCTGTTCTCCTTTTGATGTGTTTAGTGACTATTCATTATTGATTTACTGATGACCGATGATGGAATCGTATATTCCATGTACTTTTCCTCTTCTTTACACAGATGGCACCAGTTTCAGTGTAGTTGCCCGTGCTTGCGGGGCGATCATCGGGTCAACATAGGCTGCGCTATGTCTCCGGTACTTCGATTGATAGGCAGCATCGATCTCGTCATTGAGCGCTTTATCGGAGCTTGCATCCACAAGCGTCACGTCCTTCGTCACCCCGCCGGCTGAAATGCGTCCCTCGTGCCGCCGTTGTGCCTGACGGAACCAGACGCTATTGCGCCCGCGCCAGGATCGGATGTAGAGGTCGTCGCCGACGCGAACAACCCAGATCGTAACAGGCTTGCGAAGCGTGCCATCCTTCTTGAACGTGGCAAGGCGGAGTTCTTCTGCTGCTCCAATGCGTTCGAGGTCATTCTGCGTCCAGCTCGTCATAGTAGAGCCTCCTTTATCTGACTGTATATGATTTACTGCTTAGAGGCGCCAGGCATCTTACGGGCGCAGCAGCACCTTGATCGCACGCCGCTCGTCCATCGCACGGTAGCCCTCGGCGACCTGCGCCAGAGGCAGTTGCAGGTCGAACACCTTGCCGGGGTTGATCTTCCGGTTCCAGATCAGGTCGATCAGTTCGGGCAGGAAGCGGCGCACCGGGGCGGGGCCACCATGCAGGTGGATGAGGGAGAAGAACAGTCCCTTGCCGCTCAACTCGGCCCCGTGCGGGACGCCAACATAGCTCGTGTAGCCGCCCGGGCGCGTGGAATGGATCGCCTGCAACATGGACTCCTGGGTACCAACACACTCCAACACCGAGTGCGCGCCGAGTCCGTCGGTAAGCTCCTTGATTCTGGCTACGCCCTCCTCGCCGCGTTCGGTCACGATGTCAGTCGCACCGAATTCGCGTGCGAGTTGCTGTCGCACCGCGTTCCGGCTCATCGCGATGATGCGCTCGGCGCCCATCTGCCGGGCTGCGAGTACCGCGCACAGGCCCACCGCGCCGTCGCCGACGACCACAACCGTCTTGCCCGGCCCGGCCTCGGCGGCCACTGCCGCGAACCAGCCAGTGCCCAGCACGTCCGAGGCAGCTAGCAGCGACGGGATCAGGTCCTCGCCGGGCATGCCCGGCGTGGCGACCAGCGTGCCGTCGGCGAGCGGCACACGGGCCGCCTGCGCCTGCGTTCCTATGGTGCCCATAAGCACCCGGTGGAGGCACGCGCTCTGGTACCCGGCCTGGCAGATCTCACAGGAATTGTCCGAGGCCCAGAACGAGCCAATCACGAACTGACCGGGCTTGATCGTCCGAACCGAGCTTCCGACCTCCTCCACAATGCCGACATACTCGTGCCCCATCGGCGTCGGCCCGCTGATCGGCTCAATACCACGATAGGGCCACAGATCGGACCCGCATATGCAGGTGGCCGTGATCCTGATGATAGCGTCCGTTGGTTCGATAATCTTCGGGTCGGCACGCTCCTCGAAGCGCACGTCCCGGGGACCGTAAAGCATGGTTCCTCGCATAGTTGATCTCCTTTTCTGAGTGACGGTGTGATTTCGTCTGCTTCTTGAATGTTTCTTTTGATACTGTCTGTTTATTTCATCTGGTTGCCTGTCTGAACCCACACTCCCTCAACAACTGGATATTCCCTTGAAGAAAAGTCCTGCTTGCGCGTCCCGGCAGCGAGGCATGTTCTCTTTCTGGTGGTCATTATAGACGCGCCTTCGCGCCAGGTGATAGAATGATTGTCGCAAATGATTGTCTGATTCTGCGCATCTTCCAGAGAGGCGATGAGCAATCAGAGAAGAGGGTCTTATGGACGTGATCAACCACCAGCAGGCGGAACGCGAGGTGCAGTGGATGCAGGCCAATCGCGAGGAACTGGTAGAGCGCATCGGGCGGACCATGCGCCAGGATGGGACTGCTCAGCCGCTTCCAGGACTGCACCTGTACCGCCACTCCTTCCCTCTGGAGCAAGTTTATAGCATAGTCGAGCCATCCTTCTGTGTGGTGGCCCAGGGGAGCAAGGAGTTCTTGCTGGACGAGCGCCGCTACCGGTATGACCCCTTCAACTATCTGCTCGTAACGGTTGATCTGCCCTACGCCGGTCAGGTTCTGGAGGCTTCGCCGGAGCGGCCTTTCCTCTGCCTGCGCCTGGACCTCACCCCTGCCCTTGTCGGTGAGGTCATGGTTGAGGTCGGTCACGTCTCGCCGGCAGAGCCTGCTGATGTGAGGGCAATAACCGTCAGCCCGATGGATGGGCACCTGCTGGACGCCATGGTGCGTGTCTCCAGGCTTCTGGATGCTCCTGACGAAGCCCCGGTACTGATGCCGCTGATCACGCGAGAAATTATCTACCGGCTTCTGAAAGGGGAGCAAGGCGCGCGACTCCGGCACCTCGCGGTCCTGGGGGGCTACTCTCCCTCTATAGCCAGAGCGATTGAACGGCTCCGTCAAGAGTTCGACCAGCCGCTGCGCGTCGAGAGCCTCGCGCGCGAGTCGGGCATGAGCGTCTCGCTATTCCACCGCCACTTCAAGGCCGTCACAGCATTGAGTCCTTTGCAATTCCAGAAGCGGTTACGGCTCCTGGAGGCGCGGCGTCTGATGCTGGGTCAAGACCTGGACGCGGCCAGCGCAGCCTATCGCGTCGGGTATCACGATGCCTCCCACTTCAACCGGGAATACAAAAGCCTCTTTGGTGTCCCGCCCATGCGTGACGTGCAGCGACTGCGGGAGGCAGCCCTGGCAAGCGCTGGCCGATAAGTCAGAGAGAGCCAGCAGAAAACGGATGGGGCAGCGTGGACCGCAGATCCACGCTGCCCCATCCGTTTTCTGTCATATAGAAACTACGACTCGGCTTCGTGCTCGCGCGAATAGGGCGGCTGGAGTTGAGGGGGTAGCGGATGAGATCCGCCCGGAAGGAGCAGGCCCTGCTGGCCCTGACCGTCCCAGCTCTTGCCATTGCCCATCGTGCCGGCCAGGATCGAGGGCGCCGCATACTGCTCATCGTTGATTTCTTGATTGAAAAGCGACTCGAAAAGCGGCCCTTCCAGTGTCTCCTCTTTAATCAAGCGCTCGCTAATCATAATCAGGCGCGTCTTATTTTGCTGCAATACATTGTATGCCTTGTCGAACGCCTCCTGAATGATGCGATGGATCTCCTCATCGATCTCGCGCGCCGTTTGCTCGCTGTAGTTGCGCTGCTCGCCAAAGTCGCGGCCCAGGAAGACCAGTTCATCCTTGTGCCCCAGTGCCATCGGTCCAATACGGCTGCTCATGCCGTATTCAGTGACCATTGACCGCGCGATCTTTGTCACACGTTCGATATCGTTTGACGCACCCGTTGTCACCTCGCCGAAGATAATCAATTCGGCAACGTGACCGCCAAGCGCGTAGGCGAGCATGTCCTCAAATTGCGCCCTGCTCCACAGGTAGCGATCCTCGGTTGGCAGCAGCATCGTAAAGCCGCCGGCCTGGCCGCGCGCCACAATCGAGACCTTATGCACCGGATCGGTGTTGGGCAGCATGCGCGCAACGAGGGCGTGGCCCACTTCATGATAGGCGGTGATCGCCTTCTCGCGCTCGCTGATAATGCGGCTCTTGCGGGCCGGACCTGCCACGACGCGATCTATAGCCTCCTCCAGTTCGCTCATACCGATCTTGCGTTTGTTACGACGCGCGGCCAGGATCGCCGCCTCATTCAAAAGGTTAGAGAGGTCGGCGCCAGAGAAGCCGGGCGTCTGCTTTGCCAGCGTTTCGAGCGAGATAGACGATTCCAGGGGCTTGCCGCGTGCGTGAACCTGGAGGATGGCGATGCGCCCGCGAATATCGGGTCGATCAAGCACCACCTGCCGGTCAAAGCGACCGGGGCGCAGCAGGGCCGGATCAAGCACATCGGGACGATTGGTGGCCGCGATAACGATCACGTTGGTGTTGGTATCGAAGCCGTCCATCTCCACGAGGATCTGGTTGAGCGTTTGCTCGCGCTCGTCGTGTGATCCTCCCAGGCCGGCCCCACGCTGGCGGCCTACTGCATCGATCTCGTCGACGAAGACGATGCAGGGGCTATTACGCTTGGCCTGATCGAAGAGATCGCGCACGCGGCTCGCGCCGACGCCCACAAACATCTCGACGAACTCGGAGCCGCTGATACTGAAGAAGGGCACGCCTGCCTCGCCGGCAACGGCTCGTGAGATCAGCGTCTTGCCGGTTCCCGGAGGGCCAACGAGCAGCAGCCCTTTAGGAATGCGCGCTCCCAGCGCCACGAACTTTTCGGGATACTTCAAGAACTCGACGATCTCCTGCAACTCCTGCTTGGCCTCATCGACGCCGGCCACGTCGGCGAACGTTACCGTCGGCTTGTTGCCCATGAACATACGCGCACGACTCTTGCCAAAGGACATGGCCTGATTATTGGTGCCCTGGGCCTGTCGTAATATGAAGATCAGCAAAATGCCCAGCAGCAGGAACGGCAGCAGTCCACCGAGGGCGCTGAGCCAGCCCCATAAGGCGCTGGGGGTTTCGTAATTCAGGATCAACGAGCTATTGTTAACGTAGTTGATGCCGTTATCTTTAAGGACTCTGGTAATATCGAAGCTGTCATTGATGGTGGCTGCTTCTTTGGGAGCGTTAGGACCTTTGCCTCTGGTCAGCGTGATGGTGTCACTGCCAACGTCCAACGTATCCTGCTGATGGGCCGCCATATCTGTTTTGATATGGCTCAAGATGGTGGATACCGTAACCGATGTGACATCAGATTGTGGACGGAAGATGAGCACGACAACCACAACAGCAACCAGGGTAATCAGGAGCCAGAAAACACTCGTTCTGAGCCATCTTCCATTGTTTGACATCGGGGCTCCTCCCTACTGGTATAGCAAGCACAGGCTGCGCCACTTCAAGAAGGGGCTACCCGGCATTCAAGGTGCATTCTTGTGCGCTCTATTATAGCACATACGATAATAATGCATGCGCCGCCCCGGGTTAAGGGCGGCGGCAAGGGGCCAGGGCGATCCTCCTCTACACGATTCCTGCCCTGGCCCTGCTGCGCCGTCGAGAATCACCGCTCAATTTGACGCCTGAGAGGACACCCCCCGCGCCCCTGTCAGCGGGCGTGCGAGCACCAATCCCCATATGGATGCCGCGCCGGCGGCGAAGAGCGGGGCCGCGCATGCCTCCAGGGTTGCCCCCGTTGTGCATACATCATCTATCAGCAAGATTCTACGTCCGTGAAGCGCTTCAGTTGCAGAAGCAGGCGTACAGCGGAAGGCGCCGGCCACATTTTGCTGGCGCTCGCGGACCGTCAGGTGTACCTGCGCCTGTGTGGGACGGATGCGACTTACCACAGTACTATTGAGCGGAAGCCCCAACTGTGCAGCGCAGACCTGTGCCAGCAGATACGATTGATTATAGCCACGCTCGCGTTCGCGTTCGTTGTGCAGTGGCACGGGTATGATGATGTCGGCTCGCAGCCCGTAGGCCAGATATGCCCGCGCCAGCAGAGCGCCCAGCGGTTCCGCCAGGCGCCTGTTACCGCCATATTTCAGGGCATGGATGCAGGCGCGCAATGGCCCATGATAAGCGCTGACCGCGCGCAAGCCGCTCATGCTCAGCGGGCGATACTGGCACTGGTTGCATATCCCTTCCGCTGAGAGCCGGGTATGACAGTGCTGGCAGCATGGCCCGGGCAATGGCTGGATAGCGGCCAGGCAGGATGGACAGAGGATGCTGCCACCGCGTTGACAGGCGGCGCATTGCGGCGGAAAGAGCAGGTCGAGCGCGCGCTGGATAAACGCCAGATAGCGCTCCAGGGCCGGAGCATTATACACCCGCCGGCTCCAGTGCGTAGACAAAACGCAGGTGCGGTGAGTGCTTGATGCGCACCTGCATTCCTTCACGCAGCGATCTATACAGCTCTTCGCTCACGCTGAACGTGAGCGCGCGCGGTGTACTATCGGAGTTGATGGGCAGCAGAGCGACGCCATGCCAGGAGTTCGTGCCGCGCGGCATCACCCCGCTGCGACTCTTGCGCGAAGAACTGGCAGCGCGCAGGGCGACCACGCGAGCGCTGAAGACGCGTATCTCATCGCGCTGGTAGCGCTCAACCAGCAGGTCACGCCAGCCCCAGCGCGCCAGGAGCGCGGGATAGGCCAGCAGCGCCAGTCCTGCCAGTATAAGTAGCGCGCCGGCGCGTTCTCCGGCGGCCAGCGTGACCAGGCCCAGGCTGACGATTGCCAGCGCCAGCAGCGAGATTGTTCCACCGATAGCAAGCGCCGAAAGCGGCCTGATGCCCGGCCGCCAGCTCCACCACGAGATAGGGCCATAATCGGCCCGCGCGTTCTGCGGATTTGTTGTCTCATCTAATGCCATACGTCCACCTCACGGCTTCCTGAAAAGGAGAAGGGGGCAAGGGGCAAGGAGAGGAGGGAAAGGAGATGGGGGCAAGGAGATGGGGGCAAGGAGATGGGGGCAAGCCCCATCTCTACATGTAGAGACGAGGCTTGCCCTCGTCTTGATCTACATGTAGAGGCTTGCCCTCGTCTTGATCTACATGTAGAGGCTTGCCCTCGTCTTGATCTACATGTAGAGACGAGGCTTGCCCTCGTCTTGATCGATGGGGGCGTTGTCATGCCTTGCCCTTTCATTCCTCCTCCGTCTTGCGCATCGTCGGGAAGAGAATGACATCGCGGATGGTCTCCTGGTCAGCCATCAGCATCGCCAGGCGGTCAACGCCGATGCCGAGGCCGCCGGTGGGAGGCATGCCGGTCTCCAGCGCCTCCAGGAAGTCCTCGTCAAGCACCTGGGCCTCTTCGTCGCCATGCGAGCGTTGACGCGCCTGGTCCTCGAAGCGCGCGCGCTGATCGAGCGGATCGTTGAGTTCGGTGAAGGCGTTGCCCAGTTCCAGGCCGCCGGCAAAGGGCTGGAAGCGTTCGACCAGGCCCGGCTTCTCTCTATGCAGCTTGGCGAGTGGCGAGACTTCGAGCGGATAATCGATCAGGAAAAGGGCCTGGCGCAGCGCCGGGATGCCCTTGCGGAACATCGCTCCCTTGAGATCATCGATCAGGCGGCCACGACTCAGTTTAGGATCGGCCTCGAAGCCCCGCGCGCGCATTTCAGCGGCCAGGCTCTCGCGATCAGGGTAACGGGATGGATCGATGCCGGTAAATTCGGCAATAGCGTCCAGCAGGGGAATACGCGGCCAGGGCGGCGCCAGGTCGATCTCCGTCCCCTGGTAGGTGATACGTGTCGATCCTTTCACTTCCTGAGCGATGAAGGCGATCATTTCCTCGACCAGTTTCATCATATCGTTGTAGTCAGCATACGCCTGATAACATTCCATGACAGTAAATTCAGGATTGTGCGTGCGATCAATGCCCTCGTTACGGAAGTCGCGCCCGATTTCGTAGACGCGCTCAAATCCGCCCACAATCAAACGCTTCAGATATAGCTCGACAGCAATGCGCAGATAGAGATCGCGATCCAGCGTGTTATGGTGCGTGATAAAAGGCCGCGCCGTCGCGCCGCCATAGAGCGGTTGCAGCACGGGCGTTTCAACTTCGATGAAGCCGTGTTCATCCAGGAAGCGGCGCATGGCGCTAATCACACGGCTGCGCGTAATAAAGACCTGCTTGACCTCATCGCCGTTCGCGATCAGGTCCAGGTAGCGCTTGCGCTGGCGCAGTTCGATGTCTTCCAGGCCGTGGTACTTCTCCGGCAGCGGGCGCAGGCTCTTGGCGATGACGCGAAAGTGCAGGACGTGCAGCGTGCGCTCGCCCGTGCGCGTTGTGAAGAGGAAGCCGCTGGCCTGGATGAAATCGCCCACGTCGAGCAGCTTGATGCGGCGATATGCCTCCTCGCCGACATCGTTAATGCGAAAGAAAAGTTGAATGCTGCCGGTGCCGTCCTCGATTCTGGCGAACGTGACTTTGCCCTGTTCGCGCAGCACGCGTATGCGGCCAACCAGTGTGTAGGAGCCGTCTGGCCCGGAGAATTCATCAAAATGTTGCAAAACCTCTGCGATAGTATGGGTACGCTCTACGTGCTGAGGATAGGGGTTGATGCCCTGCTCGCGCAGGGCTTGCAGGCGCTGTAATCGCATCTCCCGTTCGTCTGCCATGTTTACCTCGTTTTTTTTCTCGGAGAGTGCCCGATTCCCTGCCTCTGCGCTTCCTCGCGCCTGCGGCGCTCGCCAGAGAGGCTGTATGGTGGGAGAAGATGCGCGAAGCGCATCTTCTCCCACCATACAGCCTCTCCCAGGTGCGGCGAAGCCGCACGAACGCCCGATGAAAGAGAGCGAAGGCACTGGGAATCAGATATTCTCTCAGATAAGATATCATGATCGCCGCCTATTTTAACACTGTTTCGCTCTATTGAATAGTAGCAGGGGTGCCGGGGCATCGCATGAAAAAAAACCGGCCTGTGCGCCGTGAGCGGCGTTCACAGGTCGGTTGGCTGTTGCGAGTTCAGGTGAGCATCTTTACTCTACAGAGAGAATGGTATACTCCTTGACACCGCCAGGCGTCGAGACAATCACCAGATCACCGGCTTTATGGCCGAGCAGCGCCTTTCCTACGGGCGACTCGTTAGAAATGCGCCCCGCGCTAGGATTGGCCTCAAATGCTCCGACCAGGGTGTAGCGGCACTCACGGCCCTCGCTCGTGACAAGGTGGACCACCGAGCCAAGCGAAACTGTATCTGTTCGCACATGGTCAATGAGCTTGGCCTTCGCCAGAAGCTGTTCCAGCTCCATGATACGCCCCTCAAGGCGCGCTTGCTCGTTTTTGGCATCTTCGTAGGCCGCGTTATCCACCACATCGCCCGATTCCTTTGCATCATGAAGGTACTGGGCGACTTCGGCTCGTTTGACAGTGCGCAAAAACTCCAACTGGCTTAATGCACGCTGCCACCCGTCACTGGTGAGGAATACATCCTGTGTCTCCATCTTCAGTTTTCCCCTCTTTGTGGGCAGAGGAACATCCTCTCCCAAAAAACCATTTTTCCGCTCATCGCGTCGCCTACCTGTCGGGGTAGCCAATATCTCCCCAGGTAATATTGACGCGTTCTCCTGAATGACAGCGGAGTAACAGCTCTCCGTGGTCATCCACATCCTCAGCTATGCCGCTGAGGATAGCAGTGCCCTGCCGCACCTGAATGGTACGACCAAGCGTTGAAAGTTGATTCCGCCATCGCTCTCGCATCAACCGAGAGGCGGACCCGGTGGTCATTTCTGCCGGATCCCACGTTTCTTGCTGCAAAGCAAGATAGCTTGTTTCAATGTGGCCGAGCAGGTGAGCCATAAACGTTTCGCGGCTCACCTGGTGCCCGCATGCGGCCTCAAGTGTGGTAGCAGGTGCGACCAGCCCTTGATTGACCGACGACGCCTCCGCTTGATCTCCAACGAACTCTGAAAGCTGTCCGTTCACATTGACGCCAATACCCATGATAGCAACCATGCGACCTGTGCGGTCATGACCAGTTTCGATCAGGATGCCGGCAACTTTGCTCTCACCAATAAGAACATCGTTGGGCCATTTGATCGCCGCGGTCAATCCGCAGGTGTCGGCGATTGCGTCTACCACAGCAAGCGAAGCAACCATTACGAGGAGGTAGGATGGGAAACGGGGACGTAATACGGTAGATGAGAGGGCGTAACATCCTGGTCTATCTACCCAGCGCCGTCCTAACCGGCCTTTACCAGCCGTCTGACTATCGGTAATTACTACCGTTCCTTCCTCGGCTCCACCCTGAGCCAGTTGCATCGCCAGAGTGTTCGTTGAATCGACAGTCGGTAAAAATACTAAGCGATTCTCAACGCCAAAAAAACGCGTATTCAGTCGCTGTTGTAAAGCTTTAACGTCGAACTGCTTAAATGCGGCGGTCTCTATCTCCTTCAGAGCTTCTTCCACTTCTATCTGTCTAGTGCGATCTCCGCTGAAAATTCTGATCTATGAAGATGCCCGTGATCTGATGCCTGCCTGATGAGCAACATTCATACGCAGTGCCTGGGTGCGGTTCTACTACAAACGGGCCGGGGTACATTATTCTTGAACAGATATCAGGATAGTAGATAGCATAAATGTACAAAAATCCCAGAGCCAGGGCACGGCTTGCCTGCCCCAACTCTGGGGAAGCTGCACAGACAAGCAGATATGCTGCCCCTGTATTTTCCGTGTGGCCTATGCGCGGTGCGCATGCCATGAGAAGGTTGCTCTAAGCGAGCGCTCCTCCTGTTTGGAAGGTGCAGCAATCTATAACGCTGTCTGTGCAGCGTTTACGTTGATCCATCTGCACACCACCTCCTTTCGTTGACGCTATTGTACCATCGGGTTTTAATAGTTGTCAAGCTTTTCTAAAAACTCGTTCATTCTTTTGAGAAGTCGAGTGCGCTGGTATGGCCTGGGAAGACGATGGAGCCGATGGGGGAAATTGTGAAAATTGCGTGAATAAGCTCGGCAGTAATGTCGCCTCTCTCTTCGGACAAGCAGGCTAGCAGAGCTTATGAACGATGTAAAACTCCTCACGCCTGTGGCGCTCAAAAGGGTTCAGAGAGTGTGGCTGCGGTCTGCGCCCGCAGCCACACTCTCTGAACCTGAACGGCTCGCGCCGGGGGCCGAAACTCGTCGTAAAGACGTATCATTCACCAGTTCTGAGCAGAATGTAACGAGCTGTGGTAGGATTATTAAGGATGTGTTACAATGACGCTATGTGAGGAAAGGAGGTTTTTATGGCTGTTGAACGCACGGCCCATCCGCATATTGTTCGCGATTCAGCGCTCTACGAAGGTGAGCCTATTATAGAGGGGACGCATACAGGAGTGCGTCATATCATCCTCATGTTCCAGAGCGGGCAGGATCCGGAAGAGATCGCCCATAGCCAGCGCCTTTCCCTGGCGCAGGTATATGACGCCATCAGTTATTTCTATGATAACGAGGAGGAGATCAGGCGCTATATTCGCAGCGAGCATTGAGGGACTGTCTGGCCGGGGTTCTTCGCCCTGTATTGCACCCGCGCTGCTCCTCTCGTTGGCAATCGGGTTCTTTTTTCACTGCTGCCTTGTCAATGCTCCTGGCAAGCGGCTTTATTCATCATTGCCTGCTGATAAAGCAGGCTTTGACTGCTATTTTGACTGCTATTCGCCATTTTCGCATGATTGTACCTCTTTCTGGCGACGATCCTTTCTCGAAAAGTCAATGATGCATTTGCTTGTTTCATATGCTTATCTTGTCTGGACTCCTGGAGTCGGCATGTGCCAATGGGCTTTCAGCCTTCGGAAAGGCCATAGCCCATGCCGAGCCGCTCCAGATCGTGCGCCAGCGAAGATGGTCGATGCGCAGGCGACATAAAGATGCGCAAACTGTTCATCTCGATAGAGCCCAGCGAATTCATCTCTCAGGCGCATCGCTAAGGTTCCCTTTGGGCATGCGGCCCGCGCGACCCTGGCAGTTTCTTCGGGAATTGGCCCCAGGTGGTCAGGGTACATGGACATGCTCTGGCTCCTCTCTGCTGCTCTTGCCTGCCATTTTTCTCATTCTACCATTCCACTCACGATCTTATTCGCCAGCAGAAACATTGTAGGGAGGGTCGTTTGCTGTTGCTGCGCTCTCCGTTATCGTGTCAAGTCAGCATGACGGCTCTCGTCGTGTCAAGCTGTAGTGACAACACAGAGAAGTGCTTTGGTTTTGTCGTTTAAAGTAATTCATGTTTCAAGACCTGATATTGGCTGTGGTTCCACCATCGGCAGCGATCTCCGTTCCTACAACGAAGGAGGAGTCCGAGGAAGCGAGGAAGAGTGCGACCTTTGCCACTTCCTCTGGGCGACCCATGCGTTTGAGCGGCACCCGGATGGCAAACATCTTGCGCAGCGCCTCAACGACCTCTGGCGGATTACCCGCTCGCTCCAAAATGGGCGTCTCGATTGCCCCGGTGATGATCGTGTTGACACGGATGCCACGCCCAATGAGTTCAGCCGAGAGTGTACGCGCCAGGGAGTGTAGCGCCGCTTTGCTGGCAGAATACACAGAAGTGCCAGCCATCCCCACCAGCGCACTGGCCGAACCAGTGAGAATAATCGAAGCCTGATCGTTCAACAAGGGCAACGCCTTCTGAATCGTGAAATAGGCTCCTTTAAAGTTAGTGTTCATCTGCTCATCAAAGAACGCTTCATCCGTCTCGGCAAGTGTCCTGAAACCCGTGATGCCTGCATTGACAAACAAGATATCCAGGTTGCCAAAGGTCTCCCGCGTAAGTGCCATCAAGTTATCAAGGTCGCTGAGCCTGGTAACGTCTGTGGGGACTGCCAGAACATCAGATCCCAATTGGGTCGCGACCGCTTCGAGCCTCTGGCGATCTCGTCCTGAAAGTACAACTCTGGCTCCTTGCGCGTGAAATTCTCTCGCAGAAGCTTCTCCAATGCCGCTACTTCCACCAGTAATTAAGGCGACTTTTCCCTGTAGTATGCTCATAACACCTTTCCCTTTCAAGAAACGAAAACAAACCAGTCTCTGATGGAGTATCTACGCCAGGTGTAGAACCGCTTTCCCTGTGAATTGTCTGCGCAGCAAGCGTTGCGCGACCTCACCAACGTCGTGCCAGGAGGTCTCAACCTCGATAGACGTGCGGAGTTTTTGCTCGGCCACCAGTTGCGCGAGCCAGGCCAGATCTTCGGAGCGGGGGCGATAATCAAATTCTGTATACAAATTCAGTACATAGATGGTCGTTCTCCCCGTGCGAATGAGGCTCATGAAATCTATAGTGGCCGATGAAGATGCCGACCCGCCGGCAACAACGCAGGTTCCCCCCGTTGAGAGCTGTGGGATGGCGCTCTCCAGCATTTTTCCACCGACCAGATCGACGATCAAGTGATATGGACCATAACCACGTCCAGACGAGAGATCGTCGCCCACGATTACCTCATCGGCACCCATCTCCCGGACCATTTTCTCCTGGTGGACCTGACGAACCGCTGCGACGACAGAGGCGCCACCGAGCCGGGCAAGCTGGAGTGCGAATTGCCCCACCCCACCGGTGGAACCGGTAATCAACACATGCTTGTTCAGCAGAAGGCCGCCTTTTTGCAGCGCACGGAACGCAGTGAGACCTGCCGTGGGTATGGTCGCGCCCTGAGCAAACGTCACATGAGCGGGCAGTTCGGCCAGCCTATGTGTTGGAACCGCCACCTGCTCGGCCCATGAGCCGGATGGAACAGAGCCGAGCACCCGGCTCCCGCTCTGCGGTCCAGTCCCGTTGGCTGCTTGCTGGATCACCGTGCCGGCCAGATCCCAGCCGGGTCGCACACCCGCTTCAGCAACCCGGGCCATCATCGCCTCGCCTCGATTTAACGAAATGGCCTTCACCTGCACAAGCGCCTCTGCGGGACCTGCCTGGGGCGCCGCAACCTCTTTGAGGGCCAGTCGTCCCGGAGCCTCGGGATCAACCACTATTGCACGTATAGAACTCATATATCTCTCCTTTTCGATGATTGTCCTGGAGCCGCGCATCTCAGAATGTGTCAGGTTGCCACCAGCGGTGCTTGCGAGTGCCGCAGGCGCTCACCTTATGGAGAAGATGCTGCGAAACAGGCGCTTTGCGCCTGTTTCGCAGCATCTTCTCCATATTTGTCACGGCGCGGCCTCGCGACCTTGCGGGCAGGGAAAGCGAGAAAGCTACGAACCCGACACTTACTATCGTCCGATTTCATCGAAACCTGAAACTTACTTAGAGCAATATCGCTCTCTGGGAATAGTATAGGGGCAAGCAGGTGTTCTACCAAGAGTAGAACTACACTTGACTTTTGACCCTGCCCTATTTTGTATCGCCGGGGGTCGATCTCAGATGGAATGAGGAAAAGATGTCGTTGCACATTCCTATGCTGAAAGAGGACGATGCGCACGCATTCGAGCATGTGCATGTGTTCCAGCAGCTTCTTGCGGCAATTGAGGTGGTGCGCATCAGTCGTCAGGAGGAATATCGCGAGCAGCGCCATCCGCAGTTGAAGCGTTTTACGCAACAAGAACTGAATGACGAAGTATGCCCGACCTATAAAAACTGGCTGATCGGACGCTCCCATCGCTTGCCAGATCGTTCGCTGCTGATGCAGATTGCTGACTATCTAGAGTGCAGCCTGAGTGAGCGTAACGATCTCCTGCTGGCAGCACAATATGTGCCCGAACAGCCGGAGTGGGAGGGTGCTGATTTGCAGCGCGCGTTGGAGTACGCGCGACAGATTATGGCGACAATCCCCTATCCAGCCAGCGTGGTCACGCGCACGTTCCAGGTCCACGCTGCCAACAAGCTCTTTCTGCGCCTCTTTGAGCTGCCACCCCTCGATACGATCCCACCGCATCAGCGCAGCACGATCCATTTCCTCTTTCACCCGGATGTTTACAGGCGCTCCACGATGCCGCCAGAGGCGCGTGCGCGGTGGCAACAACACGCGCTTTCTGGTATCCAGCTCTTCAAACAGCAGAATGTGCTCTCGCGGTACGATGCCTGGTATAAGCAAAGCGTAGAGCAGTGGTGTGAGATTCCTGGCTTTCAAGCATACTGGGAAAAGGCGCGAACTGCCACCAGACAGGAGGTGGCGCCGACAAAGCTTGTGCTTGCGCGTATGGCGGCAACCGGCGAGCTGCTTCCCATCCGTCTACGATATATGCAGATTGCCATCAGCGGCAAAACCTCTCCGGCGGTCGCGGCATTCTTGCCGGACGATGAGGCGGCACGGGCCGTGTTTGCCTCGTTCGGCGGTGTGGCCTCGTAGCCTTTCGTGGGCTGCTTGACTGAAGATATCATGGCTTCTCTTGCGGAGGGAAGCCCAGAATAGATAGTGCTGGCACATTGCCACCTGCGGAGATGGGCCGAAAATGCAACCTTTTCAGGCATTTCCTGGTGCATCTCTCAGAGATCCTGGCGAATGCGTCGAATGCGTCGTGAGAGTCTGACGGAAAGGGAAGTGAAAAAGGAAAGAGGTCAAATAAAGATAGGAAATCTCAGCAATAAATACCCGGGATCAGGAGAGAAAAAAGTTCGTTCAGAAGTTCACGGGTTGTGTAACGAGGTTGAGTCCCAAGTTTCGCCCAAAGCTGCGGGAAAAAGCGGAGGCGGTGCAGCGCAAACTTGTGCGCCTGCGCAAGAAGCGCCCGGAGAGTAAACATCTGGCGGCGCTCACGAAGAAGTCCCACGCCGCCTGGCAGTCGTATCATTCCCTGGGCCATCGGCTGCGCAAGTTGCAGGTGCCTATGCGCCAGCAGGTGGTTGCCTACCTGGTCCGGTTCTATGAAGGTCGCGCCGTCCCCTTTGATCGCCGCTTGACGCTGCGACTAATTGGCGAAAAGACGCGACTGGAAAGCCAGGGAGCCGCCGACTTTTATCTGTGCGAACCGCGCGAGGCGCAGAGGCAGAAACTGGCGGAGTATCGCGACGAGATGGGCGCCTTTACTGCGTTCTTGAAAACGGTCTACGCCTCTCAGCAAGCAGAGTCGGCGGCGCACTAACAGGCCAGGCGGCAATGTGCACCTGGGCGAGCCTCCTGAACTGGCAAGAGAGAATTCCCTACCGGTCGATGATATCCGCTGCCCTGCCGTGGACGGCCCCCGACTCACTCACTCCAGGCTGCGCGGCTGGAATGCTGTGCCAGATCACAGGGGCATGCTCTCCGACTCTCAAGAGGCCGGGGCTGCCTCCTGCGCGGTGCGCAGTTGCTCCAGGTGTGGCCGGACGGAGGAGAGCGGAGCCAGGATGCAATCTCGTAGCGTCATCGGTCCATATTCTTCATGCACTCCTTCGCGAGCCAGCGCGGAAGCCGGAAGCGCCGCGACCAGGGTGGCAAAGCGTTCGCACTGCTGCTCAAGCGCGTTCAGAAGCATAGCCGGATCCGCTTGCTGATAGCCATGATCGCGAACCTCGGCATCCTGGTCGTAGCCAGGCAGCGCTGGTCGCTCCTCCTGCCAGATGCACTCGACGCGCAGCGACCAGTGGGACATTTTGTCGATCATGTGGCCCAGCACCTCTATCGCCGACCACTCTCCGGGGGCCGGGCGATGCCGCAGCGTGCGCTCATTGGTTGTCAGTGCGCTGCGAAAGGTACGGGGGACCTCGCGGAGTTGTGCAGCCCAGCGAGCCTGTTCGGTCTCCATGCTTACTCCTTGCCTGAATAAATAAAGCGAATGCGCCAGTTCTGTGATGAGTATATCATAACGGATCTGGCAGGCATCCCAGAATCTCCCCTGAATCAGGGCTTGACTCCCATTGCCAGTAGCCCGCCTGTGATGCCGTCGAAGACCATCTCTCCGTGATGGAAGATGGCCGGTTTGCTGTTTTTGCTGGCAAAAGGTGCGGCCACGGTAAAATCACCGGAGACTTCGACATAACAGACGATGAGCGAATCGTCTGTTAATCCGGTATCAGCGTTCAGGGTATCATTCGCAACTTTGTTGGTGACAAAGAGGACACGCGTCACCGTGAAATGGCGAGAAATCTGCTCAATGCGGAGACCCTCAAAACGAGAGATGGTGCTCATATAGTGGCGCACGTCCTGTTGCGTGAAGGTGGGCACGCTGCACAGATGGGGCTTGATGGCCGGCGGGATATTTTTTTCTGAGGCACTGACAGGTGTAGGGAGGTGTTTGGGATCGCAGCCATCCGTGGATGTCGAACGGGTGGGAAGTGCATGCAGAGCCAACGTTCCCCCGATGGTTGCGGCTGCGAGGAGAAGTGTTGCCAGTCCAGGAAACCATTGACGTTTGTTCACGCCGATTCTCCTTGAGTGCATAGTAGCTCAGTCTCGTAAGGTGAGAGCATCTGACCTGTCGCCAGGGCTTTCTCTGCTAAGACGTGCGCAAGAGGGAAAACGTTCCCTTGCCCTTCATCGTGCCTCGCGCAGGCGCGTGACGATCTCGGCCAGGCGGGCGTGGATGGCGCTGACCCGTGTGCGCAGGTATTCGGCCTGGGAAAGAGGGTGATCAGGTGGCTCCTGCTCGGCTGGCAGCAAGGTCTCGACTAGCGCCGCGCGTAATCGCCTCGCCCCGGCTTTGGCATCGAGCGCGGCGAACCAGCGACGATTTTCTTGCACAAAGCCGCCGCTGTGCAACAGCGCGTGAATCGTCCCGCGATGGACCTCGTGTTGCTGCCGGTGGCGCACCGCCCGCACGATCTCGGCGAAGGTCAGCCCCTGTGGCGCCTCCTCTAAGATGGCCTGAATCGAGCGGCGATAGCTTTCACCCGGTCCCCCGCGCACGGAAGCCAGCGCCTCCAGATCGACCAGGCGGGCCTCTTCCTCCTGCACGGCCTCATCCTGGCCGATCTGCTGGAAGACGATGCTACCCGGCGTCCACTCGATGCGCAGGATCGTCCCGGCGTACAGTTCCATGAGCCGGTCAGCCAGTTCGCGGCCATACAGCGTATTGTTGGCGCGGTCAAGCCAGAGCCAGAACCGCGTTCCATCCTCGTGCCACATCCCGTGCAGGACGGTTTTCTGCGCTTCTCCGGGGGCTGGCAGCGGGTAGATACCACGAGCGGCGGCCGGGACATGCAGGAAGCCTTGCAGCAGATTCACGGTGCGCAGGCGCACCGTCCAGCTCGCGCGCTCGGTTTGCACTTCGCCTCGCAGCACTACCTGGCTTTCATCCCCCTCTCGGGTTGGTGCAGGCTCTTTCACAAGAGACGACCCAGGACGCGGCGCCCTGGCAGCTTCTTCGGGTGTCGTAAGCGGCTCTGGCATGCGCAGGGGATGCACCTGCAAGCGTGTGCTGCGGGCATCGGCGGGGACCTGCCGGGCGGGAAGCCAGTAATCCTGCCCGACGCGCTGCACCTGCGGAGAGATCAGCAGCCAGGCTCGCACGTATAGCCAGGCATTGGGCCGATCAGCTTCATGCCATCCGCATTCGCGCAAGCAATCCGTAACCATGCGCACCGTCCACGGCTCGCCTCCGGACTCCTGCCAGCAAGCCAGAAGCTTCGGGCCGAGCGCATCGAGGCTGGCTTTCACGGCACGCGTCAGCCTGACGTTGCGCTCGTGCTCTGCTGGCTCCAGGATGCCCTGCCGGGTGAGGGTGAAGCGCTCATCGAGCGGGCAAAAGACGTGGTGGTGCCCATCCTCGGCATCGAGGGCCGCCAGTCTCGCATCCAGGTCGCGCCCGTCCCAGGTGCCAGCCAGCAGATCATTGAGTAAGCGCGTATTGGCAACGGCCTGGCCGACAAGGCGCCAGTGGCTGGGATGCTTGCCATCGCCTTCATGCACCAGGACGAAGCGTGCATCCGCCTGGATCGGAATTTCGAGTCCGGTGGCATCCCAGACCGGTTGCAGCGCCTCCTTCTCGGTAAAGGTGCGCCGCGTGGAAGAATAGCGCCTCACGACTTCATCAAGCAGCCGCGTGACTTCATCCGTGCCCTCGTGCATCACTCCACCTCGGTTTCTGGAAATTCGGGTAAGGGGACGCCGCCGGCAAGGGCATCGCGGCCTCGCTGCGTGATCGCTACCGCCGGATAAGTAACGCCCTTCGCCGGAATGGTTCGCTCGACCAGTTGCAGGTAGCCGCCTTCGACGAGCGCCTCGATGGTGCGCCCGACGCGCTCGGGCCTGGCTCCGGTCCCCTCCAGTTCGCCGAAGTGGTCTGAGGCGCGGGCGGCTGGGGAGAGGCGGAACACCTGGCCCTGGTAGTTCGTCTGCGGGATGCCCAGCAGCATCTTTTCAATCGTCTTTGGTGCGAAGATCCCGTTGTGGTCGCGAACGGCTCCTAGCACTGCCAGCCGGATATCGATGGCGAGTGGTTCCCCGTAGAGCCGTACTCCCGGGTCCCAGGGCAGATGTTCGTTGGTCGGGCTGCACAGGTCGCACTTGCCACACAGCGGCGCATCGTCGCGGCCCGTCAGGTAGTTGATGAGCGCCGCGCTGCGACAGTGCCGGTTGCCGGGGCGGAGCTTCATATAGTCTATCATGGCGGTCAGGCGCTCTTCAAAGCGCTGGTAGCGGCTGGCAAAACCCTGCTCGATTCTCTGGAGATAGGTGGCATCGGAGAGGTTCGGGTGCAGCCGCAGCGTCACGCCGCGCTGGTAGACGCGATAGAGCAGCGTCTCGCGCTCGGCCAGCTTCACCAGGATCGGATCGACGGTGCGCGGATCGATCCCGGTCTGCTCGTAGACCTGCGCAGCGCGATAGGACACCTGCCGGTCCGGCTCCGCTCCCAGAGATCTCAGCAGCGTTTCCGCAAGCCGGCGCTCGGTGGGATCTTGCAAAGCGGCAACAGCCTCCGCGATGGGATAATTGAGCAGGATGGTCGCCTCCAGGGTGCAGTCTGGCCCGCGCTCTACCAGCCCGGCCTCTTCAAAGGAGAAGAGTAAAACGCGCGCCTGCGTTGGTTCGACACGCGCAAGGTCCGCGAGCGCATCGGGATCGCAGAGCAGCGTGCCATCGGCAAGATGCACAGCGCTTAAGCCTTCCTCGTCCACCGAGAGCAGCGCTTCCTGGTACCTGCGCAGTACGCGAGGTTTCGGAACGCCCTGCTGCGCGATAAAGCGTTCGGTGCGCTGCGTCTGACCATGATAAAGCAGGATGGCATACGCCTCCTTGCCGTCGCGCCCGGCGCGTCCCGCCTCCTGGGCATACGCCTCCAGGCTGGCCGGGTGATCGTAGTGCAGCACAAAGCGAATTTCCGCTTTATCGACGCCCATGCCGAAAGCAGTGGTGGCGACAACGACATCCAGTTCGCCCTGCATGAATTGTTCCTGGATCTGGTGGCGTTCGGGCGTGGGCAGTCCGCCATGATAGGCTTGCGCGGCGATATTGCGCTGGCGCAGGAGTCTGGCGAATTGCGTGGCCGCTTTGCGCGTCGCCACGTAGACAATGCCGGAACCGCCGCGCACCTCGTCGCGGACCAGTTGATGCACAATGCCCAGCGCCAGCGTGTCGCGCTCCTCGCGCCTGGCAACCGAGTACACCCGAAAGACGAGGTTGTCGCGCACAAAATCGCCGCTGCGGATCGCGAGGGTGCGCCCGCCTGGCGACTCCTGTCCCATGCCCAGAATGTTGATGATCTCCTGCTGCACCTGGCGCGTGGCGGTGGCCGTGAGCGCATGGATGGGCAGCGCGCGCCCCGAGCCGCTTCTGGGCAAAAGCCGGGCGATCTCCAGGAAGTCCGGGCGGAAATCATGGCCCCACGTTGAGATGCAGTGCGCCTCATCGACCACCAGTTGCACCAGCGGCAGC
>Ga0209810_1001718_pt1 | contig 30843 bp, 29 predicted proteins | sample Coa_R1_7_FD_187159 | JGI IMG/M metagenome (GOLD analysis project Ga0209810, IMG submission 187159) | Surface soil microbial communities from Centralia Pennsylvania, which are recovering from an underground coalmine fire - Coalmine... | ecosystem: Environmental > Terrestrial > Soil > Unclassified... | reverse complement strand
GGTGATAGTCGATGAGCCGTTTGAGCTCGGTGTCGATGACGGCGGCAATGGCCGGGATCTCGTGGAGGGGGGTCAGCCGCTGCACGATGGCCTGGATGGCATGGAGCTCGGTGACTCGCCGCTCCTGAGCGGCAAAGAGCCGGGCATTCTCGATGGCAATGGCCGCTTGACTGGCAAAGAGGCTGAGCAGGTTCAAGTCATCACCACTAAACGCATCCACCTCCGCCCGCTCCACGTCCAGCACCCCGATCACCTGGTCCCCCCGCTTCAACGGCATCGCCAGCTCCGAGCGCACGTCAACGACGTCGCCGGCAATGAACTCAGGGTCCTGCGATGTGTCCCTGACCAGAAGCGGTTGTCCCGACTGGTAGACGCGGCCGGTGACACCCCGGCCGATGGGAATGATCCGCGCGGCCACGCGTGCCTCAACCTCCGGTGTCGCGCTCGGGACGCGTAATTTCGCGACCCGAAGCACAGGATGTTCCGGATCCGGCAGCAGGACGCTTGCCGTATCGTACGGCACGACATCGCGCATGCCGGAGAGGATGGCATCGAGCACCGACTCCAGATCGAGGGAGGAATTGACGGTGCGAGCCACATGGAGGAGCGCCTGCATCTGCCGGACGTTGTCCTGGCTCTGACGGTAGAGGGCGGCATTGACGATGGCCACCGCTGCCTGCGAGGCGATCACCGAGAGGGTTGCCACGTCGTCCTGCGTGTAGGCGAAGGGGTGCAGGCTCTGCACGGAGAGAGCGCCGATCGTCTGGTGTCCGGTGTGGAGAGGCATCCAGATCTTCGCCTCGCTGAGCTTTTCACCGACCTGGATGCTGGGGAGATCGTTTTGAGCCGCGAACCGTTCGTACTCGTCGTCGGTATCGAAGAGGAGCGGCGTGCCGCGCTCGATGACGAGAGCGGTCACGGTGGGACCGGGAGGCAGTTGCTCGTTCCGGTACGTGGTCTCTTCTTCCCGGTGATAGGGAAGTTCCACCGGCCCGCGGCCGAGGCGGATCGCGATGAAGAATTCGGTCGCGTCCATGACACGGCTGATCTGCGCGTCGATCGTCTCATACAGGACATCGAGGTCCAGGGATGAAGACACGACCCGGCCAATCTCATTGAGAAGCTGGAGACGGCCGGGTTGGTCGAGCGCAGAATCGATCACGGGATGTCGAGACCTCCGACGAGAGTCTACCGTCCCCCAGCCCGCGCGCCAAGGCCGAAAGTCCTGCCAATCGCAGGTCACGTTGGCTGAAATCGCCTCAGCCGGTAATTCCTTCTCGGATCGCCCAGAGCATTGCCTCGGTGCGCCCGCGGACCTGCAGTTTCCCGTAGATATTGGCGAGATGGGTCTCCACGGTACGCGGACTGATCCCCAGCGAGTCGGCGATCTCGCGGTTGCTGGCGGCTCCGGCGACCAGAACAAGCACCTCTCGCTCGCGCGAAGTAAGTGGCTCAATGGCGTTCTCCGCCGGGGAGAGATCCCGGGCGACCAACCGCCGGGCCACTTCCGGCGAGAGCCAGGGCCGCCCGCCGGCCACGGCACGAATCGCGTCCACCAATTCGGCCCCGGCTGCGTTCTTGAGAAGGTAGCCGCTGGCTCCCGCCCGCATCAGCGTGACGATGTAGTGGTCTTCGTCGTGGACAGTCAGCACCAGCACCCGAGACTCCGGCAGGTCCTCTCGCAGCCGACGTGTGACGGCCGCCCCATCCATATCGGGCAGGCCCACATCGGTTACCACGACGTGAGGCCGGGCCGCGACCGCGGCCACCACGCCTTCCTCCCCTGTCCCCGCCTCGCCCACGACTTGAAGGTCCGGTTCAAGGGTCAACAGCATCTTCAGTCCGTCTCGCAGGACGGTGTGATCATCAATCAGGACGACGCGGATGCTGTCCATGTCGGCTCCAGCGGCACGCTGACCGCGACCCGCACACCTGAGGCGCCACCCGAGATCACCATCTCGCCGCCGACGGCCTCGACGCGCTCACGCATTCCGGCCATACCGAGGCCCCTATCCACCGATTCCGACATGCCGTGTCCGCTGTCCTCGACGGTGAGCGCCAGAACCTCGCCTTCGGCATACATGGTGACGCGGGCAGAGGATGCTCCGCTGTGCTTCCTGATATTCTCCATGCACTCTTGAACGACGCGAAACAGGGCGAGCTCCACCTCCGAATGAACCGCTGTGACCTCGCCGAAGGCAGTATCCACCGCAATACCCGTCTGCTCGGAGAACCCTTCGAGGTAGCGAACGAGCGTCGGAATCAGACCAAAATCGTCGAGCATCGGCGGACGCAGCGCGTGGCTCGCCCGCCGCACCCCCTGATAGGCGTCTTCCGCCTGGCGCCGTAGCCGATCCAGGGTAAGCCGTGCCGGTCCATCGCCCATCTGCCGTTCCGCCACGGTGGCAAGCGTGATCAGTCCAGCCAATTCTTGCGCCGTTCCGTCGTGCAACTCGTGCGCCAGCCGCGCACGCTCGGCCTCCTGCTCCCGCGCAATGCGCCGATACGCGTCGCGTAGCTCGTCGACTTTCTCGGCAAGCCGCTCGTAGAGAATCGCGTTGTCCAGAGCAACCGACGTCTGGCGAATCAGAGGCGCCAGCAGTTCGAGGTCGTCGGCGTCAAAAGCGTCATGCGCGACTTTAGCCTGCAGGCAGAGGATGGCGTCCGCTCCCTCGTGCGTCAGCAGGGGGATCGAGAGGGTGGCCTGTACGTCGTCGAGGATCTGAAAGCGGTCCGGCAGACGCCCGATATGGCGGGCGGCGAACGGCTTGCGGTGAATGATGAGGACGGGCTGCGGCGGCGAGCCAAGCGCTGCCAGCATGAGGTCCGCCGGGACTGACGTCCCAAGCAGAGAGGCGAGCGATGTCCGGCGCCCGTCGCGCTGGATCCCTTGCTGGACCACATAGCAATCCTCCACGCGGCGCAGGAGGAAAGCACCGCGTAGGTGCAACGCTTCGGCGATTTCCCGCGTGAGGACATTGCCCAGTTGCTGGGGCGACATGAGGGCCGACAATCGGGCGCTGAGATCCTGGAGCAGGCGCCACCGGTCGGAGCGCCGCCCGTAGAGAATCCAATCAACCAGGCGCCGCGCGTAGTACGTGATCGGTCCGAAGGCTGCTCCAATCAGAACGGTCACCGCGATGAAGCCGAGGCCGCCCAGCGGGCTCGTGACCGCAGTGCCGGCGGCGGCAAGCCCAACCCCAAACGCGGCGTAGGCACAGACAATCACCACCGTCAGGGCACCGTAGACAACACTACGCCGCACGAGAAGATCCGCCTCGCTGAACTCGAAGAGGAGCACCGCGTAGCTCATCGCCGCCAGGAAGAGAAGGATCAGAATGGGCAGCCACGCCATGGACACGACAACGGTGCCGCGCAGCAGGAGCGGACCGCTAAAGAGGAAAATGGCAGGTCCGGTTCCGGCGACGAGCCCCGCCAGGAGCGCGCGCGATTGCGACGCTTGCTCGGCGCTCGACGCCTGGAGCAGATCGTACCCGGCCTGCACGATGGCGGCGACGAGATAGAGGGAGACGACAGCGAGGGTGAGGTGCCAGGCGAGGCCGGGCCGGTCCACCGCCAGAGAAGACGCTGTCGGCACGACGAGGAGCAGCGGAATCGCGTAGATAAGAAGCTCGCTGCGGTTCCAACGTCGTTGCTCCGTAAACGAGCGCGTGAAGTCGAGCAGGAACGGGGGAAGGAGCAGCAGGCCGACGACGAACAGCCACGCCGCGGCCGGGCCGCTGCGGTACCACGGAGCCAGCGAGAGGAAGAGCGATCCGGCGGCAGCCGAGAGGAGGAAAGCGGCCCCCGCATGGCCGACACGACGCTGGAGGAACACAAGAACCCCGATGGCCAGCCAGAGTAAGCCGACGCCCAGATAGGCGAGGTGGTCCTGGAAAGCGCCGATGCCGAGCGCCGTTACAAGCTGTGCAACCAGTGAGAACAGCGTGGCGGCCAGGGCCAGGACGCTGGCCGGCTCGCGCCAGATCGCGGGGTCGTAGATAGGCGGCTTGTCGTGGACAATAACGCGCTGGACGTGATCCATCAGCCTAGGCGGAGTATAGCGCGGCACGTTCCCTGCGCAGCCGCTCTCACAGTCATCGCCAGGAGGGACACGATGCCGGACCCGTCAGAATCACGTCCATACGGACAATATGCCGCGTTGATCGCACTCTATAACCTGATCTTCGGCGGATTCATCCTGCTGTATCGGCGCTGGAGCCATCCGCTCGAGCGTCTGAGTGGCCTCGACCTCGCGATGCTCGGCCTGGCGACCCTCCGACTCTCCAAACTCGTCTCGGAGGACGAGATCACCGCGGTGCTGAGGCGTCCCCTCGTCCAGGTCGAAGGGGATCAGAAGAAACCGCGTGGCCACGGGCTACGCTGGGCGCTGGGGAAGCTCGTTCTCTGTCCCACCTGCACGGGAACCTGGATCGCCGCCTTCCTCACCTATGCGCTCCACCTTTTCCCCCGCTACACGAGGCCTTTCCTCGCGCTCATGTCGGCTTCGGGTATCAGCCAGTCCAGCGACGCTTTCCTCTCGCTGGTCTACACCGATCGCGATCTGCTCCGTGACGAAGAGACCATCATCAAGGAGAAGCGGCCCCGGTCAGGATGACGGCACGAGCGGAGGGGGCCGGCCCCCTCCGCTCCGGTGTTCCACGTGATTCAGCCTTACCCCTGAGCTGACGTCGTCACGACTCTTTGCTGGTCCGCCGACGAGTCAACATCTGCACGCTTCTTGGGAATGCGCAGAATCTCTTTGACGACAGGCGGCCCATCCCCCGAGTTATCGACGATGGGGACATCAATGAAGTCCCCGATGTCCCGGATATCGCCTGTGTTGTACGCCATGACGACCGGAGGCTCGGAACCGTCGGCACCACCCGGCTGCTCCGACGGATCGCCGCCGGCATTCGCCGGCCGCGGCATCAGCCGCGGGGCTTCCTGGTAGTACGCAGTGATGTCCGGCAGCACGCTGGAATCGACCGTGTCGCCGCCGGAGATCGCCGGCGAGTTCTCAATCGTGTTCTTCGTGTACGGCACGTACAGGGTGCCGTTGTCGACCTGCGCATCCGTGACCGGCACGAGATGGCTCTTGGCGAAGATCGTTCCCGTCTTGACTTCGGCGTACTGGGCCTGCCCCTGACCGTCGACGAAGGTGCGCTCGACGGTGCCGACTTTCTGCCCATCGGCATCGACAACGTCCAGACCGTCGTAATCGGTCACGATACCTCCTCCATCATCCGCTCAACCGGGTGATAGCGGGCACCTAGCGTCCCTCCGAGAACGGCCCCGAGAATCATCACGATCAGTGTGACGACAAGGGAAATTATCCCGGCGGTGGTCAACGTCGCCGTGTTGATGTGCAGATTGAGTTGGCTACCAACGTTGAAGCGATTGGCGCCGATGACGGACCCGGCGATGCCAAGGATGATCGCGACGATCACCGTCCAGATCACCACGCCGAGGCCATTCAGCGCACCGCTGAAGTGGACCATCCTCCCGGCCGCATATCCACCGAGGAGATAGGCCAGAAACAACGCGATCAAACCTCCGATGAGACCGGCGAGTCCGAGACTCGCCGTGGTTCCCGTCACCGGTCCTCCGACGTGCGGGACCGGCGCGCCCATCTGGTAGCCGACTGTACCGACAATCGCACCGACGATGCCGAAGAAGACCACGGTGAAGAACGTTGCGACCGCGAATCCCAGGAAGTCGGCGCCCCAGTGGATGCCGCCGTAGGCAGCTTCCAACGCCTGATGGCGTTCGGTGCGAATGGAACGCACGCTACGCAGGTGCTCGTCGTTTTGGTCGGAAGGTTGTGCCATGTCAACGCCTCCTGATTCCTCTCCAGGGCGGGCACACCCCGTCCATACCGTTCACACGAAGCAAACGCCGTGCCAGGAATAACTCCGTGCTCAGGAAGCGGCGTCCTGAAGGCGCGCGTCAAGCCACCGGGAGAGATCCATCATTTCCGGCAAGCTGACCTCGTGCCCCATGGGGTATTCGCGATACGTCAGGTCGACACCAGCCCGTTGCAGCGCGTCGCGCGTGGCGCGGCCCCAGTCGATCAGGACGATCTGATCCAGGGTTCCATTCGCCTGAAAGAAGGGGCGGCCCGCGGCACGTCCTGAAAAGTAGCGCGTGTCGCCGTCCGGCGGTGGCAGATAGCCGCTCAGCATGATCACGCCCGCCACGCGATCCGGGTGCAGGAGGCCGGTCGCCCCGGCCATGGCCGCTCCCTGACTGAACCCACCGAGGTACATCCGGTCCGGGTCAAGGTCATACCTTTCGGGCAGTGTCTGGAGGAAATCGGCCAATCCGGCGAGGTTGCGGCTGATGGTCTCACCCTGCAATCCCGTTCCCTCGGCCATGTCGTACCACATATACCCTCCGTAGTCGTACGCGAGAGGGGCACGAAGGCTCATCACGACCAGACGCGGGTCGACCTGTCCGGCAAACATGAACAGATCGTGCTCGTTGCTGCCCAGCCCATGCAGGAGAACAAGGGCCGGATGCGGGGCGTCACCTTGCGAGGCGGGACGCACGAGGTGAGTCAACTCCACGCCCCACGCTAACACGGCCCGGATGGGGTAAGGTATGGATGAATTCGGGGGGAGGAACGACCGGGTGGAATGGGACCTCGGGCCTCTGCGTGAGAGATGCTGACCCTTGGTCTGAATGCCGCCTTCCACGATCCGTCGGCGTGCCTGGTGGAGAATGGCCACATCGTCGCCGCCGCCGAGGAAGAGCGTTTCACCCATGTGAAACATGGGAAGCGGCCCATCCCATTCTCAACGTACGAACTACCGTTTCACGCGATCGACTACTGCCTGCGCGAGGCCGCAGTCAAGCTGACCGACGTCGATCACGTCGCCTATGCCTTCGACCCCTGGCAGCGCCTCGACGAGCGCTACCGCGCCTCCGCGACGATCCGTCTGCCCCTGGAACCAAGCGCACGCGAGGTCGCCGAGGAATGGGAGTCGCCCTGGGATGGTCTGTTCCTCTCCTCCATCGTCAACGCCCCTCGCCATCTGGCGGGCGGCGCGCCGCATCACCTGGCCGAGCGTTTCCGCGGTGCAACGGCGAGCGGCCCCTACCAGTGGCATTGGATCGACCACCATACCGCCCACGCCGCGAGCGCCTTTCTCGTGTCACCTTTCGATGAGGCAGCCGTCATGACGCTGGATGGGCGCGGTGAGATCTTGACGACCGGATACTATCGGGGATCCGGAATCGAGCTCGAAAGGATCGGCGGCGTCTCGTTTCCCCATTCACTCGGCCTCCTCTACGAGCAGGTCACGGCGCACCTCGGTTTCCTGCACTCATCCGACGAGTACAAGGTGATGGCGCTCGCTTCATTCGGCCGGCCACGTTATCGCGAACGGCTCAAGGAGCTCATCCGGGTCAACGGAATGGACTATGAGATTTCTCCGGCCGATCTCACGCATCTCTTCGGTTCTGCTCGCCGGCGCGGCGAACCGTTAGAGGAGCGGCACTACGACATCGCCCGGTCCCTGCAGGAGGTCCTCGAAGCAACCGTGCTCGAACTGGCCTGCCGGCTCCACGACGCGACGGGAGCATCCAACCTCTGTCTCGCGGGAGGCGTCGCGCTCAACTGCGTGATGAACGCGCGCCTCCGGGACTGCGGCCCTTTCGATCGGATCTGGGTCCAGCCGGCCGCCGGTGATGCCGGAACGGCTTTAGGGGCCGCTGTCTGGGTCGATGCCTCGCTGCGCGGCGAGCGGCCCCAGGAGATGGACCATGCGTACTTCGGGCCCTCCTTTGACGATGCGACGATTGAGGCGTTCCTGTGCCACGGCAAGCTTGCCTACCGGCGCCTCGGCGATGTGGCCGAGGAGACGGCGGACCTGCTCGCCGCCGGGAAGATCATCGGGTGGTTCCAGGGACGCATGGAGTTTGGGCCGCGCGCCCTCGGCGCCCGCTCGATCCTCGCTTCGCCGTGTGACCCGACCATGCAAGCACGGCTCAACGAGATCAAGGACCGCGAAGACTTCCGGCCCGTCGCGCCCGCCGTCGTGGAGGAGGCTGCAGGCGATTGGTTCGTCAGCGCGGGCTCGTCTCCCTTCATGCTCTTCGTGCACGATGTGCAGCCCGACCGCGCCGACGATATCCCGGCCGTCCGACATGTGGATGGGACGGCGCGCATCCAGACCGTCCGGCGCGACTATCATCCGCTCTATCACGATCTCATCGCTGCTTTCGGCCGGCGCACCGGGGTGCCGGTGCTCGTCAACACCTCGTTCAATACCCGCGGTGAGCCGATCGTCTGCACCCCGCGCGATGCCGTCGAATCCTTCTGGACCTCGCCGCTCGACGCTCTCGTCATCGGATCCTTTCTCCTGGAGAAGCCGGTGCAATGACGCGGGCGTCGGTCGTGATTCCGACGCGGGGACGCCCGGATCTTCTCCGCCGTTGTCTGGCGGCATTGCTTGCTCAGGATCTGAGCGAGCCGTTCGAGATCATCGTCGCCGCCGATGGTCCGTGTGACGATACGCGGGCTATCGTCACGAGTCTTCTGCCGCCATCACACATCAACGTCCGTTACCTGGCGCTGCCGGACCAGCGCGGCCCGGCCGCCGCGCGGAATGCCGGGTGGCGCCGTGCATCCGGCCAGGTTATCGCCTTCACCGACAACGACTGTGTTCCTCGCCCGAACTGGCTACGTGCCGGGCTCGCCGCATTCCGTGACGATGTGCAGGCCGTCCGGGGACGTGTTGTCGTCCCCGTTGACCAGCCCCCGACCGACCATCAACGCAGCACGCAGGGTCTGGAGCACGCCGACTTCGCGACCGCCAACTGTTTCTATCGCCGCGCCGCGCTCGAAATGCTCGGGGGGTTCGACGAAGCCTTCACGCACGCGTGGCGGGAGGACTCCGATCTGTACTTCCGCTTACTCGATGCGGATGGTGCAGTCGCCTCTGCGCCGGACGCCGTTGTCGTCCATCCTGTCTCTCCCGCCCCCTTCGGCATCAGCCTCGTGCAGCAGCGCAAGAGTCTCTTCAATGCCCTGCTTTACAAGAAACATCCGCAGCACTACCGCCGGAGGATTCAGTCCCTTCCTCCGCTGCACTACTATGCGGCTGTCTTCGCTGCGGTCATCGCTCTGTCTGCACGTGGTCATGCCGGCAGGGTCGCCGCGGGCGTGTGGCTCGGCATCACGGCGACGTTCGCGGCGTACCGCCTGCGCGACACCGCACACCATCTCACGCACGTCATTGACATGATCGTGACCTCGATCCTGATTCCTCCGGTCTGCGTCTATTGGCGGCTGCGCGGCGCGGTGCGCTTCCGTACCTGGTTTCTCTGAATCCCTACACTGGGGTCATGACGTGGTCGCGCGCCTTCATCGCCGTGGTCCTGCGGTTCGCCGAGCGCGCATCCCTGCTCGATCCGGCATTTCGACAGGATCGACGGCCCGTAAGAACATCGCACTCCACTTTGCTGGAAGTGCGAAATCCCTATGATGAAATCAATGGAGACGGTGCCGCTCCCTCGCTACGCACAACTTGAGCCGGTGGGGCAGTGCAATCTGCGCTGCACCATGTGCTCGATCCAGTTTCGGCAGGACGGTCCGCCCTTCGGCCCTCTGGCGTTCATGGAGTGGGAGACTTTCACCCGCCTGATCGACGGCCTCGACACGCTGGAGGACCTCCACCTCCAGGGCCTGGGCGAGCCGATGATGCACCCGAAGTTTTTCGACATGGTGGAGTACGCGGCGGCACGCGGCATTCGCGTCTCGACAAACACCAACCTGCATCTCCTCAACCAACGGCGGGCCGAGCGCTGCATCACCAGCGGCCTGCACGCCATTCACATCTCGATTGACGGTGCGACCGCCGCGACGTACGAGTCGATCCGTATCCGCGGCCACTTCGACCGGCTGATCGCCAATATCGAGCGCCTATCCGACGCTCGCCGGCGATACGGGAGTGATACGCCGCACATGCGCCTCGTCATGGTCATCATGCGCCAGAACCTCGCCGAACTGCCCGACCTCGTCCGGCTGGCTCACGCCTGGGGCATCGACAGCATCTTTGTCCAGCACCTCTGCCATGACTTCGGGGAGGAGACGCTCCCCGAGCGCTACCGGCCAATGCGGGATTACGTGAGCCAACAGACGTTGCTGGGCGAGGACGAAAAGGTCATCGAGCAGGCGTTCGGTGAGGCCCGTCGCGTGGCGCGGGGGGCCGGTATCGAGTTACGGCTGCCACGCACCCGGTCTCGGGCCCACCCGCCCGGCACATCCGGACGCGACCGATGCAGCTGGCCCTGGACCGGCGCTTACGTCAGTTACCAGGGCCTGGCAATGCCCTGCTGCATGGTGTCGACACCGGACCGGATTAACTTCGGCAATATGGCAGAAGTGGGCGTCCATGACGTGTGGCAGAGCCTTCCTTTTCAGGAGTTTCGGAGCCGGCTGGACTCGAACGACCCCCCGGACGTGTGCCGCTCCTGCTCTCTGTACCATGGCACCTTCTAGCCGCCCGCTCTACCTGGACTACGAGACCTCCCGCGATCTGCTCCTCCGGTTCGGGCCGTCCCTGGCGCTCTGGCGCGCCGCCGAGATCGCCATGCTCCGGCGTCAGGAATTTGTAGCTCCCACTCTGGACGCCGGCTGCGGCGACGGCATCGTCACCTCCCACGTGCTCGCGCGGGTGGACGTCGGCCTCGATCCGGGCAACGGCACCCCCGAAACCGGTCCGTATGAGCGGTTTGTCGCATCGTCGATCGAGGAGGCACCGTTACCCGACCGATCCTTTGGGACGATCCTCAGCAACTCCGTGGTCGAGCATGTCGGCGACGTGGAAGCCTTTCTCGCAGCGGCGGCGCGGCTCCTTCGCCCCGGCGGTCGGCTGATCCTCACCACTCCCAGCGACCGCTTCAATGACTGGCTCACTCTCCCGCTAGCGCCTTACGCAGCCTGGCGAAACCGCGCGCTGTCGCACCGACACCTCTGGCCGGCGCCTCGTTGGAGCGACTCCCTGCGGCGGGCCGGACTGAGACCGATCACGATCGAGCCGTATCTCCGGCGGCCGCTCGTCACGTTCTGGGACCTGCTGGAGCTCACCCAGACGGTCTGGATCGAGGATCGGCGCCTCATGAGCCTCGTCTGGCGTCGTCTCTCGCCCTCGACCCTGCATCGCCTGGCCAGGCTTCTGGCGAGGTGCGACCTGGGAGCGACGGGAGCGGGTGGCGGTCATCTGATCGTCGCGGAGAAGAGCGCCGGCTAGATGCGTCCGCTCGACATCCTCGTTCCCACGATCAACCGGCCGGAGTCACTCCTGTTCGCCCTGGGCGGAGTGGCCGCCCAGGACATGACGGACTTCCGGCTGATCGTGGCCGATCAGAGCGCGGTGCCGGGATCCCGCTCGCCGGTGGTGCAGGCTCTATGCCGGGTGATCGAGACCCGAGGAGGCGAGGTGGAGTGGCACCCGCGCGCAGCGGTGCACGGTATCGCCGAACAGCGTGATTTCCTCTTCCGCTGCTCGAGGGCGCCGGCCGTTCTCTACCTCGACGACGACGTGTTGATGGAGCCGTGGGTCACCACGCGCTTGATCGATGTCCTGCAAACCGAGCAATGCGGCTTCGTGGGCGCCTTTCCGGCGGGGCTCTCGTACAAAAACGATCGACGGCCCCAACAGCAAGTGGTGGAGTACTGGGAGGGATCGGTTGAGGGGGAGGTGGTCGAACCGGACGGGCCGCGGTGGAGACGTGCCGAGTTACACCGCGCCGCCAACATACTCCACGCTGCCGAATCTCTCCCGCCCGGTGAGAGCCGCCTCTACAAGGTGGCCTGGATTGGGGCCTGCGTCCTCTACGATCGTGGCAAACTCGCCGAGGTCGGTGGCTTTTCCTTCTGGCCCCGACTCCCACGCTGGCATTCCGGGGAAGAGGTGCTGGTGCAGAACCTCCTCCTACGGCAATGGGGAGGGTGCGGCATTCTCCCCTCCGGCACGTATTTTTCCGAGGTGGAAACCACCGTTCTCAATGTCCAGGGGACCGTGGACGGCCACGCGCTGGACCTGCTGCCGGAGATGGTGCGGGATCAGGCAGTGGAGAGCGTATGACCGATCCCTTTACTCCCGGGTTACTCGACCGCATCCCGGAACCGGAGCGCGTGGTCGTGCTACGGGCGTCAAGATTGGGCGATTTTGTCTGCGCGACGCCGGCCCTCCGCGCTCTCCGCCGCCGCCTTCCCCACAGCGAGATCACCTTGATCGCCCTCGAATACCTCCGTGATCTTGCTGAACGCTGCCCCTCGATCGATCGCTACATTGCCTTCCCGGGCTGGCCCGGCATCGCGGAGCAGTTCTTCGAGCCGCGCAAAACGGCCGCGTTCTTCGCCGCGGTGCAGGAGCACCGATTCGATCTGGCCATCCAGATGCACGGCTCGGGTGTCAATGCCAACCCGTTCACGCTGATGCTGGGCGCGCGGTGCACTGCCGGGTTCGTGCGGCCCGGCGACGGCGCCGGGCCGCTTGATGGGGCACTCCCGCTCCCAGACGGTCACGAGATCCGGCGCTCGCTCGCCCTGACCACCTTCCTCGGGGCTCCGGCGCACGGTGACCATCCTGATCTTCCCCTGCGTGCGTTGGATCTCGGGGCCGCGCGGACGCTGTTGGGCGATCTGTCCCGCCCGCTGATCGGCGTGCATCCCGGGGCACGAGAAGCCAACAAGCGCTGGCCGTCGCTCCGTTTCGCCCACGCCGCCCGGCACGCGCAGGAGGCAGCCGGCGGCACGATTGTCATCCTGGGAGATGATGAGGAGCGGGAACGCACGGCGGCCGTGGTGGACGCCCTCGACGGTGCCTGCGTCGATCTGTCGGGCCGGCTCTCGCTGGCAGCACTCGGCGCGGTAATCGGCTCTCTCGATGTGCTCCTCACCAATGACAGCGGGCCGGCGCACATCGCGTACGCCCTTCATATCCCGTCGGTCACGATCTTCGGTGGCACCGACCCAACCCGCTGGTTCCCACTCCATGCCGGACCGCACGTGGCCCTGTTCCACCCCATGCCCTGCCGGCCCTGTGAAACGTGTCCGATCGAGTACGAATGTCTGCGGCAGATTGACGTGCCGCCGGTCAGCGCGGCGGTCCTGGATCGGCTGGCAGCAGGTCGCGCAGGGACTCCGGGAGACGCGAGCCGAGCAGCACAGCGGCCCGCTGCTGCCATACCTCGTTGATCGGCACGGGAGCCGTGCGGGCCAGATACTGCCAGCGCAGGGCCGCGAGCGCTTCGAACATCGCCACGTCGTCGACCGCCGCGTCCGCCCCATAGGCTTCGAGAAATGCCGGATACAGAGGTGCCGGGTAATAGACGAACAGCAGCACAAGGGCCCACGCCAGGTCGTATTGCGGATAGGAGAGGCGCGCGCCCGCCCAGTCGGCGACGATCATGCCGGCCGCGCCATGGAGGACGTTGCCGGGGTGAAAGTCCCCATGACAGAGCGCGGATCCCTCCGCCGGGGGCAGCAGGGCGACGAGTGCGTCGCGCAGCCGGTGGAGCTCGGGGGGCGCTCCGTTCGGAATGAGCCGCTCGGCGAGCGTACGCAGCGTCCGGTCGCGCGGAATGTCTGCAGGAGGATCGGCATGTCGGTGAATGCGCGCGAGCAGGCGGCCCAGCTCGGCGGCCCCGCACACGTCCACGCTGCTCAGCACGCGTCCGGCCGGCGCCATTGCCAGCAATGAGCGTCCCTGCCGGTCCCAGCCCCACCCCAGTGGTCGCGGCACGGGAATGACGGGGTACAGGTGACGCAGAACCGTGTCGGAAATCGACGCATGATCTCCGGCCGCGAACCACCTCTTCAGCATTGCCACCGGCGGATCACCGACCGCCAACAGGTCCGCCTCGCGGCCCCGAGCGACGTGTCGAATCACCTGCCCTCGGCTGAGGAGAGTCGAGCCACCGCGGGCCCAGCGGACATCGGCGGGATTTAGGTCCGGCGCGAGATCGCTCACCCTCGAATATAGGCAGACCCGTGTATCCTCGATCGCGATGGACGCGAGGTTACGTCTTCTCACCGAAGATGACATCGAGGACGGGGCCGCACTGCTGGAGGCAGCCTACGGACGTCCAGGGACGTGGCGTCAGGATCTGACACTGCACCTTGCGCTCGATCCGGATCTCTGGTTTGGCGCCGAGATGCGGGGCCGGCTGGTGGGCATCGGTGGCGCCCGGTGGTACGAGACGTTCGCCTGGATCGGTCTCATGGGGGTGCTGCCCGCGTGCGGGGGCCTCGGTCTGGGCGGAAGAATCCTGGATCGGGTGATCGAGGCAGCGCGAGAGCGCGGCGCCGAGTCCATGGTGCTGGATGCCAGCGCGGCGGGAGAGCGGCTCTATCTCAGCCGCGGATTCTCCGATCACGGCATCACCACGCTCTTCGAACGCGCGTCCCAGGGTGACGCTTTGCCGGCGTGCGGGGTCGAGGTCGCCGGCATCGAGGATCTCGAGGCGCTCGCGGCCTTCGATGCATCCCTCTTCGCCGCCGACCGAACAGCAGCGCTCGCGGCTCTCCTGTCGCAGCCGTCCACGCTCGCCTATGTCAGCAGGGCGGGCGGCGACATTGCCGGGTACATCATGGCGCGCGACAAGCGGATCATTGGTCCCTGGCTGGCACTGAACGACCAGGCGGCAGGCAGCTTGCTGGCAGCGGTCCTCACCCTCGCCTTCGACGGGCCGGCTCAACTGCGGATCCCCGGTCAAAATCCCTCCGCCGAAGCCATTGCCCGCCGGGCCGGCTTTGTCGAGGTGCGGCGCCTGCGCCATATGGCGCTCGGGCCCTATCCGCCACAGCGGCGTGATCGCATCTATGGCGAGGCAAGCTTCTCCCTGGGGTGATTCCGGCCGCTCGCAGGCGTTACCATGGTCCACATGCTTTGGGGACGTGGCCATGGATGATCTCGACTTCGAGATGGTGGCGGCATCACTGCGGGCCGATACGCGGGATCTGACGACCTTCATCAACGTGCTGGCCGATAAGCTCCAGGGTGCACTGCCCGATCGTGTCATGGTGCGCCGCGGCGGCGGCCTGTTTTCGCGTGACAAGGGCGTGCGCAGTGTCGCGGTTGATCTCGGCAAGACGCGCTACGAGCTGGAGGCCGAGCGCGGGCGGCTCACCCCGCGGCGGGCCACGGCCGTGCGCGGCGTCACCCTCAAGACAGAGGAGATCCCGCTGGCAGATTGGATAGACGAGCTGAGTCGCGAGCTGACCGAGGAAGCGCAGCGAAGTGAGGGCGCCCGTTTGGCGCTACAGCGCCTGCTCGGCGCGTAGGAGGACATATGCCGCTGTTTCATCGCAGGACGGACGAAGAACGGCAGCGCGACGAGGAGCAGCGCCGGTTCCAGGACCAGGCACAACGCGATCAGCAGCAGAGCGTGGCGTCGCTGGAGGCCGGAGGCCTGCCTGTTGCTGCCACGCGGCGTCTGCAAGAGGTCTCCTCTCGGCAGCGCCTCTTCACCAGCGACCTCTCTGTCGACGAGTTCCTGCTCGTCAAGGCTGCCGGCTTCCACCCCATCACACAGGTAACGGGTAGTTCTATCTACCACGTCGGATGGCAACGCTTGCCCGGTCAAAGTGTCTGGTACCGGCAGTCGGAAGAGCTGGAGGTCGTGACCCGCGCCTGGAACGAGGTGCGAGGGCGAGCGCTGGGCCGCTTGCGGCAGGAGGCAGCGCTGGCGGGAGCCGACGCGGTCGTGGGCGTTCGCGTGACGTTTCAGCGCTACGACTGGGGCCACGACCTGATCGAGTTCAACCTGGTCGGGACCGCCATCCGGTCTATATCCGGCCCGCACTTCGAGGAGCCGGTCCTGAGCAGTCTCTCCGGGCAGGAGTTCTGGGAGCTGTATCAGGCGGGTTACATGCCGGCGGGTATCGTGGGCGGCAGCAGCGTTTTCTACATGGCGGCAACGCCGCAGACGCAGTGGAGTCAGAGCTGGTTCGGCAGTGTCTTCAATCAGGAGTTGCAGGACTTCACGCTCGGCCTCCGTGTCGCTCAACACCGTGCATCCACGCGAGCCTACGACGAAAGCCGCCGGCTGGGCGCAACGGGCATCGTCGGAATGCGGATCGAGCAGGAACAGGCAGAGTACGAAACGGAGATCAACGAAGGCCAGAAGGTGACGGACATGATCTTCTCGGCTCACACTCTGGGCACCGCGATCGCCCAGGTCGCTGACCGGCCCGTTCCGGCGACGACACCGGTGGTCGTACTACGGAAATAGGAAGGACAAGGAACATGAGCTACGATCCCAACTCACTGGTCGGCGTCCCCGAACACGGGCAGGAGCGCATCCGCCGTGCTCGCCAGGCGGAGCAGCGCGGGTTCTTTACCAGCGACCTGACCGTCAACGAGTTCCTTCTGGTCAAGCAGGCCGGTTTCGATCCGCTGGGCCTCGTCGTCGGCAGCTCGATTTACCACATCGGCTATCAACAGTCGAACTGGAACCAGAACCAGGAAATGGGAGTGCTGACGCAGGCGATGTACCATGCCCGCGAGCTGGCGATGACCCGCATGGAGGAAGAGGCCGACCAATTGGGTGCCGACGGCGTGGTCGGCGTGCGTCTGGACGTCGGTCGGTATGAGTGGGGCGAGAATCTCGCGGAGTTCATCGCCATCGGCACCGCCGTCAAGCACCACGAGGGGCAGCTGCATCGCGCCCCCAACGGCCGCCCCTTCACCAGTGACCTCTCCGGACAGGACTTCTGGACACTTCTCTCCTCGGGCTACCGCCCGGTCGGCATGGTCATGGGGAACTGTGTCTACCACGTCGCTCACCAGGGCCTGCGGAACTTCTTTAAGCAGATCGGGCAGAACCAGGAGATGCCGAACTACACGCAAGCGCTCTACGACGCGCGTGAGCTGGCCATGGAGCGCATGGAGGCGGAAGCCGACCAGCTCCAGGCGGAGGGCATCGTGGGCGTGCAGCTGCAGGAACGCAGCCATGGCTGGGGCTCGCATGTCATCGAGTTCTTCGCCGTAGGCACCGCGATCGTTCCCGTCCGCGCCGACCACGAGATTCAGCAACCCACCATGGTCGTGACGCTGAACGACTGATAGGTCCGGTTGGACGGCAGGCTGTCACCCGCCGTCCAACCGAGCGTACAGGGGCTACACTTCCGGCCGTGTGCCGATAGAGCGGCTATGCCCACTGGGCGACGCGCATCACCTCGTAGCAGAGGAGAGCCAGCAGGCCGGCCGCGGGCGCCGAGACCACCCAGGCCAGACTGATATCACGGATGATCTCCCAGTTCACGTTGCGGAGACCGCAGCGCAATCCGGCGCCGGTTACCGCTCCCGAGCCGACCTCCGTGTTGGACAGGGGGATGCCGAGGTTTGCCGCGACGCTCACCAGCACCGCCGTGACGACGTTGGCGGCGAAGGCGTCGATCTCACCGATATCGGCAGTCTTCTCGGCCAGCGTCCTGGTCACCTTCTGTCCACTGAGGTAGCTCCCGGCACCGATGGCGAGCGCGACCGCGGCGAAGAACCAGAAGGGCGCGCCGCTACCGGCCGCGTGATGAGTCACCATCAGAAGCAAGGCGCCCATGGCCACCACCTTGGGCCCTTCGCTCAAACCCCGGGCAAAGCTGGCCGCCGCGCTCGAGAGCCAATGCCCTACATTGACGGCGCGGCTCGAGTCTCTGTGCAAGGCGGCAGCGGCGAGAATGACGAGCAGCAGCGCGAGAAGGGCGGCAAACAGGGGACTGATCGCCAGTGGAATCGCCACCTTCGTGAGGACAGCCGTCCACTTTATCCTGGCGAGCCCGACCGCGACGATGCCCGTCACCACCAATCCTCCCACCAGCGCATGGGTGGCCGAGATCGGCATGCCGAGGCGGGTCGCCAGGGCCATCCACAGAATCGTGCCTGTCAGAACGGCGACCGCGAATACCTCTGTGATATGCGCGGAGGGGGCGAGTAGACCCCTGGTCAGGGTCGTCACCAGTGCGGTGGCGAGCGCAGCCGAGGCCAGACAGCCGGCCACCGTCCACACTCCTCCCCAGGCAAGAGCACGTTGATAGCCGGCCACATCCCCCGCCACCAGTGTCGCCACGCTCTCGGCGACCGTATTGGCGCCGGTCAAATACCCGAAGACCAGGGTGAGGACAATCCCGAGCGGGAGAATGAGGTCGGTGGATGTCGCTCGCGTGACCCAGGCAACCAGGAGCAGCGCAACAAGGACGGAGGGCAGGAGCAGGAGAACAGGAGAATGGCCGAGGTCGCGAATCTCCTCGGTCGCTCCCGGTTGCTCACTCGCCGCGGTCGGGGCTTTTTGCGAACCGTTCGCTCGTGTCGCCACTTTGTTTCCGTCGCGAGGGAACCCAACGCAAGAGATATTCCATAGGCCCGATATGTATCGTGTGCAGAGCAGCACGAAGTCATCGACGCACCACGGCGACGGAGCCCACGGTGCCCGGAGAGAAGACGGTGTCAGCCGCGAGCCAGCGACGGCGTCAGACGATCGATCTCGGCGCGCTGCTCGTCATCGGGCTTCCAGGTCCCGGCATCGACGTTCGCAGCGACCTGTTCGGGAGAGGTAGCCCCGGCGATGACTGAGGCCACCGCCGGCTGCGCGGCCAGACCGCCGATCGCCACTGCCAGCACATCGACGCCCTGGTCCCTGGCGAATTTCTCCAGACCTTCCACCACGTCGAAGTTCGCGTCGGTCAGGATCCGGTCTGCAGTGGGAGAGCCGGAAAGGCGTGTCCCCTGCGGAGGTTGTTCGCGTCGACGGTACTTGCCGGTGAGCAGACCGCTCGCTAGAGGCGAGTATGGGATGACTCCCTGACCAAAGTGCAAGCAGGCCGGAATGACCTCTCTTTCAATCTCGCGCTGAATCAAGCTATAGCGGTTCTGCGCCGAGACGAACGGCTCCAATCCGCCGGTGCGTGCAATCCAGTCGGCATCGGCGATCTGCCAGCCGGCGAAGTTGGAGGATCCGATGTAGCGGACCTTCCCCTCGTGGACGAGATCGTCGAGGGCGGAGAGCGTCTCTTCCAGGGGCGTCTCCGGATCGTACCAGTGCATTTGATAGAGGTCGATGTAGTCGGTTCCGAGCCGGCGCAAGCTTGCTTCGACCGCCTGGCGCACGTAGCGCCGCGAGCCGCCTCCCTGGTAGGGGCCTTCGCCCATCGGCGACGCGAACTTGGTCGCGATGATCGCATCCTGCCGGCGCCCCTGTAGCGCCTCGCCCAGGAAGGTCTCACTGTCGCCGTTGCCGTACACGTCAGCCGTGTCGAATAGTGTGATCCCGTGATCGAGCGCGGCCCGCACCACGGCAATCGAGCGAGCGCGATCCATGCGGCGCCCGAAGTTGTTGGTGCCCAACCCGACGACCGATACCTTCAAGCCCGACCGGCCCAACCGGCGATATTCCATGGCTGCCACCACTTACTCTAGCAACGGTACGAACGGAGCATGGACATCCGCTCGTCCTCCGGTTCTACTATGTGTGAATCATTTGCCATTCATTTGTTTCCATCCGTGTCCGTTCTTCGCCGCCTCCTCCCACTTCTCGTTCTCACCGCATCACTGGCGGTCCCCGCCCACGCCGCGGGCGGACCTCCCGTGCGGTTGGCTACACTCATGGGCTCCGTTTCGCCGCTGCTGCGTGTCGCCCACCGTCTGCATCCGATCGCCGCGGATACCGCGCTCAGCATCAATCTCACTCTGCGGGTACGTGACGCCGCACGGCTGCAGTCCTATGTGACCAACCTGTACGACCCGTCCTCGCCCGACTATCACCGCTTTCTCACGCCGCTGACCTTCCGGCGGCGGTTCGCGCCGGCGGCCGGTCCTGTCGAGAGATGGCTCCGCTCCCAGGGACTTAGACTGACCGGGATCTCACGCAATGGGTTGCAGATCGGGGCGCGCGGTAGCGAGGCAGCGATCGCGCGCACCTTTCACACCGCGCTCTACACCTATCAGCGAGGCCGTCGTCATTTCATTGCCAACGGGCAGGCTCTCCACGTTCCGGCTGCACTGTCTTCCGTCATTCTTGACGTGTCCGGCCTCTCTACTGCTTTGAGGCAGCGCCCTATCCCGCTGCCGCGCCAGACATCCAATGTCGGCCTCGGCATCACTCCGGACGCCCTTGCCTCGATCTACAACTTCGCGCCGCTCCATGCCCGCGGCATCACAGGTGAAGGTCAGGCCATCGCCATCGCCACCTATGCCGACTACGCCGCAAGCGACATACAGACGTACGATCGCACCTTCGGGTTGGACAACCCCGTCAGCCGCGTCGGCGTGAGCGACGGACAGACCAACGGCTCTCCGCTCGGCAGCGACAACGGACAGTCGGAAACCGAGATGGACATCGAACTATCGGAAGCGGTAGCACCGAGCGCATCGATCCTGGTCTACGAAGCACCGAACGACAACGCGGGAGTGGTCGCGGTTTTCAACCGTATCGTGAGCGACGATCGGGCTCCGGTTGTGACGACCAGTTGGGGTGAAGACGAGCAGTCCTTCCCCTCCGATGACCTGGACGCGGTTCACCAATCGTTGGAGGAGGGCGCGGCGCAGGGACAGGCCTTCTTCGCTGCGTCTGGGGACAACGGTGCGTACGATGCCGCCGGAGGCGGCGGTAGCGCGACGGCCTTGACCGTCGATTATCCGGGATCCGACCCGTATGTCACGGATGTTGGTGGCACCACGCTCCTGGACACCGGCACGACCTACGCGGGTGAGACGACCTGGTCCGATGCACGCCAGGGAGTCGGAAGCGGAGGGGGACTAAGCCTCGTCTTCGCGCGTCCCGCATACCAGACGGGCCCCGGAGTCGCCAACATCTACAGCAACGGGATGCGGCAGGTGCCGGATGTCGCGTCCGACGCCGACCCGGCCACCGGGTATGCGATTTATGCGCCGGGCGACAAAGACGTGCCGCAATGGGCCCAGGTGGGCGGTACGAGTGCCGCTGCGCCGGTGTGGGCAGCATTCTGTGCTCTGATCGACAATGCGCTCGGCCACAATATCGGCTTCTTGAATCCGACCCTGTACAAACTGGGCGCCGGCCGGTCGTCCCCCTACCATGACATCACGAGCGGCAATAACCTCCATTACCCGGCCACGCCCGGTTGGGACTATGCCACCGGCTGGGGCTCTATGGACGGCAACGCCATGATCTCGGCGCTGGAAGCACAGCCGGCGCCGGCGCCGACACCGTCGCCAACCTCACAGCCCATTGCGACGCCGCCGGCATCGACCATCGCCATCCAGCGCATCCTCGTCTTGCACCGTTCGCACGGCGCGCTCCTTCTGGCCACACGTCCCCGCTCCGGCGACACCGATACCTTCGCCGTTCTGTACGACACCGTGACGACAACACTCCAGCCGGTGGGACGTGTCACGCTGTGGAAAGGACGGCTCGCCCTCGACTCGCAGCCGCTCCGTGTCGGGTCCTATCGGGGCCACGCCGCTCTGCTGGCGACAATCCACCTGCGCGCGGCCGGTACGATCCGCGCTCACGTTCGTATCACCCTCGGGCTGGGTGTCGCCCAGGCCGACGCCCGGTTCACGGTCTCGCGGCATTAGCTCTGTCGCGCGCACAGTCAGGGCCCCCGTGCACGTGGGGAAAACACGGGGGCCCTGGAGGGGGTAGAAATGCCCGCGTGTGAGACCGTCGGACTCAACGCCGGCATCCTTAGTATACGCTCGGCACACCCTAAGTCAATACCGCTCCACGGCCGGTTAGGGCTCGTGCATTAACGGCATCGGCGGGTCGTCGTGGCCGGCCCGAGTGCCGGCCAGCCTGACGCAGGCGTAGACCGCACCGGGCTGGTCGCCACGCGGGGCGACCACGACGGGCCAATTCACGAGCCCTAGCGGCCGGTTTGAATGGCCCTTATGACAGACTATGATCGACGATTGTGCGGCCGAGGAGGTGACAATGACGGCGAACTCTGAGCCGCTCGATGCGCACGAGGAAAGCTATGCCGGCGTCGGGCTAACGTTCTGCCGCGTGCCGTTCGCGCGCGGGCCGGAAGATCTCGCCGGCTCGGATGTCGCCGTGGTGGGCGCTCCCTTTGATCTCGGCACATCGTTTCGTCCCGGGACGCGCTTCGGGCCGCGTGCCATACGAAGTGCTGAGGATGTAGGCGGTCCCAGCGCACGGCCCCATCTGGAGCTCGGTCTCGATCCGTTCGCGCACCTGCGAGTTGTGGACATCGGAGACGCCCCTGTCGGTCCGACGATCAGCGCCTGCCATGCCGGCCTGTACCGGGCGGTTGGCGAGATCCTGCGTGCCGGCGCCGTGCCGATCGTGCTGGGCGGGGATCATTCTCTGTCGCTACCGGTGATGCGCGCGCTGTCGGACCATCTCGGACCTGACGGCTACAGTGTCATCCACTTCGACACCCACGCCGACACCGCCATCTACGAGAGTGGGGTCACCACCGAACATGCCGCGCCCTTCTCGCGTGCGGTGAATGAAGGGTACGTGCGAGGCACGAACCTCATCCAGATCGGCCTGCGCGGCGCGTGGCCCTTTCCCGCGGAGTTCGACTGGATGCGCGACAACGGGATCCGCTGGCACTCGATGGACCAGGTGGAAGAACGGGGTCTCACGGCGATTGTCGATGAGGTCATTGCCGCAGCCGGGACCCGGCCTCGCACTTACCTGACGGTCGACATCGATGTCCTCGATCCGGCCTTTGCCCCGGGAACCGGCACTCCAGAGCCGGGAGGTCTGTCCACTCGTGAGCTGCTCCGCGCGGTGCGCCGCATCGGCGCCGCCCTCGACCTCTGCGCCATGGACGTGGTTGAGGTGTCACCGCCCTACGATCCGTCCCGCATCACCGCGCTGGCCGCTCACCGCGTGGTGCTCGAAGCGCTCTCGGCCATCGCCCTACGACGGAGCGGACGGCAGCCACGTCCCGAGCGTCCTTCAGGATGAGGCGCTACGGAGCCAGAGCGACCAGCATCGATTGATTGGTGGGAGCATTGGCGCGTATGAAGACCATGCCGTCCGCCACCATGAGCTCGTTGAGCGAGGGAAACGCGTCGTATCCGGCCGAGAGCTGGACGGCACCAATGAGCTTCCCGCTAACGGCCCGATAGACGACGAGCTTGACCGGTTGCCCTACCCCGGCCGTCAGCGCGAACACCATGGTGTTGGCATAGGCAAGCCGCTCGATCCCGGGAAGTGCGTGATGCCAGAGTACCGTGCCGGTGGACGGCGAGAGGGCGACAACGCCTTCCGGCTGCTCGGTCATAACGTACAGGCCGGAGGGAGAGACGGCATGGGCCCATCCCTGCGTGCTCATCGCCGGCCCGACGCGGCGCGACCATTGCAGGCTGCCGGCCGCCGTATATGCATAGACGCGAGTGTCGCGGCTGGAGACCGACGCAACGATGTAGCTCAGAGGGCCGCCGAACCAATCCCCGAACAGCGCGGGCTGGGACGCCAGCTGCCGGCCCCGCTCATTGAAAAAGGCGCTGCCGGAGGAGAGGAGATCCAGAACGCGGCCATGAACGAGGGCAGCCTGAGCCGACAGCGACGGAATATGCCACAAGAGTTGGTCGGCGGCAGGATCCACGGCGTACACGCTATTCGGCAAGCCACTTGTCTCCGGGGCGTAGCCGGCGATGACGATATGCCGATCCGCCAGAGGATAGGCGAAAGTGGACCGAGACACGCGGGGCGACGCGCTGATTGACGCCAGGGGCGTCCCTGCGACCGGATCGAAGACCTGGAGCGAGCGCCCCGCGAGATAGAGTTTGCCTCCCGCGATCAGAATGCCGCCGGCAGCCCCGGCTTTGTAGCGCGCCACCACTTTGCCGGTGGACGCGTTCAGGGCCGCCGCCTCGGTCGACTTCCCCGCGGTCACCGGCACGTAGACCAGGCCCGCGGCGACGACGGGATAGGAAGCATACGGCACCGGCACCGCCCAGATGACATGGAGGGAATGAATGGAACCGGGCGTGAGACTGGTCTCGGTCAGGTTGGCATTGGTTTGTGCACCACCACCGTTGAGTGCCGGCCAGTCCGAGGCGGGACCAGCTGCCTGCGCGCTCAGGCCATACACCAGGGATGCTGCGCCTAGAATGACAAGCGGCAGGAAGCGCTTCATAGCGCCGAATAGTAGCGCATCGTCAACCGCGGGGGAAATAGCGTCATGGTGACTATTGATGGACGTCTTGTCGTTCGGCTCACGCAGGATCTGATTCGATTCCAGTCGGTCAATCCGCCCGGCGATGAGCAGCCGGTGGCTGAGTATCTGGCGCGCGTCCTCAGCGATCACGGCATCGAGGCGACACTGCAGCCTCTAGATCCCGGACGAGCCAATCTGCTCGCTCGCCTGCCCGGTGACGGCACGGGGAGCCTGGTCTTCACCGGCCATCTGGACGTCGTGCCGCCGGGGGAGCAACCGTGGGATCACGGTCCCTTCAGCGGGGACCTTGTCGACGGCCGGATCTACGGACGTGGGAGCGCCGACATGAAAGGCGGGGTCGCCGCCATCGTCACGGCAATGATCGCGCTCAAGGACGCCGGGCTGCAACCGGTCGCTGATATCGTTCTGGCAGCAACCGCGGGGGAAGAAGCCGGACTCTACGGCGCAGGAGTTATGGCGCAGGATCGCTCCCTGGAGGGGGCGCGCTGGTTGGTCGTGGCCGAGCCGACCGATCTCAATGTCTTCATCGCCGAGAAGGGGATTCTCTGGATCGACGTGACCGCTTCCGGGCGCACCGCGCACGGCTCAATGCCGCATCTCGGCGCCAACGCGATCTCCTTCATGGCTCGCCTCATCGAGCGCCTAGACGTGTCCTACCCCTTCCCGTATGATGCCGGTCCGCTACTGGGAGCACCCACCCTCAGCGTCAACACCATTCAGGGCGGCAACAAGACGAACGTCGTCCCCGACGCCTGCCGCATCTCCATCGACATGCGCACGGTCCCGGGGCAGCGACACGGCGAGATCGTGCGGGATTTGCAGACTCTCGCTCGCGAGGTGGCCGAGGAGTTTGACCCCGACATTGGGGTCAGGGTCGACGTGGTGCACGACGAGCCACCCGTGGAAACGCCGCGGCAAGATGCCCTGGTCCAGGCCGCCATCGAGACCGTGAGCCGCGTGCGAGGAACGCCGGAGGTCGGCGGTGTCGCCTATGCGACTGATGCTGCCGTGCTGTGCCCCGCATTCGACATACCGATGGTCATTTGCGGGCCCGGCGCGCCGGGGATGGCGCATCAGCCGAATGAGCACGTGCCGATCGAGCAGTTGACGCAAGCGGCTCAGATCTACGCGGATCTCGCGCTGAATCTCGTGGGGAGCAGCCGCGCTGCCACGTAGGACGATAGCGTGCCGGGCAGACGTCAGCGAGGCGCCGGGGCCAATCTCGCCACGATTCGCAGCGTCTCTCGAGCCCGCGCCTCGCCGAATGCATACTCCATGCTGCGTGCCAGAGTGACCGCCTCCTCCGCCAGGCGCTCTCGCCGGGACGGTTCGCATGTCGCCAGCGCCAGAACACGTAATCCCTCGACCAGGGCGATGCGATTGTGCTGGTCTTCCGCCTGGCGCACACTCCATTCAGCCCAATGCAGCGATTCCTGCTGCTCCCCGAGCCGCCAGTACGCCTCGGCCAGGACGCTCTCGAGGGGATGAAGTCCCAGCCCCACGGCATCACCTGCCAGGGGCCGCAACCGTCCCACCACATCTCCTGCCCGTCCCTCCTGCATGTCGGCCTCCGCCAGCAGAGCGGCCGCTGCCCGGCCCGCCTGCACATCGTTTCGATCCCGCGCCGAGGCGAGCGACGCCTCCCCATGAACCCGAACCGCGTTCAGATCGCCGGCAGCGAGTGCGAGCAGCGCGAGACCGAAATCGGGGTAGGGGGACAGAGACGATGAACCAACTGTCGCGAGAATGTCGCGCGCCCGGAGAAAGGACGCACGGGCAGTCGCGGTATCTCCCCGCAGGAATGCGTTCTGTCCCCAACGAAACAGCATATTGGCGATGGTGGCCGGGTCGCCCCCACTCTCGGCAAGTGCCAGGGCTCGCGCTTTGAAGGCGCGGCTGCGCGCGAACAGTCCATCTTGCTCATAGGCGAACCCGACGTCGTTGAGAGCGTGAATCAGACTGGCCACATCACCGGATGCTTCGGACAGTGCGATGGCTCCTTCCTGCACACTCCGTCCCTCGTCCCGGCGCCCCAGTTGGCCCAGCGCGCAGCCACGCCAGACCTCAGCCTCCACCAGCACGCGCGTGTCGCCATACTCCCGGGCCAGGTCGGCAGCCCAGGAGGCCGCGGCCAACTGCTCCGAATAGCGGCGCTGGGCAAGGAAGAGGGGAGCAAGCGCCGCGTTCAAAGCCGCGAGAGCGCGCGGCGCGTCGCTTCCCGACAGCGTGTCGCGCAGTGGAAGCAACCGATCGATTCCCTCCTCGGCGGTTCCCCGCAGGTAGTGCACCCTCCCAATCGCTGCCACGGCCCGTCCCACGCCCTCTCGATTGCCGAGAGTACCGTATCGCATGACCGCCGACTCGAGTGTCGTCAGGGCCTCGTCATACCGTCCCACCGTGCTCAGCACCTGGCCCAGTCGCTCGCGGGCCCCGGCCGCCTCGGCGTAGCGTCCGAGACTTTCCAACCGGTCAATCACTTCGCGGAAATACCCTTCCGCCGCGCTGTAGGCGTGTTGCTGCGCCGCTGTCTCGCCGGCGCGGAGGAGGTAGTGAAGCGCCTTCTCGCCGTCATCGCTGCGCGCATAGTGGTACGCGAGGATCGCCGGCGGCGCTCCACCGGGCCGTCCCTCCAGGGCGTCTGCAACCCGCCGATGGAGCGTCGTTCGGCGAACCGCCGAGAGATCGCCTTCCACGACTTCCCGCACCACGTCATGGCTGAAGCAGTAGTCTCCATCTGCTTCCACCAGCAAGCGCGCCCGGCAGAGCTCCTCCAGCAATGCCGGTACCTCTGTGGTGTGCCCGATCAGGGCAGAAGTGACGACATCGGCCGGCGCCCGGCGGCCGGCGACCGCCGCGACGGCCAATGTCTCGCCGGCGAGCGGCGAGAGCTCCGCAATTCGCTCGCGGATAGTCTGGGCAAGATCCCAGGGAATGCCCCTGCGGGGCAGGTCGCCCGAGCGAGCCGCCTGGCCGAGACTGATCAAAAAGAACGGAATCCCCCCCGACCACCGCAGAATGCGCTCACGCTCGTCCGGGGGGCAGGAATCCACCAGGCGATCGAGTAGGGCGGAGGCCGACGCACTGTCGAGGGGTCCGAGCGCGTGGTGGGTTAACCGGCCCTCGCGGGCCAGGTCGGCGAGGAGTACCGACAGCACCGCCCGCGGTCGGACCTCCGTGCTTCGGTAGGCAAGCAGCACACGCAGGGCGATCTCTCCCCGGGCAGTAAGCAAGCCGGCGAGCAGATCGAGCGCATCAGCTCCCGCCCACTGAAGATCGTCGAGGATGAGCAGAGTCCCGCTCGGCCCCGCGGTCTCCGCCAACAGGCCCTGAAAGGCGGTCGTCAAGACACGCCGCTGCTGCACCGTCGGAATGACCGGCGCAGAGCTTATGTCGGACGACAACTCCGGCAGCAGCGCGTGCAACGGCAGGTAGTCGGCAGGAGTCGCGGTATCATCCCTGCCTTTCCTTGCAGCGAGGGCAGCCGCGGCGGCGTCGGCGAGAGGGGCATAGGGCTCCTGCCCGCCACGCCGCGTGCATCCGGCCGCCAACACACGGTAGCCCTGGGCGTCTGCGCGCTGCTTTGCCACGCGCAACAGATGCGACTTCCCGATGCCGGGCTCCCCAGCCAGAGCCAGCACTGCCGGCGCATCCCCTGCCAGGTGGCGTTCGAGGACGACCATCTCGCGTTGCCGTCCGATCGGCTCGTCGCGTGTCGTCGGCGCGTGACCTGCCGCTCGCAGCAGCGCGTTTCGCTGGTGGGACGACAGGCCCAGAGCACTGGCGAGATGCTCGAGCGTCGCCGGCTGCGGCGTGCGTTGTCCCCGCTCGAGCATGCTGACGTAGACGGTGCTGTACCCCGCACGCTCCGCCAGTGCTTCCTGGGTCAGTGAGGCATCTCGCCGGAAGCCGCGGAGGAGGTCTCCGACGTCGTTTCCCACGTCCCTTCGCTGCCGTCCCATCAGTATCAGCCGTTGTATGGGTTTCAGTATCGCCAGTTTATGGGAAACGGTCAAGACGCCTGGCAGGATAAGCCTCAGAAGGAGGAAGAGCTCCCGGCATGGAAAGCTACGTGGACAGCGGACAGGCCGTCCTGATGATCCAGTTGGGGCGCTGGCACACGGCGGCAGGGATTCCCGCCGCCCTCGCCTGGCTGCGGAGCGACGACTTCACGCCTGACTACGAGTCTTTCCAGGCGCGGCATCCCCCGGGCAGCGAGGGGGACGGCACGGCGGCCCACGTTTGCACCTTTTTCGATGCCGTCGGCAGCCTCTGCCGTCACGGCCTGGTCCCCGAAGCGACCCTCTTCGACTGGCTCGAGGCCGGCCCGGCCTGGGACCGCCTCAAGGGATACGTCTTCGGCACCCGCCGCCGCACCGCCCTGCCCACGCTCTGGTTGAACTTCGAATTGCTGGCAACCGATCACAAACGCATGACGCGTGAGTACTCGACATGACGAAAGGAGAGAAAGCCATGTCAACGGAGGAGAACAAAGCCCTGGCGCGCCGCGTCATCGTCGACGCGATCAACGGACGGCGCCTGGACCTGCTGGACGAGGTCATTGCCGATGACTACGTCGAGCACGCGATGCCGGGAGGCGGAATCGGGGGGCGCGACGACCTGAAGCAGACCATCCGGATGATTCTCGATGGGTTCTCCGACTTCCAGTACACCATTGACGGCGAACTTGGAGACGGTGATCTCATCGCCGACCGGCTGACGGCGACCGGAACCCATGATGGGGCGTTCTTCGAGATCCCGCCCACCGGCAAGCACATCAGCTGGCAAGAGATGCACATGGGCCGGATCGCCGGAGGGAAATTCGTCGAGCACTGGGCGAATGTCGACATGCTTAGGATCATGCAGCAACTTGGGGTAATCCCGGCGCCCGAACATGCAAGCGCTTAGCGATTCTCACATCCACCTGCCCCCGGCGGTAAAGAGTTCGAACAGGAAGGAGTCACGCACATGCTGTTCTACGTACGAGGCGAATACATCGACCCTGGCGCGCTGATACCGCCGGATAAGGCACTGGAGGTGATCGAGCAGGCAGTCGTGCCGAGCTTCCAGATGCTGGCCCAGAATGGTCAGGTGAAGGGCGGGATCATTGCCGGCGAGAGGGCCGGCGCCTTTGTGATCGAGGCCGACTCGCCGGAGGCTCTCGACAGTTTGATGAACCACCTCCCGTTTTTCGGTCTTGTCCGGTGGGAGGTTCGCGCTCTGGTGCCGTTTGCGACGATCGCCCAGCAACTTCCCGGGTACATCAACGACGGCAGGCAGCAAATGCAGCAGGCACAGAAGTAACCAGGAGAGAACGATGACCGACCAAGAGATTCGCGACCTCGTGAACCGCGCCTACGATGCCTTCAATCGAGCCGACTACGACACTAATCTGGCTCTCGCCACCGACGACGTTGAGATCGTCACGGTTGCCTTCGGCGAGACGGTCCGCGGCAAGGATGCCTTCCGGCAATGGCAGCAGCGCTGGAAGACAGCAGCGCCGGACGGGCGCGTGCAGATCGTCAGTCAAGTGATTGGACCTGACGCCGCGGTCAACGAGTGCCTGTTCCTCGGGACCAACACCGGTCCGCTCGAGAGCCCCATGGGACCTCTCCCACCCACCGGCAAGAGTTTCTCGAGCCCCTTCATCGAGGTCTGGCGCTTCCGGGACGGTAAGGTCGCCAGTCTCCACAACTACGCGGACACTCTCACCCTCCTCACGCAACTCGGTCTGGCGCCCCTACCGGCGGCCGCTTCGAGCTAGCGCGGCCGCGAGGGGGAGCAACCGAACCCGGTCGCTCCCCCTCGTGACCTTCTCTCCGGAATGGTTGGAGCGGGCAACCTTGACGACGGACGTGTCACGGCCCGCTTCTTGCCCGCAAGCCCCGGGGAAGGCGCGGGGAGCATGAGCAACACCAGGGTGCAGCGAACGGGCAGCGCAGGCCGCTGGCTCATTCCTCTGTTGCTTGCTCTCATCATCCTCGGCGTCCTCGCCTACGTCGTCCTGCACCGCAATGCGCACGGATCGGCGCACGCCGGGACCACGGTCGTTATCACCGCCACACCGGCACCGGGAAGCACCGCGATCAGCGGTCCGGAAACCCCGGTTCCCGGCGGAGCCGTCCCGCCGACCGCGACCCCCGGTGGAACCGGCATCTCAACCCCGGTGCCGGGAGGCACGCCGCCTCCCCGCGTTCCGGGCCTGCAGCTGGGCATGATCACCTATCGCTCCAGCTACGTCGCGACCATCCAGCACCAGGCGAACGCCGGCAATACCGCCTACCGGTTCTATCTCGATCCCATTCAGGTCGCGGAGAAGACGCTCCCCCACTACGGCTTCACCACCGGCTTCGTCATCCTCTCGCCGGCGACCGCGTCTCCCACGGCGACACCGTACGTGGGACTCGATAAACGCAACACGGTCAAGGTCATCGCGCTGTACCGGTCCCACAAATACGCCGTCTATCTCAAGCAGCCGGCGACGCAGGGGCCGAAAGGCATCTGGCTAATCGTCACGATCACGCAGGCGTAACTCGGTTTCAACCCCGGCGCATGTCCCGTAGACGAGGGCTTTAACGCTTGGTGTGAATTGGGCTACCAGGCGATGAGGTCGGCGAAGGCGAGCAGAGGGCGGCCGAGCTGAGCGTTGAGCCACATGGAGAAGTTGTGGAGACCGACCTTGGCGGCGAGGCGAGCCGCGA
>Ga0209810_1001716_pt1 | contig 30867 bp, 32 predicted proteins | sample Coa_R1_7_FD_187159 | JGI IMG/M metagenome (GOLD analysis project Ga0209810, IMG submission 187159) | Surface soil microbial communities from Centralia Pennsylvania, which are recovering from an underground coalmine fire - Coalmine... | ecosystem: Environmental > Terrestrial > Soil > Unclassified... | reverse complement strand
GCCGTAGCGGGGCAGCTCGTACGGCTCGCCCGACGGGAGGCGCAGCGTCCCGACCGCCGTTCCCTCGCCTGGACGCTGTCCCGGTGGGGGCCGGCCGGCTGCGTCCCACTCCTCGAAGGTCCGGTTGCGAAGCGTGCGGGTCGGAGCGCCGGGCCAGTAGATGTCGTACAGGTCCTCGGTGTAGACGGTGTCCTTCGCGCCGCTCTCGACGATGCGCCGCTTGTATTCCGGATGGGCCGCAGACTCCTCGCTCGCAACGAAACGCGTGCCGAGCGAGACGCCCTGCGCGCCGAGCTGCAGCGCTCTGGCGACGCCGGCGCCGTCGCCGATGCCGCCCGAGGCGAGGACCGGAAGCGGCGAGACGGCTGCGACGACCGCAGGGAGGAGGTCCCAGATCGAGCTCTTGGCTCGGACGTGCCCTCCTGCCTCGAGGCCCTGCACGATGATCCCGTCGACGCCGGCGGCAGCCGAGGCCTCGGCCTCGTCCAGCGAGCCGACCTGCACCAGCACGGGGACTCCGCTACCCCGCGCGAGCTCGACGTACGGGGCCGGATCGCCCCAGAACAGCACGAGGACGCCGACCTTCTCCTCGATCGCGGCGGCCACTTCGGCCCGCACCAGCTCGCGGTCCTCCGCAGAGGTCGCCCAGCCGGCTTCGTCGATGATCACGTTGGCGCCGATCGGCCGTTTGGTGAGCTCCCGCGTGGCGGCGATACGGCTGCGGACGCCCTCCGCAGAGGCGCCGCTGACGCCGAGGACGCCCAGTCCGCCGGCCTCCGAGACCGCAGCCACGAGCTCGGGCCCGGCGACCGATCCCATGCCGGCGCAGAGGATCGGCACCTCGATCCCGAGCAGGTCGCAGAGCGGCGTGCGGAGCTCCATATGTGGGCCGGGCAGGGATCGAACCTGCGACCTTCGGATTAAAAGTCCGCTGCTCTACCAACTGAGCTACCGGCCCGCGCTGCACGGCGAGCGTAGCGCCGCGCCGTAGGATCTGCCTCGTGGCGCCCCGCCCGTACGAGTTGGAGTTCCCGTCGCTCGACCTCGACCGGCCGGAGGACGGGATCCTGCGGCTCACGCTCCGCGCGCCGGGACGCCTCAACGCAGTGAGCGAGGCGCAGCACGGCGAGCTCGCGCGTGTCTGGCAGGCGATCGGGCAGGACTCCGAGACGCGGGCGGTTCTCGTCCGCGGCGCGGACGGCGCCTTCAGCTCCGGCGGCGACCTCGACCTCGTGCTCGCGATTGCCGACGACGCGGACACGCGCCAACGCGTCTTCCACGAGGCGCGCGACCTCGTCTACAACATGCTCGCCTGCCCGACGCCGATCGTCTCCGCGATCACCGGCCCGGCGGTGGGCGCGGGCCTCGTGGTCGGCCTCCTCGCCGACGTCTCGCTCGCGAGCCCGAATGCCCGCATCGTCGACGGTCACACGAAGCTCGGCGTCGCGGCGGGCGACCACGCGGCGATCGTCTGGCCGCTGCTGTGCGGGATGGCGAAGGCGAAGTACCACCTGCTGCTCTGCGAGGAGGTCGACGGCGTCGAGGCGGAACGCATCGGGCTCGTCTCGCTCTGCGTGCCCGAGGACGAGCTCGAAGCGCGCGCGCTCGAGATCGCGCGGCGGCTCGCGTCCGGCTCGCGCGCGGCGATCTCGCACACGAAGGCCGCGCTCAACGAGTGGCTCGTGCGGGCGGGGCCGATCTTCGACGCCTCCCTCGAGCTCGAGTTCCTCGACATGACCGGGCCGGACGTGCGCGAAGGCGTGGCCGCCGTGCGAGAGAAGCGTTCGCCGAGGTTCACGACATGAAGGAGGCTCAGCTCAGGGAGGTGCTCGGCGAGCCGGCGGAGCTCGTGAAGAAGAAGATCGCCGACCGGCTCAACCCGCTCACGCGGCAGTTCGTCGAACGGTCTCCGTTCGTCGTCGTCGCGACCGGTCGCCCCGACGGCGGTCTCGACGTGTCGCCGCGCGGCGACCCGGCCGGCTTCGTCAGCATCCTCGACGAGCGGACGCTGCTCCTGCCAGACCGGCCGGGGAACAAGCTCGCCGACGCGCTGACGAACCTGCTCGAGGACGACCGGATCGCGCTCCTCTTCCTGATCCCGGGCGTCGACGACACGTTCCGGGTCAACGGCCGCGCGCGGATCGTCGACGACGAGGAGCTCCTCGCTGCGAGCGCGGTCGAGGGCAAAGCTCCCAAGCTCGGGATCCTCGTCGAGGTCGAGGAGGCGTACACGCAGTGCCCGAAGGCGCTGCTGCGCTCGGAGCTCTGGAACCCCGAGCGGCACATCGAGCGCTCGGAGCTGCCGAGCTCGGGCGCGATCCTCCGCGCGGTTGCCGACCCGGAGCTCGACGTCGAGGAGTACGAGGACGCGCGCGCCGAGCGCTATCGGCGGCGCGAGGGATTCTACTAAGCCTGCTGGCGCTCCCAGGCGTCGAGCAGCTGCTCCACGTTCCGCCGCTGCTCGTCGCTGAACTCGAACCCGGCGAGCAACCGGCGAGCCTCGGCGACGTCGTCGTTCTCCACCGCCGCCTCGAGGTGCTCGCGCATGGGGATCGGCTGGCGCAGCTGCCGCCGCAGCCAGCGAAGGAGGCTTACCTGGGCTGCTTCCATCTGCTCCAAGTCTCGCAGCGGACGGGCCTGGGGAGGGAGCAACGCCACCCTCGGCCAAGGGTGGCGCTGCTCGGGGTCCACTACTCGGCGTCGTCCCGCATGTCCATGGTCTGACTCTCCTCTGCGTTCGTAAGAGCGACATACCCCGGATGTAAGCCGCCGGTAAAGAGAGCGCGGACGGGAGGGGCGCGTAGCTTGCGCTGAGCGGCGATGGGCGGTGACGGGATCGAACCGCCGACCTCCTGCTTGTAAGGCAGGCGCTCTCCCAGCTGAGCTAACCGCCCGGTCGCGGGAACGGTAGCGCGCTACTTCTCGTCGAGCTTCAGCGCGGCCGAGTTGATGCAGTAGCGGAGGCCGGTCGGATGCGGCCCGTCGGGGAAGACGTGTCCGAGATGGCCGCCGCAGCTCGCGCACAGCACCTCGGTGCGCACGCCGTAGGTCGTGTCGGTCTCCTCCTCCACCGCGTCCTCACCGGCCGGCGCGGAGAACGCGGGCCAGCCGCAGCCGGAGTCGTACTTCGCCTCGGACTCGAACAGCTCGGCGCCGCAGCCGGCGCAGCGGTACGTGCCCGGCTCGAAGACGTAGTCGTACTCGCCGCTGAACGGCGCCTCCGTCCCCTTCTCGCGCAGCACGCGGTACTGCTCCGGCGTCAGCTCGGCGCGCCACTCGCGGTCGGACTTCTCGATCTTCGGCACAGTGCCCCCAACGGGATTCGAACCCGTGCTACGGCCTTGAAAGGGCCGCGACCTGGACCGCTAGTCGATGGGGGCTCAGCGGGAATCAGGCTACCGCGCGTCAGGGTTAGGAGAGAAGGGGCGGCAACACGCCGCCAAGGGTGGACACCGCCCCGGCAGCCCGGTGGTAGTCGATGGGCCGACCTGAGGTCAGGCTACGCGGTCGAGGGGTTATAGCGGTTGACGAAACCCGGACAAACCCAGGCGGTTGGCCGGGTAATGGCCGGGTCGCGACCGGTCTGGCGAGGTCGCGTCAGGGGTCATTCCGGAACACTGGCCCAGGCGAGAGATCGGTCGTCCGAGTCGCGGGTCGGAGCCTCTCGTCTTTTTCGATCGGCGGCGGACGGCGAGTCTCCGGTTGACACGCGCCGCCGTCTGAGAAACACTCGCCACGGTGAACAGCGCCGACCAGAGCGGCGGCTGGGCGAAGGTCGGACGCTTCGCGGGCTACCTCTCTGCGGGCGCGCTTTTCGTCGGGACCATCCTCTTTCTCCTCGACGCGACGGACGCCCTCGGCGCGATGAACTACCACCCGGCCGGCCGGTCGCCGCTTCAAGATGAGGCGGGCTACTGGGTCGCGCATTTCGCACACCAGCGCCACATCCTGTGGGACGTCTTCACGCGAGACACGCTCCTCCCCGTCGCGTACTTGGCGTTGATGGTGCTTGGGCTCGCCGTGCGCAGAGTCGTCAACGCAGATCGGCCAGCGACGCAGCTCATGGTCCTTTTCTTTGTCGTCGGCGGGACGATCTCCATCGTCAACGACTTGATATTTCTCGGTGCGACTGAATACTGGCGCGTCACCGGCTGGTCGCACGTTGATCCGACGAGAATGGTCGCGGTGGGAAGAGCCTCAGAGGCGATCGAGTCCTTGACTCGCTGGCCGGAGGCGGCGGGGTTCGCGGTCCTCGCCGTAGCGCTCGTCTGCCTCGGAACGCTCTGCCGTTCCGAGCAAGGCCTACCCGCCCGACTAGGCCCAATCTCCTACCTCGAGGCTGCGCTTCTTGTGGGAGTCGCACTCGCCGGAGTCATGCAGGCCGACACGGCGTTCAAGATCTTCGGCGTCGCGACCGGTGCGATCGTGGGGCCGCTTGTCGCCTCCTGGCTCGGTCGCCATCTCGGGGCGGCGCGCGGCGCTAGCGCCGCGGCATCAGTGACCGCGCCGACTTAGTCGGCGTCGCGACGACCGAGATCAAGCGACACTCGCGAACGAGTAGGTGACGGGCGTCGGCTTACCCGCCACCATCGGCCAAGCGCACTATCAGCGGGTCAGGCGTAAGGACACTGGGCCAGGCGAAGGTTGACGTGCCCCGGCGAAGTGGGATAGTTCGGACGACACCTCAACCGAAGGAGGAGCTCTTGCGTACACGGGCTCTCATCGCTTTCAGCATCGCGATCCTCGCGCTCGTGTTCGCGGGCCTGGCGTTTGCTGGTCCGGGCGGAACCCAGGGCCCAGGGGACTGCGGATTTAATCCGGGCTTGGCGCTTCATCTCTCGGCTCAAGGTCCCGGTCCTAACGCTGGCCCAAACGGGGTCGAGTGGAACGTTGCGCCTGGTTCGCCGAACGCTCCCGGCCAGGCGATCCAGAACGTCTGCAATCCAGGCGGCTGACAGACATTGAGCCTGTGGAGCAAGCGGGGGCCGGACAAACGCCCGGCCCCCGTGTACTAGCCGTCGCCGTCGCAGCACCGAAAAGTTCGCCTGGAACTGAGCCAGCTCAGGGGGTCATTCCTGAACACTGGCCCAGGCGACTGCTCTCGGCAACCGAGCCGAGATAGACGAGCCATCTGCCCCTACTGGTCAAAGGCATCCTCCGCGCCGTCAATGCCGGCCGCGGGTTCAGAGGTCATCCGGAACGCTGCCCCCGGCAAGCGGCACTGCTTCGCTTGCGCTCCAGCTGACGTTCGCCGCTGTTTCACGGGTCGGCTCCGATTGCGGCGAGGTCGATTGACTGGCGTCAGCCTGAAGAACGGCCGAGGCCGGGCGAAGTGCCCGGCCTCGCGCCGGAAGCCTGGTGTCTTATGGAACGGTGACGATGACCGCTTCGCCTCGGGCAGCTCGGGCCGACGGCCGGATCTGGCAGGCTGAAGCCGCCGGTGAGCCGGGGCGCGCCAGTGAGTTTTACGGCGTAATCGCCGTTCAGACTTTCGTTAGCGGTAGGACAGATGGCCTCGTAACTGCCTAAGGCGTTCAGGCCGGCCGTTTGCTGGTCTGCCCCTGGGCAGGTGTAGTCGAAGGGAGTGGAGTTGAAGACGAGGGTCTCGAAGCTGTCGCCCCCGGCGATGAGCGTCGAGCAGGAGCTGGCCGAATCGCATTCTTTCGCTGGGGTGGTCATGCGTCCTGTGGCGGTGTCGATGCGGAGTATGTGGTCCACGCTGCCGGATCGCTGGTGACGCTGACCTCGTAGACGGGCTTGCAGGTGACGGTGACCGCCCCGGTGGTATGGCCCGCGTGATAGCGTCTCGGGCGGTGCCCTAAGCATCGGTGCCGCGGAAGTGTCTGCCGGATCTCAAGAGGTGCGATCCGGCGAAATGTCCTCCCCTTAGACGATGCGGGTTGGAGTTGTAAGGTGGCCGACCCCATGCAGCGTGGCCGGCGAATCTCACCCGACCGTGGGAGCCGGCATGTCCACAGCACCTGCACCATCGTCACTCAAGCGCACCCTGAAGCGCCGTCCCGCAGCCGGACCGAAGCGTCCCACCCCGCGCAACCTCATCCGCTCCTCCACCCGCCTTCCACGGACGATCACCTCGGCACGCGAGATGCTGCCCGCCGGGTCCGCCCAGTGACCCGCTCCGACCATCGGCACGGGATATCCGACTGCGCCCTTTGCGGTCGAGTGGTCGAGCTCGACCGCCAGGGCCGCCTCCGACGTCACTTTGCCAATGCGTCCCACGGTCCCCGTCGTCTCTGCCTGACAAGCGGACGATGGCCTGGCGGGGTCATGCAGCTCCTCACGATCGAACCGACTCCGCAGGAGCGCTACTCGCACGCGCTTGATCTGCTCAGAAGCGCAACCGCACCGCCGAGCACGGCTGCAAGCGGCAGGGGCTCGTGAACGAGCGTTCCCCGACAGACCCAGCCGCGAACTCGTCTTCTTCGCCAGCCGCAACCGATCGCGCTTGCACGCTCGGCTGGCCAGCGTCCTCTCACCCGACCCGGCACACGCCGGCCGCCCAGCACACGCCGGGACAGGAGGGCGGCCATGCCCGGCCGCCGCCGGCCACGCGCGGAGAGTGTCCGGGTTTGGTCGACCGCTATAACCCGCTGCCGCCCGGGAGGGTTTCAGCAACAAGGGTTTGGTGTGCCCGACCGGCTTAGCCCCAGCTAGCTCCGAGCCAGGCCCCTGAAGACCAGCTGGATCCGCTCCAGCTCGAGCCACTCCAGGAGCTTCCGCTCCACGAGCTGCCCGACCAGCTGGAACCGGTCCAGGAGTTACCGCTCCAGGAGCTCGCCGACCAGCTCGACCCGCTCCAGGAGCTGCCCGACCAGCTCGACCCGTTCCACGAGCTCCCGGACCAGCTCGATCCGCTCCAGGAGCTGCCCGACCAGCTGGAGCCGTTCCACGTGCCACCCGACCAGCTCGAGCCGGCCGCCTCGAGGGCGGCCATCGCCGTCGAGTTGAAGGGCTGGCCGAAGATGTCCTGCTCGCCCTGGAGCACGACGCCGTTCATGCTGATGTGGTCGGAGCCGCGCGAGGCCTCGAGGAGGCCTGTTCCCGTGGACGGAGCGTTGAATTGAGGCGCGGACAGTGGAGGCGTAGCCGTCAGGAGCCTGTTCAGGTCCAGCTCGCCGCAGCCCTGCGCCTTCCAGTTGAAGGAGGGGAGGCTGTCGCAGCTCGAGGTCAGCATCGCCTTCACCTGATCCGGCGTCAGGTTGGGGTACTTCTGCAACAGCAAGGCCACCGTGCCGGCCGCGAAGGCGGTTGCCTCCGACGTGCCGCTGCCGCGGAAGTACTGCGTACCGAGCACCGCACCAGGGTTGTTCTGATCGATGTACGAGCCGGGGTCACGCAGGCTCTGGAGGTGCGCTCCAGGCGCGATCAGATCCGGCGCCCGGCAGGACGAGGCGCAGCTTGCCGCGTTCGCCGAGAACGATGCAACCTGATCGTCATTGCCGGCCGCCGTGCCCATCGTGTCGGCAGCGCCGACGGCGATGATCTGCGGGTCGTACGCCGGGTCGGCGAGTCCCTGCGCGGTGGAGTACTTCTGGAAGCCGGAGTTGCCCGCCGCCGCGACGACGACGATGCCGGCTCTCCACGCCTGCTCGACCGCGTACGCCAGTGGATCGACCCCGTAGGCCTGGGACGAGTTCGTGCCGTAGGAGAGGTTGATGACCCGGATGTTCAGACCGTTGTCGTGCCGGTGTTGAACGACCCAGTCGATGGCTGCAATCACCTGGCTCACGTCGACGCCGCCGTCGGCGTCGCCGACCTTCACGGAGAGGATCCGCGCGTCGGGAGCCACACCGCGGAAGCCTCCCGCCTGGCCGTCGTTGCCGGCGATGATCCCGGCCATGAACGTCCCATGCCCGTTCGTGTCGATGTTCCGGAACTGTGGATTCTGCGATTCGAGCGAGAAATCCGGGCCGTTCACGATCTTGCCCGGAGTGCTCAAGCCTGCGACCGGCGCGACGCCCGTGTCGATCATGGCCACGTCGACACCCTTGCCGGTGTAGCCCGCCTGCCACCACGCCTGCGCACCGTCCGCCGCCGTGAGGTTCTGCATCGAGTAGGGATCCGCCGACGGGTCATAGCCCGACGCCCCCCAAGATGCGCCCGCATGCATCCCGCCGACAGCAGCGGCCACCACGGCGACAGCCGCAATCCGCCACAAGAGGCGACCAGCTCCGTTCTCGTTTCTCGCCGCGAGGGACGTCCTCACGCCAACCTCCTTGCGCGACCGTCCTGTGCCGCAGAACGCCGCAAATCGATGAACAGACGATCCAGCCGGCGCAACGTAGGCCGATGCAGGGAACCCTCCATCCCACGGAAGGGGGATCTCAACAGAGGGATCGCGCTCCGCCAGATGTCCTGAGCGAAGCCCCAAAAGGCCCCTTTTCCCGACGCTCGAACCGATATATGGTCAGAGCCAGTCCAGTACGACGCGAGGAAGAAGGGGGATCATGAAGAGAGGACATCTGGGACGGGGTCTCGTCGCGACCTTGATCCTGTCGGCCGTCGCGGTGCTCGCCGTCGCGATCTTCGCCGGGGGCGCGTCCGCACAGTCGGTGGCGCCGAAGGCAGGCGCCTGCACAGCGAATAGCTCGACCCGCAACGGCAATTTCGTCGGCGTGGTGCACGCGCAGCCTGCGAGCGGTTGCCAGGCTCACATCACCGACGATGCCGCCAACGGCACTCCGCCGCTGATCTGGCACAAGGGCCCCGTGATGGGCACGCCTTCGACCGGACCCGTCGTCGTGACGCCGATCTTCTGGGATCCGGCGGGCCACCCCATGGCCAGCACCTACAAGAGCATCATCACGAGGTACCTCGGTGACGTCGCGGCTGCGAGCGGCACTCACACCAACGTCTTCTCGACGTTGAACGAGTACTTCGGCTCGAACGGGAACATCAGCTACCAGGTCAGGCTCGGGACGCCGATCGACGACACGAGCCCGCTGCCCAAGAACAGCTGCAACTTGACCAGCGCGGACAGGACCGGGATCTACGCCGACGGCTCCGGCTACGACGCCTGCATCGACGATGCGCAAGTGGTCACCGAGACCGAGAACGTCGTAGCGGCGAAGGGGCTGCCCGTCGACCTCGCGCACATCTACGTCCTGTTCATCGCCAAGCACGTCGAGACGTGCTTCACCGGTGGCGGGACGGCTACCGCGGGCAACGCCTGCACGATCAACCACGAGCCGAGCGGCGCGTACTGCGCCTACCACAGCCAGACGCCCCACGGCTTGGTGTACGCGAATCTATCCTTCCCGATCTACGACTCGCCGACCGGATTCACCTGCAGCAGCGACGCGGTGTATCCGACGGTCCAGGCGCCGAACGGCGACCCCGATGCCGACACCGAGGTCAGCCCCACGAGTCACGAGATCATGGAGGCGATCACCGATCCGGACACGCACGGCGGCTGGTACGACTCGAGCGGGTTCGAGAACGGGGACGAGTGCGCCTACATCTTCGGCTCGACGAAGGGCAGGCCCGGGCGCTTCTACAACCAGGTGATCAACGGCGACCGCTACTTGACCCAGGAGGAGTTCAGCAATCAGGACTTCTTCCAGACCGGTCTCGGTTGCCTGCAGGGCGAGTAATCCCGAAGCAGGACTGAAGATGCGGCGGAGGTGGCGAGAGCCACCTCCGCCGTGCTGTTGAATTCCCTTCGCTTCGGCGCGACAATTGGCCTCGGTCATCGCCTACGAAGGGGGCTCTTCTCATGCGTGTTCGGCTCTTGTGCGCGTTCGCGTTTGCCTTTGCCGTCACCGTGGTCCTGGCCGGCGCGGCCGGGGCTTCGTGGGCTCGTGCTGCGGGTAGCGGCCAGTCACTCTGCATCGGCCACCACCCACAGGAATACGTCTGGTACACGTCGAGCTGCACGGGCCATGACGAGCCGGAGATCGACCCGCTCTCGAACGCTCCCGGATCGGCTCAGGACCTGACCTGGACGATCGTCCTTCCGACCAACATGGCGGGGACGACGGAGGCGCAGGAGGGCCAGGTCGACGCCGTTGGGCCGACCTTCTGGATCGGCGGCTCGGTGAAGGACCCGAACAGCCTGTTCGGGCAAGCCTTCCTCGAGCTGCAGTTCTATCCGAACAGCATCACGACCAACTGCACCTCGGGCGGCGCCTACGACGTCTCCTATTCGGCCAACACGTACACCGCGTGCTCGCCTGTGTGGGAGGTCTCTCCTCGCGGCAACGCGGAGTCGGCCGCGTTCAACGCGATGCTCACCGACTCCGCCACCGGTGGGCCCCTGCTGATGCACGCCGGGGACACGATCACCGATCACCAGTTCGTCACGGCCGCGAAGGACGGGATGCACATCACCGTCACCGACCTCACCACGGGCCATTCCGGAACGATCGTGCTCGACAGCAAGCAGGACGGGCCGCTGATGCCCGCCTACAGCGTGCAGAAGCTCGGCAGCGCGCTCGGCTGGGGCCTCGTCAACGATGCGCCCAACTCGCTCGTCTGGGAGATCGGGCACACCGGCAGCTACACGACGCCCGCCGGTCAGTACTGCATCCCGGGCGATGCGACGAAGCCTCCGTGCTACTCGTTCAACATTCCCAGCTGGCTCGAGTTCCAGCCGCTCGAGATCAAGGGCGTGACCTTCGGCAACGGAAGCGCGGCGAAGTCGTGGTCGGCCGTCTCGGATACGGGCGGCGAAGCCGAGGTGCTCGGCAACTCCTTCGTGGGCCCGACGAGCTGCGCCGGCTACGGGGGGCCGTTCTGCGGCTACCCCTGGTACGCCTGGAACGGGGCACTCAACGCGTTCACCTACGGGGGCGACTATCCCGGCACGACGAAAGACTTCGGCCAGGCGCTCCAGTTCGATCAGACCGAGAACTGCGCGAGTCCCGCCGATGGGTCTCCGCAGTACTGCTCCACCGTTCTGAAGTAAGCGTCGGGCGGATCGCGCTCGAGTCAGTGCCGCGCCAGCGACCAGATCACGACGTCCTGGCGGCGCGCGAAGTGGCACAGCGGCTTTCCCTCGAGCTCGACCGGCGCGATCCCACGCTGCTCGACGTCCGCCTCCGCGGGCTGTAGCGGCCAGGGCGCGTGGTGGATCTCCGCGAGCATCTCTCCCTCGCCGGCGTAGAGGCAGTAGCGCTCGGCGAGGAAGTACTCAAGGGTTCCTGGCTTCGCCGTGGCGGGCATGCCGACGCCGTGGTAGCGCGCGCTGAAGAAGCCCCCGCCCTCCGTCTCGGCGCGGAACGAGTCGGCGTCGGCCTCGATCCGCGCGTGCCGGTACGGGAGGCGGTACGTGCGCTGCGCAGCGACGACGGCGGCGCGGCTCGATGCGTCGAGGCTGAAGAACCAGATTCCGGGCTGGTCGCCGGCGCGCACGTAGGTGCGGCAGTTGAGCTCGTGGAAGCTCGACAGCAGCGGCAGGGGAGGCGCGCCGCGCAGGCGCAGGCCCTTGACATGGAAGGGCGTGAGCCCGATCCAGGCCGAGCCGTCGTGCTCCTCCAGCTCGAGCCGCTCGGGCACGTACGGTCTGAGCGCATCGTGGGGGACGCGCCAGTGCGCGAACAGCAGGTTCTCCCACGTCTGCCCCATCGTCCACGGCCGGTCGGGCACCGGATACGGCCGGTGCTCGGTCTCGCCGAAGGAGCGGGCCTGCGCCGCGGCGTCCTGGAAGCGTTCCACGGAAGCTCCGTGTCCGGCGCATGACCGGGGGAAACGAGCTCGACGGTCTCTGGGACGTCCACCGCACCGGCGGCGCGCTCCCCCCGATGCGCGGGATCGTCCGCAAGCGAATCGAGAACGGTCGCGGCTGGACGATCGCGCTCGGCGTCCGCCTGCCGTTCGCCGTCGACGGCCTGTCGCTGCGCTACCCGGTCGGCCTCGTCGACGAGCTCGTCCCGAACGGACGCGCTGGTTACGAGGGCACCACGAAGCTCTTCGGCCGGACCGTCGGGACGTTCAGGCTCACACGCGCTACGTCGACGCGCTGAAGATCGGCTTGCTCGTCGGGTGGCTGACGCCTCCGGCGCGCTCCACCGTCACGGCGACCACGGCGTGCGCCGGCACGGCGCCCTTGAGACGGACGGTCGTGCCGCTTCCGCCGGGGAAGAGGCCCGCGGGCCTGGCGGAGTGCCCTGCCGGGATCACCCAGGCCTCGTACGTCTTGCCCTGGGGCGCGGCCGAGAGGCCGGACGCGTGGAGCGTCGCCTGTCCGTTCCGGACGATCAAGCTGAACACCTGGGTCTGGCCCGATCGGCTCGAGGCCACCGCAAGGCCGACCACGACGCAGGCCGCCGCCGCAGCGGCGACCGCGAGCCCGCGCGCGACCCACCGGCGGCGTAGGAGCGGGACGACGTTCGCCCGCTCGGCGGCCGCCGCGTCGAGGATCGAGGCGCGGAGCCGCGCAGGCGGCGCGGGCGCGACCGTGCCGAAGGCGAGCGACGCAGCCCTCCCGTTGAGCTCGGCGAGCTGCTCGCGGCACTCTTCGCACTGGCTCAGGTGACGCTCGTAGGCCTCGGCCTCCTCGGGGTCGAGCGCGTCGAGCGCGTACGCGGCGGTCAGGTCGTGGAGGTCCATGACATCTCCGTTCCGGGCTCCCCGAGCTCCTCGCGCAGGCGCGAGAGGCCGGTGAACATCCGGCTCTTGATCGTACCGAGGGGCTGCCCGAGCCTCTCGGCGAGCTCCGACTGGCTGAACCCTCCGTAGTACGCGAGCTCGAGCGCCTCGCGCTGCGCGTCGGGCAGGTGCCGCAGCGCCGCCTGCACGCGCTCGCGCTGCAGCCGTAGCCACGCGTCCTCCTCCACTCCCTCGACGGACGGCTCGGCGGCGAGCTCGAGCGAGTCGGTGCGCCGCCGCTGCTCGCGGCGCACGGCGTCGACCGCCCGCCGGTGGACGAGCGTGAGGATCCACGTGCTCGCCTTGCCGCGCTCCGGCACGAACCGGGAGGCCGTCCGCCAGACAGCGAGGAACGCCTCCTGGACCGCGTCCTCGGCGAGAGACTGGTCGCGCAGGACGCGGAGCGCCAGCCCGTACGCGGTGCGGCCGTAGCGGTCGTACAGCTCGGCGAGCGCCGATTGCTCGGACCGGGCGGCCAGAGCGACGAGCGCTTCGTCGGAGAGGTGGGCGAGCTGCCGGTTCACAGCGCCCGATATTCGCGCGTCGGGCGCAGGCGGTTCAAGCCGATCGAACCGGTTTGCCGTGTCGGACGAATCAGCACCGACCGCAGTCCACACGGCGGCCGGAGCCGCCGGGAAGGAGAGGGCAATGGAACGCCTGAGTAGGCGCTCGTTCGTGAAGATCGCCGGCGCGGCCACCGGCGCAGCGGCTCTCGCCGCGGCACCGCCGATCGCGCGGGCGGCGGTCGGAGACGGCGCCGAGCCAACCGACCCCACGGCCGCCGTGCCCGAGGAGCCGCTCGTCGCCTACGTGCGCGACGCGCAGCTCGGCGAGGTGACCGTCACCGCCGGCACCGTCGAGCACACGTACCGCGACCGGGCGCTCGTACAGCGCCTCTTGCGGGCCGCCGGCAGGAAGGGAGTGAGCTAGATGTCCTCCCACCGCGAAGCCCCCGCGATCAGCCTCGACCCGGCCGCCGACAGCGCCGACGTCTATGCGTTCGTCAGCCCGGACGACCCCACGACGGTCACGCTGATCGCGAACTACGTGCCGCTCCAGGCGCCGCCCGGCGGGCCGAACTTCTTCGAGTTCGGCGACGACGTCCTCTACTCGATCTACATCGACAACGACGGCGACGCCTTGCCGGAGATCACGTACCAGTTCCGGTTCGGGACGACGTACCAGAACCCGGACACGTTCCTCTACAACACCGGGCCGATCACGGCGCTCGACGACCCGCACTGGAACAAGCGGCAGCACTACTCCGTCTCCGTCATCCACTCGAACGGCAAGGGCCACAAGCAGAGCCACGCGCAGGACGGCAAAGGCAAGGTGCTGGGACACCGGCTCGCGTGCCCGCCGTGCAACGTCGGGCCTCGCTCGACCCCGAACTACGAAGCCCTCGCGGCGGCGGCAGTGCACCAGCTTCCGTCCGGCGAGACGGTGTTCGCGGGACAGCGGAACGACGGCTTCTTCGTCGACCTCGGCGCGATTTTCGACCTCGGGGACATCAGGCCGATCCAGAACCTCCACCTGATCCCGACCCCGGCGGCGCCGGCCATAGACCCGCTGAAGTCGATGAACATCCACACGATCGCGATCAAGGTCCCGATCAAGATGCTGACGAGGAACGGCTCGGTTCCCACCGACCCGTCGCAGGCAGTCGCGGTGCTGGGCATCTGGACGGGTGCGAGCCGCCGCAAGGTCATCGTCCAGGAAGGGCACAAGAAGCAGAAGACCGGCCCGTGGACGCAGGTCTCGCGGCTCGGGAACCCGCTGTTCAACGAGGTGATCGTGCCGATCGGCGACAAGGACCGCTGGAATGCCGTGGACCCGATCGACGACGCGGGGTTCGTGAAGTACGTGAAGCAGCCGGAGCTCGCCAAGCTCCTGCCCGTGCTCTACCCCGGCGCGTTTCCGCATCTCGCGTCGTTCACCGGCGACCGGGCGGACCTCGAGGCGATCCTGCTCACCGGGATCCCGAGCGGCGTCGTCCCGGGGTTCCAGAACTTCACGAGCACGAAGCCTGCGGACATGCTGCGGCTCAACGTCGCCATCCCGCCGGCCTCGAGCCCGAACGTGCTCGGCGTGGTCGGCGGCGATCTCGCCGGCTTCCCCAACGGGCGGCGCGTGTTCGACGACGTCGTCTCGATCGAGCTGAAGGCGGTGGCGGGCGCGACGATTCCGCTCGTCGCTCCGAGCTACACGCCGGACGCCGCCGTCGGCGCGGTCTCGTCGTACCTCACCCCGGGGAACGGCCGCTACCAGACGACGTTCCCGTACCTCGGCACGCCGCACGACGGCTTCGACACGCCCTCGTCGTGAGCTCGAACCACGACCACTCCACCGACGCTCGGCCCGAGCACGTGATGCTCGACCTCGGGCCGGGCGTCGGGGCGCTCGTCCTCCGCACCGGCGCGGACCTGCACGGCGCGGAGATCGAGATCAGCCCCTCCGGGCGCGACGACGAGCGCTCGCACAAGCAGGTCCACGCGCGGCCGGTCGCCGGCCGGTCGCTCTACGGCGCCGTCTTCGACCGGCTCCCCGCCGGCGAGTACACGCTCTGGCTCCACGACCGGCCGCTGCGGCGTCACGTAGCCGTGGCCGGCGCGGCCGTCACCGACCTCTCGATCAAGGAGGAACACGCATGATCGGCTGGACTTCTCCCACACACCTCGCGCTTCTGCTCCTGATCGCGCTCTGCCTCTTCGGCGCCAAGCGCCTGCCGGAGATCGGCCGCTCGCTCGGGAGCGGGATGCGCGAGTTCAAGGACTCCGTCACGCACCAGGCCCTGCCGGAGAAGACCGAGAGCGAGACCAGCGACTGATGCGGCCGCGCCGGCTCCCCCGCGAAGAGGAGGCGACGCTCGTCGAGCACCTCGAGGAGCTGCGAGGGCGGATCCTGGTCGCCCTCGCCGCGGTCGCCCTGGCGACCGCCGTGGCGTTCGTCTTCCACGATCGCATCCTCGACCTGCTGGCCCGTCCTCTGCCGCCCGCGCACCGCCACCTCGCGGCGTTCGGCGTCGCCGAGCCGTTCTCGGTCTCGCTCGCGGTGAGCCTGTACGCGGGGCTCCTCTTCGCTCTGCCGGTGCTGCTCTGGCAAGCCTGGTCGTTCCTGGCTCCGGCGCTCGACGCTGCGGCCGAGCGCCGGATTCTCCTCCTCGCCGCGTTCGGGCTCGTGCTCGCCGCGGCGGGGCTCGCGTTCGGCTACGGGATCTTGCTGCCGCGGTCCGTGCACTGGCTCACCGGCTACGAAACGACGCACTTCAGGCTCCTGATCCGGGCGAGTAGCTACTACTCGTTCGTCAGCTCGGTGCTCCTGGGCGTCGTCTGCGTCTTCGAGACGCCGCTCGTGGTGCTGGCGCTCGTCAACCTCGGCGTCCTCACCTCGGCCGGGCTGCGCCGGAACCGGCGGCGCGGCTACTTCTTCGTCGCGGTCGCGGCGTTGGCGCTGCCCGGGCCCGATCCCGTGACGACCTTGCTCGAGCTCCTGCCGATGTGGGCGCTCTTCGAGGGCTCGATCTGGCTTGCGGTGCGCGCCGAGCGGCGCGCCGCGAGGATGTCGCTCGCAGGAGCGCAGGCATGACGCGCACGGAGTGGAGGCGGCTCGGCGGCTTCGCAGGCTTGGTCGTGCTCCTGCACGTGCTCGGCTTCGGTCTCTTTCTCTACTACCTGCCGCGCAACCCGGCGTTGACCGGCCTGGCCACGCTCGCGTACACCTTCGGCCTGCGGCACGCCTTCGACGCCGACCACATCGCGGCGATCGACAACACGACGCGCAAGCTCTTGCAGGACGGAGAGCGGCCGCTCGGCACGGGCTTCTTTTTCTCGCTCGGCCACTCGACGATCGTCTTCTCGCTCACCGCCGGCCTCGCCGTCGCGGCCGGGGCCGTCCACTCGCGGATCCCCACCTTTCAGGCCTACGGCTCGACGGTCGGCGCCTCGGTCTCGGGGACGTTCCTCCTGCTGATCGGCGCGCTCAACCTGCTCGTCCTGCTCGACGTCGTGGGCGTCTTCCGGAGCATGAAGCGCGGTCATTACGACGAGCAGGAGCTCGAGCGTGCGCTCGTCAACCAGGGTTTCCTCAGCCGCTTCCTGCTCAAGCGGGTGGGGAGCCGGATCGACGCGAGCTGGAAGATGTATCCGCTCGGCGTCCTGTTCGGGCTCGGCTTCGACACGGCCACGGAGATCGGCCTGCTCGCCGTCGCCGCGGGCGTCGCGACACACCGCGTCCCGTTTCTCGCCGTGATCTCGCTGCCGCTGATCTTCGCCGCCGGAATGAGCCTGATGGACACCGCCGACGGTGCCTTCATGAGCCACGCCTACGGCTGGGCGTTCTCGAGCCCGGTGCGGAAGGTCTACTACAACATCAGCGTCACGAGCCTCTCGGTGGCCGTGGCCTGGTGCATCGGCGCCATCGAGCTCCTGCAGGTGCTCGCGGCGAAGCTCTCCCTCCACGGCGCGTTCTGGTCGCTGCTCCAGGACCTCGACCTCGGCCGGCTCGGCTACCTCGTGGTCGGGCTCTTCGCCGCGACCTGGCTCTTCTCGCTCACCCTCTGGAAGACGAGGCGGTTCGAGCAGCGCTGGAGCGCGCTGCTCGAACGCACCTAGGCAGTTCGGCTCAGTCGCCGTCCTCGTTCGTGAGCTCGATCCGGGTCAGGGTGAGCACGCCGCCGACGATGTCGCCGCGCGCCTTGACGTCGCTCCCGACTGCGAGCCCCGCCGGCAGGCTGAACCCGTCCGGGATGGTGAAGGTCAGGGTGCTGGTGCCGCCGCCGCCGCCGCCGCTGCCGTTGTCGTCGCCGCCGTCGTCACCGCTGCTGCTGCTCTGAACTGTGATCGAACCGGAAGCGAGCGCGGTCACCGTGCCTTCCGTCTCGATCTCCTGCTCCCCGTCCTCGTTCTTGAGCTCGATCCTCGTCAACGTCAGGACGTTGCCCACGAGCTCGCCGCGGGCCTCGACGACGCTGCCGACCCCGAGTGTGCTCGGCAGAGCGAAGCCGTCCGGCACGGCGAAGGTCACCGGGCTGGCGTTGTCCCCGGGTTGCACGGTGACCGAGCCGCCTCCGAAGGCGGTGACGAAGCCTTCCACCTTGACGCGGCCCTGCTCGACGTCGCTGCCGCCGTCGTCGCCCTGGTCCTGGCCGTCGACCTTGATCGTGGTCAGGGTGAGCGTGGAGCCCGAGATCGCAGCCACGACCTCGACCTCGGTGCCGATGTGGACAATGGCCGGCAGCACGACGCCGGTCGGGAGCTGAACCACCGTCGCGATCCCGTCGCTCGTGACGGTGAAGCTTGTCGCGTCGATCGCCGTCACCACTCCCGAGAAGTCGATCAGCGGCGCGTCACCTGCGTCATGCAGCGTCGTGCCGACGGGCGCGTCGTCGCCCGAGAGCTCGACGTCGGCGTCGACCACCTGGCCCGGCCGCACGCTTCCCTTGCCTGCGAGGAGTCGTGTACCGGGTGTGAGCCGGATCGAGAAGGCGCTGCCGCCTCCCGCGACGAGCAGCCGCCGCGACCTCGCGTTCAAGACGACGACCGCCAGACGGGCGTGCCTCGTCGAACCGAGGCGCCGGAGCTTGGTCACCCGCAGCGACCCGTCGGCCAGCCGCTTGCCGGCGAGGGCGAGGCGCTCTCCGACCCGGGTCTGACGCAGCTGCCTCGCGGACACCCGCGCCGACTCCACGTCGCCGTTCCGCGACGAGATCACGAGCACGTGCCGGTTCGCCTGCTTCACCGCGACGGTGCCGCGAATCTTCGCGGCGTTCGTCGCACCGTGGGCGATCGCGGGTGTCAGCAGAACCGCCGTAGTCGCCGCCAACATGATTCTCAGCATCGGAATTTCCTCCATTCGTGGCCCCCTTGCTGCAGCGCACTACGGAACCGTCGGCTGCCCGGATTGCGCCGGCGCGCGAATGCACCCTTTCGGGTGACCCCCACGAGAGGCGACAGGTGGCAGCTCGGCCAAGCGGGGGTGCAGCGGCCGCTAGAGGAACATGACCCAGCTACGGGTCGCGCCGCACGAGCAGTCCTTGTGCTTGACGGAGCAGCCGCGGCAGTCCCAGTGCTCCCACCAGATCCACTTCAGGTGCTGGATCTCGAGCGCCATAAGGGCGAGGATCCAGAGGAGGATCGCTGTCCGCGACACCCCTGCACGGTCGCACAGGAACGGGCGGCCCGCAATGGGCCGCCCGGCTCATCCTGGAAGCGTGTGCGGCCTACCAGCGTCGAGCGCCGGCGCGGCCGAAGCCGCCGGTGAACAGGCTGATCAGCCAGATCAGCGCGAGCACTGCGGCCACGATGAACAGCCAGTGCACGACGAATCCGACGCCGAACGCAATGACCGCCAGAATTGCCAAGAGAATCAGCAACAGCATCTACCTCACCCCTCCTTCCGCCCGAAACGGGGGGCTTGTTTGCGGGTTCGGGACTGAAAACGACCAAGGGCCTTTCGCGGTTACGCACGTACCCTCGTACCGCATGAACGGCGAGTTCTCCCAGGAGGAGCGGGCCCGGGCACGCGCGTATCACCGCCCGCTCTATCTCGGCCTGGCTCTGGACGCGGCGCTCGCTGCCGGCCTGCTCGCGGCGCTCGCGTGGACCCCACTCGGCCGGTGGCTCTTCTCACCGCTCGGGTCGTTGCCGCCGGAGGCCGCAGCGGCCGCGTACGCCGCGCTCGTGACGACGTCCTCGAGCCTCGTCCACACGCCGGTCGCATTCTGGCGCGGCTGGCGGCGGGAGCGGCGCTGGGGCTTCTCTACCCAGAGCTTCGGCGGCTGGCTCGCCGATCGCGGCAAGGGTCTCGCGGTCTCGCTCGTGCTCGGGGCGACGGCATGGACGGCGACCGTCGCGCTCGCGGGGGCGCTGCCCGGCTGGTGGGCGCTGCCGGCGGGCGCGGCCCTCGCGCTGGCCGTGCTCCTCCTCTCGTTCGTCGCGCCCGTCGTCCTGGAGCCGATCTTCAACCGCTTCCGGCCGCTCGAGGACGAAGCGCACGCACGAGACCTGCGCCTGCTGTCGGAGCGGGCGGGCGTGCCCGTACGGAGCGTGCTCGTCGCCGACGCGAGCCGCCGTACCACGAAGGTCAACGCCTACGTGTCGGGTATGGGCCGTACGCGCCGCGTCGTCCTCTTCGACACGCTGCTCCAGGCGGCCGACCCGGCCGAGGTGCAGGTCGTGGTCGCACACGAGCTCGGTCACCGCCGCGACCGCCACGTGGCGAAGCTGACCGTGCTCGCCATGACGGGAGCCGCGGTCGCCGTCGCGGTCCTGTGGGCCGTCCTGGGGACGCGCATCGCGGAGCCGCGAACCCTGCCGAAGGCTCTCCTGCTGCTCTTCGCGCTCGAGCTCGTCGCGCTGCCCGCAGGGGCGTGGCTGTCGCGCCGCTTCGAGCGTGCCGCAGACCGGTGCTCCCTCGACCTCACCCGGGAGCCTGCCGCGTTCGCGCGCGCGCACGTGGAGTTGGCGCGCCGCAACCTCTCCGACCTCGAGCCGCCTCGCCTCGTCTACCTCCTTCTCTTCAGCCACCCGACGCCGCCGGAGAGGCTTGCGCTCGGCCGGGCGTGGGAAGCGTCGTACTCCTAGCTTGTTGCCAGTACCGGCGAATCCGTTTTAGGCTGGCGGGCGAAGGACGCGGTTGAGGGAGACAGTCGCGCGCATGACAGGTCGTGAAGAGAACCAGGGCTCGGTCGAGCAGGATCTGCTGCTCGAGGTCAACGTGAACGTCCACGAGGCGGCGCGGCGCTTCGAGGGCATCGAGCCGGGCCAGGATCACTGGGACTTCAGGTGCGAGTGCGGCGCGCCGGACTGCCGGGTCGCGGTCTCGCTGACCCTGGCGGAGTACGAGGCGCTCCGCGCGGCGGGGAAGTCCGTATTGGCACCGGGCCACGAGAAGTCCGCCGTGAGCGACTCGCTTCCCGCCGCCTAGCACGCCGCATAGAGTCAGGGGAGGTGGCCCCTCTAGACCTGACCGGCAAGCGCGCCATCGTGACCGGCGCGTCGTCGGGCATCGGCCGCGCCGCGGCGGCCGCGCTCGCGGACGCCGGCGTTCAAGTCGCGGGCGGCGCGCGTCGCGTCGAACGGATCGAGACCGAGTTCGCGCTGGAGCTCGACGTCTCGGACCCCGCGAGCTGCGAGGGCTTCGTCGCCGAGGCCGTGGAGCGTCTCGGCGGCCTCGACATCCTCGTCAACAACGCGGGCCTTGCACTCGGCCGCGCCCCGTTCGACGAATCGAGCGAGGAAGACGAGGCGCCCGTGTTCGCCGTCAACGTCGCCGGCCTCGTCCGGATGACCCGGCTCTGCCTGCCGCACTTCGGCGATTGGGGCCACATCGTGAACATGGGCTCGGTCGCGGGCCGCCAGGCCTACGAGAACGGCGCGATCTACGTCACGTCGAAGTTCGCCGAGCGCGGGTTCACGTACGCCCTGCGCGAGGACCTGCTGGGCCGGCCGATTCGCGTCACCACCGTGGATCCCGGGCTCGTCGAGACGGACTTCTCGCTCGTCCGGTTCAAGGGCGACGAGGAGAAGGCGGCGGCCGTCTATCGAGGCATCGACGCGATGCAACCGGAGGACATCGCCGAGTGCATCCTCTTCGCGCTCAGCCGGCCGTGGCACGTGAACGTCGACGAGATCGTGGTCAAGGCGCGCAACCAGTCGTCGGGCGGGCGCATCCTGCGAGACGAATGAGCTGGCGCGTCGTGATCGTCACGCGGATCGCGCCGGTGCTCGTGGGCTTCGAGGCCGTGGTCCGGGAGGCGGGCCACGAGCCGGTGGCGTTGCTGTCGATGCGCAACACCGACGGACGGTACGGCCCGGCCGCGATGACGGAAGAGCTCGTCTCGGGCACGCCTGCCGGCTTCGACATCCTGCTCGCCGCGCGCCGGAGCAGCCTCGCGCCGCTGCTCGCTTCGGCGGAGCCCGACCTCGTGATCTGCATGGGCTTCCCGTGGAAGATCCCCCCCGACGCGCTCGCAGTGCCGCGGCTCGGCTGGCTCAACGGCCACCCCTCGCTGCTGCCGAGGCACCGCGGGCCGCTCCCGGTCGCCTGGGCGATCCGGGAGGGCGAGGAGGAGATCGGGTTCACCTTCCACCGCATGGACGCGGAGCTCGACACCGGGCCGATCTTCTCCCAGCGGCGCTTCCCGCTCGGCGAGCTCGAGCCACCCGACGTCTTCTACCCGCGGGTCGGGCCGATCGGGATGGAAGCGCTCGGCGAGGCGCTCGAGCGGCTTGCGGCCGGCGAGGAGGGGACCCCGCAGGAGAACGGCGGCAGCTACGAGTCGTTCTTCAGCGAGGACGACGCGTGGCTCGATCTCTCCCGCCCGGCGGCCGAGGTGCACCGGCTCGCCTGGGCATGGCGCTACGCGTTCACGCCCGTCGGAACCCAGGGCGCGCTGCTCGAGCTCGACGGCGCCCCGGTCCGAGTCCTCGCGACCTCGCTGACGGAGGTGGAAGGAGCGCGCCGCGTCGAGTGCGGCGACGGGCCGCTCTGGATCGTGGAGACCGAGGAGCTCAGCGAGGAAGAGGCCAGCCGGTCCAGCGGTCCGGCTCCATCCACGCGCTGACGCGCTTGGCGTCGCGGCCGTGGAACGGCCCGCCGCCGTAGCGAATCGAGAGCCGGTCGATGTCGGCCAGGTCGGGATCGTCCTCGATCGAGACGACGCGACCGAGCAACGTGACCTGCTCGTACCAGCTGTCCTCTGCGAGCACGGTGAGCGCGACCGCGGGATCTCGTCGCATGTAGCGGAGGCGCAGACGGCTCTCGTCCATGTTGAGGAGGACGCGGCCGTCCTCCCAGTCGTACCAGGTCGCTGCGGTGTGGGGCGCGCCGCTCGGGCTCACGGTTGCGACGACTGCCGGGTTGGGCCGGGCGAGGAAGGCGTCGATCTCCGGCGGGACGGGCACGCGTGGCATGGGTCCGAGCCTACTGAGCGGCCACGGGCGCGGCGTCGGTCGGCTCCTCGAACCGGACGTCGCGCACGGCACGCAGGCGGGTCACGAAGAGTGTGCTGACGACGATCCACGCGGCCGCGAGCACGAGGTAGGCCCTGAGCCCGATGAGCGTCGAGATCGGACCGGCGAGCGCGTAGCCCGCGGGCAGGAAGACCATCGCTCCCATCCAGCCGTACGACGCGACGCGGGCGAGCTTCTCCGGCGGAACCTTTCGCTGCAACGTCGTGTCCCACACGACCGAGCCGAGCGCGAATGCGAAGCCGGCACCGGTAGCTGCCGGTGTCAGCAGCAGGGTCGTGGGGTGGTACGCCAGGACGAGGTTCTGCACGGCGCTGAGCATCAGGAGCATCCCGGTCGTCACCATCGGCTGCTGCGACCGCCACCGCAGGCCCGCGAGCCCGCCGAGCAGCGATCCGACTCCCTCGCCCGTCACGACGAACGCCCACGAGCTCGCCCCGTGCATCGAGTGCTTCGCGACGTACGGGCCGAGCACGAAGAACGGCGCGTATGTGATGAGGAAGTAGAACGAGACGTAGACGACGAGCACCCAGACCCAGGTCTGCTCGACGAAGGCGCTCCAGCCCTCGCGGAGCTCCTGCAGGAATCCAGCGCCCGCGCGCGCGATCGACTCGACGTCGATCCGGGAGAGGAGAAGCGCGCTCGCGGCGTACGTTCCGGCGTCGACGATGAGTGCCGTGCCCGGCCCGATCAGAGCGACGATCGAGCCGCCGATCGCGGCGCCGAGCGGGAAGGCCGCGTAGCGGGCGATGGCGAGCAGCCCGTTCGCCGACTGGAGCTCCTCCTCCGGCACGACCTCCCGCACGAGCCCGTAGGAGGCGGGTGAGTAGAAGGCGACCGCGGCCCCGCCGCACGCCTGGAGCGCAATCAGCTCCCAGACCTGCGCGTGTCCCGAGACGAGGACCACTCCCATCGCCGTGCGGACGACGGTGCTCGCCGTGTCGGAGCCGATCATGACGATCCGCCGCGGCACCCGGTCGCCCACCACGCCGCCGAACGCGAGCATCGCCACCTGCGCAAGCGTCCAGGCCGCGAAGCTGAGCCCGACCGCGGTCGCACCGCCTCCGTTGTCGAGGATGGCGAACGCGACCGCAATCGGCGCGAGGTACGTCCCCACGTACGAGATCGCCCGCGCCGAGAAGAGAAGACGGAACGCGGGAAGGCGAAGCGGCCCCGTCATGTGGCGGCGCGCTTGTCCGCCCAGCGCTTGAGCCCGGCGTACGACTGCCAGAGCGGCATGGCGAGGTCGTAGGTCGGCCCGTCCTCGCGGGAGTCCGTGAGCTGGGCATGGGCGTACTCGACGAACTCCTCCTCCGTCGCGCCGCCCTCAACCGACTCGGCCCAGTCGAGGAGGTTCAGGCGCAGCTCCGTGAGGTGGCGCCCCACGTCCTCCGCCACGCCGAAGTGGATCAGCGCGAGGCGCTCGGGATCGCGCGCCTCGATCTCGTCGAGGGTGTTCTTCCACGCCTCGACGTCGACCTCGGGCGGCGGCGTCGGCGGCATCACGAAGCGGCCGGGCAGGACGCGGACGCCGCACGCGTCGCCGGCGTAGAGCGTCCCGTCGGGGTCGAGGTAGCAGACGTGGTGCGAGGCGTGGCCGGGCGTGGGGAAGCAGTCGAGCCCGAGCACGCGATCCTCGACGATGTGGACGTTCTCCTCCGGCACGGGCGCGAGCTCGCCCCAGAGCGAGTCGAAGGAGTCGCCGTAGAGGCGGCGCGCGCTCTTCTCGAGCCGAGCCGGGTCGACGAGGTGCGGGGCGCCGATCGGCGAGACGTGCACCCGCAGCGCCGGGTGATCGCGCACGAGAACGCCGGTCGCTCCGGCGTGATCGAGGTGGATGTGGCTGAGCAGCAGGTGACGGACGTCGGTCAGCGCGAGGCCGCGGTCGGCGAGGCCGGCCTTGAGCGCGTCGATCGTGGTCGCGGGACCGCAGTCGAAGAGCGCCGGCCCGTCGTCGGTGTCGAGGACATAGCTCGCGATGATCCGCTCACGGCCGAGATGGTGGAGGTCGATCGGCTCCGGCGCCGCCATGCGTTGATCCTATGCGGCCCTTGCTCTAGCCTCGACTCGTGACGAGCGGCGCGCACCGGAAGGTCGTGACGGTGCTGTTCTGCGACGTGGTCGGCTCGACGGCCCTCGGCGAGTCCGTCGATCCCGAAGCGCTGCAGGGGCTGCTGGCGCGGTACTTCGAGCGGATGAAGGCCATCGTCGAGTCCCACGGCGGCTCTGTGGAGAAGTTCATCGGCGACGCGGTGATGGCAGTGTTCGGGGTGCCGGTCGCGCACGAGGACGACGCGCTCCGGGCGTGCCGTGCCGCGGTCGAGATGCGGGACGCGTTGCCGGAGCTCGGGGTCGAGGGCCGGATCGGCGTCAACACCGGCGAGGTGCTCGCGGGCACCGAGGAACGGCTCGCGACGGGGGATGCGGTCAACGTCGCCGCGCGCCTGGAGCAGGCGGCGCAGCCCGGCGAGGTGCTGATCGGGACCGAGACGCTGGGCCTCGTGGCGAGCGCGGTCGAGACCGGCGAGGAGCGGCGGCTCGAGCTGAAGGGCAAGAGCGACGCCGTCCCCGCGCACCCGCTCCTCGCCGTTCGAGACGCGGCCGAGCGTTCCCATGCGTCCCGCTTCGTCGGCCGCGAGCGGGAGCTGCAGCAGCTCGTGGACGCCTGGGACCGCGCTCTCGCCGGGCCGCGCTGCGAGCTCGTGACGGTGGTCGGCGATCCGGGAGTGGGCAAGTCGCGCCTCGTGGCGGAGGCGCTCGACAGGATCGACGCCCGCGTCGTCCGCGGTCGCTGCCTGTCCTACGGCGAGGGGATCACCTACTGGCCCGTCGTGGAGGTGGTGAAGCAGCTCGACGCGCTGCCGGAAGACGAGCTGGCGGCGCAGGCGATCCGGTCGCTGCGCGGAGAAGGCGGCGCCGCGTCCGGGACCGACGAGATCGCCTGGGCCTTCCGGAAGCTGCTCGAGGAGCAGGCGCCGCTCGTCGTCTGCTTCGACGACATCCAGTGGGCCGAGGAGACGTTCCTCGAGCTCGTCGAGTCGACGGCGCTGCTCTCGGCCGGGGCGCCGCTGCTGCTCGTCTGCATGGCCCGGCCCGAGCTGCTCGACCGGCGGCCCGGGTGGCCAGCGGCGCTGAGGCTCGAGCCCCTGCCGGCGGAAGAGGCCGTCGAGCTCGTCGGGGACACCGTCTCGGATGCGGTGCGCGAGCGGATCGTCCGCGCCTCGGGCGGCAATCCCCTCTTCGTAACGGAGATGCTCGCGCTCGCCGGCGACGGCGCCGAGGTCGAGGTGCCCGCCAACCTGCGGGCGCTGCTCGCGGCGCGGCTCGACCAGCTCGACGAGCCGGAGCGCAGGGTGCTCGAGCGCGGATCGGTCGAGGGGGAGCTCTTCCACCGTGGCACGGTGCAGGCCCTCGCGCCGGAGGAGACGGAGGTGACGCCGAGGCTGGCCGCGCTCGTGCGGCGCGACCTGGTCCATCCCGACCGGCCGCAGCTGCCGCGCGAGGACGCGTACCGCTTCCGCCATCTGCTCATCAGGGACGCGGCGTACGACGCGCTGCCGAAGGCGACGCGGGCGGATCTGCACCGCCGCTTCGCCCTTTGGCTCGAGGAGCACGGGCAGAGCCTCGTCGAGCTCGACGAGATCCTCGGCTATCACCTCGAGCAGGCGGCCCGCTACCTCGAGGAGATCGGCGCGTCCGATCCGACGGTGGCGATCGCCGCCGGCGAGCGCCTCGCCACAGCCGGTCAGCGGGCGCACCGGCGCGGCGACATGGGCGCTGCCGTAGCCCTGCTGGAGCGGAGCCTAGAGCTCACAAGGCCGCATCGACTCGACGTCAACCTCGAGGCAGAGTTCTCGCGCCTCTTCATGTTCACCGACGCTCCTCGGGCCTCCGAGCTCGCGCAAGAGGCCGCCTCGCGCGCGGCGGCTTCGGGAGACGAGGCGGGTGCGGCGCTCGCCCGCGCGGTCGCTGCCGACATGCGGCTCCACGCCGGCAGCGGTTCTGCCGACGAGGTGGAGAGGTTGGCGCGAGAGGCACTGCCACTGCTCGAGGCGGCAGGCGACGACGAGGGGCTCGTCCAGGCCTGGATCGCGCTCAGTACGGCTGCGAACCAGCGAAGCCGGTACGAGGAGTGGGCGCAGGCCACCGAGCAGGCAATCGCATACGCACGAGCGAGGTGGCCCGACTACCGGATGTGGGGCCTCGGGGTCGCGCTATCGCAGGGGCCCCGCCCCGCCGCGGAGGCTCTCGCTGCGTTCGACGCGGTGCTGCCGGAGCAGTCTCATCCGAACGACCTCATGCTGCGTGGCCTACTCCTGGCCATGCTCGGCCGGTTCGACGAGGCCTGGGAGGTGGCACTTCCCGCGCACGCGCGTGCCCGCGAGCTCGGCTGGGCCGTGGGCGATTCCTTCATGGCCGAGATCGCGACGCTCGCCGGCGACGACGAGGCCGCGATCGCCTATCTGCGCAGCGCCTGCGACGCGTACGAGGCAGCCGGCAGCTTCGGCACTCTCTCGACGTACGCACCGATGCTGGGTCGCGTGTTGTGCGGTCTCGGACGCCACGAGGAGGCTGCGCCCCTCGCGGCGAAGGGCCGAGAGCTCGGCGATCAGGATGACGCCATGACGCAGACGATCTGGCGGCAGACCGAGGCGCTCCTGCAGTCGCACCGCGGCGAGCACCCGGAGGCAGAGCGGCTCGCTCGCGAAGCGGTCGACTGGGCCGAGCGCAGCGATTCGCTCCTCAACCAGGGCGACGCGTTCGCCGTCCTGGCGCAGGTGCTCGAGGCCGCCGGTCGCCGCGACGGCGCGCTCGCGGCCGCGCAGGAGGCGCTCGACCGCTACGAGCGAAAGGGAGTCGTCCCGCTCGTGCGCCGCCTGCGCGAGCGGCTCGCCGCGCTCGAGCCGGCCTAGGCGCGCTCGCGCGCGGAGGCGAGGATCTCCTCGGCCTCGTCGCGGTTGCCCCAGCCGCGCGTCTCCGTCTGCTTCGACGGCTCGAGATCCTTGTAGCGCTGGAAGAAGTGCTCGATCTCGTCGCGCAGCTCGTTCGCGACGTCGTCGATGTCCTGGATCCGTTCGAACGCCGGGTCGCCCAGCGGCACCGAGAGCAGCTTCTCGTCGGGACCCTTCTCGTCCTCCATGTGGAAGACGCCGATCGTGCGGACGCGGATCCGGCAGCCGGGAAAGGTCGGGTCGGAGACAAGGACGAGCGCGTCGAGCGGGTCGCCGTCCTCGGCGAGCGTTCCCTCGACGTACCCGTAATCGGCGGGATAGGTCATCGCGGTGAAGAGGCGCCGATCGAGCACGAGGCCGCCGAGCTCCTCGTCCCACTCGTACTTGTTGCGCGAGCCCGAGGGGATCTCGACGAAGACGACTGACTCGCCGCTCATTACCGTGAGCGCGCTGCCGCCGGGACGAGCGCCTGCTCGAGGTCGTCGACGAGATCCTCGGCCGACTCGATCCCGACCGAGAGGCGCACGAGGTTCGGGGGCGCTGCGAACGGCGCGTCGGCCGTCGCTGCGTGCGTCATGCGGGCGGGCACCTCGATCAGGCTCTCGACGCCGCCGAGCGACTCCGCGAGCTGGAACAGCCGCGTCCGCGCAGCTATCGCCGCAGCCTCCTCCGGCGACTCGGCGAGGAACGAGACCATGCCGCCGAAGTCGCGCATCTGGCGCGCCGCGATCGTGTGGCCGGGATGCGTCGGCAGGCCGGGGTAGAGGACGCGCTCGACGCGCGGGTGCCGCTCGAGCACGGCTGCGATCTCCATCGCGTTGAGGCAGTGCTGCCGCATCCGCAGCGCGAGCGTCTTGATCCCGCGCAGCACGAGCCAGGCGTCGAACGGCCCCGGCACGGCACCGAGGGACTTCTGGAGGAAGCGCAGGCGCTCGGCCACGGTCGGGTCGTTCGTCGCCGCGAAGCCACCCACGACGTCGGAGTGGCCGCCGAGGTACTTCGTCGTCGAGTGCACGACGACATCGGCGCCGAGCTCGAGCGGACGCTGCAGATAAGGCGTCGCAAAGGTGTTGTCCACGACGAGGAGCGCGCCGGCCGCATGCGCCGCCTCGGCCGCCGCGGCGATATCGACGACGTTGAGCATCGGATTCGACGGCGTCTCGATCCACACCATCCGCGTCGAGTCGTCGAGATGCTCGGCGAGGTTCGGGAACTCCTGGGCCGGCAGGTAGTGGAACCGGTAGCCCTTCGGCTCGTAGACCTGCGACGTCATCCGGTACACGCCGCCGTAGACGTCGGCGATCAGGACGACGCGGTCGCCCGGATTGAGCAGGTGGAAGAGCGTCGTCGTCGCGCCCAAGCCGGAGGAATACGCGACCCCGTGCTCGGCCGACTCGAGCGAGGCGAGCGCCGTCTCGAGCGCGTGACGGGTCGGGTTCGCGACGCGCGAGTAGTCGTAGCCCTTGTGCTCGCCGACCGCGTCCTGGACGTACGTCGACGTCTGGTAGATCGGCGTGATGATCGCCCCGGTCGCCGGATCCGGTTCCTGGCCGACGTGGATCGCGCGCGTCTCGAAGTCCATCAGGTCGATGCTAACCAGCGCTCGAGGTCGCCCAGAGGCTTCGCCAGGTCGAGCTTCTTCTCGCCGGGTTCCCACCAGACGCCCTTGACGTCGAGCTTGCGGCTCTTCCGGTCGAAGACGGGCTCGATCCGGCCGACGAGCCGGTCGCCGTGGAGGATGGGGAGGACGTAGTAGCCGTACTCGCGTTTGGCGGCCGGGACGTACATCTCGAGCCGGTAGAAGAAGTTCCAGAGCGCCAGCGCCCGGGCTCGGTCGTGGACGAGGCGGTCGAACGGCGAAAGGAAGGTCGTGCGCGGCGCGACGGGACCGTCCTCGGCGTCCGGATGCACGACCAGCCGGCCCCGCTGGAGCTGCACGCCGAGCGCGCGGAAGCGCTTCTCTTCGTAGCGTTTCCGCGCCTTGGCGAGCGGCATCGTCTCGGTCTCGGGATACCAGCGCTCGGCGAGATCCCAGACCCGCTGCTTGCCGCGCCGTCCCACGACTGCGACCTCGCCGCGCGCCGCGAGAAGCTCGAGCATCAGCCCCATCTGACGCTGGCCCCACCACCGGTGGTCCTCGCGCTTGTGGCTGGGCGCATCGGCGATCTCGCGGGAGAGGAGCGGGCCGCGCTCGCGCAGCTCCCGCAGGACGTGGCGACGATATCCGGCGCGTGCCTTGATCCATTCGACGATCCGCCGGTCGAGCGGCCGGTCGCGCCGCCGCATGAACGCCTTGAGGATCGGTAGGTCTTCGATCGGATAGACGAAGGCGCGCCACTCGACGAGCTTCCGCTCCTCCCAGAGCAGCCGGTCGAGCTCTGTCGTGTCGAACGCTCCGAGGCGGCTCCACAGGACGAGGTGCTGGGGTGGCGCGACGGTCGAGATCGGATCGAGCTGGAGGAAGCCGAGCCGGCGCACGGTCTCGAGCACGCCGCTCGCTCCTCCGTCGAGTCCTTGAGCACGCACCGCGATCCGCCTCGCCTCCTCGATCGGCACCTCACGCATGGCGAACCTCCCGGAGGCCGAGCACCCGCGCGAGACGCGCCGCCGCCCGCTCGAGCTTCGCGCCCACGTTCCCCCGCGCTCGCGGCTCGGGATGGAAGCGCCGCACGTGGAGGACGCCCTCGGCGCGGTCGGCCTTGAGGTCGGCGCGACCCACGATCCGGTCGCCCGCGAGCAGCGGCAGCACGTAGTAGCCATACGCGCGCTCGTGCTCGCGCTTGTAGACCTCGATCACGTGGCGGAAGCCGAAGAGCCGCTCGAGCAGCGGCCGGTCCCAGAGCAGGTTGTCGAAGGGGCAGAGGAGCACGGGAGGCGCGGGGGCCCCGTCGAGCTCCGCCTCCGCGTCGACGTAGAACGGCGGCCCCCCGTCGTCTGCGTCGACCTCGCGCAGGCGCCCCTCGTCGACGAGCGCGAGGACGTGATGGTGGAGCCGCGCGCGGCCGCCCTTGAGCCGCCAGTGCTCGCGGATCGCGGGCTCCGTCAGCGCGCCGCGGGCACGGACCGCGAGCAGCGCAAGCGTGCGCAGCGTCTCGTCCTCGTCGGGGATGGGCGCTGCGAGGACTTCCCGCGGGATCACGCGCTCGGCGAGGTCGTAGCGGCGCTGGAACGACCGTCGGCCGGCGATGACGAGCTCACCGCGATCCCACAGGGCCTCGAGCACGAGCTTCGCCGGCTTCCAGTCCCACATATCCCGCTTGCCGCCGGCGCCTTCGAAGTCGCGCGAGCCGAGAGGGCCCTCCGCACGGATCCGCTCGAGCACCGGCTCCACGAGATCG
>Ga0209810_1001715_pt1 | contig 30869 bp, 24 predicted proteins | sample Coa_R1_7_FD_187159 | JGI IMG/M metagenome (GOLD analysis project Ga0209810, IMG submission 187159) | Surface soil microbial communities from Centralia Pennsylvania, which are recovering from an underground coalmine fire - Coalmine... | ecosystem: Environmental > Terrestrial > Soil > Unclassified... | reverse complement strand
TTGTCGCTCATTTTAGGTTCTCCAGTGTCTGTGGTAAGCACTAGAGTACCCAATGCGGCAACCTCTACGCCCTCCTTCCAAAAAGTGTACGGCAGTGAAATTGGCTTTTGCGGTTCACCGCAGGCACAAGCCGCACGCGCTGCACCATGCCCTCAAAGGCAGCTTGCAGGCGCGGGTATCGCTCGCGCGTCGTGATACAAATCAAGGCAAGGCAGACCTTTCGCTGCGTGGGTGCGTTGTCCGGGAAGACAGCGGTGCCGCGCACGAAAACGTTCCCGTTCGGGCCAGAGCCGAAGTTACCTTCTATGGTGCCATCCAGCGCGGGACCGAGCGCGTGCTGAAAGCGATGGGCTGATGAAATCTTGACCTTAGAATTGGCCGCTATAGCCTGCGTTTCTCGTTCAAGCGAGTCAATATCTTTTAGGTCATATCTGCGCTGTCCCTGCCCTATATCTAGCGTATCGCGTTCCCATTCCGCCAGATTTGAATGCTGAATGTGCTGATACAACCAGCGACTAAAACCTGATGGCGGCTTGTGCGTGAGCCTAATTTGCATACCAACCCCTGCATCCTTCGGAGGGGACGGCTGCCAATCCTCCGGGTATTGTATCACAACCGCCAGTCCCGTTTTAGCCAGCGCAGGGCTGGTATAAGTATGCCAGCGCGGGCGGCTCATCCAGATAGCGCCAAGTGTCGCAAAGGCGAGCAGAAGCGCGGCAAGGCTGATAGGCCAGAGCCAGCGAAGGCGCTTCCTGGGCGCACCGGTCTGTTCCATCGGCGTCTGCCCTATTCGCCCGTCCCGGCTCCCGTCTCTTCCTCGTAGCTGAGCGTTTCTGGGGCCGCTTGCTCGTTGAAGGTGCCGTCCGGGGAGCGGGCATCTATGGCGGCAAAGACCTCGCGCGCCGCTGCCAGGCCGTCCCAGGCGTCCGGGAACCCACCATAGACGGTCATATGCAGGATGACTTCGATGATCTCCTTGCGGGTCGCGCCGTTGCCGAGCGCGCCGCGAATGTGGGTCTTGAGGTTGTCCATGCGGCCCAGGACGGTCAGCGCGGCGACCGTGCACAGGCTGCGCGTCTTCAAGTCCAGACCGGGACGCGCCCACACCTGACCCAGCGCAAACTCCGTCACCCACTCGACGTAGTCGGGCGAGAGGGCCGTCAGCAGCGCCGTTGTGGCGTCCGCCGATCCCGTCAGCTTCTCCATGATGGCGCGTCCGCGCGCCTTGCGCGCCGCGATCTCCTCGGCGTCCGTGCGTGCTTGCTCCTCACTCATGTGCCTCCGTACCTCCTGCCTTCATTATAATCTGCCACTAGAAATTGTCAAGGAGGTTTGCGGAAGCTGGAGGGAGGCGGCGCGCGGATTAGATGGGCAGATCCCAGAGCGCCTGCAAGCTCCTGAAGTTCAGGTTCTTGACGTGACCGTCGCCATGGAGCGTATTGAAGCGGCGGTTAAACAGGTCCGGGTTGCTCTTGTACCAGTTCGCGACGCCGATAGCCTGATCGGAGGGGCCGCTGCCGTGCCAGATGCCGGAGCCCTCCATGTAGAGGTTAAGCTCGGCGGGTGCGCGCACCGAATCCTCACCGAGATGCCGGGCGGCGACCTCGGTACGGTAGAGATAGCTGGTGCCGCGCTTGTCGAAGCAGACCGGCGTGCAGTCGAGTTCCAGGCCGGTGAAATCCTCGATGACGATGCCGGTATCGCTGGGACAGTGGAATATCTGGCGGGACTTGACGTAGGGCTGCAAAGCGTCGTGCAGCCAGGGAAGGGAAGGGATCTGGGCCTTGAAGTCGGGGAAGGCGTTCCAGATCTGGGGCGTGTCGCGGTCGGCGGGGTCTACGGCCACCGGATAGAGGCCATCGTTATCGCTGGCGTACATGGAAAAGGCATGTCCCGCCTGCCGCATGTTGGAAAGACAGACGGTCTCGCGCGCTTTGCCCCGTGCCGTCGCGAACACAGGGAAGAGCAGTGCGGCTAGAATGGCAATGACCGCGATCACCACGAGCAGCTCCACCAGCGTGAAGCCTTGATAACACGAGATGCGGCGTACGCGCACCCGGGGGGAAAGGGGAGCCATCCTGATCCTCCTTTATAAAGGTAATACAGGGAATGCAGCCGTTTCGTGTAGTTCTTTAGTTCCGAATTCTTCGGGCCGGCGATCCTTTCCTTCCCCTTCGGTAAAAATCTCAGACTTAACTTGAAAGCAGCACCGCCGCTTCCAGTAGACGCAAAAATAGCCTCCCGCATGGGCAGGAGGCCGCTTCGGAAGCGCTTGTAAAGCGGAGAGAAGGCGTTATAGCTCCGTCTTGCTGAGGATGTCCCCCGTCGGGCTGAACTCATAGACGATGGGGACGCCATTGGGGATATTGAGTTCCAGCACCTGCTCTCTGGTCAGGTTATCCAGGTACATGACGATGGCCCGGAGGCTGTTGCCGTGCGCGGAGATCAGCACGTTTTTACTGCGCAGGACTTCGGGCAGGATCCTTTCCTTGAAGTAAGGCAGCGTGCGCGCCGCCGTGTCCTTCAGGCTCTCGCCGTTAGGCGGCTGCACGTCATAGCTGCGCCGCCAGAGCTTAACCTGCTCCTCTCCAAACTTCTCGGCGGTCTCGGCCTTGTTCAGCCCTTGCAGATCGCCATAGTGGCGCTCGTTGAGCGCCTGGTCGTAATAGGTGGGCACGCCCTCCTGCCCCGCCGCCTTCAGGCAGATGACCAGCGTCTCAATTGCGCGCTTGAGGACGGAGGTGAACGCCTCGTCAATGTGGATGCCAGCGATGCGGATCTTCCTGCCTGCCTCCTCGGCCTCTTTCATTCCCTGTTCGGTCAGCGGCACATCAATCCAGCCGGTAAAGCGGTTTTCCAGGTTCCAGGTGGACTGTCCATGCCGCAATAAAATCAGTTTTCCCATTCGTGCTCCTTATATATTTTTGCCTAACCCCCCGTCCCCCTTCCCTACAAGGGAAGGGGGTGGCCCAGGTGGGTGTGCTCCCTTCTCTCCTCTTTTCTTCCCGGTGAGGAGAAAGACAGAGCTATCACAGGAGTAAGGTACAGCCTTGCTCCACCTCCACTGCCAGGGTCGGCCCTGCAACGGACTGCCAGGGTCGCGCCTGTCATGGTTCGGCGCTCTGCCTTGCGGCAGCCCTCCGCCTGACGACCCTGCGAACGCAGTGAGCGAACTAGGGAAGGGGGACGGGGGGGGTTAGGTGGACTATCCCAAATTTTCCAGCGCGCTGGTAAAATCCGCCATCGTCAAGGTTTTGTCCACATTTTGATCTTTGCTGTCGGCGATGCGGATGAGGGCTTGCAGGCCCGCCTCGTTGACCAGCGCTTTAATGTCGGCGCCGCTATAGCCCTCGGTCTGCCGGGCCAGCGCCTCCAGGTCCACGTCGGGGGCCAGGTTGGCGCGGCGCGTACAGAGGGCAAAGAGCTGCTTGCGCGCCTCCAGATCGGGCATCGGGATCTCGATCTCGCGCGAGAGCCGCCCACCGCGCCGCAGCGCCGGGTCCAGCATATCGGGCCGGTTGGTGGCCCCGACTATAAAGACGCGGTTGTTGGGCGTCAGGCCGTCCATCTCTTGAAGGAACTGATTGACGACCTTATCCGAGTGGATGGCGATGCCGCCCTGCCGTATCGGCAGCAGCGCGTCAATCTCATCTATAAAGATGATGGCGGGAGGATTGGCGCGGGCCTTGGCGAAGAGATCACGCACGCGCTTTTCGCTCTCGCCCACGTACATCTGATGGATGTCGGCGGGCGTGATAGCGTGGAAATTGCATTTGGCCTCGTTGGCCAGAATACGCGCGATGGTGGTCTTGCCGGTGCCGGGCGGGCCTTTGAGCAGGATGCCGGTCGGGGTTTGAACGCCCAGCTGCCGCGCCAGGTCGGGCTTTTCCAGCATATATTGCATCTGTTTGAGCTCGCGCTTGGTGCGGGGATTGAGGACCAGATCCTCCCAGGTTAGCTTGGACTCATCTACGCTATGCAGGGCGCGCACAGCTCCCTGCTCGAACGACTGCGCGAAATCCCGGTAGGTGCTGTTGGCCGGATCTAGCATAGCGGCCTTGCGGGACGCCTCCTCGGCCTCCGTCCTGCGATCCAGGGCGTAGAGCGCCTTGCCCAGGTAGTAGTAGGCGTTGGCGCGGTTCTCGTCCCGCTCGATGACGGAGCGCAGATAGAAAATGGCGTCGTTGAGCCGCTGGCGGTAGGTCTGGAACTTGCGCTTGCCGTCGCGCGCCGTCTGGTCAAAGCCCAGCACCTGCGCGCCATAGGCGACGGCCATATCGGCTAGCGTCGGCTTATCGGCCTCGGCCTGGTTCCACAGGGCCCAGCCGAGCCGGAATCGCGCCTCCACATTTTCCGGGTCGAGCGCGACGGCCTTGCGGAACGCCTCTACCGCGCCGCCCCAATCATAGACGCGGGCGCGCTGCATCCCCCGATGCAGCGCCTCCTCGGTTGTCTCTACAGGTACGTTGGTCATTGCTTTTACTTTGATCTCACCCTGGAAGACCTCACCCCCGGCCCCTCTCCTTCTCAAGGAGAGGGGAGAGTCCGCTCCTGGCTTGACCGTTCCCCCTCTCCCGGCGCTGCGGGAGAGGGGGACAGGGGGTGAGGACTATAAGCCAGGTGGTGCGGGGCTATTCCACAAACTCTATCTGGCCGATGGTGGGGATAAGGCCGCGCTCGGCGCCGCGATTCAGGAATAGCTGAATGCTCTGCTTGCCTGCCTCGCCCATATCTACCGTCCACTGGTTGACGTACATGCCGACAAAGGTATCCGCCGTCTCCGTCTGCATGTCGCGGGCAAACTGCATAGCGTGCTGAAGCGCCTTCTGACGGTGCTCCAGCCCATAGAGGATGCTGGCTCGGAGCGCGCGGCTGGCGCGTCGCTGCACCTGGCGCGGCAGATCTTTGCGGATAGCGTTGACCCCAAGCGGCAGCGGCAGGCCCGTCTCCGCTTTCCACCACTGGCCCAGATCGACGATGTTAACCAGGCCCATCTCCCGATGCGTCAACTGGCCCTCATGGATCAGCAGCCCGGCCTCCACCTCGCCGCGCGCCGTCGCCGCCATGATCGTGTTGAAGGGCATGGCCACGTACTCAAACGGGCCAGGCAGGTAGAGCGATAGGGCCAGAAAGGCACTGGTCAGCAGGCCAGGCACCGCTATTTTGACGCGGGAGAGGTCGGACGGTTTCATCGGTTGGCGGGCCACGACCATTGGGCCGTAGCCATCGCCCATGCTCGCGCCGTGGGTCAGGATGGCATACTTATCGTGGACATAGGCGTAGGCGTGCGCCGAGATCGCCGTACACTCCAGGCGGCCTTCCCGCGCCCAGTCGTTAAGAGTCTGAATGTCGCGTAGGATATGCTTAAACCGCAGGCCCTCGGTATCCACCAGGTTCTCCGCCAGACCGTAGAACATAAAGGCGTCGTCGGAGTCGGGGCTGTGGCCGAGTTGCAGGGTTGGCGTGTCTGTCGGGTCCACGTTTTCAGAGGACATCATCGGTTGCTCGCTTTCGCAGAAGTCGCGGCGCTCCCGTTCACCGTTCGGGAACGCCCTCCCTGGCACACTCTATTGTACCTGGAAAAACGCCTGCCAGTCTATCCGCCCGCGCACGGCGGCAGCCCCTCGCGCCGGCCAACCTGACGACGGCAGCGAAGTCTATCTGGCTACGCATGGCGGCGGCGAGGCCCGGAGCCGCTCCACGCTTCCGCAAAAGCGGCAGTGGCTAACCTCTTGCAGGTGAGTGCGGTTCTGTGCAGTCAAGGCAAGAACTTGCCTGCAACGGATTCGACACTCCCAAGGCGAGAACGACTCACTGGATTTTCCGTAACTTAGGTGTGATGATCGCATAGACCTAATTCTCTATACGCAAGCGCAAGACTCGTTCGCGCTTGCCTTCTCTTCCTCGTGGGCAGTACGCGCGACAGCGCAGATTGCGAGGATGGCGATGCACACGCTACGCCTCTACCTGGAGGACATCCAGGGTGATTGGTTTGGCTGGATGGAAACGTTTCCGGGCGCATTCAGCCAGGGGATGACTCCCGGCGCGGCGGCACGCGCGGCGCCTGCCGCGCTCATAGACTATCTGCGCTGGCTGCGCGCCCATGAGGAACCGCTTCCCGAGCACCTCCAGGGGCTGAACAGCGCGGATTTCCGGGTCGAGGTCGTGGAGGTGCAGCAGGCGCAGCAGGCCCCGGATGGGCAGGAGAGGAACGGATTCTTCGCCCCGGACGAACGCCCGGTAGACCATGAGGACCTGGCGCGTTACCTGCGGCTGCTGCGCTATGCGCGCGAAGACCTGCGCAAGGCCGTCGGGGCCATTCCGCCGGATGGCTGGCATACGGCGCCGCTTGGCAGCAAATCGGTCTCCTGTATCCTGCAGCACCTAGCCGAAGCGGAACTGCGCTGCCTGCGGGGCCTGGGCCTGGAACCGATCGCGCCGCGCGAGCCGGAGGCGATAGATTGGATAGAGATCGTACGCCAGGAGTTCGAGCGTGCCGTCTATGCGTTTCCGGCGCACCGACGCGGCGAGGTTTTCACCGTGACGGGAGAACGCTGGACCCTGCGCAAGGCGCTGCGCCGGGCGCTCTGGCACGAGCGCTACCATGCCGCTCAGATTGCCGCACGCTCCAACCCGGTTGAGTTTATGCGGGCGCTGGCCGTCGAAATGCGGCAGCGGGACGCGGGTATCCGGCTATGGTAAACCTTCTCCCCTCTTTTTCCGTTTGCAACCTATGGCTTCTACCGGAGGAATCAGGGTCATGTCCCGGCCCGTATGTTCCTCCGGTTTCTTGTTTGCCGGCAAAACTTCCCCGCGTTTTGAAGCCTTGCACCGGTTTTTTGCGTATCTTAGGGAAAATTCGCGCCCGCGCCGAGCGAACAGACAGCAGGACTCTCTACCTGTCATGCTGAATGGGAAGACAAGGCAAGGGCGCCTGCATGGGACTACAGCCAACGAAACCACGTCGGAACTCGGTAGATGGAGGGAAAATGATGCCAAAACCAACGGTTGCGATCAGCGTGGATTGCGTCTGCGCTGCGGCGGGAAAATGCTACGTTTCGGAGATTGTCGCGGTTGCAGAGCAATTCAACGTTCCCCTGACCTGGCTGCTCGACGTTGCCGAGCATGACCCGATGTCCAACGTTAAGCTTTACCACAATGAGTATCAGCACCGCATCCCCGCCTGGCATGAACTCGGACTGCACCTAACATTCGATACTGGAGCCAGCAATACCGTCGAACGTGGCGACCTCATCCGCATTGGCAAGGACATTCTCAAACAGTTTTCCATCAAACCGACCGCTTTCCGTGCCGCCAACGGCGACCTGGAGCCTGGGGACCTGCGCGCGCTGGAAGACATCGGCATCCTGGTGGACGCCACGCCCGGCTCCAGCGCCGGGCAGCCGGTCGGCGCTCCCAAAACCCCCTACCATCCGTCGTATGAGAACATCCATCAATCGGGCGACGCCAGGCTCTGGATCGTGCCCGTTGCCAACCTGAACGGCGCGCGCGGCTACCTGGACGAGGGATTCGACCGGATCAAGCCCATCATTGATGCGCAATTGGGCGAAGCGCCCATTCTGGGCCTGGGAATGTGTGACTGCGTGGACAATGCGGAGAACCTGCGCCATGTCCTGAGCTATCTCAAGCAGCAGGGCGCTCGCTTCGTTACCCTGACGCAGCTGGTGACCGAACTCTAGCCCGGTCATCTCGACGACGGGCGAAAGCCCTTCGCTGCGTGGTGTTCCGCCTAGTGTCCGCCTACGCGGACACCACCGTTCGGGAGGCTGTTTTGGTGTCCCCGTAGGGGTCGTAAGGCGGAGGGCGGTCGCAAGGCAGAGCCGTGTCGCAAGGTGTCGCTAGGCGGAGGCAAGGGCCGTAACCTTGCCGACCCTGGCAGTGGGGCGAACCATGGCAGCCCCGACCCTTGCAGTGGCGCGAACCGTTGAGCGCCGACCCTGGCAGTCACTGGGCCGTTAGGCCACCGAGCGGGGGAATTCATTCCCTTGTGCTTGAAGGAGTCTGAGCCAGCCCCTCTCTCGCTGCGAGAGAGGGGTATACTTATGCCAGAATTCTCATTTTCCAGGTGGAGGAAACGACATCGTGGCAGAGACACAGGAGAGACCGGTCGCCGTGGTGACCGGCGCCAGCAGCGGCATCGGCGCGGCAACGGCGGTCGCGCTGCATGCCGCCGGCTTCTCACTCGTATTAGGCGCGCGGCGGCTGGATCGGGTCCGTGTGGTCGGCCAGCCGCTAGATGCGCTATGCCTGGGGCTGGATGTGACCGACCCGCAGAGCGTGGAGGACTTTTGCCGCGCCATTCCGCGCGTGAATGTCCTGATCAACAACGCGGGCGGCGCGCTGGGCCTGACGCCCGTAGCGGCAGCTGAGGACGCCGATTGGGAACAGATGTATGACACCAACGTCCTGGGCCTGATGCGGATGACGCGGGCGCTGCTGCCCAAGCTGGAAGCCTCCGGCGCGGGCCATATCGTCAACGTCGGCAGCATTGCGGGCCGGGAAGCCTACGTGGGTGGCGCAGGCTACAATGCCGTCAAGTTTGCCGTGCGCGCCATCACGCAGGTGCTGCGCCTGGAACTGGTGGGCAAGCCCATCCGCGTTACTGAGGTCGCCCCCGGTATGGTGGAGACCGAGTTCAGCCTGGTGCGCTTCAAGGGCGACGCCGAACGCGCCAGGAAAGTCTATGAGGGGCTGACGCCGCTGACCGCCGACGACGTGGCCGACTGCATTGTCTGGGCGGTGACGCGCCCGCCGCACGTCAATATAGATGAGATCGTGGTCAAGCCGCTCGCCCAGGCTTCGGCATCGGTCGTCGCCCGCAAGACGGGATGAGATGGGAGAGGTTTCCATGCTGGACGTTATGGCGCAGTGCCGGGCCGTGCGGGAAAACGTGGGGCTGCTGGATCGCTCCGAGATAGGCAAGCTGGCGATCTTTGGCCCGGATCGCTACACCTGGCTGCAGGGCATGGTCAGCAACGACACGCGGCGTCTGGAGCAGGGCGCGCCCTCGCTTCCCGCCTGCATCCTCACCCCTACCGGCCACGTGCTGACCGACCTGACGCTTATCAACGTCGTCGGCGAGAACCCCCTGGCCCCCGCGCTCGGCCTGCCCGCGCCCGACTTCGTGCTGGCTGTGCTGCCGCGCGAGAACGCGGAGAAGATAGCTACCTTCCTGGATCGCTATATTATTATGGAGGAGGTGGAGCTGCGCGACGTCAGCGAGGCCATCGGCTGCTTCTCGCTGCAAGGGCCGCACGCCGCTGAGCTCTGGCAATCGCTGGCGGGTCGGATGGGTGATCGCGTCGTGGTCGTCGAGGCCGACCCTACCGGCAGCGGCGGGCTTGATCTCTACTTTCCCAGCGCGGAGCGCGAGGCGGGGCGAAGCGCATTGCTTGGCACGGGCGCGGCGGAGGTCGGGCCGGAGGCGCAGGAGATTTTGCGGGTGGAGGCGGGCATCCCGCGATACGGCGCGGAGCTGGATGAGAGCGTCATTGCGCTGGAGGCCAACCTGGGGCCGACCCATATCAGCCTAACCAAAGGCTGCTATATCGGGCAGGAGATCATCGCGCGCATCGACTCGCGCGGCCATACCAACCGTGCCCTGACGGGCCTGCTCATCACCGGGGAAGCCGTGCCCGCGCCCGGCGCCAGACTCTATCCTCTTCCGACTTCCGGGGAGTCGGCGCCGCGCGACGTGGGCCGGATCACCAGCGTCGTCGCCTCCTCGCCGGCCATGGGCGGACGCCCCATCGCGCTCGGCTATGTGCGTCACGAACAGCGCGCTCCGGGCACGCCGCTGCGCGCCGGCGAAGCGCCCGCCGCGCCGACGGTCGAAGTTGTGGAACTTCCCTTCTATCGTAGGCCGGCCTCGTGAGCGCCCCAGAGGAGACCGCCGAAAACGCGCCCTGCGCGGCAACGCCGCCATCGAGCCGGGACCGTTCCACGCACAGCCGCGCCGAAACGCGCGTCGTTTCCCCTGCCGCCGCCCTCGCCCTGGCGGGCATCAACCTGCTCTGGGGCGGCTCTCTGGTGGCGGCCAAATATGCCCTGACGGCCTTCGGCCCCTTCACGCTGACGGCCATGCGCTTCTTTCCGGCAAGCCTGCTGCTGCTGGCGGCGGCCCGCGCGGGCGGTCACCGCCTGACCGTCCGCCGCGCCGATTGGCCCGCGCTCTTCCTCCTCGGCAGCGTCTCCATCGCCCTCACCTACGGCGTGTTCTACATCGGGGCCGACCGTACGAGCGCCACCGATGCCTCGCTCCTCTTTGCCTGCGAGCCTATCCTGATCGCCCTCTTTGCGGGCCTGTTCCTGCGCGAGCGGCTGACCCTGCGGCAGTGGAACGGGCTGCTGCTGGGCGTGCTGGGCATCTGGCTGATCGCCGGGCAGGCGCTTGGCAACCGGATCGCGCTGCTGGCCCTCTGCTTTGAGACCGCCGCCAGCGTCCTTGCCAAGCGGCTGGCATCGGCGTACCCCGGCCTGGTGATCGTGAGCTGGCAGATGCTGATCGGCTCCTCCCTACTGCTTCCGGTAGCCGGATGGGAATTGGCGCATCGCTCGGCAACGCTCTCCTGGCAGGCGCTGGGCGGCTGGCTCTACCTCAGCCTCCTCTGTTCGGCGCTCTGCTACGGCATCTGGTACCACTTCCTGACCCGGTTTCCGGTTTCCGCGATGGGCGTGTTTATTCTGCTGCAACCGGTGGTGGGGCCGCTGTATGGGCGGCTATTCCTGGGGGAATCGCTCAGGCCGGGCAGCGCCCTGGGCGGCGCGCTGGTCCTCCTCGGCATAGCGCTGACCACGCTCGCTCGGAAGCCCTCATCCCCTGTTCCCCCTTGATCTATCATATCTCCAAGGCCGAAGACTTGCGGAGGCGCACCTCGTCCATGCCGAGGGCGATAATGGCCGCGTAGGCAACGATGCCGCTGGCGATCAGGAAGGCGGCGGCATAGCCCCAGATTCCGGCGATAGCGCCCAGTACCAGGGGCGCCGGCACCGTCGTTAACTGCGCCGTCGTCACTGCGCCGAGGGCCATCGCATGGTCGCGTTGCGGCACGACCTCCAGCAGATAGTTCACCAGCAGCTGATAGAGCGGGAAGCGAAATCCCACCAGCGCATAGACGCCCGTAAACCAGGCCCAGTGTCCCCGGAACGGCTCCAGCCCGCCCAGCACCAGCGCTGCCAGCGGCACCATCGCCTCCACCCAGAGCAAGATGCAGATGATAAGGCGGTTGCCCTTCCGGTCGGCGGCGCGACCGAAGATGCTGCTCGAAACCGATTGCCATAGCACCTGAAAGAGGGTCGCCAGCACCAGCGCGCCCTCCGAAAACGTGCCGGACTGCCGCCAGTAGCCGGTATAAAACTGGAGCATACTACCGCTGATGCTCACAGCAATGTTGACTACCATCAGCCGGGCCAGGTTGCGGTTATAGCGAGTCAGAACGACAAAGGCGCGCAGGGTGCTGTAGAGTCCTGTGCGACGGCCAGCCGGAGGGGAGGGCGCCTCCCGCACCCACAGCAGCGAGGCTCCTGCCAGCACAAAGAACAGCGTCGTTAGCGTGAAGGCCAGCGCGTAGTTGCGCGGCTCCGGGAAGTGCCCCTTGCCGATGACCCTGTACAGCAGCAGGATCGCGCCGACGTTGATTACCCCGGAGAGCATCATCCCGACTGCCATAGCCTGGCCCCGCCTTTCTGCGGGAATGATCTTGCCCAGCAGCGCGCCCTGCGCTACCGAAACCGCCCCCAGGAACGTGAAGAAGAGCGAATAACAGAGGCCGAAGACCCAGAGGCTTTGCGCCCTATCGCCGGCGGCGGGCGACCAGAGGTAGATTGTCAGCGCCGCCCAGGACGCAACGGTAAGGCCCCAGAAGAGCAGCACCGCCATAACCTTCTGCCGGAACCGATCCACGATGGGCGCGGCGATCAGCGGGGCCAGGTTTTGGCCGACTTTATTGAGCGAGGCGAAGAGGCCCATGACGGTGGGCGCGGGTGCCAGATAGCTGATAAGCCCGGCCATCATGGTGCTTTCCATCTTGAACTGCCAGCCGATCCGATAGAAAAACTGGTAGGCCACCCAGGCCCAGAAGTTGCGGGGAAGGCAGGGGATCTCCTCCGGTGTGGGAGGGGCGGGTCGTAGGGCAGGCGTGGACAATGGAGAGACGTTCCTTTCCGCGCGATCTGCGCGCGGTAATCATTCTCCACCGGCAATGGGTATGCCTGCTCTCTTTGCTGCAATCAAGGCACCAAGTCGGCCTTCGCCGACTCTTTCTCCCCTCTCCCGCAGCGTGGGAGAGGGGGATAGGGGGTGAGGGCCGCAGGGGATGGCGTCTAGCCCTCCTCTGTCCCTATCGGCACGCCGGAAATGGACATGCGCAGCGGCGTGAACTGGACAAGCTCCGAGCGCGGCAGCCAGACCAGCGTGGTCGTCGCGCACAAAAAGCCTTCCGCGTTCTCGCGAATCAGGCTGAGACAGACTTGCTCTTCGCTCAGGCTCAGCACCACATACTCGCCCGCCTCCGCCGTGGGCAGGTCTTCCTCCAGATAGAGCACATCTCCGGGCTGCATGGCTTCTCCCTCCGCCTATCCCATCGCGCCCGTTCGCTGCCTGCGGCCGCAGCCACCTGCCAGACGCTTCCCGCAACGCACCCCTCCTGGAGGGTAGCACAAAGCCAGTGGAACCGTCAACCCGAAACGGATACGGAGCGCTCAGGCCGTTCCTGGATTGATCTGGCAAATGTCAATTTTTGAAAAGGAAATTTTCTGGTAATCGCTCCCAACGGTGTGGACGTATCTCCTCAGCAGCAGGCTGCGTGAGATTGATCCACACGGCTGGGAGTGTCTACCAATTTTCTATAACTACGCTGTAATTAAGCAGGAAAAGCGGACTTTATCGCGAATCAACACAGCGAGTACACTGCACGCAAGCAAGTTTGTGTGTACACCCCGTCGGAGCCCTGATGACTCCGGGGCGCTCTGGCCTGTTGCTGCAATTCTCCATCCCTAGCAATACACGACGGCAAGCGAGCTATGTGCTGCATCCCGGTCATATCGTGGCGATTTACCACCATTGTTAAACTACATCTCCCTGATTCCACTTCTGCGCTCTTTCCTGACGGGGGAGGAGGAGACGAACCAGCAGATCCAACGGCCCTATATACACTATCCTGCGGCGTCCGACAGCCTGCCTGCTGCGCCGCTCCGGCTAGACAAGCCTCGTTAGTACCTGTGCGGTGACCCTGTTCATTCGTGTGGATACCGTGGAGTACAGCGGAGGAGGATTGCATTCGACAGCAGTTAAGAAAGGAACGATGCAGATGTCCAAGTTACTTTTCGTTCGCTCGGTCTGCCGGAGCGTCGCAGCGGGAATCCTGCTCTGCGCCGCCTGGCCGCTATCGGCGCAAACCCGCCCGGTTGCGCCCGAGGCGGCCAGACCAGCGGGGCTGAGCGCGGCCAATGTGGATATGCACTCCGTCAGCGCCCTCGAACGCCTGCTCAAAGGCCACTGGGCCAAGGCCCACTCCGACAAGGCCAGCAGAAAGCGCGTCGAAGGGGAGCAGGATCGCGACCGGGAGCGGGCCGCAGGCGGCGCGCGCTTCCGGCCCATTATCAAAGGCAAGCACCAGGAAGAGGAAGAGACCCAGGGGCTGTGGCTCCCCGCTCGGCTCTTTTTCATGAAGCAGCGCGCCTTCCCCTTTGACCGGGTGGATTACGAGGCTTATAGCCGTGCCAGACTCCAGCGCGACCATATGCCGGCGGCCAACCTGCAGGGACTCTTCCGCCACGGACCCGGCGCCGCCCCGTTGTCCGGTCCCCGGATGCAACTCAACCAGGTCGGGCCACGCTGGGAATCGCTCGGGCCTGGCGGCTACGATTTCGGCGTTTTGAGCTGGCGCGTCAACGGCATGGGCTTCGACCGGACCAACCCCAATACCCTCTACGTCGCCGCACCCAGTGGCGGCATCTGGAAAACGACCGACGGCGGCAATAGCTGGCGCCCGCTCACCGATGCCATGCCGGGCCTGGCCGCTAGCTGCGTCTCCGTCAGCCCCACCAACCACAACCTGGTGCTGGCCGGCACCGGCGACTATGACGGCGGCAACGGTCCCGGCTTCGGCGTCCTGCGCTCCACCGACGGCGGCGCAACCTGGACCATTATAAACATTGGGTCTGGCAGCGAGGCCATCCATCGCATCACTTTCGACCCGCGCACGCCCTCCAAAATCTTTGCCACCGGCGGGCGCAAGGGCCTCTTCCGCTCGATTGATTCCGGGCGCACCTGGCAGATGGTGATCGGCCCCACGGCCACGCCAACGGCCCCTGCGGTCAACGGCTCTTTCAGCAACGTCGTCTACAACTCCAGCGGCGAAACGATCTATGCCAGCGCTGATGGCGCCGGCATCTACCAGTCTACCAATGGGGGCACGACCTGGATACAGGCCCCCGGCGCGCCCACCGGATCGGGACGCTTCGACGTCGCCTGCTCGACCATTCGCACCCTGCGCGGGCGCAAGACCGTCTACGTCCTCAACGGCGGCGGCGAGTCGGTCTCCAAGGGCGAGCCGCCCGCCGACGACGACCGCGGCACTATCCAGTGGAAGGCGCTGGATGGCTTCCCGAAGACGCCCAAGTTCATCGTCCGCCCCTATTGGGACCAGAAAGGCTACAACTTCTACCTGGCCGTCACCAGACAGGTCGTCAACGACCCGGGCGATCCGACTGCCAACCCTCCCATCCCGGCCAGCAATGGGTTCAAGGACATCGTCTATGTCGGCATGGTAGACCTCTGGCAATCGCAGGACGGGGGCATACTCTGGCAGGGCGTGCCCACCTACCATGTGGACCACCACATGATGTTCGTCAGCCCCTTCGATCCTAACCTCGTCTACGACGGCAACGACGGCGGCGTTTATCGCGTATCCTATACGCCGGGCACCGAGCCGCGCCCGACTCCCATGATTCCCAACCCGCCCATGAATCCGCCCCCCGTGCCTGCGGCGGGCCAGCCACGCTATGGCACCTTCAACTTCATCCAGCCGCTCAACCGGGGGCTGGGCATCGCCCAGTTCTACACAGCGGCCTACGCCGCCAACAATCCCAATCTTATGGTCGGCGGCACGCAGGACAACGGCAACGTGGCGCCCCTCCTTGGCTTCGACAACTGGTTTAACGTCAATGGAGGCGACGGCGGCGGCTGCGGCATCAATCCGGAGGACGGCAACATTCAGTATACGTCCAACTTCACCCCCAAGCTCCTCGATCCGCAGGCCGAGCCGATCTATGAGGTCTACCATACCACCGATGCGTGGAATTCGCAGGAGAATATTGACCTGGATGTCGGAGATGATACCAAGCCCTTCATCCTGGCGGGCGGGATTCACCAGGGCAATCCGCACCTCTTCCTGCTGGCCACCAACCATCTCTATCGCTTCGACGATACCATCGGCGACTGGATCCAGTACGACTTCCAGTTCTCCGACCAGGGCTACGTTCTGACGATTGCCACCACGCCGCTGAACCCGAACTATCTCTACGTCGGGACAACCGATGGCACGCTCTACTTCTCTGCCGACGGCGGCGATAGCTTCTCGGAGATCGGCAATGCCGGAGCGCCCGGCGGACTGCCCCTGCGCTCCATCACCAAGATCGTGGTCAGCCCTAACGATCCGAACCGCATCTTCGTGACCGTCTCCGGCACCGGCACGCCCCATATCTGGCGCTGCGACGACACCACCGCATTCGCTCCCATCTGGAGAGATATTAGCGGCACGGGCGGCAGTTCCCCACTGCCCGATATCTTCACCAACACCCTGGCCGTCCTGCCGGACACTGACGATAGCGTGCTCTTTGTCGGCACCGACGTCGGCGTCTTCCAGTCCGCCAACGGCGGCCAGACCTGGAGCAACGCCACCGCGACGCTGGGCCTGCCCAACGTCATCGTGAATGACCTGACCTATGTGCCGGGAACCGGATATCTGCAGGCGGCCACCTTCGGGCGCGGCTTCTGGCGGCTGCAACTGCGCACCTCGGAGAACACGCCCGCCCAGTTCACGGTGCAGTTCCATTGCCGGGACTGGGTCGGCGACGACACCCAGTTGCCGATCAAGGTCGAGCTACAGCAGGGAGGCATCTCGGTAGTGACCAAGAACGGCACGTTGGCGCGCGACGGCACGTTCGGCTTCACGGTGCCCAATGCAGGCGTCTACGATGTCTACGTGACGATCCCGAGGTTCCTACGCAAGAAGTTTGCCGATCTGAACATCACGGATGGAACGGTGGCCTCCGCGGAGTTCATTGATGGAGACGTCAACGGCGATAACGTGATTAACAGAACGGACCTGTACGCGATAGCCTTCCGCCTCTTCGGTCCGGGCTTCGGCAATCCAGCGCCCGGCCTGCTGGATGTGGATGGGGACGGCTACGTCACATTCCGCGACCTCAACATCGTCGCGACCAACCAGGGCAAGAGCGGCGATTAACAGAGACGACAGCACAACCTCGGGCCCTCGCTGTGCCGGGTACGGAGCGTACCCGTCTGAGTGGTTCCTTCGCAGTGCAGTCCGCAAAAAGGTCCTCCCGGTAGAAACCTGCCGCCGGGAGGACTTTTTCTTTTTGAGCGATTGCGATTTACCGGAGAGGGCTCGGTCTTACTGCCCTCTTTTTTATATTGCTGTCCTTCTATCAAGTCCGAGGGAATACTTATCGTATGGCTACCTCAAGGTGCAGCGCATATGGGAAGAAATTCACCGGATTGGATATTACCTCTCAAAAGGCGCGAAACGAGAGTATCAAACTTAATGCGCAGACACTCAATCGGGGTAAAGTTGTAGGCTGGTGTCTGGACAGGCTGCCTATAAAAAGGTAAAATAACAACGTAGGCCGAATATAACCGCAAAGGCAGTGGAATCTGGCTGGAGGGCAAGCTCGCAAAGGAGAGTCTGCAATGCTCACGATTCAAGGTGGCGGACAGCGGTTTTGCGATGGCATTTCGCGGCGGGAGTTCTTAAAGATCGGCGGGCTGGCGTTAGGGGGCTTGAGCCTGACGGAAATTCTTGCGGCGGAGGCGCAGGCTGGCGTCCGCCGGTCGCACAAAGCCATTATTATGATCTTCCTGCCGGGCGGCCCGCCACATCAGGATATGTTCGACCTGAAGCCGGACGCGCCCGCCGAGATACGCGGCGAGTTCAAGCCGATCAAGACCAACGTGTCCGGCATCCAGATCTGCGAGCACATGCCCCGCCTCGCCACCATGATGGATAAGTTTGCCGTCATCCGTTCCCTGGTGGGCGCGCGGGATGAGCACGCTTCCAATATCTGCTTTAGCGGCTACACGGTGGCCGAGAGCAGCCAGAACCATGCGCCCTGCATGGGATCGGTCATCTCCAAGCTGCAAGGGCCGGTAGATAAGACCGTGCCGCCCTTCATCGGCCTGTCGCCGAAAATGGGCCACATGCCCTGGGCCGATCCCGGCGATCCCGGCTTCCTCGGTTTAGAGCACAGCCCGCTCAAGCCCGACGGGGAGCTTATGGCGGATATGACCCTCAAAGGCATCACGCTGGATCGACTGGCGGACCGCCGCAGGCTGCTTGCCAGCCTGGACCGCTTCCGCCGCAAGGTGGACACGCTAGAGGGGATGGACGCGCTCCATCAGCGCGCCTTCGACCTGCTGACCTCCACCAAGCTCGTCAATGCCCTGGACGTGACGAAGGAAGACCCAAAGGTGCGCGCCCGGTACGGCTACGGCACGAACCAGAACGTGGACGACGGCGGGCCGTGCTGGAACGATCAGTTTCTGGTGGCGCGGCGGCTGGTGGAGGCAGGCGCGCGCTGCGTGACGCTGGCCTTTGGCCGCTGGGACTACCACGACCGCAATTTCGCGCAGTGCAAGGAGCGGCTGCCCAAGCTGGATCAGGCCCTGTGTGCGCTGGTGCAGGACATCCACGACCGAGGGCTGGATAAGGACGTCTCTGTGGTCGTCTGGGGTGAGTTCGGACGCACGCCCCACATCAACAAGGATGGCGGACGCGATCACTGGCCGCGCGTCTCCTGCTGTCTGCTGGCCGGCGGCGGCATGAAGACCGGGCAGGTCATCGGCTCCACGACCCGCTTTGCCGAAGAACCCGCCGATCGGCCTGTCCACTATAAGGAGGTCTTCGCCACGCTCTACCGCAACATGGGGATTAACATCAAGGATACGCCGGTCATGGATACGCTTGGCCGTCCCCACTACCTGCTGGAAGACTACGCGCCGGTTCCCGAATTGATTTAACCGCCTCCCTCCTTCCTAATAAGGATTCCAGGGAGGAGCCATTCCGTTTTCTTTGCGGGCGGTTGAAACCGCAGCAACCAGAGCACTAAACCCGCCTGCGCGGCGTGCGGGGAGAGGAGAAGCCCTCACCCCCTGCCCCCTACTGCCAGGGTCGGCCCTGCAACGGACTGCCAGGGTCGCGCCTGCAATGGTTCGCCCCTCCGCCTTGCGATCAACGCTGCGGGAGAGGGGAGCCTCTCTTCCTCCCAGGTTCTTCGGTTCTGCCTTATCTCCCCTCCTCCCCGGCCCTTCTCCCTCCAAGGGAGAAGGGGGAAGAGAAGTCGGGTCACCCCCTTCCCTTGTAGGGAAGGGGGACGGGGGTTAGGTAAGGGAATTTATTCGCCCGCAATCCAAACAGGGGAAATCCTCGGCGCTGGCCTTATGCCTCGGCTGTTGATAAACTGGCGCCTATGGTGTGGGTGGCTCTAGATACAGGATTTTATCCCGGTAGTCAATAACAACTCGGTACCGCGACAGGAGAGAAAGCCCTAATATCGGGTTTCCCAAATCCGGCTCAAAGGTGGCTGTCACTTTGACCGACTGAGCCCCCAATTGCAGGGTGATAGGAACCATTTGCTTCGTCCCTTTAATCCCTTTTGAGGTATCAAACACCGTTGGCAGCAGGGGAATGAAAACAGAATCATCGGCGGTGCTGAGGATAAAATCCACAGGCTCTCCATTAACCAGTACAGAGATAGACCATCCTCGGACGGTGTCTTTGTGCATCGGAAGCGCGATGGTGCCCGGAGGCGGTTCCACTCTTGGTCGTGAGGGACAGGCATCCGGGAGAAGTCGTTTGCTCTTAAAATCCAGCAGGAGGCGCACGCCTGGATTGCCGGAGGTGTCATCAAAAAACTCACAGCCGATAATCGCATCACACTTGGGCATCGAAGGGGTAAAAAGGTCGGCTCTGTCTTGAACCCTGAACGAGGTATACCGGTAATAGCTGCCCAGGGAGAGACTATCCCACAGATCGTCTGTGATTTCTGGCTGCAAAGCCCTGGCGGTGTCCTTGGCTAGAGGGTGTTATGCTCTTTTTTGCCTGCTTCGAGAGAGGACTTGGAGGCTGATGACCGCTTGGTGCTCGCTAGAAAGCGAGCACCAAGCCTCTAATGAGCGGCTGGCCTATCTCCTCAAGAGGACCCAAGTGCATCCCACGCTCTAGGAAAGAATAGTCTTGCCCTAGATCCAGGACACAGCGTACAGGCTTGCCCTGCATAGGCGCCGTTACCGTCAGACCCGATGCCGCAGGAAGGGTGTAGTCAAACGGGACACTGGTTCTACAGCGACCTCCAGTTATATAGTAGGCTACTGGAAGGAGAGCAAGCGCGCCAACAAGCACGGCGAGGAGATAGATGATACGGTTCATGGCTGGCCTCTGGGATCTGGAGTGCGTGCGGAAAATGAGACAACCTGTTCACGTAGTAGCGGTTGTTACTTGAGCCTCTGCTTGCAGAGATTGCCGGCTTGTTTACACTCTAAGGCGCTTTATCTCTTTGCCGTTGGCGGCGGCAAGGTAGAGAGGCTGCCCTCCAGCTTGCCATCGGCGGCGTTCCAGAGGAGCACCGTGCCGTCCCAGGTTCCGGCGGCGAGTCGTTTGCCATCCGGGCTGAAACAGACGGCGTAGACCCAATCCTTTGCCTGCGTCAACGTCTCTGTGTTGTTGCCGTCCGCCAGCCGCCAGAGGCGCACCGACTTATCTGCCGAGGCGGTCGCGATCGTCTGCCCGTCGGAGGCGAAGGTAAGAGCAAGCACCTGGTTGTCGTGCCCTGTCAGCGTTTTGGTCAGTTCGCTGTTCTCCTGCCCGAAGTTCCAGAGGCGAATGGTCTTGTCGGCGCTGCTAGTCACGAGTTGCTTGCCGTCCGGGCTGAAGGCGACGCCATAAACGATGTCCTCGTGGGGTTGGAAGGAGTAGAGAAGTTTGGCCGTCGCCGCGTCCCAAACCTTGATGCTTTTGTCCGCGCTTGCTGAGGCAAGGTACTTGCCGTCCGGGCTGTAGGCCAGGCCCCAGACCACATCCGCGTGTTCCCGCAGCGTATGCAGGGCTTTCCCGGAGGCGACATCCCAGAGCCGGATCATCTTATCCGCGCTGCCGGAAGCGAGCCGCGTTCCCTCCGGACTGAACGCCAGCGCATTGACGACGTCCGTATGCTCGCTCAGCGTGCGCGCTTCCCGCCCGGCAGCTATGTCCCAGAGCTTGATTTCGCCGGAGACGCCCGGCGTGCCGCCGCCCGCCGCCAGCCACTTGCCGTCTTTGCTGAAGGCGAGGGCATGGATGGCGCCCGCATGGCCCCGCCAGACCCGCACCAACTGCCGCGTCTCCGGGTTCCAGAACTGCACCTGCCGGTACGCGCCGACGGCCAGCGTTTTCCCGTCCGGGCTGAAGGCCAGGGCGTTGACCGGCATCGGCGCCGCAAGGATCGGCATGGCGGGCGTCTGCGGCGCGTTCCCGGCTTTGACGGGCGCATCTACCTTCGCTCCCACATCTATCCACCGCCGTATCCGCGCGATCTCGGCAGGCTTCAGTTCTCCTCCAACCGGCATTTTCGGCTGGAGCGTGCCGAGCAGATATTTGACCAGTCGGCTCTCCCCGCTCTTGCCGGGCGCGATCTCCCGCCCGCCCTTGCCGCCCTGCATCAGGCCGGCGTAGGAGGTCAGCGTCAGCCCGCCGGAAGGGTTCTTCTCGCCGTGACAGCCCACGCACGCTTCTCGCAAGATCGGCAGGATGTCCTTATGAAAGGAGACGGCAGTGGAAGGTTTTGCGCGCGGCTTTCCAGAGGAGAGGCGTGATTGGGCGCGGGCAAAAGGGCAAGCGCCCAACAGGACGCAAACCGCTGCGAGCGTATAGGACAACAATAAGCGCAGGCTGAGGTTATTCATGCGATACTAGATCTCTGAAGAACAGGCTCCCTAGAAGCGGCGGAAGCGGAATCTTCCGCTTTCATCCTTTCCTTAATGGTTGAAAAGGAACTCTTTCGAGTTTAAGAGCGCCCATAGGAGGTCTTCGGCGCCGCGCTGGCGGTCTTTGGCGGCGGCAAGGATATGGACGGCCTTGCGGCTCTCCTCCGGCGTGGGGAAGCGCGCGAGGGAGGCCAGGTAAAGCTCCTCGACGACCCGGCGATCCGGCAGTTTCGACTCTATCAACGCCGCCACGCGCCCGGATTTATCCGAGAGACGAGCGTTGATGCCAGCACTGTTCATCAGATGGAGCACCTGGCCCAGGTTTGGCTCGTCGGAGCGTTCGCACTCGCAGGGAATATTGCGCGCCGGTCGTCCGAAGAGGTCCAGGAAATAGGAGGGCACGCCCGTATCGGGAAGCTGCTCGGCGCGCATCCCCTGCGGGTAGCCTTCGAACTTCTCCGGCACGCCGGTTGCCGCCGTGAGCGCGTCCAGCAGTTGCTCCGCGCCCAGCCGCTTGAACGGGAAATGCGCGTAGTAGCGGGTATCCCGCGCATTGCCGGGCGTCGGCTCCGAAGACCGCTGGTAGGTCTGCGAGCGCATAATCGCGCGCATCAGGTACTTCAGATCGTAGCCGTGCCGGATGAAGTCCTGCGCCAGACAGTCGAGCAGCGCCTCATTGGAGGGCGGGTTGGTCACGCGCAGGTCGTCCACTGGCTCGACCAGGCCGCGCCCCATAAAGTGCTTCCAGAGGCGATTGACGATACAGCGCGCGAAGAAGGGGTTTTGCGGCGCGGTCAGCCACTCCGCCAGGGCCAGCCGCCGGTCGCCCGGATACTCCTTCGGCAGGGGCGCCGCGTCCAGCGCGCAGGGCAGAACCTCCTTTTGCGTCTTGGGGTGCTTGACCTCTCCGGTATCGGACACAAAGACGATGCGTTCTCCGGGCCGCTCTCCGGGCTTGGCGCGAACCCGCGCGAAGAACGCCGCCATCTGGTAGTACTGGCTCTGCTTCCACTTTTCGTAGGGGTGGTTGTGGCATTTGGCGCACTGGATTCGGACGCCGAGGAACACCTGCGAGGTCGTCTCCGCCAACTCCTGCGGGGTCGTGGCGGCGCGATAGTAGTTGGCGGCGCCCTCCGTGTAGGCGCTGCCCTGCGCCAGCAGCAGCTCGCGCGCAAAGCGATCCCAGGGCTTGTTCTCCGCCACGCTCTGCCGGATCCAGGCGTTGAAGGCCACCATCCCTTTCTCGGAGAGCAGTTGCCGGGAGTCGCGCAGGATGTCGCCCCATTTGAGCGTCCAGAAATCTACGTACTCGGTCCGACGCAGCAGGGCATCAATCAGCTTCTCGCGCTTCTGCGGGTCACGGCTGGCGAGGAAGGCGCGCGTCTCCTCCGGCGTCGGCAGCAGGCCGATGACATCCAGATAGGCACGCCGCAGGAAATCCGCGTCCGCGCTGCGGCCGGAAGGCTCCAGGCCCAGGGCGTCCAGCTTCTCCTGCACGAGCCGATCTATCTTCTCTGAGAGGGTTGCGGCGGGCGGGCGGCTTTTCCGGATCGCCACACGGCGCGGCGGGCCGAAGGGGGAGATAACGCGCGCCGTCGTCACCAGGCCCTGATAGCGAATGATGACGGCCCCTTCCCCCGGCCCGACCGCCTTCGCCTCGCCGCCCGGCGTGACGGGAGCCACGGACTCCTCGCTGGCGGAAAAGAGCGTTTCGCCGGTCACATCGCGCTGCCATCCGTTGCTGTAGCACGCCTTCACAATGAACCGCTGGGTCTGGCCGGGGGCCAGCGTGCGGACCTTCGGGAAGACCTCCAGGCGCACGACGCGCGGCTCGTCCGCCGCCGGGCCGGGAACGCCTTTGGCGATCCAGTCGCGCAGCAGGCGATACTCCGGCGAGCCGACCGCAAACCGCTTTCCGCCGCGATGGGATATGCTGAGCGTGGGCTTGCGCAGGATCAGGCTGTTCTCCGGCTGTGCGCGGGTGATGCGCCGCGCGCCGCCAAAGCGGGTGATCGCCTCATAATCGGCCTCCGGGTCGTAGCCGAGCAGCGAGAGCTTAAAGCCGCCCTTGCCCTGCGCCGCGCCGTGACAGGCTCCCTGGTTGCATCCGGCCTTCGTCAGAACCGGCAGCACGTCGGTGAGGAACCGGGGCGGTCCGGCCTTCGCCACGCCGCGCACCGCAATGGGAACGCGCGCGGTGCGCCGTTGCAGGCGCGCGATGAGCACGGTATTCCCATCGCCGCGCGGGCGCACAATGCCGTCCGCATCTATCACGGCTACCCTGGGGTCCGCCACCGCCAGCGCCGCTTCCCCGCTCACGTCCCGCGCGCCGCCGCCTGGCAGTCGTCCCTGGATCAGGACGCGCGCCTCGGCGTAGGGGCCGCGCAGCGTGATCGAGGAGGGGAAGGGAATAAGCGCCTGAAGAGGCGGCGCTGCCGTCCGGCGTGCCGCGCGGGCACCGGGTTTGGGAGCGTGAGCGTAGGCTGCGCCCGCCGTGAGCGCCAGGCCAACGCTGAGGAAGAGGAGCCGGTGTAGAAAACGGAGAATTGCCGGGACGACTCGCATGACAGACCTCCCTGGAACCCCTCTGCACGAGCGCGATAGGGATGGAGAAGGACGGGCAGGTTTTTTGCGCTCGCCTGACGAAACTACTCTCAAATCGGCAGCGCGTCCGGGCAGCAGTCCCAGGAGAAACGTCCCTGGATGCCCGAAGCGCCCTGGTTAGAAGCGCTATTGTAACCAGACAAACTTCCGGTCAGAAAGTTTCTGATTTTCTCCGTGAGGCGGGCCATGAACACCAAGATATGGAAAATCGCCGGGATTAATTTCGACCATATGCACATGGGCGACCTGCTGCGCATGGCGCACGAGCATCCGCAGGCCGAGATCGTCGGCATCTGTGATGAGATGCCCGCCCGCATGGAGAGCGCGGCGCGCAACTTCGCCATCCCGCCGGAACGCCAGTTCACCGACTACCGGCAGTGCCTGGAACAGACACAGCCGGACATCGTGATCCTCTGCCCAAGCACGGCGGAGCATGGCGCCTGGGTGCAAAAGGTCGCCCCCTACGGCGTGCATGTCCTGGTCGAGAAGCCGATGGCCGCGTCCCTGGCCGACGCCGACGCCATGATTTTGGCCATGCGAGAGACCGGCAAAACGCTCGTTATCAACTGGCCGCTGGCCTGGTATCCGCCGCACGTCACCGCCAAGCGCCTCCTGGACGAGGGCCTGATTGGCGAGGTGCTGGAGGTCCACTATTACGATGGCAATCGCGGCCCTCTGCGCCACGTTGCAGATAAGGTGGAGGTCAGCGAAGAGGAGGCGGCGCGGCAAAAATCGCAGTCCTGGTGGTACCAGAAGGCGCGCGGCGGCGGCTCCCTGCTGGATTATCTAGGCTACGGCGTCACGCTGGGCACCTGGTACCACAACGGGCGTGCGCCCATCGAAGTGACTACGGTTGTGGACGAGCCGCCCGGCCTGGAAGTGGATGAGCACAGCGTCACCGTGGCCCGCTACGAGCGCGGCCTCTCCAAGTACGAGACGCGCTGGGGCACCTTCACCGATCCCTGGACAACCCAGCCGCAGCCCAAATGCGGTTTTGTCATCGTCGGCACGCACGGCACGATCAGCAGCTACGATTATGAGCCTATCGTCCGTATCCAGACCCGCCAGCGGCCCGAAACGCACGAGCAGCCTGCCGATACGCTGGAGCCGCCCTACCAGAACCCGATTCAATATCTCATCCACTGCCTGACGACGGGCGAGCCTGTGCGGGGGCCGCTCTCGCTGGCGCTAAGCCGCATCGGGCAGCAGATTGTGGATACCGCCATCGTGAGCGCGCGCGAAAAACGCACCGTACCGCTGCTGGGCTAATCCCGGTAGCCCTCACTCCCGGCCCTGGCGCCCTCAAAAAAGCAACTATCATGGCCGAGGCACAAACAGGGTGTCAGGGTTTTAGGGTGCTAGGGTTCTAAGTCTCAGAAAGGAATGATTGTGGCCGAGACATCAAAGGAAGACGACTATAGCCTGCGCCAGCACGCCCCGGATCGATCCATTCTCGCGCCGGACCTACCCTACCAGCCGCCGGAGCCCAAATCCTTTCGGCCTCCCATCGGGTTGATCGCCTGCGGCGGCATTACGGAGACGCACCTGAGGGCCTATAAGAAAGCGGGGTATAACGTCGTCGCGCTATGCGATCTCATTGAAGAGCGGGCGCGCAAGCGGCAGGCCCAGTTCTATCCGGAGGCGTTCGTCACCACCGACTACCGCGAGGTCCTGAAGCGCGACGATATTGAGGTGGTGGACATTGCCACGCACCCGCCGGAGCGCGTCGTCCTGATCGAGGACTCGCTGCGCGCGGGCAAGCACGTCCTCAGCCAGAAGCCCTTCGTGCTGGATCTGGACACGGGCCGCCGCCTGGTGGATCTGGCCGACCAGAAGGAGCGCAAGCTGGCCGTCAACCAGAACGGGCGCTGGGCGCCGCACTTCAGCTACATGCGCCAGGCCGTTCGGCAGGGACTCATCGGCGATATACTCAGCATCCATCTCGCCGTGCATTGGGATCATACCTGGACGGTTGGAACGCCGTTTGAAGATATTTATGACCTTGTGCTGTATGATTTCGCCATCCACTGGTTCGATTTTGCTAGTCATATCCTGGGCGACCGGAAGCGGCTGCGCGTGATGGCCTCCCGGAGCCGGGCGCTGGGGCAAACGGCACGCCCGCCCATGCTGGCGCAGGCGATGCTGGAGTTCGAGGGCGGGCAAGCCTCGTTCGTCTTTGACGCCCATATCCGCTACGGCGCGCAAGACACGACCTATATCGGCGGGACGCAGGGAACACTGACCAGCCAGGGGCCGAACCTCTCAGAACAGACGGTCACGCTCTACACCGCCCAAGGCATTGCCCGGCCCCATCTGGAAGGCGAATGGTTCCCGGACGGCTTTCGCGGCACGATGGGCGAGTTGCTGTGCGCCATCGAGGAGAACCGGGAGCCGCTCAACAGCGCGCGCGAGAACCTGCGCAGCCTGGAGCTATGCTTTGCGGCCATCGCCTCGGCCACCGACGGCACGCCCAAAGTGCCGGGCGAGGTGCGCCGCCTGCCTGTTGTTTCGGCGCATACCTAACCCCCCGGCCCCCACTGCTAGGGTCGGAACTGCGCACGCTCGCACCACTGCCAGGGTCGGGCCTACAATGGACTGCCAGGGTCGGCAGGGTTACGGCCCCTGCCTCCGCTTTGCCACAGCCCTCCGCCTTGCCACACCTAGCGACCCTGCGAGGGAAGGGGGGGACCCGGCTTCTCCTCTCCCCTCTCCTAGAATTGGGGGAGGGGACGGGGGTGGGGGCTTGGAGCAGTTTCAACTGCCCCACACAAAGGAGGATGCCATGTCCTACGCCATCGGGGTTGACATCGGGGGAACCAACATCAAGCTGGTCGCCGTCACGGATGCGGGAAAGGAACTGGCCCGCATGATCACGCCGACGGAGGACACGCCAGAAGCGCGGACGGTCTGGGTCAGGCGCATCCGGGAGCAGATCACGCAGATGGAACAGGCGCAGGGCAAACCTCCTGCCTATATTGGCCTGGCTGCGCCGGGATTGGCCGCGCCCGACGGACGTTCGATTGCCTGGATGCAGGGGAGGCTAGATGCCGTACAGGGCCTGAATTGGACCGAGGCGTTGGGCTTTGTGCTTACCGTTCCTGTCCTCAACGACGCGCACGCCGCGCTGCTCGGCGAGGCGTGGCTGGGTGCGGCGGCGGGCTGCCGGAACGTGATCCTGCTGACGCTGGGGACCGGCGTCGGCGGGGGCGTGCTGGTGGAGGGGCAACTGCTCAAGGGCTATATCGGCCGCGGTGGGCACCTGGGGCACATCAGCCTTAACCCGGACGGTCCGCCCGACATCGTGGGCACGCCGGGCAGCCTGGAGGATGCCATCGGCGAATGCACGCTCTCGGAGCGCAGCGGCGGGCGCTTTGCCTCCACCGAAGCCCTGCTCGCCGCCCACCAGGCGGGCGATGCACAGGCGACCGAAATCTGGCTGCGTTCCGTGCGGTGCCTGGCGGCGGGCCTCGTCTCACTCATCAACGTTGTAGACCCGGAAGTGGTCATTCTAGGCGGCGGCATTGCCCGCGCAGGGGCGGCCCTGTTCGACCCGCTGCGTGGCTTTCTGGATCAGTGGGAGTGGCGGCCTCTGGGACGCGGCGTGCGCATCGTCCCGGCTCGATTGGGCGAGTTCGCGGGCGCTTTTGGGGCCGCCTACAACGCCTTTCGGACGGAAGTATGAGAGAGCGCCGGGAGAGGAAGTAAGGAAGTATGGAGGCGATAACGGAGCGTATGGCAGCAGAGGCCGCCGATAGGGGCGCGGGCAGATCGCTTGCCCCCTGTGCGTTCGTGCTGTTCGGGGCGACCGGTGACCTGACCCATCGCAAGATTATCCCGGCTCTATTCAGCCTGGCATCGCAGGGCTTGCTGCCGCAGCCGTTCGTTGTGGTGGCCTTTGCGCGCCGCGATAAGACCGACGCGGGCTATCGAGAAGAGCTGCGCGCCGCCGTCAAAGAGTTCGCGCCCCGGCTGCCCGCCGACAGCCCCAAATGGGACGAGTTCGCCCGCAACATCTTCTACCTGCGCTCCACGCTCGACGCCCCCGAAGGCTACCGGCGGCTGTCTGCACGCCTTCATGAGCTCGACGAGGAGCGCGGCCTCCAGGGGAACCGCCTGTTCTATCTGGCGACGCCGCCCGAAAACTTCAGCCAGGTCATCCACCATCTCGGCGAGGCGGGGCTCAACAGGCCGGGAGCCGAGGGCGGCTGGGTGCGGCTGATCATCGAGAAGCCGTTCGGCTATGACCTGGCCTCGGCTCGGCAGCTTAACGCGGAACTGAAAGCCGTCTTTGGCGAAGATCAAATTTATCGTATTGATCACTATCTGGGCAAGGAGACCGTTCAGAACATCCTCGTGTTGCGCTTCGCCAACCAGATCTTCGAGCCGCTGTGGAACCAGAAGTACATTGATAACGTGCAGATTACCGTCGCCGAGACGTTAGGGATGGAGGGGCGCGGCGACTACTTCGATGCGACCGGCATCACGCGCGATATGGTACAGAACCATGCCCTGCAGGTGCTGACTCTTATCGCTATGGAGCCGCCCGTCTCCCTGGCCGCCGACGACATCCGGGACGAGAAGGTCAAAGTCCTCAAATCCATTCGCCCGTTCACGCCGGAGGAGGTTGCCCTGTGGACGGTGCGCGGGCAGTACGGCCCCGGCGTCGTGGATAACCAGGCCGTTCCCGGCTACCGCGAGGAGGAAGGGGTGGACCCCCATTCCGTCACGGAGACGTTTGCCGCGTTTCGCTTCTCGCTGGATACCTGGCGCTGGGCGGGCGTGCCGTTCTATGTGCAGGCAGGCAAGCGTATGCCCACGCGCGTTACCGAGGTGCAGATCCAGTTTAAAGCGGTGCCCTGCGTGCTGTTTGCCCAACAGAACGGTTTCCAGCTCCAGCCGAACCGCCTGATCCTGCGCATTCAGCCCAACGAAGGCGCCTCGCTGGAGATCATCAGCAAAGAGCCGGGGCCGGATATGCACGTGCTGCCCGTGCAGATGGATTTCAAGTACGGCGCGGCCTTCGCCTCGCCCATCCGCGACGCCTACGAGCGGCTGATTCTTGACGCGGTGCGGGGAACGGCCTCGCTCTTTGCCCGCAATGACGAGGTGGAGGCGGCTTGGGCCGTCATCACGCCGATCCTGGAGGCATGGCGCGATCTCTCCTGCCCGCTCTTCCCCAACTACGCCGCCGGAACCTGGGGGCCGGAAGCGGCCAAGTCCTTGCTGACCACGGGCCGCACCTGGCACTATCCGCGCTAGCGGCCTGATTTCCCACCCCACAACAAGGAGATTTGAACGTAAATGGCGATCCGCTGGGTCTTTTTTGACATCGGGGATGTGCTGTTTGATGAGGATGTGCCGCACCTCTACTATTTCCATTCGATGCTGCTGGCGATGCGGCGCAATGGCGTGGACGTGGAGTGGGACGCCTACCACGCGCGCATTCAGCAGTACGCGCGGGTCAAGCCGGGGACGGCGGTGCTGGATGCAGCCCGGTACTATGTGCCGGACGACGCTCTCTGGGATAAAATCTATCACGAAGGCCGCGCGGAGTACGAGGCGATGCGCAAGCCGCGTCCCTATGGCCTGCTGCTGGATGGCATCACGCCGGTCGTGCGGGCGCTGCACGCGGATTTTCGGCTCGGCATCATCGCCAACCAGCATCCTCCCATCCTACAAGCCCTCGATGATTACGGCATCGGGCCGCTCTTTGCGGTCAAGGCCATTGATGAGGTCGTCGGCCTCTCCAAGCCGGACCCGGCTATGTTTCGGTGGGCGTTAGAGCGGGCCGAGTGCGCCCCGGAAGAGGCGGTTATGGTCGGCGACCGCCCGGACAACGACATCGCACCCGCCAAAACGCTGGGCATGGGCACGATCCGGTTTCAGAGGGGTATTCTCTACACCTTCTATGAGCCGCAGCGCCCGGAGGAGCGCGCGGATATTCTCGTGCGGGACATTATGCGCCTTGCCCCCGCCGTTTATGAACTCGCCAATCGAGGGAGGAATTCGTGATTACCCTGGATATTACCCCAGAAGAGATACGGAACCGCATAATGACGCCGGAACACCTGCAAGCCGCTGTCGGCGCGCTGCGCAGGGACGGCTTCGTCGTGCTTAATCACATTATTGAGACAGCCCATCTGGAGAGGCTGCGGGAAAGGATGCTTGCCGACGTGGAGGCGATCCTGGCGCGCGAGGACGCTCCTTTCAATTTCAATACCGGCAATCTTCAGCAAGACCCGCCGCCCTTTGCGCCCTACCTATTCCACGACGTCCTGCTCAACGATATGGTGTTCGCGGTCACAAAGGCGATCCTGGGGCGCGGCGTGAAGAACAGCTACTACAGCGGCAACACAAACCTGCCGGGTTCTTCGGAGCAGCCGGTTCATGTGGATCTGGGCCAGCTCTGGCCGGACCTGGAGGTCGCTCCCCCAGCCTACGCGCTGGTGGTGAACGTTCCGGTGGTGGATATGGATGCCGAGAACGGCAGCACCGAGCTCTGGCCCGGCACGCACCTGGATACGACGCTTTGCGTTCAGCAGATGCGGGAGGACAAGGATATCATTGTGCCAGAGGCGCTCCTGGAGCAGCGCCGGAAGATCGCGCCGCCGTTGCAGCCGAGCGTCGGCTGTGGCGGCGCGTTGATCCGCGACGTGCGGCTATGGCATCGCGGCATGCCCAACCGCACCAGACAGCCCCGCCCGATGATCGCCATGATCCACTACTGCTCCTGGTGGCATGCCGACCCGATTCCCTTTCCGAAAGGCACGGAGGCGTTTTTCAAGGATAGCGACCTGGCGACAAATGCCGTCTTCGTGGCAGGCCCAATTGATTACATCCATCACAACCGGGCCTACGATTTCCAGAGATAACGGCTCAAACAGCGTCCCTCACCTTCTCAGGATGTGTACGCTAACTTCTGGCAGCCCACCCGTTTACGGGTGGGCTGTGGGCGGCAAGCCCCATAAATGGGGCTGCCAGAAGTTGATCCGTCCCCTTCAAGAGTTACAAGAAGGGAGAGTAGCCCCCTTCAGGGGGCTTGCCG
>Ga0209810_1001713_pt1 | contig 30899 bp, 32 predicted proteins | sample Coa_R1_7_FD_187159 | JGI IMG/M metagenome (GOLD analysis project Ga0209810, IMG submission 187159) | Surface soil microbial communities from Centralia Pennsylvania, which are recovering from an underground coalmine fire - Coalmine... | ecosystem: Environmental > Terrestrial > Soil > Unclassified... | reverse complement strand
GCTCCCCCCTCCGCCCCGAGCGCGGCGCGCCGGTGCGGCTGCTGGTGCCGTTCTACTACGGCTACAAGTCGGTCAAGTGGCTCCGCCGGATCTCGCTGGTGGCGTCGCCGGGCACCGGCTACTGGGAAGCACGGGGCTATGACCCGGACGCCCGCATCCGGGGCTGAGAGAGCCCTGCACTGGACGGTCGCGGCGACCGTGCTGGTGATGCTGGCGACGGGGCTGGTGCTCTACGTGCCCGCCCTGGGCCAGGCGATCGGCCTGCGCTTCTGGGTCCGCTCCGCGCACCTGGCCGCCGCCGCCGGCCTGCTGCTGGCGCTGGCCGTCGCCGGCGGCACGCGCCGGGCCGAGATGCGCGCCCTGGAGCGCGAGCTGAGCCGCTGGCAGCGCCCCGACCTGGAGTGGTTCCTCCAACCCTGGTCACTCCTCCGGGGAGAGCCCCTCCCCCCATCCGCGCCGACCGGCCGGTTCAACGGCGGGCAGAAGCTGTTCGCCGCCCTGGCCGCCCTGGCCCTGGCCGTCCTCCTCCTCACCGGCACCCCCATGTACTGGTGGAGCTGGTTCGGCGCCCGGCTGGTGTCGCGGGCCCGCGACCTGCACCTGGTCGCCGCCTTCGCGCTCACCGCCCTGCTGGCGGGCCACGTCTACCTGGGACTGCTGAGCCCCCGGGAGGCCGCGCGACCCAGCGCCGGGGAGGAGGCCCCTTCCCCGCCGGGTTCGGAGGAGCGCGAGCGGGGGAAGCCGGCAGCTCCCCGCCGTCGCGGACGGGTATGGTGACGGCGAGGATGCAGACGATGGCAACCGGGACGAGGGTGGGCCGACGCCGGTGAAGCCGCTGGCGAGGGGGCCGGGCGCCATGCGGCGTTCGGGCATCCGGGAGATCATGGAGCTGGCCTCGTCGATGACCGACGTCATCCACCTGGAGGTCGGCGACCCCGACCTCCCGACGCCGGCGCCGATCGTGGAGGCGGCTCACCGGGCGGCGCTGGACGGGTACACCCGGTACACGCCCAACGCCGGCCTCCCGAGCCTGCGGGCGGCCATCGCCGGCCGGCTGCGCGACCGCCACGGCCTCGAGACCTCCCCCGAGGCGGTCGTGGTCACGCCGGGCGCGGTCTGCGCCCTCGCCACCTCGGTGCTGGCCATCGTCGACCCCGGTGAGGAGGTGCTGGTGCCCGACCCCGGCTGGCCCAACTACCGGTCCATGGTTCAGCTCGCCGGCGGCCGGCCGGTCCCCTATCCGCTCCGGGCGGAAACCGGCTACCTGCCCGACCCGGCCGGCCTGGAACGGCTGCTCACGCCCCGGACCAAGCTCCTGGTGGTCAACACCCCGGCCAACCCCACCGGCGCCGTCTTCCCCGAGGAGGTGGTGCGCCAGCTGGTGGGCTGGGCCCGCGAGCACGACCTCTACGTGCTCTCGGACGAGGTCTACGAGGACTTCGTCTTCCGGGGCGTCCACGTCCCGGCGCGGCGCTTCGACCCCGACGGCCGCGTCGTCACCGTATCCGGCTTCTCCAAGACCTACGCCATGACCGGCTGGCGCCTGGGCTACGCGGTCGCGCCCCCCGAGGTGGCGGCGGTGGTGTCGAGGCTCCAGGAGCCGCTGGTGTCGTGCGCGGCCGCCCCCACCCAGAAGGCGGCCGAGGCCGCCCTCTGCCTCCCGGACCAGGTGGTCGACAGGATGCGCGAGCGCTACCGCGGCCGCGTCGAGCTGGCCGCCGGCGTCCTGGAGCCGGCGGGGCTGCTGCCGGTGCGGCCCGCGGGCGCCCTCTACGCGTTCGTGGACCTGCGCCACCTCGGCGACGACTCCTACCGGCTCGCCCGCGAGCTCCTGGAGCGGGAGCGGGTCGCCACCGCCCCCGGCGAGAGCTTCGGCGCCGAGGGCCGGGGCCGGCTGCGGCTCTCCCTCACCGCCGACGAGGCGGCGCTGCTCGAGGGCTGCCGCCGCATCGTTCGCTTCGCCGGCACCGACTGAAGCCGGCACCCATCCTGCGACGTCGCCACCGGCCCCGGCCGGAGGGCCGGGGCGGCCCGCCTCGAGACCGGCTCGAGGGTCCGGCCGGAGCACGAGATCCTCATCACCGCGTCTCCTCCGGGCGGCTCTCCTCCGCCCTCCGCAGCCGGCGGAGGTCCTCGCCGGGGTCTTCCGAGCACCCCGAACCTGCAGTACTGACAAGTACCTCATGCCGGTACCGATACGTATCTCCGAGCCAATCGGCAGCCGGAAACAGGTTGACTCGACCCCGATCTCAAGTTATGTTCGAGTCGAATCGGCACCGGAAGGTGAGGAGGTCCATCATGTCCGATGAGCTGAGGGAGATGACCGTCGCCGACATCACGCCCGAGGTCGTCTTCGCCGCCATGCCCTCGCAGCTGGACCCTGTCAAGGCCCGCGGCGTCAACGCCACCGTCCAGTTCGAGCTCAGCGGCGACCAGGGAGGCACGTGGTGGGTCAGGATCGCCGACGGCCAGGCCGAGAGCGGTCAGGGCAAGGTCGAGTCGCCCAACTTGGTGATGATGGCGGACGCGCGCGACTACGTGAAGATCGCCATCGGGGAGCTGAACGGCGTGACCGCGTTCATGACCGGGAAGCTGCGGGTCCGCGGCGACCTCACCCTGGCCATGAAGATGCAGACCATCTTCAAGATCCCCAAGCGCTGACACCGTCATGAGCGTCCCGGGAACGGTTCGCTCCGGCTACGCCACCACCTCGACCCGCCGGCTCGACTTCGACTCGGTGCCGATGCGGCTCTTCCGGAAGGCGGAGCGCCTGGCCTGGGATCCGCTCGAGATCGACCTCGAGCGGGACCGGGAGGACTGGGCGGGGATGGTGGACCTGCAGCGCGACCTGGTCCTGCCCATCGCCGCGCTGTTCGTGGCGGGGGAGGAGGCGGTGACCCTCGACCTCCTCCCTCTGGTGCTCTGGACGGCCCGGACCGGCCGGCTGGAGGAGGAGGTCTACCTGACCTCGTTCCTGCACGAGGAGGCCAAGCACACCCTGTTCTTCCGGCGCTGGCTGGATCAAGTGGCCGTGGCGACGGGCGACCTGCACGGCTACATGGGCGCCAGCTACCGCCGGATCTTCCTCGAGGAGCTGCCGGGGGCGATGGGCCGCGTCCTGACCGACGACTCGCCGGCCGCGGTCGCGAGGGCGGTGGTCACCTACAGCCTGATCGTGGAGGGGGTGCTGGCCGAGACCGGCTACCATTCCTTCCGCCAGCTGCTGGAGATCCAGGGACTGCTGCCCGGCCTGCTCCAGGGGGTGGGCCTGGTGGCGCGCGACGAGAGCCGCCACATCCGCTTCGCCCTCTACCTGCTGCAGCGGCTGATCGCCGAGGACCCCGCCCTCTGGGAGGTGGTGCGGGGCCGGATGGACGAGCTGGTGCCGTACGCCCTGGGGGTGCAGCAGGAGCAGCACCGCTGGTACCTGGAGCGCGCCCGCCGCGAGCTGGGCGAGGTCCCGCCCGAGTTCCGGGCCATGATCGACATGGTCGCCGAGGACATCCGCACCTACGGACAGGCCCAGGTGCGAAAGCGCATGGAGGCCCTGGAGCGGGCCCGGAGCACCTCCTTGGCCGAGCTGGAGGCGGAGATCGAGGAAATCTGAGGCGGCGCCGGAGCCCCCATCCCACCGCGGCCGAGACCGGGACGGCGGGGCGGGGTCCGGCGGCCCTCAGATGAGGTCAAAGGGGACGCCGATCGACGCATACGTGCGCGCGGCACGCTCGTCTCGGGAGAGAAGGCGCGCGCCCGCCTCCAGCGCCGTGGCCCCGATCAAAGCGTCGTAAACGGCCCCGCCGGTGAGCCCCGCCGCACCCACCCGGTCCAGCAACTGGCGCTTCCCCTCCACCGAGAGCACGACCACCGGACCCGGCATCGCCCGTAGCAGCTCCGCCGCTGCCTTCGGCGGGGTACGCGGGCGATTCCGGGTGAGGAAGGCGTACGTCTCGAGCAACACGTGGCCGATCATGACCAGCTCGCCGAGCCGGCCCAGAACACGATCGACGCGCTCGTGCTCGGCGTGCCACGGCGCCACCGCGGGGATGAGCACGCTGCTGTCGAGCGCGGTCAGCGCCATCGTCGCTCCCGCTCTTCGCGCTGAGCCTCGAGACCGGCCCGAACGTCGGCGTCGGTGATGAGCGGGACCTCGCCATCCACCTCCAGCACCGGCAGCCTCCCGGGCCTGGTCCGCACGCGCACGGGGGGTTGGACCGGCTCGATCTCGACCACGGCCCCAACCAGCCGCACCTCGACCTCCTGGCCCGCCGTCAGCCCGGCGGCGTCGCGAATCGGCTTGGGCAGCACCACCCGCCCGGCACGGTCCATGGTCACGCGCATGGAACAAGTATACCATCTTAAGTGGTAAACCAACCCCATCAAAGGCGGGTGGAAGGCACCATGATGAGCCCATCGATTTCCCCATCGACGACCATCGCCGTGCGGAGTCGCCCCGACCGACTCGAGCAAGGCGGCCGGCCGGATCCTGGACGCCCTGACCGAGGCGGCCCGGCGCCAGGGAATTCGGGGCGGGCGCAGCCGCGGCCAACCCCGACAACGACCTCCCTCCGTGCCCGCCCGCGGCGTATCGGTGCCGTCGGTGGAGGACGAGCCCGACTCCGTATTCACTACGGAGGACGCCGGCGCCGCGCTCCGTAGACTGTCGGCGTCCGGGTGGAGGCGCCGTGCCCCGGATGGCTGAGACGGGCCGGGACGGAGCGGAGGCCGAGCGCCCGACCCGAGCCGGGCGGCGGCTCACCGTGATCGCCGTCAGGCCTCCACGAGGACATCCCGGCATCGGATGACGGCGGCGTGGAGGAGATCCGGACATGCCTGAGATTCCGAGGTGGAGGCTGACCGGCGACTGGTTCGACGTCTGCAGGTGCGACATCCCCTGTCCCTGCGAGTTCGCCCAGGCGCCGACCGACAACTGGTGTCAGGGGGTCCTGGCCTGGCACATCCGCAGCGGCCGGTACGGCGACGTGGTCCTGGACGGGCTGAACGTGGTCGGCGTGGGCGAGTTCAGGGGCAACGTGTGGGCCGGCGAGACCAAGGTGACCATGGGCATCTTCCTCGACGAGCGGGCCGACGACCGCCAGCGGGAGGCGCTGCAGACGATCTTCGGCGGCCAGGCCGGGGGCTTCCCCGCCCAGTTCGCCCAGTTGATCGGTGAGGTCCGCGGCATGGAGCCCGCGCCCATCCACTTCGAGGTCGCCGACGACCTGGCCCACTGGCGGGCCACCATCCCGGGCAAGGTCGAGGCCAGCGCCGAGGCGCTGACCGGCCCCATGACCCCGCCGGGCCAGCGGGTCCAGACCCTGAACCCGCCCGGGTCGGAGGTCGGCCCCGGAGGAGTCGCCACCTGGGGGGTGGCCCAGGCCGACCGCGTGGACGCCATGGGCTTCAGCTGGAGCCGGAGCGGGAAGTCGAGCAAGCACATCCCCTTCGACTGGAGCGGCCCGGACGCCGGCTGAGGAGGCGACATGGGACGACCGACCGCCGCCCTCGCCGCCGGGGTGCCGGACACTCCCCGTTCGACCCTGTCCCTGCTCGGCCGGGGACCCACCCTGGCCACGTTCGCGGCCCTGCTCGGCCTGGCCGCCGCCGCCTGGGCGCTCACCGCGCGCAACGCGCTGAGCATGGGCGACATGACCATGGGCCTGGGGCAGGTGGGGACGCGGATGCCCATCGACCTGACCGTCCCCCTCTTCATGGCCATGTGGCTGACCATGATGGTGGCCATGATGTTCCCCACCGTCGGCCCGATCGTGCTCGCCCATCGCGCCGTGACCGCACGGCGGGGCGAGGGCGGGGTGCCGACGGTGGCCTTCGTCCTGGGGTACCTGGTGGTCTGGACCCTGATCGGGCTGGTGCCGCTCGGGGTGCTGCTCGCGGTTCGCGGGCTGCCCCCGGAGGCGGCCAGGTCGGGGTGGCTGCCGGCCGTCTCCGGCGCGGTGCTGATCGTGGCCGGGCTCTACCAGTTCACGCCCCTGAAGGGGATCTGCCTCAGGGCATGTCGCTCACCGCTGGGGTTCATCATGAGCCACGACTTCGGGAGCGGCGCGATCGGCGCCTTCCGGGCCGGCCTCTCCCACGGCGCCTACTGCCTGGGCTGCTGCTGGGCCCTGATGTCGGTCCTGGTCGTGGTCGGCCTCATGAACCTGGTCTGGATGGCGCTGCTGGCCCTGGTCTTCCTGGCCGAGAAGAACTGGCGCCACGGCGTCGGCCTCTCCCGGATCGCGGGGACGGCGGTGGCGCTCCTGGGCCTGGCCATCCTCGTCCATCCCGACCTGCTGACGGTGGTCTCCGGCTCCGGGGCCTCGGGCATGGGTTCGGGCATGGGGGCCGGCTGACCGGCGGGGGAACCGCGACGCCGATCCGGGGTGGGACGCGGCCGGTCGGGCGAGGTCTGACCGCCGGCCTCAGCCCGCGGCCGGGCGAGGTGCCCGCCCACGCCGCGGTTGCGCCGCCCGCTGATACGAGACGCCCAGCACCCGCCCCGCGTCACGTACGGTGAGGCCGGCCCCGACGAGGTCGCTGGCGGCCTGGCGAATCGCCTCGCTGGCGTGCTTCTGCCGGATCTCGGCTTCCCGTCGCAACTCCCGCACCCGCGCCACCTCCGCCTCCAAGTGCTCGGGCAGGCCGACCTCGACGACGACGTCGAAGGCGGCCAGCCCGGCGAACGCCGCCCTCATGGAGGGGTGTGCTGGTCGTCGGCGTCCAGGTGGTCGGGGCCGTGTTGGCCGAGCAGCACGACGTGTGGACGATGACGCGCCGCGGCCTGAGACCAGGCCCACGACCAGGGTCCAAACGACCGGGGTCGACGGCGACCCGAGGAACTCTCGAGCCGAGGAGATCATGCCGGCGTTGGCCAACGCCAGCTGATCGCAAGTCCTTTTGACGGGTCGACGAGCCTCGGGTCCCGGCGGACGCCGGTGGTGGCTGCGGAGCCCTGGCCGCCGTGATCCTCGAACCTGCGTCATTTTCTCTCGGTCGCGGTGAACCATTGCCGCGTTGTGGAGTTATGCTGTAAAGCTCCATGTCGGGCACGGTGGAGGGATTGAGGCCGGGCCAGGTGCTGGAAGGACCCAGTCTGCCCGGGCGCACCGAGGTGGTCGCCGTCATGCCGACCGGGGATCTCTTGCGCCTGGTCGGCAAGGGGCTCGAGAGCGGTCAGTTCGTCGACCTCTACCTGAGCGCGGAGCAGCTGGCGGGGCTGCGCGTCGTCGGCGGCGAGGCCGACTACCGGGGCGACGCGGTGCGCTTCAAGCTCGGCATCGAGGCCATGCGGCTGGGCTTGGCCTACGAGTACGACCCCTACTTTTCGCTCAGCACCGCCCGGGTGGACCCGCTGCCCCACCAGCTGGAGGCGATCTACGACTACTTCTTGAAGCTGCCCCGCATCCGCTTCCTGCTCGCCGACGACGCCGGGGCGGGCAAGACGATCATGGCCGGCCTGCTCTTGAAGGAGCTGAAGATGCGGGGGCTGGTGCAGCGGGTGCTGTGGTGGCGCCCGCCAACCTCGCCTTCCAGTGGCAGCGGGAGATGCGGGACCGGTTCCGGGAGACGTTCGAGATCCTGCGCGGGATCGACCTCCAGAGCGCGTACGGGACCAACCCCTGGCAGGACCGCCGCCAGGTCATCGCCTCCGTCGACTGGGCGAAACGCGAGGACGTGCGCGAGAGCCTGAGCCGGGTGCGCTGGGATTTGGTCTTCGTGGACGAGGCGCACCGGATGAGCGCCAGCGACCCCGACCACAAGACCGAGCGCTACAAGCTGGGGGAGTTGCTCTCCGAGCACGCCGATCACCTGGTCCTGCTCACCGCCACCCCGCACAAGTTTATTCAATAGATAATCATAGACAACCCGTTTGAAGAGCTGCTGAGCTCTCAACTGGCAGCCCCAGCATCATCAGGGTGAAGAATCTCAAACTCGCCTGGCCACACGATCGTGACATTGAGCGACCGACAAAGCGCGATCCACGACTCGTCCGACGGCTTACGCTCCACAACTAGAACCGGATGAACCTGGCTCTCACTGCGTCGAAGAAGATGAGCATACCTCAGCACCTGCCCCAATCCCAGTCGGAGTTGCTGTTCCTCATTAGTTCCTGAAAGGCTCTTAACTTCAGCAACGAAGGCAATGTTAGCATCTCGCCAGGCCAAGTCAAACTGCAGTCGCCCTGGCTGTGCGGATAGCGGCCGGAGTCCTTTCGAGCGTAAGTACTCGGCGAGAGAGTTCTGTGTCCTGGCATGGGCATTCGTTCCACGATCGATAGCCGAGAGATCTATCAGCCGTAAACCTATGGATCTCGATTCCTGTTCTTCCTCACGCGCGAGACGATAATCATCCGCAATGCGGATGGTAGTCTGAAGTTCAGATGGTCTGGGGTAGGTGATAGTTGGCATGCATGCTGGGATTGCATCGCCAACAACCATGGCAAGTCGTGGAATGACCGCGAGAAGTGCCTTCGGCACTTTCGCTATATAGAACTGGTTGAAGCGAAGCTCACGACCACCGTAATCATAGAAAGGGAAGTAGATTGGCGTCCCATACTCAGCCTCAATGATCCTGCGAACTTCGAGAATCTCTTCTCGTAGTTCTTGAAGCTCAGCTCGCGTGATAACCGGATCTATCTTGGTGAAGTCAATAATTCGACGACGCCAACCCGGACGAAGATATGGCCGCTGCAAACCTCGCGCGTGCGGCGCATGGGAACGCCAGCGTACTTGATCAGACCAGATATCTCCGGTTGCTCTTGACCAGGCCACGATGCCGTCACGATCGTGGTTGTTTGGTCGATGATAATGGAAGACGATGTCGCCGTCAGCGATTTCCTGGATCAGGGAATAGCCGGGTGTTTCTCCGCCGGCCTCGTCACGTTGAGGAGCATTGAGATCGACGCCGAGATCTGACCGATCCGTGATCTCGATCCAGTAGATCTCATCGGGATCGTTTGCCCACCAGCGATGCAGCTTCATTGACGCCGATGAGAGCCTGTGGGACGAGACGAGTGGCGTCGATTGATACCGACCTTGGGGTCGAAGGTCTCGGGCGGGGAAAGGGTTCGGCCGGGCACGAGGAGAGCCAGACCACGGAGCGCAGACGAGCTCGGGAATGTAGTGGCATAAGGCATTATCGTCGCAGGACGATATTATACCGTGTACCCCACAGGAATTTGACAGGGCGCGACAATGTCCAGGCGCTCCATATCCATTGCCTGAGCAGACAGCGTCGCGGTCCCCTGGATTGTTCGAACCTGCGTTCAGCAGCGGACCATCGACATTGGCGCCACGGCGCGTGGATCGCTTGGAGAGGTCAGTCGCTAGCCTCTACACGCACTCGGCGAATCGACTCGCGACCGCCGCCATGGCCTCGTCCGGGGGCAGGTCCCAGAGCGCCCGGTTGAAGATCTCGACCTCGATCGGACCCCGGTAGCCGGCGGCCTGGACCGCCCCCCGCAGGCGCCGGAACTCGATCACCCCGTCGCCCATCAGGCCCCGGCCGAGCAGGGGGTCGGGGAGGGGGACGATCCAGTCCGAGACGTGGAAGCCGAGGATGCGCCCGGCCGCGCGCCGGATCTGGGCGTAGACCTCGGGGTCCCACCAGACGTGGTAGGCGTCGATCACCACCCCCACCCGCTCGGCCGGGAAGCACAGCGCGAGGTCGTTGGCCCGGGCCAGGATGGATTCGTCCGCGGATCGGTGGCAAGCTTGGGCTGCGACACGGGAGGAGGAGACCATGGAGATCGTCGTCGCCACCAGGCAGGGACACGTGCGGGGGAGGCTGGAGGACGGCGTCGCCGTCTTCCTCGGCATCCCCTACGCGGCCGACCCGGTGGGGGAGGCCCGCTTCGCGCCGCCGTCGCCGGCGCCGTCGTGGGACGGCGTCCGCGACGCCCTGGACTACGGGCCGACCGCACCGCAGTTGCAGTACGCCCCGCCCTACGACCGGCTGCTCGTCAACCCGCTCATCCCCGGGACGGGCTGTCTCAACCTGAACGTCTGGACGCCCGACGTGGGTGCCCGCCTCCCGGTCATGGTGTGGATCCACGGCGGGGCCTTCGTGTACGGCAGCGGGGCGGTGCCCCAGTACCGGGGGGCGCGGTTCGCCCGCGACGGCGTGATCCTGGTGACGATCAACTACCGGCTCGGGGCGGACGGCTTCCTCTTCCTCGAGGACGGCTGCCCCAACGCCGGCCTGCTCGACCAGCTGGCGGCGCTGGAGTGGGTCCAGGAGAACATCGCCGCCTTCGGAGGCGACCCCTCCCGGGTCACGGTGGCCGGCGAGTCGGCGGGGGCCATGAGCGTGGCCACCCTGCTCTCCATGCCCGCAGCGCGCGGGCTCTTCCAGAGGGCCATCACCGAGAGCGGGGCCGGGCACCACGTCCTGAGCGCGGCCACCGCCCGTCGGGTGGCGGGCTACCTGGCCGAGCGGCTGGGGGTGGCGCCCCGACGCTCGGCCATGGCCCGGGTCCCGGTGGAGCGGACCCTGGAGGCGGTCGGCGCCCTCGCCGCCGAGGCGCTGCTCCGGCCCGACCCGGAGCGATGGGGCGAGATCACGCTCAACCAGATGATCTTCGAGCCGGTGGTGGACGGGGAGGTCCTGCCCGCCCGGCCCATCGACGCCATCGCCGCCGGAGCCGGGTCGGGGGTGGGCCTGCTCACCGGCACCAACGCCGACGAGCAGCGATTCTTCCTCGTCCCCCAGGGGGCGATCGACGGAATCGACGAGGCCACGCTGGCCGCCCTGGCCGCGGCCTACGGGCTGGGCCCGGAGGCCGTCGACGTCTATCGGAGGGGAAGGCCGGGGGCGTCACCGGGCGATGTCCTCTCGGCCGTGGTCACCGACTGGTTCTTCCGCATCCCCAGCCTCCGCCTGGCGGAGGCGCGGGCCGCCCGGGGCGAGCGGGTGCACGTGTACGAGTTCACCTGGCCCTCTCCGCTCTTCGAAGGCCGGCTGGGGAGCTGCCACGCCCTGGAGGTCCCCTTCGTCTTCGACACCCTCGACGCCGAGGGGACGGAGCGCCTGACCGGGCCCGAACCGCCAGTCGAGCTGGCGAGCGCCATGCACCGGGCCTGGGTCGACTTCGTCGCCGGTGGGGACCCCGGCTGGCCGGCCTACGACCTCGACCGACGGCCGGTGATGCGCTTCGGGGAGCGCTCCGGCGTCGAGGACGACCCCGGCGGCGGCGAGCGGCGGCTCTGGGAGGGCGTCCGCTAAGCGGGGCCACGACGCGGGCGTCGCTCGCTCCAGAGAGGAGGCGACGGTGGCGCGGGGAAGCCGTGGGCGGCGGGGAACCCGCTGGAGGGCACGAGCGACGACCAGAAGGCTCCAAAGGAAAGGGATGCCGAAGACCAGGGTTGCCGAGCACTACCTGGAGGAGACCGTTCGCATGGCCGATCACCCGGGAATCGTCTTCCGGGACGGGGCCGGGGGACGCCGGGCGGCGCTCGCCGGCCACCGACTCGACGTCTGGCAGGTGATCGAGACCGTCCGTCACGAGGGCAGCCGCGCGGCCGCCGCCGAGCACCTCGGGATCAGCCCCGGCCTGGTCGACGCGGCCGTGGGCTACTACGCGGACTACCGAGAAGAGATCGACGAATGGATCGAGCGCAACGCCGCCCTGGCCCGGGAGGCCGAGGAAGCCTGGCGCCGACGCCAGACGGCGTTTCAGCGGTGTCGATCCTAGCGGTGTCTCGAGCCGAAGGTGCCCTGGCCCTGAGCCGGCAGCCGGTGCCGTCCTCACCCCGGCGCTCGTCGAGGAGGCGCTCGACGCAGCCCCCGCGCCGGTACTGCGCAGGCCACAAAGAGACGTCGGGTTCCGAGAGCGGGACGAACCACGGCCGAGGACGGCGCCGGGCGTTCAGCGGCAAGGTCGGGGCCGAAGCCGTCCGGCTATGCCATGTCGGCGATCGTTCGAGCGGCGGGTGGCCCAGGACCTGGAGTCGACCGGGTCGTTGGTCCAGGACCGGGCCGGCCGGGCCAGGATCGACGAGAACGGGGGCTTCCCACGGGCTCCCGTGGGTTCGAATCGACCAGCGATGGGCTCGGAAGAGGTGAGCCTGGTGGACCCGAGGGGACTCGAACCCCTGACCTTCTGAATGCCATTCAGACGCGCTCCCAGCTGCGCCACGGGCCCACGTCGCGAAACCTCATGATAGCGAGGTGTGCGGGCCGCGGCCGTCGGGCCGCGGCGGGGGTCGAAGGAAGGGTCGGGTCCGGCCGGAGGTCGGCGGCCGCCGGCCCCATGACGGCAGTGGATGGCAGTGGACGCAGGAGGGGCGGTGTGACCGCGATCGTGGAGCTGGAGGACGTCACGCGGACCTTCGGCGAGGTGACGGCCCTGTCGGGGGTGGACCTCACCATCGAGGAGGGGGAGTTCGTGGCCCTGGTCGGGCCCTCGGGCAGCGGCAAGTCGACGATCCTCGACCTGGTCGCCGGCCTCGACCGTCCCAGCGGCGGCTGCGTGGTGGTGGACGGCTACCTGCTGGACCTCCTGGACGAGGCCGACCTGGCCCGCTTCCGCCGCCACCACCTCGGCTACGCGTCGCCGCGCCTGCCCCTCCTGCCCGAGCTGACCCTTCTCGACAACCTGCTCCTGGCGGCCAGGGTCGCGGGCACGCCCGCTTCCCGGGCGCGCGCCCGCGCGCTCGACCTGCTCGAGCGGGCCGGCCTGAGCGACCGGGTGGGCAGCCGGCCGGCCGAGCTGTCACCCGGCCGGCGGCGACGGGCGGCCATCGTCCGGGCGGTGGTCAACCAGCCGCCGTTGCTGCTGGTGGACGAGCCCACCGCCGGCCTCGACAGCGGCTCGGGCGCCGAGGTCACCCGCCTGCTGGCCGCGCTGCGCCCCGAGGTCTCGACCATCGTGGTCGCCACCGCCGAGCCGGAGGTCGCCGGCGCCTGCACCGAGCGAGTCGTGAAGCTGCTGGATGGACGCGTGGTCGAGGACACAGAGCTCGCGCCGGCGCTCGTGGAAGGGACGGAGGCCACGGCCGCCGGGTCGGACCCCGGCGGGGAGACGGCGTGAAGGAGCGCCGGTCGAGCCGCGTCGGGGCGCTCCTCGGCGCGGCCCTGGGCGGGCTCGGGCGCTGCCGGCCGGAGGCCGTGACCGTCTTCGCCGTCGCCCTCACGGCGGCCAGCGTCGCGGTGCTGGCGCCGGGCGCGGGGGCGGCGATCCGTGTCCCGGCCGGTCTCACGGCAGCGGACTGGCGCCTCACCGTCGCCGTCGGCCTCGACCTCGCCGCCGGGCTCGCGGTCCTGGCCGCGGCGAAAGGCGTCGGTGCCTGCCTAGTGCAGGCCCAGCGCCCCCGGCTCCACCTGCTGGGGACCCTTGGCCTCACCCCGCGACAGCTCGCAGCCGTGGCCGGCCTCCAGCCGGTCGTGATCGGGACGGCGGGCGTCGTCCTGGGGGCGGCCGCCGCCGCGCCGGTGACGGGGATCGCCGGCCCGGGCGCGATCTCCGCTCTGGGCGGGGCCGCCCTCTGCCTGCTGGCGGTGGTCCTGGCGGCGGCCCTCACCGCCCGGAGCGCGACCTCCCCCGGCTCGCCCCCGGTCTCGGGAGGACGGCCGGGCCGGCACCGCTCGCTTCGCACCTGGGTCCTCCCGCCGGCGGTCGCGATCGGGGCGGCGATGCGGCGCGATCCGTCCCTCCGAGGGCTGCGGCGCCTCCTGCCGCTCCTGGTCGGCCTCGACGCCCTGGTGCGGGAGCTGGCCTCGGGGGGGAGGACGGCGTCGCTCACCTGGCCGGAGTGGCACCGGGCCCTCCTCCCTCCCGGTCGGCCGGGGCTCGTCGCCAACCTCCTCCTGATCCTGGTGGCGGTCGGCTACCTCTGCACCCTCTTCCTCCGCACCCGGAGGCAGAGGGCCGCGCTGGCGGTGACGGGCGCCATGGGGGCGACCCGCAGCCAGCTGCTCGTCGCCGTCGTCGTCCCATCAGTGCTCTCGCCGCTGGCGGGGCTGCTGCTGGCGGCCCTCGCGGTCGCCGCCCTCCACCTCCCGCTCCCCTCGCCGGCCGGCGCGGTCTCGGTGGCAGCGGTCGTGCGGCCCTCGACGCTGATCCCGCCGGCGGCGGCGCTGGCGGCGACGCTGGCCGGGGCCATCCCGCCGGCGTGGCGGGGCGCCTCGGCCCCACCCGCAGAGGTGGCCGAGGCCGCGTGAGTCCGGCCGCCGGCAAGGGGTCCACCGTCGACCCACGGCCCGGCTCGGACCCACCGGTCCCGAACCAGCACCCATCCACGACCGCGGGCCGGCGACCAGCGCGGGGCCGTCCCGCGTTGGGTGAGGTGAAGGCCTCGTCTCCCTGCCTTCCCACCCCCCCAGAACCGGGCCGGGCCTCCGCGTGGAGCGCCCGGCCCCCGGCCGCTCAGGCGCCGGCGCGGCCGGGCCCGGGCTCGAGGCGCTCCAGCAAGAGCGCCAGGCGGGGGCAGTGGTCGACCGCCCGCCGCGCGTGCGGCAGCAGGCGCTCGTCGAACGGGTCCGGGGCCACGATCGGATAGCCCCAGTCGTCGAGCCGCACCCGCTCCGGGAAGAGTTCCGCGCAGAGGCCGTGGCCGGCGCACGCGATCGGGTTGACCCGCAGGCGATGCCTCACCGCCATCCCTCCCCGGGCGGCGGGAAGGGCAGCCAACTGGCCGACCGGACGGCGGGGCAGGCGCCGGTGCGGAGGTGGAGGCGCACGTGCTCGGGGAACGCGTCCAGGGCGCTGGTGAGCAGGGCCACGGCGCCGTCGGGATGCTTGCAGGCCCCTCGGCCGCCGCGCAGCTGGCCGGCCCAGCGCTGGAGGAGCTTCACCTCATCCGCCCCGCCCTGGCCGCTGGCGAGCCGGTAGGCCACCCCGGCCAGGGCGGGCAGGCCGCGCTCGCAGGGACCACACTGCCGGGCGCTCTCGTGGGCCAGGAAGTCGAGGATACGTGCCGTCTCCATCAGAGGGCAGGCCTCCTCCGGGAGTGCGACCACCACCCCGCACCCGAGCCCGAGGCCGGACTCCGCCAGGGCCTCGTCGTCGAGCACCACCGACTCCGCCCGGGCCGGCGTCACCCAGGCGCCGAAGTACCCTCCGAGCAGGATCCCGGCCATGGGGCCGGCGGGCTCGGCAATGGCCAGCACCTGGCCCAGCGAGATGCCGTGGGGCACCTCGTACACGCCCGGCCGGCGCACCGCCCCGGTCGCCGTCACCAGCAGCGGCCCCGGTGCCGACGACGTCCCCACGGTCCGATACCAGGTCGGCCCGAACCGGGCCAGCAGGGCGACCAGAGCCAGGGTCTCGACGTTCTGCACCAGCGTGGGCCGGCCCCGAACCCCCCGTTCGAAGGGTCGCGGCGGCCGGAAGGTCGGCCGGGCCGGGCCGCCGTCGACGAAGCGGACGGCGGCCGTCTCCTCGCCGGCCACGTAGCGGGGTGGAGCGGTCACCAGGCGCACGCGGCGACGGCCCCACCGCCGGCCGCCCCGCTCCGCGATCGCCCGCTCCAGCGCCTGCCGGGCATCGGTCAGCTCGCGTCCCACGTAGAGGACCACCTCGGTGGCTCCCACCGTGTCGGCCGCCAGCTCGGCCCCGTCCAGCACCAGGTGCGGGCGCATCACCATCAGCACCCGGTCCTTCCAGCTCGCCGGCTCGCCCTCGGCCCCGTTGGCCAGCACGACCGCTCGTCCATCCGAGCGCTCCCGCACCGCCCGCCACTTTCGCCAGGCCGGGAAGCGAGCGCCACCCCGGCCACGGATGCCGATGGAGCGGAGGGTCGACAGCAGGTCGGTGCCCCCGGCAGGGCAGGGGCCGAGGCGCCGGACGTGGTCCTCGAACGGCTCCGGGCCGATCTCGACCGGAGGCCCGCCCAGCAGCCAGGGCAGGGCGGCCGGGGGTGCCATCGTGGCCTGGCTCACGAGGGGGACCCCGTCTGCAAGATGCCGACGATCCGGGCCGCTCCCTCCTCACCGCCCCGGGCGCGGCCCAGGCTGATCACCACTTGGGTGCCGCCGCAGGTGGCGGTCACCGGATTGTTCAGGTCGGCGCTGGTGCGGCAGATGGTCCGACCGCCGCGGGTGACGGTCAGCGGCCCGGTCGTGGCGTCCCCGCCGGGGATCCCGAGCAGGATCTCCAGCGAGCGATCGCGGAGGTCGACCAGGTCGACCTGTAGGCCCGAATCGGTCTCGGTCACGCTGCCGGCCAGCCGGTCGTCGAGCCCGCTGGGCAGCTGGGACGCGGGCGTGGGGCTCGGCGGCGGGGCCGAACCCGGCGAGGTCGGGGGGGTCGGGGTCGGCGTGGCGGAGGGATTGGTTCCAGCCGTTCCCTGAGCGGCACGCTGGCTCCCGAGCAGCTCCCGGGGCGTGCCGGCGACCGCTGCCCAGCCGGGCTGGAGCGGCCCCACCAGCGTCCAGACGGCGAGGGCGAGCGCCCCCACCCCGCAGAGCGTGCCCATCCCCGCCTGCCAGCCACCGGCCCGCTCGCCCATGAGCGAGAGGCGCCACAGGATCGCGAGCAGGACGCTCACCAGGCAGGCCGCGTAGACGAGCAGCGCCCACCAGGCCCTGGTGTCGCTGCCGGTGCCGAGCCCGTGCAGCATGGCCAGGGGCCAGCTCAGGTAGGCGAGCCAGTGCACCAGCTTCCAGGCCCGGTAGCCGAGCCGGTGGCGGATCAGGCTGGTGGCCACCAGTGCCACCGTGAGCTCGCCGGCCAGCACGCCGAAGCCGAGCCAGAGCTGGCGGTAGTGCGAGGAGAAGGGCACGGTGACGTCCTCGATCCCCAGGTGGGCGTAGGTGTCGAGGACCACGGTGAGCCCGTGCAGGGGGAGCAGGGCCACCGCCACCAGGGACAGGTTGCGGTGCAGGCCGGCAACGAAGAAACGAGGCCATCCCTCCGTCCCCCAGCGCTGGCTGGTGGCGATGCCCAGGATCACCGTCGCCGTCAGCAGGAGGAGCAGGACCACGCCCGCGCCCCGGGCCGTGTACCAGAGCGGGCTCGGCTGGGTCACCCGCGGGATCCCTCCCGCGGCCAGCCGGCCACCGTCACCACCCCTCCGTCGGCCCGCACCAGCCGCGCCGGGAGGCCCCGGACCTCGAGCCATCCCGGCGCCCGGGGCCCCAGCACGATGGCGGCGGTGGCGGCGGCGTTGGCGTCGACGCAGCGGCCGGCGCCGACGCTGACCGTCCGCCAGTGCTCCTCCGCCGGCAGGCCGGTGGCCGGGTCCACGATGTGGTGCAGCCAGCCGCCTCCGCCGGGCCAGCGCCGAACGGTGGTGCTGGAGGTGGCCAGCGCCCCTCCGGTGAGGGACACGACCTGGCCCGGGCCGTCGAGGGGGGCCGAGTGCCGGTCGGCGACCAGCACCCGCCAGCCGCCGGGAGGGCAGGTCCCGGCCATGGCGACGTCGCCGCCCAGGCTGACCAGCACCCCTCCCTCGCCCGCCGCCTCCAGGCCCGCCCGGGCACAGCGGTCGGCGGCGAAGGCCTTGGCGGTGGAGCCCAGGTCCAGCTCCACGCCGGGCGGCACCCGCAGCCGGCCCCGCCGGACGTCGAGCTCGATCACCTGCCAGCCCGGCGCCCGCTCGGCCCGGAGTCGCACCGGTGCCCTTCGGGAGAGAACGGTGGCGAAGTCGACGTCGTACCCGATCAGGCGCAGCGCCCGGCCCACGGTGGGATCGACGACCCCGTCCGTCATCCGGGCCACCCGCAGGCTCTCCTCGAGCACGGCCGCCAGCAGGGGACCGACGGTCACCGTCTTCCCGGCGGCGCGGTTGGCCCGGGCCAGCTCCGAGTCGTCCCGGAAGCGGCTGCAGGCGGCGTCGACGGCGGCCAGCTCCGCCTCCACGGCCCGCCGAACGTCGGGCAACCGCTCGCGGTGGGTGACCAGGATCTTCACCCCCGTCCCCAGGGCCGCGAACCCCGCCACCCCGAGCACGAGAGCCTCAGGATCCGCCCGAGACCACCATGGGCCCGCCGCCTCCGGTGCCGAAGAAGCCTTCGGGTGGAGATTGCGGCTGGACCGGCGCCGGTACGGTCTGGGAGCCGGCCGACGAGGTCGTGTCCGAGGAGCCAGCCGGTGCCGCGCCGGAGGTCGACCCGGAGGTGGACGTCGTCCCCGACCCCGGGGAGCCGGCGTGCCCCGGGAAGCTGTCGAAGGCCAGGACGGCGAAGAGCCCGACCAGCCCGGCCGAGGCGACCCCGACCGCGACCGTCCACCGGCGCAGCCGGCCAAGGCCACGATCCCGCACCGTGCCCGGCGAGGGCGGACGCGTTGGTGCCATGAGCCGAGGCTAGCAACGGCCTCCCTGAGAAGCATTGGCGAAGGTTAAGAACTTGCTGAAAAACCCCCAACCTCTTCCGGGGCTCTGGCCAGGGGGCGGTAGCATTCGCGCCGGACGACGTCCGCCGCCATGGTCCAACCGCCGTCTCCCCAGCCACCGCCGGCCCGGGGTGTCCGGGTCCTCCTGATCGAGGACGAGGTCGCCCTCGGCCACCTCGTCGAGCGCGTCCTGCGCGAGGAAGGCTTCCAGGTCCTCTACGAGCGCACCGGGGACGGCGGGCTCGAGACGGCCCTCCAGGTGGGTCCGGAGGCGGTCATCCTCGACCTCTCCCTGCCCGGGATGGACGGCCTGGAGGTCTGCCGCGCGCTGCGCTCTCACGATCAGCTGATGCCGATCATCGTGCTCACCGCGCGTGACGCCGTCCGCGATCGTGTCAGCGGCCTTGACGCAGGCGCCGACGACTACGTCACCAAGCCCTTCGCGATCGAGGAGCTGCTGGCCCGGCTCCGGGCCCGACTGAGACGGGAGGAGGGGCGGGAGGAGGGGCTCCAGGTCGCCGACCTGAGGCTCGAGCCGGCGACCCGGATCGTCCGCCGCGGTGGGCGCGAGATCGAGCTCACGCCGCACGAGTTCAGCCTGCTGGAGCTGCTCATGCGTCACCCTGGCCAGGTGTTGACCCGGCAGCGAATCCTGGACCACGTGTGGGGCTACGACGTCACCCCCTCGTCGAACGTGGTCGACATCTACATCCACTACCTGCGTGACAAGATCGACCGCGACCATCCACACAAGCTGATCAGGACGGTGCGCTCGGTCGGCTACGCGCTGGGGCCGTGATCTTCAGCCGTGTCCGCTGGCGGTTGATGGCCTTGAACGCCGCCGTCATGGCCGGTGTGGTCGCGGTGCTGGGGGCCACCATCGTCCTCCTCATCAATCACGTCCTCATGGCTCAGGTCACGGCCGAGCTCCGTGACGAGGCGGTCCGGGCTCGGGCGGAGGCGAGCGAAGTGGGCCAGCACGACCTGAGGACGCACCGCGACGCCCTCGCGACGGGGACCTTCTACGTGCTCTGGGGACCGAGGGGCCAGGTGGTGCTCGATCCCGAGGGGGTGGCCACCGGACCGCTGCGCCCGGCCGCCCTGCGCGCGCTGCGCGGCAGCTCCACGACCACCACCGTCGAGCTGACCGACGACCACCAGGCCCTGGTCGTCTCCCAGCCCCTGCCGGACGGCCGGGGCGCGCTCCAGGTCGGCCGGAGTCTGGACCTGGTGCGCGCGGTCGAGGCTCAGGCATTGCTGCTGGTGAGCGTCGCCGGGGCGTGCACGCTGTTGCTGGTGGTCGCGGCCAGCTGGTTCCTCGCCGAGCGGGCCCTCGTGCCGATCCGACAGGCCTTCGAGCGCCAGCGACGGTTCACCGCCGACGCCTCGCATGAGCTGCGGACCCCGCTGTCGGTGCTCGACGCCGGTCTCCAGGTGCTCCGCCGCCATCCGGGCCAGACCATCGAGGCCAACGAGGACGTCCTGCGCTCGATGGAGGGAGAGACGCGGCGGATGGGACGGCTGGTGGCGGGGCTGCTGGCCCTGGCCCGGGCCGACGCCGGGGAGGCGGAACTCCGCCCCACCGAGATCGACGTCGACGAGCTGGTGCGGGGGACGGTGCACGACCTGGAGCCGGTGGCCGCGACTCGAGACGTGCGGCTGGAGCTCGAGGAGTGCGGCGCCGGCCGGGCCACGGCGGACCCCGACCGTCTGCGACAGGTGCTCCTGATCCTGCTCGACAACGCCCTGCGCTTCTCTCCCCGGGGGGAGACGGTTCGGGTCGACTGCCGGCGGGTCGGACGCGAGGTGGAGCTCCGGGTCGCCGACCGGGGTCCCGGCATCCCCGGCCAGGAGCGGCAACGGGTGTTCGAGCGCTTCTACCGGCTCGACACCGGCGGCAGCGGCGCGGGCAGCGGTCTCGGCCTGGCCATCGCTCGCTGGATCGTGCGCGCGCACGGCGGCACCATCCAGCTTCACGACAACGCCCCGGGATTGATGGCCAGGGTCCGGATCCCGCTCTCGCCGCCCTCCAGGGCGGGCAGGGGGTCGCGCCTTCGGCGCTTCCCCGGGCGACCTCAGCGGGCGGCGCCGCGGGAGCGGCGGCTCAGGTCGTAGGTGCAGTGGGCGCACTGCGCCCGGACCGTCGCCCCCGCCGCATCCGGCTGGAGGGCGCCGGCCCCGTCCTCCTCGGGCTCGCCCAGCGGACGCGCGTAGAGGCGACGATCGTCCGAGGTCAGGCAGCGCCCGGTGGCCAGCTCGAACTGCCAGCCGTGCAGGGTGCAGGTGAGGACGCCGTCCTCGATCCGCCCGAACCTGGTGAGATCGGCCTTCAGGTGCGGGCAGCGACGCTGGATGCGGTAGCCGTGCGACTCCCAGAACTGATCGATCGGAGCCCGCTCGGCGTAGTAGCCCTCGATGTACTGCAGGCGCTCCATCGAGAGCCCTTTGAAGAAGTTGTAGACGTACTCGTTGTAGGCGCCCTGGCGGCGCGCCTGGAAGCGGCAGGACAGGAAGATCGTGTTGACCCAGTCCTCCTCGTGCTCCAGGATGCAGGCCTCGACCAGGGCGCGGTCGAGCCGGTAGTAGTAGTCGGGCTCCTCGCCGTCCCAGCGCTCCACGCGGCGCCGGTGGAAGTCGATCGCCACTCCCTCGTCGCCCAGGTCGAGGACCACCACCCCGTTGATGCCGGCGCAGGTCACGTCGGCCTTCTCCAGCAGTGGCTCGAACCACTCCTGCAGCGCGCCGACGACGTCGACGCGGCCGCGCGGCCAGGCGGCCTTGCAGGCCTCGATCAGCGGCCGCTTCCGCTCCCGGTAGCCGGACAGGTAGCCGCGCTTGTCGGCGAAGATGGCCTCCACCTCGTCCTCGGGCAGCGGGTGCCGGACCGTACAGCCCGAGCGGTCGATCACCATCTCGCTGCCCGGGATCATCAGCCGGCCGTTGTCGAGCCCGGCCTGGCGCAGGTACTCGAGGAACACGGTCTGATCGGGGAAGGTGTTGGCCGGGTCGCGGTCGAAGTCGTTCAGGTCGAACAGCTCGTCGTCGAGGAAGCAGGGCGGGCCGGCCGAGGGCACCACCCAGGTGGCCCCCAGGTGCTGGACGTAGCGCAGGGCGCGTGTCATCTGGTTCTCGCGCTTCTTGCGGCCCAGCGCCTCCAGCATCCGGGCCGGGTACTGGTAGACGAAGGGGAACCAGATGGCGCCCGAGAACTGCAGGAAGTGGACGTCGAAGGGACCCAGCCCGGCCAGGCGGTCGAGGTCGATGGGACGGGAGTCGTTCTGGTCCAGGACCCGGACCTCGCCGTCCTCGACGATCAGGCTCGAGTCCCCCAGGGGCCCGTCGGTGGGCGCCACCAGGCTGTGGATGGTCACCCGGAGCCCGTCCAGCTCCACCGGCTCCCAGTTGCGCGTCCGCACGAAGCGGGTGAAGCCCAGCTCGCGCAGGGCCGATTCGAGCAGGCCGAGCGGGTAGTCGGGCAGCAGGACGATCGCCTCCCGGGAGACCTCGTCACGCAGGAAGGCGACGTCGAAGTGATCCTGGTGCAGGTGGGACACGAAGAGGTAGGTCGGTCGCCGGAAGCGCTCCCGGTCCAGGCCGTCGTTGGCCGGGAAGGGGAACCAGGAGGCGAAGTAGGCAGGGTTGAACCAGGGATCGCACAGGATGCTCCCGTGCCTGGTCTCGATGAAGAGGCCGGCGTGGCCGAGGAAGGTGATCTTCACGCGCTGCTCCCGATCCGTGACGAGGTGTGGCGGCAGCCCCGCCGGGTGCCGTCGGGCGATGCCCGGGCGCTCTTCTACAGCATGCCAGAGCGGATGCGGCGGCCGGGCCACGGGGCGTGGGCTCAGCCCCGGGGACGGGGAACGAGGCGCACCGGCAGCTCCCGCAACCCGTTGATGAAGTTGGAGCGCAGCCGCCGGGCGGGACCCACCTGCTCCATCTCGGCGACCTGCCGGAGCAACTCCTCCAGCACCAGGCGGATCTCCAGCCGAGCCAGGGGCGCGCCCAGGCAGAAGTGCGGCCCCCCGCCCCCGAAGGCCAGGTGGTCGTTGGGCCACCGGGTCACGTCGAAGGCGTCCGGCCGGTCGAAGACGGTCTCGTCCCGGTTGGCGGAGACGTAGTACACGGCGACGCGGTCGCCCTCCGCGATCCGGCGCCCTCCCAGCTCGACCTCGCGGGTGGCGGTGCGCTGGAAGTGCATGACCGGCGTCACCCAGCGCAGGATCTCCTCCACCGCCCGGGGCACCAGGGACGGCTCCGCCTGGAGCCGGCGCCATTGCTCCGGGTGCTCGAGCAACGCGAGCATGCCGCCCGCGATGGCGTTGCGCGTGGTCTCGTTGCCGGCCACGACCAGGAGCAGGAAGAAGAGGTCGAACTCGAGCTCGGTGAGGCGCTCCCCGTCGATCTCGGCCTGCATGAGCACGCTGACCAGGTCGTCCCGGGGGTGCTCGCGGCGCCGCCGGCCCAGCTCGCTGGCGTAGGCGAACATGGCCGCCGAGGCTCGCCCGGGCTCCCGGCCGGGGCCGCGCCCCTCCGGATCGCCCCCCGACAGCATCCGGTCGCTCCACTCGTAGATCTGCCGCCGGTCTTGCTCGGGGATGCCCAGCAGCTCGGCGATGACCTGGAGTGGGAGCGGGACCGCGATCCGGGCCACGACGTCGCACTCGCCCCGTTCCAGGGCCTCACCCACCAGGGTCGCGCAGAGCCGGCGGACGGGACCGGTCAGGCGTTCGATCATCCGGGGGGTGAAGCCGCGGTTCACCAGCGACCGGAGTCGGCCGTGCCGCGGCGGATCCATGTTGAGCAGCATCAGCCGCAGTTCGCGCTTGCCCTCCTCGGGGGGCTCGTTCAGGAGCGCGGTGCGGCGCTCGGAGGAGAAGGTCGCCCAGTCCCTGGAGACGCGGACCACGTCCCGGTGTCGGGTGACCGCCCAGAAGGCGGAACCGTCGGGCAGCGGGTGGCGGTGGACCGGAGCCTCGCGGCGAAGCCGGGCGAACAGCTCGTGAGGCACGCCGGATCGGTAGAGGTCGGGGTCGAGGAGGTCGACCTCGGCCAACCCTGCCTCAGCCTCCGGATGGCGCATCGATCGCCCCCGGCCCGCCCCGGCGGCCATGTCGTCGTCCCACGTGCCTCCACCTTACCGGCCGACCGGGCCCCTGGCCTCTCGGCCACCGGTTGCCCGTTCCCCCGGGCACCCCGCCTGAGTCGGGGCCGCCCGGGAGCCGAGCCTCAATCCTGGAGCAGGCGGCCGGGCATCACCGCCACCGCCGACCCGTCGGCCAGGAAGGCCGAGCTGGGAGGCCGGCTCAGGGCCGCGGCGAAGCCCGGACCGTACAGCCGCTCGGCGTCGCAGTCCACGCTCGCCCGGGCGCGGCACACCCGCCAGCGGGGGTGTTCGACGCGGTACTCGATCGTCCCCCGCCGGGTGGTCGAGTAGCCCCAGTAGTGCTCGGTGATGAACTCCTCCTCCGATCCCGAAGGGGGTGGGGCCGTCTCGCCCTCGGCCTCCAGCCGCAGCCCCTGCCAGCGGCCGCCCCGCCGCCACTCGTAGGTCGCGCTGCGCTCGTCGACCCGGTAGCGCATGGGTAGGGCCGAGTAGCGCTCGCCGTACCGCCAGCGGGCGACCAGCGCCACCGTCGGCAGCCGGACCAGCTCACGGACGAAGACGACCGCTCGTCGGGTCTCCGCACCCACCCGACGCCGGACGTAGAAGCGCAGGTTGACCTCCTCGAATCGCTCGTGGAAGGGCACCCGGTGTCCGCGCAGACGGACGTCGAGGAAGAGCAGGCCGACGAGGCTGACGTAGCAGCGGCCGTCGAAGCGGTCGAGTTCGGTGCCGCGGGGGACGAGGGGCTCGACCAGGCCGGGATCGACCTCGTAGTTGACCATGGCCAGGTGTCGCCACTGGGCGGAAAGGAAGGGGCGTTCCTCCATGAGGGCCATTCTGTGGTGCGCGGCACCGCACGGCGAACACCCTCGAGCCGAGCTCGGGGAAGCGTCGGCGACATCGCACCGGTTGCTTCGATCGTGATCGACTTCAGCCCGGTTCGCACACACGAGAAGACGCTGCAGCAGCTCGCCGACGAGCTCGGCCTGGGCAAGGACGACCTGGCCCGGCTCGCCGCCGAGATGTGCGACACGATGCTCGAGCTGGTCGCCGAGGCCGAGGACCCCGACGTCACCTTCGTGCCCGAGGACCCGGAGGCCCACGACCGCTTCGCCGCCACCAGCGAGGAGGTGAACCTGCCCTGGACCCTGGGCCACGTGATCGTGCACGCCACGGCCTCGGCCGAGGAGTCGGCGGCGCTCGCCCTCACCCTGGCCCGCGGCGTCCCCGTGCGCGAGCGGTCGCGCTACGAGGTCCCCTGGCAGGAGGTGACCACGGCCGAGGCGATGCGGCACCGCCTCCGCGAGAGCCGCCGGATGCAGCTGGCGATGCTCGACGCCTGGCCCGATCGTCCCCACCTGGAGGTCACCTACCGCTACCGCGAGGGAGCGCCGCCGGTGAACGCCGTCGGCCGCTTCCTGATGGGACTCGCCCACAGCGACTCCCACCTCGAACAGATCCGCAACGTCCTCGCCCAGGCCAGGGCGGCGCGAGGCGCCGCCCGGAGCGGCTGAGCGCCCGCGGTTCGCTCGCGGCGTCGGCGCCCGGGAGCGGCAAGGCCCCCGGGTGCCGACTTGCCGTCGGCCGGGGACCTGCCCATGATGGAGGCGTGGCCGAGGGACGATCCGACGCGACCGAAGAGGCGCGGGAGCCGCCCATCGGGGACGATCCCTGGGACGCGATCCTGGAGCAGAGCTTCCCCGCCAGCGACCCCCCGCCCTGGGCGGGGTCGGTCGGCGGCCCCGGCGACTGAGCGCCTGAGGCGGACCCCTTCGGGCCCATGGCCTGGTTTGGTGCCGGCCCGGACCGGGTAGGGACCAGGGTGAATGGCAACCCGAGTGCGTGATTACTACGAGGTCCTGGGGGTCCCGCGGACGGCGGACGAGGGGCAGATCAAGGCCGCCTTCCGCCGGCTGGCCATGCAGTACCACCCGGACCGCAACCCGGGCGACCCCTCCGCGGCGGAGCGCTTCAAGGAGGTCAACGAGGCCTACGCGGTCCTCTCCGACCCGGAGAAACGACGCCGGTACGACCGCTTCGGGCCCGACTGGGAGCGGTTCCAGGGGAGGGAGGGGGCCGGCGGTCCCTCCGGCGGTGTCCACGTCGAGTACCACCAGGTCTCGCCCGAGGACCTCGAGGACCTGTTCGGTGGCGAGGGGCCCTTCGGCGGCTTCTTCCACGACTTCTTCGGCTCCGGCTTCGGGCGGCCCGACGCCGGCCCTGGGGGATCGGACGTGGAGGCGGAGACCTGGATCTCGCTGGAGGAGGCCTTCACCGGCGTGACCAGGAGGGTGGAGACGAGAGGCCCCGGGGCCGGCCGCCGGGTCGAGGTCCAGATCCCGGCCGGCGTGCGGGACGGCACCCGGATCCGCGTGCCGGGCCAGGGCGAGCGGGGCCGGGGCCGGACCGGGGATCTCTACCTGCGCGTCCACATCCGTCCCCACCCCGTCTTCCGGCGCGAGGGCGACGACCTCCACGCCCGGGTCCCGGTGCCGCTGGACGTGGCCATCCTGGGCGGCGAGGTCCTGGTGCCGACCCTCACCGGCAAGCAGGTGGCGCTTCGCGTCCCGGCCGGAAGCCAGAACGGCAGTCGGCTGCGCCTGCGCGGCCTGGGCATGCCGTCGCTGCGCGGGGGGAAGCGCGGCGATCTCTACGCCGAGCTGGATCTGCGGCTGCCCGAGCCCATGCCCCCCGAGGCCAGGGAGCTGGCCGAGCGCTTGCGCGCGGCCCGCTCGGCGCGCTCCTCGGCCTGAGCCGGCGCCGCCGCGACCGCGGCCGCGGCCGGCGCCTCCCGCAGCACCACCTCCAGGACCTGGTCGGCCGTGTCCACGAAGCGCCATTCCAGCGCCCGCCGCACCTCCTCCGGGACCTCGACCAGGTTGCGCTCGTTCCGCCGGGGCAGGACCACGCCGCGGAGGCCGGCCCGGTGGGCGGCCAGCGTCTTCTCCTTGATCCCGCCCACGGGCAGCACCAGGCCGCGGAGCGTGATCTCCCCCGTCATGGCCCAACGCCGGTCGACGGCCCGACCGGTCGCGGCCGAGACCAGCGCGGTGGCCAGGGCCACGCCTGCCGACGGTCCGTCCTTGGGGATGGCGCCCTCGGGCACGTGGATGTGGATGTCGTGCCGCCGGAAGAAGTCGGGGTCGAGCCCGAGCACGGCCGAGCGGCTGCGCGCGTAGGTGATGGCGGCCCGGGCCGACTCCTGCATGACCTCGCCCAGAGAACCGGTCAGGGTGAGCTTGCCGTCACCGGGCACGACGCTCGCCTCGACGGTCAGGATGTCTCCCCCCACGCCGGTCCAGGCCAGGCCGGTCGCGGCGCCGACCGAGGTCTCCTCCTCCAGCCGTGACTCGTCCACCCGCCGCGGTCCCAGCGCCTCGGCCAGGACCTGCTCGTCCACCACCAGAGGGGTCTCGTCCCCCGTCGCCCGGCGGCGCGCCGCCCGGCGGCAGATCGCGGCCAGGGCACGCTCCAGCTGGCGGACGCCCGCCTCCCGGGTCCAGCCCCGCACGGTCTCGAGCAGGGTCTCGTCGTCGATCCGGAGGGCCTCCCCGGGCAGGCCGTGCTCCTCCATCTGGCGGGGGAGGAGGTGGCGCCGCGCGATCTCCAGCTTCTCCTGGTCGGTGTAGCCGGGGATCTCGATGACCTCCATGCGATCCAGCAGCGCCTCGGGGATGGAGAGGGTGACGTTGGCGGTGCAGATGAAGAAGACCCGGGACAGGTCGTAGGGCAGATCGAGGTAGTGGTCGACGAAGGCGTGGTTCTGAGCCGGGTCCAGCACCTCGAGCAGGGCCGCCGCGGGATCGCCCTGGAAGCCGGCACCGAGCTTGTCCACCTCGTCCAGCATGAACACCGGGTTGCGGGCGCCGGCCCGGCGCACGCCCTGGACGATCCGGCCGGGCAGCGCCCCCACGTAGGTCCGGCGGTGCCCCCGGATCTCCGCCTCGTCCCTGACCCCCCCTAGCGAGGTGCGCACGAAGGGACGGTCCAGGGCCCGGGCGATGGACTGGCCGAGCGACGTCTTGCCCACCCCGGGCGGTCCCACCAGGCACAGGATCGGCCCCCGGGCGCCGCCGCGAAGCTTGGCCACGGCGAGGTAGTCGAGGATGCGGTCCTTGACCTTCTCGAGCCCGAAGTGGTCGGCGTCCAGGACCTGGCGCGCCCGCTCCAGGTCGATGGCGTCGGGGGGCGGATCGGCCCAGGGCAGGGCGAGGATCCAGTCCAGCCGGGTGCGGATCACCGCCCACTCCGGCGAGGCCGGGTTGATGGTCTCGAGCCGGCCCAACTCCCGTTCGGCCTCGGCCCGCACCTCGGCCGGGAGCCCTTTTGCTTCCACCTGCCGTCGCAACTCCGAGACCTGGCTCTCGGAGGGATCCAGCTCCCCCAGCTCGCGCCGGATCGCCCGCAGCTGCTCGCGCAGGATGTACGCCCGCTGCTCGCGGCCGGCCCGCTCGCCCACCTCCCGCTGGATGCGCTGGGAGACCTCGAGGTAGCCCCGCCGCTGCTCGGCCAGCTGCAGGGCGAGCTCCAGCCGGGGGATGGGATCGATGGTGTCGAGCACCCGCTGGCGGTCCTCCGCCTGCAGGTCGAGCATGCCGGCGGCGATGTCGGCCAGCTGGCCGGCGTCCTCGGCGTTGGCGGCGACCACCAGGGCCTGCTCGGGCACGGCCGAGAGCGCCGCCACCGCCCGCAGGCTGTTGAGCACCGCCTCCCGCAGCGGATTGCCGACGATGGGCACCTGGGGCGGCTGTATCGTCTCCACCAGCACCCGGAGATGGGGCTCGGTCCCGGTCACGGCCAGGCGGCGCACGCGCGCGATCCCCTGCAGGACCACCTGCATCTGCCCCTCGGGCAGGCGGATCAGGCGGACGATCCCGCAGGAGACGCCGATCGGAGGCGCCGAATCGATGCCCTCACCCCGCTCCCAGAAGACCGCCAGCGGCTCCTGACGGGCGGCGGCGGTCTCCAGGGCCGCGATGCCCGGCGCCTCGGGGACCCGCAGCGGCACCATCAGGCCCGGGAAGGCGACCACCGTGGGCTGGAGCAGCGCCGGCAGGGTGGAACGTCCCGGCGCCTCGGGGACCACGATCCGCTCCATTCCCTCAGCCCCCCGTTCCACGACCCGGCCCGGAGACCACGGTCATGCCCGGCCCCCCGCCGGATCGCGAATCACACCCGGCCCGGAGGGCTCCGGCGGGTGCGGGACCGCTCCGGGTCCGGATGAGCGCCGGCTTTCCACCCCCATCCCTACCCTCGCTCGACCGCGATCCGCACCTCCACGCCCGGGGACCGCCGCTTGCCGATCACGACCAGGAGCTGGCCGTCGCGGAGATCGGTGCGCAGACGCGACAGGTCGGCGCTGGCCGGGAGCCTGACCCGGCGCTCGAAGCTCCCTCTCGGACGCTCGACCAGGTGCGCGATCGCCTCCGGTGGCACCCGGGCGCGACGGACGCCGGCCACGGCCAGCGTCCGACCCTGGAGGACGACCTCCACGTCCTCGGGGCCCACGCCGGGGAGGTCGAAGGCGAGGAGGAACTCATCGTCCGACTCGAAGATGTCGAGGTCCGGACGCCAGCCCGCCTCCGCCGACCCCGGCTCCTCCTCGAAGCTTCCCGCCTGGAGCGGGGGGCGCCACCAGATGACCATCTCTTCGTCCTCGTCGCAGCCGGTGTGCCGACCTTCCCCATGATAGGGGGCGGCCCGGGGCCGACTCCCCCGCGTACCGGAGCGGAGGGGGACGGGAGAGGAACGCGGTAGACTCGACTCGGACGCACTTCCCGTCCGAGGAGGTATTGCGCATGGCTGAGGTGAGTCGCCCCTGGGGCGGGCCGCCGGCGGAACGGGCCGCGGCCGCGGCGGAGGGTCCCGCCGCCCGTACCGAGGTCGGGGACGCCACGCCGCTCGGGCTGGTGGCGTTCGGGATCTCCATCTTTACCATCGGGACCATCCTGGCCGGCTGGTGGCCGACGCGGGCCTCCGGACTGGCGGTGACGGTGCCGCTCCTGATCTTCTTCGGCGGCGTCGCCCAGTTCATCGCCGCCATGTGGTGCTACGCCCGGGGCCAGACGCTCCCCGCCACGTTCTTCGGCGTGTTCGGGAGCCTCTTCGCCATCTCCGGCCTCTACGAGCTGATGGCGGCCAACAACGCCCTCGCCATCGTCCTGGCCGTGACCGGCCAGCGGCTCGGCCTGGGGACGCTGCCGGTGCTGGGCCCGCTGGGGGTGATGTTCGGCTGCTTCGGGTTCGTGGCCCTCTTCGTCGCGGCGTCGTCGGCCTCCCGACACGCCGGCGTGGGGCTGACCTCGCTGGCCCTGGCGGTGGCGCTCTTCTTCCTGGCCTGGGCCTCGTTCGCCCAGGGCAACCAGGTCCTGTCCGCCATCGCCGGCTGGGCGGCGGTGGTGTCCGGCTTCCTGGCCCTGGTCACCGCCGCCATGCTCAGCATCGGCGGCCCGGCGACGCAGATGGCGACCGTGGGCCCGATGCCGGGCAACCGCTGAGTCACCTTCGGGGTCCGCCCGGGCGGGCCCCGAAGACCACGACCGGACGAGCCGGCAGGGAAGGACGTGAAGCTCGGCCGCCGGGACGGTCCCAGCGGTGACATGATCCTTCCCACGAAGGAATCGCCATGCTGAGCTTCACCGTCGCCCCCTGGCAGCTCGTCCTGCGATCGGCGCTCATCTATCTGGGGCTGCTGCTGGCCCTGCGGCTCTTCGGCAAACGCGAGGTGGGCCAGTTCACGCTCTACGACCTGGTGCTGATCCTGCTGGTCTCGAACGCCGTCCAGCCGGCCATGACCGGCCCCGACACCTCGCTGGCCGGCGGGTTCCTGATCATCGCCACCCTGGTCGTCCTCAACCGGGGCGTGGCCATGCTGGACCGCTTCGGGATCTTCCACCGGCTGCTCGTCCCCGCCCCCACGGTCATCATCCAGGACGGGCACTACCTGCTGGCGCAGCTGCGCCGGGAGGGGGTCACCGAGGACGAATGCGACGTCGCCATCCGCGAGCACGGGCTGTCGGACGTGCGCGAGGTGCGCCTGGGCGTCCTGGAGCCGGATGGCAGCATCAGCATCGTGGCCGGCAAGGGCACTCCGCTGGAGCGCACCCGGCGACGCCTCCGCCGCCAGCGAGCGCGCTGAGCGTGCACGTGCTCGCCGGTCACGCCCGCCCCCCGGCCGGCCTTCCCCGGTGATGGAGCCGGCCATCGGACGCCGCCCGCGCCGGGCCGGCATCGCGCCCGCAGCCGGCGATCGGCCCGGCGGCACGAGGACGGCGCCGTTACCATCGTCGGGACGCGGACGGCGGGGTCGGTCGTCCCGATCGAGGAGGACGGCCCACGCCTCAGGAGGGAGCATGTGAACGATACGGTCGATCACGACCCGCACCGGCGAAGCGAGGTCCGGGACGGCATGCGCGTCGAGTGGCACGTCCCCATCCCCATGGACGACGGGATCGTGCTGCGCGCCGACGTCTACCGCCCGGTGGCCGAGGGCCGCTACCCCGTCGTCCTCACCTACGGCCCCTA
>Ga0209810_1001711_pt1 | contig 30953 bp, 23 predicted proteins | sample Coa_R1_7_FD_187159 | JGI IMG/M metagenome (GOLD analysis project Ga0209810, IMG submission 187159) | Surface soil microbial communities from Centralia Pennsylvania, which are recovering from an underground coalmine fire - Coalmine... | ecosystem: Environmental > Terrestrial > Soil > Unclassified... | reverse complement strand
CAACGATCTCGTTAACCAGCGGTCGCAAGATGGCCGCGACATGCTCAATAAGAGGCTGCCCGTCAACGGGCAGCAGCGCCTTATCCTGCCCCATGCGGGCGCTCTTCCCCCCCGCCAGAATGATTCCGCCCGATTTGTTCATCATCGCCGGACCTTCAAAGACCCGCCTGCGGGACCCCTTCCCCGCTGTCCTTCGGCCCACGGGTCCCTACCCGTTGCCCTGCGGGCGGACGCGCTGTTAGAAGCTTGAGTCCCCGCAGGGGACTTCGTGCCTTTGTTGCCGCAGTTTTAACTGCCCGGGTCTCGTCTGGTGATTTTGTGGAGGAAAGATACATTATGGTGCAATGAGATGCAGCATCCTACTCCAGGGTATGTCTTATAGCGTGAAGGACCTGCTCCAAGTCGGGCAGGACAGCATATTCCAAGCTGGGACAGAAAGGAATATGCACGTCCTCCCGGCTGACAAGCTGGGGAGAAGCCTGCAGCAGATAAAATCGCTCCGAACGACTGACCATCTCACTGATCACCGCCTGCCCCATACTGCACGTCTTCTGGCTCTCCTGCACCACCACCAGACGGCCTGTCTTCTCTAAGGAGCCTTGTACGCTTGCCAAGTCGCAGGGCACCAACGTCCGTAAATCCACGATCTCCACGCTTACTCCCTCCGCCGCCATCGCCTCTGCCGCCTGCTCGCACAACTCGATGCCATTGCCCCAGCTTACCAGGCTGACCTGGTCGCCTGCTCGTCTTATCCTGGCTTGGCCCCATTCGATTGGCGCATATTCCTTGACCGGCATCCTTACCCGAAACAGATGCTTGGGGATCAGGATGAGGCTGGGATCCTTGCCTTGAAAAGCACTCCAAAACAGCCCGGCCGCATCTTCGGGAGTGCTGGGAACGGCTAGCCTTAAGCCCGGTGTATGCCCAAAGTAGCCCTCATTGCTCTGGCTGTGCCACATGCCTCCTGCCGGCAGATACGCCCCGTAAGGCGCATACAACACTAACGGACAACTCCATTCTCCCTTCGAGCGCCAGCGCAAGGTAGCCATCTGGCTGACCAGTTGATTGAAGCCGGGGGGCAGAAAGTCGATGAACTGCAACTCGAAGACGGGCAGGTAGCCTACCGAGGCCAGCCCGACCGCGGTTCCCAGGATGGTGGCTTCGGCTAAGGGAGAATTCTGGACCCGGTCCGAGCCATATCGGCTGCTAAGCCCCTTGGTGAAACCGAACACCCCGCCTTTCGGGTCCTGGATGTCCTCGCCGAATAAAAGCATCTTGGGATAGGTCTCTAAGCCTAAAGCCAGCACCCGATTGATCGCTGAGACCATCGTCTCGGTTTCTGCTTCCGGCTTGAGGGGCAAGGCCGAGGCCGTCACCACAGGACCGAATAAGTGCCTGGTAACCTGGGTGGTATCGGGGAAAGGAACCTGGTCGGCTTGCTGGTAGATCGCATCGATTTCCTGGGTGACTTCCTGCTGCAGGCGCTGCCATTCGGAGGGGCTAAGCTGTGCTTGCTCGATGAGCCGCTGGGCCAACAGGGGGATCGGATCTCTCTGGGCGATCAATTCCAACTCCTCCTGGGAGCGGTAGAGGCGATGGTCGTCGGCAGAGGTGTGGCTTCCCAGCCGGTCTACCTCACACCACAAAAGAGACGGACCGCCCCCCTGACGGGCTTTGGCGATAGCCGCCGAACCCTGCGAGAAGACTTCCAGGGCGTCTCGGCCATTGAGATGGCAGACAAGCGCGCTGTCGAAGATATGCAGGCGAAAGGGAAGCTGCTGCAAGGTGGAGGTGGAGATGCCGTAGCCGTTGTCTTCGATGACAAAGACAACGGGCAACTGCTCCTGCACGGCAAAGCAGACGGCCTCATAGAACTCGCCCTGGCGGGTGGCGGCATCGCCGATGGTGCATAAGACCATCTGTCCCTGGCCCGCTCGCTTTAAGCCCCACGCTGCTCCGCACGCCGGAAGACACTGCGCTCCGGTCGGCGTGGCGACAGGGAAGATATTTTTATCCCGCACGCTGAGGTGAGCGGGCATGTTGCGGCCTTCGGAGGTGGAACCGGTGCGGGCGAGGAAATCGAGGGCAAACTGATAAGAGGAAACGCCTTTGGCGAGCATGAGCGCCCGGCCCCGGTAGTAGGTGAAGAGGTAGTCATCCGGCTGGAGGGCATAGATGAGGGCGGCGAGGGCTTCGTGCCCCATCGAAGACACCTGGAACCATCCTTTGCCCTGTCGCATGAAGATGGCTTCCCGGCGGTCGCCTTCCCGCGCAAGAAGCATCTGACGCAACAACTCCACTGCCGGGAACGGCAGAGGCTGCCTGAGCCGGGCAGCATCCGGGCTGCCAGGAGACTGCACCTGTGGGGGCATCGTCATTGTTACCTACCCTCGGCTTCCTGATTTTTGATAGCAATAACGCCGTCTGTAGTATACCACAGCCCTCTCCTGCGGACATATCCGCTATTAGATGCCAGCGGAGCAGGAAAAGATGCAAGAGAGGGAAAAGATGGAAGGGAAAAGGGAAAAGATAAAAACGTTTCCGCATTCTTCTTTTCCCTTCTATCTTCACTCTTTTCCCTGCCGAGCGAAGCGAGGCTGCTTTTCCCTTACGAGGAGCGAAGCGACTTGGAAATCATCGAGAGCCGAATAGATTCCAGGGCCCCGACCTTTCGGGAGAACGCCGTCCACCATCGGGAGCTGGCCGCCGCGCTGCGGGAGGCGCAGGCAGCGGTGAAGCGCGGGGGCGGGGACGAGGCCGTCGCGAAGCATCGGGCGCGCGGCAAGATGCTGGCGCGAGAACGCATCGATGCCCTGCTCGATCCTGGTTCTCCGTTCCTGGAATTGAGCGCCCTCGCCGCCTATGGCATGTACGAGGACGAAGCGCCCGGCGCCGGTATCGTCACGGGAATCGGGCTGGTCGCCGGCCAGGAGTGCGTGATCGTCGCCAACGACGCCACGGTCAAGGGCGGCACCTACTTTCCCATCACCGTCAAGAAGCATCTGCGCGCCCAGGAGATCGGACGAGAGAACCGGCTGCCCTGCATCTACCTGGTCGATTCGGGCGGCGCCTTCCTGCCTCTGCAAGCGGAAGTCTTCCCCGACCGCGAGCACTTCGGGCGCATCTTCTACAACCAGGCGCAGATGTCGGCGATGGGCATCCCCCAGATCGCCGCCGTCATGGGAAGCTGCACCGCCGGCGGCGCCTACGTGCCCGCCATGTCCGATCAGGCGGTCATCGTCAAAGGCACGGGCACGATCTTTTTGGGCGGGCCGCCGCTTGTCAAAGCCGCCACTGGCGAGGTCGTCACCGCCGAGGATCTGGGGGGCGCGGACGTGCATGCGCGCCTGAGCGGCGTGGTCGATTATGAAGCCGAGGACGATGCGGAGGCCCTCCGGATCGTGCGCCAGATCGTCGCCGATCTCAACCATTGGAAGGCGGTCCCTGCCGTACTGGAGCCGCCGGAAGACCCGCTCTATGAGCCGGAGGAGATTTACGGCATCCTCCCGCGCGACCTGCGCCAACCGTTCGAGGTGCGCGAGATCATCGCCCGCCTGGTAGACGGCAGCAAGTTCGCCGAGTTCAAGCCGTTATACGGCACGACGCTGGTTTGCGGCTTTGCCCGCTGGATGGGGTATCCGGTCGGCATCCTCGCCAACAACGGCGTCCTCTTCTCCGAGAGCGCCCTGAAGGCCACGCACTTCATCGAGCTGTGCTGCCAGCGGGCTATCCCGCTCGTCTTCCTGCAGAACATCACCGGCTTCATGGTGGGCAGCAAATACGAGCATGAGGGGATCGCCAAGCACGGCGCCAAGATGGTGATGGCCGTCTCCAACGCCGCCGTGCCCAAGTTCACGGTCATTATCGGCGGCTCGTTCGGCGCGGGCAACTACGGCATGGGCGGGCGCGCCTTCGGACCCCGGCAGTTGTGGATGTGGCCGAACGCGCGCATCTCCGTGATGGGGGGCGAGCAGGCCGCCAGCGTCCTTCTGCAGGTCAAGATCGACCAACTGGCGGCGCGCGGCCAGACGCTCTCTCCAGAGGAGCAGGCCGAGTTCAAGCGTCCGACCTTAGAGACTTACGAGCGGGAGGGCAGCCCCTACTACAGCACCGCTCGCCTCTGGGACGACGGCATCCTCGATCCGGTCGATACCCGCATGGCGATCGGTCTGGGCCTCTCCGCTGCCTACAACGCCCCGATTCCAGACACGAAATTCGGCGTGTTTCGGATGTGACCCCTCATCCCCCAGTTCCCCCTCGCCCACAAGGGCGAGGGGGAGCTATTCCGGAAGCTAGTACGCTCTACCAGAGAAGGGTTTCAACGCGGTGAAAAAGAGTTTTAACATCGTGAGGAAGCGTCATTGGGGCAGGACGAGGGCATAGTGGTCTGCTAGCGAGCTGGCCTTCAAAACTCCTATCCCCCGCTCCCGGTCCTGCTCGCGGACCTGAATCTTGAAGGTGTTGCGCGAGCCGATGGTATACGAGGCGATTCCCGCCGACTGCAGCGCCTTATTCGCTTTACTGACCGCCTTCAGGCTTCCGACGGACGCAATGACCGCATAGCGATACGAAGCCAGTCCGGCCAGATCGATGACCTGCTTTGCAGATCCATTTGGAGAAGGTTGCTGGACGGACTGCGGCGGGACAGGAGATTCCGCAGGCCGAATAGGCTGATTGCGCTGGCAGGAAGCCAACACCAGCAGGCACACGCTAGCAATTCCTGCGCGCAAGCAGCAGGCAGTGATCTGTTCCAGGCGTTCTCGCGATAAATTCACCAGAATTCCCCCAGGCAGCGATTTGTTCTTGGGACTTATAGATATTATCTGTCGTTTCACCCGAAACTGTATGGCAAACAGAAGGTAGTTGTTCATTATGAGGCTACCTTTCCTACATCGCTCCTTTGCCTACGCATTCTCGAACGGGCCGTACGTACCGCATCCCATCGTAGGTGTCGCTGAGCCGAAGGAATCTTAAGCGTACGCAATGCCTGTTTCGCTGCAGGAATTGTGGAGGGGCTGGCGAATTTGATGGATACCAGCGCTCGACGTGTTTGACAGAGGGAGGATAGCCATGAAGCGATTAGCGATCCGGTATACCGGCAGCACAGGGACAGGGTATCCGTTCGAGGAGTATACGATGGACGACAAAGCCTACGAGATACTCCTCAATGACTACGAGAGTTTTCTGAAGACGCAGCAGCCGGGAGGAGGGACCTACGAGCTCTCCGAGCATGGTGTCACAAGAAGGCTCATTCTGAATTTCGCGCACATCACCTATATTCGGCTAGAGACCGCCGCCACACCGCATACTGAGGGCTTTCCCGGCCAGGAGCGCGGCTTCCCCTTTGCGACCAGCGCGCCAAAAATAGCCACGACCACGGCAGAAGAAGAGGATCGACCGCTCGCCCAGCCCACTCCAGTCTCCCCGAACAAGCCGACCCTCTAAAAGCGGAGGGGGACAGACCTCACCCCCTTAACCGACCACGGGCCTTGCGGCCCTGCCTCTCCTTCGTAAGCAGAGGGGGAGATTCTATTCAAATCTCCCCTCCCCAGTTATTGGGGACGGGAAGAGGGTGGGGGCCTTAGCGTGTAAGCACGACGGCGGAATCGCTGTCGGAGGGGGCGCTCTCCTGCGGGACCCGATAGGAGAGGATACTGGAGACGCCCGGCTCGCGCATCGTCACGCCGTACCAGGTGGGGGCGGCCTCCATCGTCGTCGGGTTGTGCGTGACGATCAGGAACTGGCTGCGTTGGCTGAACTCCAGCACGAGCTGCGTGAACTTCTCCACGTTTACCCCGTCCAGTGGCGCGTCCACCTCGTCCAGCAGCACGAACGGGCTGGGCCGGACCGCCAGGAAGGAAAAGAGGAGGGCGGTCGCCGTCAAAGCCCGCTCGCCGCCGGAGAGCAGCGACAGGCTCTGCGGTTTCTTGCCCGGCGGCTGCGCGATCACCTCGATGCCCGTCTCCAAGAGGTCCTCCGGATCGGTGAGGATCAGCTTCGTGCTGCCGCCCTCGAAGAGTCGCTGGAACAGACGCTCGAACTCGACCTTTACGGCCTCGAACGTCTCCATGAAGACCCCGCGCGTGCTCTCGTCGATCTCCGCAATAGTCGCCAGCAGCGCCTCGCGGCCCAGCTCTAAATCGGCGCGCTGGGCGGCGAGGAACTCGTAGCGCTCGGTAAGCCGCTCGTACTCGGCCACCGCGCCTGTGTTGACCTGCCCCATCCCGCGAATCTCTCGCCGCAGCCGCCCGACCTCCATGGCTGTGTTCTTGTCGATGGAGACATCCTCCGGACGGGCGAGGGCCTCTTCTTTGCTGATCCCGTATTCGTCCTGCAGCCGTTCGGTGGCCTGCGCGATCTGCACTTCCAGGCGCGCCAGACGCAGCTCGGTCGCATGCAGTTGCTGCGTCACCTCTGAACGGCGTTGCGTGGTCTCCTTGATGGCGTTGTTGGTCTCGAAGCTCTCCGTCAGGAGCGCCTGACGCCGGTCGCGCCACTGCGCCAGCTCCTTCTCCACCTTCGCCAGGTTCTCGCGCGCCGTTTCCGACTGGGCGGTCAGCCGCTCGCGCTCTTCCGTCGCCTCCGCGCCTTCCGTCTGCGCGGTAGCCCGCTGCGCGCTTTTTTGCAGGCTCTGCTGCTCTAAGGAGGCAAGCGCAGCCCTATCGGCGGCCAGGGCGCGGCGCAATCCCTCGCGCTTCTCCTGCAGGCGGCTGACCTCCACTTCCAGGGCGATGGCGCGGGCGCGGCAGCCGTCGCGGCGGGCGGCCAGGGCGCGAGTCTCTTCGGTAAGCGCCGCCAGTGCGTCGTCGGCGCTCATATTCGCCGCCTGATCCGACTCCAGCGCCCCCGCCAGCCGGTCGGTTTCCGCCTGCAGCGTCTCGATCTGGGTCTGAACGGCCGTAAGCGCCGCCTCCCGCTCGGCCCGATCCTGTCCCAGGCGGTTCTGCTCGCGCTCGGCGGCGGCGCAGCCGCTCTCCGTTCCCGCGATCTCCGCCTGCGCGGCGGCTTCTTTGCGGCTCAGATCGGCGCGCTCGGCCTCCAGCTCTTGAAGCTTGCGTCCGTTCGCCTCCACCTGGCCCGAAAGCCGCTCCACTTCGGAGCGCGTATTGGGAAGGGCTGCCTTGAGATCGTCCATCTCCCCCTTGCGGCCCACCAGATGCGCCCCGCGTCCCTGCAAAGAGCCGCCGGTCAGCGCGCCGCCCGGCGTCAGCAATTCGCCCTGGAGGGTGACGATCTTGCTCCAGCCGTTCACCTTGCGGGAGAGGGCAAGGGCGGCGTCCATGTCCGTGACCACCAGCACGCGGCCCAGCAGCAGTTGCGCCATCGGCGCGTACTGGCGGTCGAATCCCACCAGATCGCTCGCGAGGCCCTCGACGTTCGGCAGGCCCTTCACCTCCCGTGCCGAAAGACCGGGCGCGGGCCGCAGCAGGGGCAGCGGCAGGAAGGTCGCCCGGCCCGCCCGGTTGCGCTTCAGCCACTCGATTCCCGCCTTCGCTTCCACCTCGGTTTCCGTCACGATGTCCTGCAGGCTGCCGCCCAGCGCCACCTCGATGGCGATTCGATACGGCTCCGCCACGGTGAGCAGGTCCACGACCGCCCGATAGTGGCCGTTAAGCTGCCCCTTCTGGCGGGCGGTGAGCACGGCGCGCACGCCCTGATAGAACCCTTCGTGGCTCTCCTGCAGCTCGGTGAGCGTGGAGAGCCGGGCGGACTGCTCGGCCAGCGTGCGGCGGGCGGTGTCCAGGGCGGCGCGCGTGGTGACTTGCTCCGCCTGCACGGACTGCTGCCGCGCCTCGACTTCCGCCCGCGCTTTCGCCAGTTGTTCGCGCTGCGCCCGCTGCTCCTGAAGCGCTTTCTCCAACTCCGACCGGCGGGCCTGCGCCTCCGTAAGCGCCTGTGTGAGCGTGGCTAGCTCCGCCGTCAGCCGCTCGGCGCGAATCTGCGCTTCCGCCAGCCGCTCGCGCGCCGCCTTCAGGGCCGCTTCCCGGCTTGCGCGCTCCTCGGCCAGCCGCATCCGCTCGCCCTGTTGCTCTTCCGCCTGGCGCATCGCCTCCATCACGGCCGCTTCCAACGTCTCTAGCGCCGCCTTCTGCGCCGACCACTCCTCGCGCCGCCCGGCCTCTTCCGCCTCCGTCTCTTCCAGCTCGACGCGCGCCGCCTCGATGGCCGCCGCAATTTGACCGGTCCGCGCGGCGATCTCTTCCAGCTCTTCGGCCAGCCGCTCCTGGCTCTTCTGCGCCGTCTGACCCCGCTCGGTCATCAGGGCCAGCCGGCTGTCCGTGCGCTCGACCAGCGAGAGCGCGTTCTGCTGGGCCGCGCGCACGGCGTCCATCTCGCCTTCCGTCAGGGCCAGCCGCTCGCGGACCTCATTCGCGACGCGATCGAGCCGCGCCAGCTCCGCGTCCAGCCTGAGCAGCGCCGCCTGATCGTCCTCCTGCTCCTGCCGGCCCGCGTAAAGCTCGTAGTCCGCCTTCTGCAGCTCGGCGACCAGCAGCCCGACCTCGATCTCGTGCAGCCGCTCCTGCAGCAGCAGGTACCGGCGGGCCGCCTGCGCTTGCTGCTCCATCGGCCCGCGCTGTTCTTCCAGCTCGTTCAGGATGTCGCGCACGCGGGTCAGGTTTCCTTCCGCCGCCTCCAACTTGCGCAGGGCCTCTTTCTTCTTGACCCGGTACTTCTTGATGCCCGCCGCCTCCTCGAACAGCTCCCGCCGGTCCTCCGGTCGCGCCGAGAGCACGGCGTCGATCTCGGTCTGGCTGACGACGGAATAGGCGCCTTTGCCCACGCCCGTATCCAGGAACAGCTCGACGATATCTTTGAGGCGGCACGGCGCGCCGTTGATAAGGTACTGGCTCTCTCCGGAGCGATAGATGCGCCGCGCGATGGTGACTTCGGAGAACTTGATCGGCAGCGCGCCGTCACCGTTGTCGACGGTCAGGCGCACTTCGGCCATGCCGAGCGGCTTGCGCTTGTCGGTCCCGGAGAAGATCACGTCCTGGGCGGAGTTGCCGCGCAGCATGCGCGGGTTCTGCTCGCCCAGCACCCACAGCAGCGCGTCCACCACGTTGGACTTGCCGCTGCCGTTGGGACCGACGATGGCCGTCAGGCCGGAATCGATCTCGATCTCTGTTTTGTCTGCGAAGGTCTTGAAGCCGAGGAGCTGGAGCTTTGTTAACTGCACGGAATTTACCTGACCCCCATCCCCCTTCCCTAAGAGCCTGTCCGGGAACGCGGTATTTCCACGAGCCTCCAGGCTTTCCCGTCCGCAGGACGGTTGTCCGAAGGACCCCCAGACGGGTATTTCAATGCCCGGCTAAGAAGCCAGCAGGTTTCCGTACAGGCTCTAAACCGTTCTTCGCTCACCGGGAAAGGAGAGACCCGGCTTTTGCCGTTTCTTACCAGGGAGATGTGTTGATGTAAGTTAATGGAACCGGAGACGCAACGCGCTGACAGGCGTTAATGCGTCTGTTTCTTTTTTGCCAGAGCCTTCTGAATGGCCGGAGCGAGATTCTCGCCTCGAATGCCTTCCCCTTCGGCGAGAATCGTGCCCGTATCGCCATCGACCAGAAAGGCGTGTGGGATGGACTGGATCACGTAGGTCTGTGCGATTTGTGCGTTCCAGAACTTGCCGTCATAGACCTGGAGCCAGGGCATGTTGTTCTCTTTGGTGAAGGCAGCCAGTTGAGGGCCGTTGTTCGCCTGATCGAGGCTGATGCCGAGCACGTCGAAGCCCTGCGGGTGGTACTTCGTGTAGGCTTTGGTCAGGTAGGGAAGCTCGCCACGGCAGGGGCCGCACCAGGTCGCCCAGAAGTCCAGCAAAACGACCTTGCCTTTGTAGCTGCCGGGGAAATGGATGGTCCGGCCGCTGGTGGTCACGACCGAAAAGGGAATCGCTTTATGTCCGGCGCTCAGGTCGGGTGGGGGCAGAATCTCGGCGACCGCCTTGGAGGACTGGACCACTTTGAAGCTGCTGCCGGAAGGGTCCATGTCCGCGATCTCGTATGTCGTGCCCTTGATGTTGAACGGCTTGGTGGCATCATACATCTCGCCGCGCGGATCGAAGCGGCCGTTGCCGTTCACGTCGATGAGCAGATCTACGCCCGACCGTTTGTCATCCGGCTTGCCGCGAAAGTCCCCCGTAGCCAGATCGTCGGAGAGCATGACGTGATAACTCTTGCTTCCCAGCCGCATCTGACCGTCGTAGGCATAGTCGCGGAAGTAGAAGAGCGTGCTTTTCAACTGCGCTCGGTCCGGATCGTTCTTATCGAAGCGATACATGCCCAGATGAACGGGCTGGCCGATGCCAGGCGCCTGGACGGACGCGCCGCCCATATAGGTCGTGTACTGCTTACCGCCATTGCCCGGATAGGTGTTCTTTTTCCATTCGGTGGAGGGATCGTCGGTCAGGTCGCCATTGCCGTTGGTATCGACAAAGAGGCGCGCGTCCTTGCCTTCGGGCTCATCGATGATGACGATAATAGAGGCCGGTCGCTCTTTCGGTCCGATCGTCAGCACGCCATACAGCGGCGCGGTCAGATCGGCGGGCGCTTTTTGGAGGCCATCCGGTTTCTTGTCGGTCAACTCCACACGCTGCGGCATATAGAAACCGATCCTCCGCATGGCGCCGGAAGGAACGATCTGCAGACGGACGGTCTCCGCGCGACCGGCAACCTGGCGGTAGGCGTTCGCAGAGGCGAGGCTGGCAAGCACTGCGAGGCCGCCGATACCCAGTACGAAGAATAACGTGCTTCGGCAAATCGGATGTCGGAGAGAGAACATAGCGTGAAACCTCCTGGTTTCGGACATCCCCATGAGACCGGGGAGAAGTTGCTGTTAGCTTACCTGATAAAAGTACCGATCAAAATGGCAGATGGGATTGATAGTCGGTGGGAACGCTCTCCTCTTCTTCCGGCGGCTGGAACTGCTTGCTGAGACGCAGGCGCTGGGCCTGGTAGTTGGAGCCCATCTCCGCGCCATACAGCGATTCGGGCGGCTCCGTGTTCTTCAAGAGCAGCAGCCGGAAGAGAGGGTGCCCCTCCTCGATCAGGAAGGGCACGTCCCGGTTGCGGATTTCCAGCACGACGGCGGCCGCGTTCTGCGCGGGCGGGGCGCCGGCGGCGTAGCCGAAGCCGGAGTCGAAAAAGCCGGCATAGTGCGTGCGCAGTTCGCCACTGCTGGCGTCGAAGGGGATCATCTCCGCGCAAAACTCCGGCGGCAGGCGCACCAGCTCGCGCGAGGAGAAGATGTAGAACTCGTCCGGCTCCAGGATGACCGGAGCGCTCGGACGACCATAAACCCGCTCCCAATAGCGCCGAATGGGCACGGTCCCGATGGCTCGCAGGTCGATGGGTGGCGTGTTCTTGCGCGCCCGGTAGCCGATGGTCGAGTCGATCGGGCCGGTCAGGCGCACGGAGAGGAACACGCCGTTGGCGAGACGCAGGTCCGTCGAGCGCAAGGGCTGCAAGTCCGGGCCGAGGACGATCTCTTCGCGGTCCAGAATCGCTTGGGTCTCCAGGTCGGTAAACTGGGGATCGCCGGCCTGAAAGCGGATCTGGCCGAGGCTGTCACCGGGGCGGACCTTGATGGCGAACGAGCGGGGAACGACCTCCAGATAGAGCGCTCCGTGGTAGCCCGCCGGCACTTCGTCAAAGGCGGTACCGGTTTCTGTGACCAGGCGCGTAAACACGTCCAGGCGACCGATCGTGCTTTTGGGGTTGGCGCGCACGGCGATATGCGGCGGAAGCGCCAGCCGCTCGCGCAGGGGGAACAGGTAGACCTGATTGCGCTCCAGGACCGTACCTGCATCCGAAAGCCCCAAATCGTACCATTTGAACCGCGCCAGCTTCTTGTCTACGCCCTCATGTCCCGGCAGGAAGCTGCACTGGACCCGGTAGCCGATCTCGCCCAGCCGCAGGTCGAGACTGTTGGGCTGGATCTGGCCCGGCGAGATCGGCGTCGCCGGACAGAGGATTCCTTCGGCGATCGCCTGCCGAATCCACTGCGACGGCAGCACCCCGGACGTTCCCTGTTCACTACGGCTCATTCCCAACTTTCTTTCAGGCGAATTTGGGATCGGTGATCCGCTGCTCGTGGACGCGGGTCTTTTCGCGGGAGGTCGCCTTGAGCTCGGTCAGCAGGCGATCGTACTCCGCACGGTCCACCGGGAGCGAGACGGTCTTGCCGGTCTTGCTGGAGAGGATCGTTCCACCGATCAGCTCGACTGCGTTCAGCCCTTCGGCGCCGGGCGATACCAGCGGCTCGTCGAACAGGATGGCGCGGGCGAAGTTCTGGGTGATGGCAGCGTGGCCCGGCTGAGACGGCGCTTCCGGCAACTCGACCGGGACCTCCTCGTTCTGCGGGGTGGCCCACATCGCCGTGCTGTTCCCGGTGAACTCGCGGATCGAGCCGTCGACGGCGAAGACCCGCAAGCTGCTGCCGTGCAGGACGAGCTTTCCCTGGTCGCCGCAGATTTCCAGCATCTGGTGGTTGGGCACTTCGGTCGTGCTGGCGTAGAGGTAGCCGTGCGCGCCGTTGGCGTACTCCAGAAGGGCGAATGCCTCGTCTTCGACCTCGATGTCGTGCAGGCGGGTGCGAGTCTGGCCGGTGAGCCTGACAGGCAGACCGGCCAGCCAGCTAAACAGGTCCAGGGAGTGGGGCGCCTGGTTGATGAGCACGCCGCCGCCCTCGCCGGTCCAGGTAGCGCGCCATCCGCCCGAATCGTAGTAAGCCTGCGTGCGGTACCAGCCCATGACCATGCTCGTGCGGTAGATCTTTCCCAGCCGTCCCGAATCGACCACCTGCTTGGCAGCCCGATTCTGCGGCTCGGTGCGCATCTGGTACATCACCGCGAACTTGCGGCCCGACTCCTTCGCCGCTTCGATCATCGCGTCCGCCGCGGAAACAGTCACGGCGATGGGCTTCTCCGAGAGGACGTGGAGGCCGCGCGCGAAGGCGTCGATGGCGATGGGAGGATGGAAATAGTGCGGGGTCGCGATGACCACCGCGTCCACCAGGCCGCTGTCGAGCAGCTCCAGATGGTTGGTAAAGCCCGGAACCTCATACTGCGCCGCGATGCTCGCGCAAATCTGCGGATCGATGTCGCAGACCGCCGTCAGCCGCGTCTCCGGAATCTTGGGGATCATGTTGCAGTGTCCGGATCCCATGCCGCCCGTGCCGATCACGCCAAACCGTACCTTTTCCGCCGCCATCTCTCCCTCCTTCTGTCACTTTGTACGTGCCTGCCTTTGTCGGCAACATTCGCCATGTCCGCAGCCAATACCTGCTGCTCGGTTGCTTAAAATATCACCACCCACTCGCTTCGCTCGTTAGAGCCACAGAGCACACAGAGGAAAAGCCAATGCGAGAAAAGCAAAGAGAAAAACAGAATCGGGCCGTACGTATAGCAAGCCTTTCCCTCTTATTCATGACGAGCGAGAGCACAGAGAAAAGCCAATGCCTTCTATAGCCGGATCGTTTTTCTCCGTGCTCTCCCTTTGTGGATAGCAGAGGCACAGGCTTTTCTATTTGCACCCGCCTCTTTCTTCTCTTTTGTTTTTCTCGCATTGGTTTTTCCTCTGTGTCCTCTGTGGCTCTAACGAGCGAAGCGAGTGGGTGGTGATATTTTAAGCAACCAGGCTGCCGGTACAAGTGATGGATGGAGCGAAGCGAGCGGGTGGTTTATTTCTAGCAACCGGACAGCAGGTACAGGAATTTAGCAGAGGGAAGGAGTTTAGATGGCGGTCATAGAATAGCAAACTGATCCGCCCCGCAGTACCGACGTAGCAGGCAATATAAGGAACACATGCGCATGAAACACCGCACCTCTCTGGCACTCGCCGCGTGCGTCCTGCCGGCCCTCCTGGCAGGCTGCGGCCGTTCTAACCCCATCGAACAACGCGCGAACGCGCAGATCCGACCTACACTGACGGCGGCGCAACTGGCGCAGGCCAGGCCCAACGAGGCCGGCGTGGTCCCCATTCTGATGTACCACGACATCGGGAAACCTGCGCAGCGCCTAAACCGCAGCGTTGCCGCGTTCCGCCACGACCTGGAGCGGCTGTACCAGGATGGCTACCGTCCCATTTCCCTGGAAGCGTATCTGGACAGCCGCATTGACTTGCCACTCGGCAAAAGCCCGGTCATTCTCACTTTCGACGATGCGCGCGGCAGCCAATTCCACTATCGCAAAGACGGCACGCTCGACCCTGATTGCGCCATCGGCATCCTCCAGGCGTTCGGTAAGACCCATCCGGACTTTCCTCTGCACGCGACCTTCTTCGTTCTGCCGAACCGCGCTTTCGATCAGCATAAGTTGGCCGCGCAGAAGCTGCAGGACCTCCTGGCGATGGGCTGCGAGATCGGCAACCACACGGTCACGCACCGCTCTCTAAAAAAGCTGTCGGACGAAGAGGTGCAGCAAGAGCTGGCGACGTGCGTGACGCTGATCCACAAGATGGTCCCCCAGGCTCGCGTAGATACCATGGCCCTGCCATACGGTATCTTGCCCCACAACCAGGCGCTTCTGGCTTCCGGGACGTATCAGGGGCAGCCCTATACGAACCGCGCCGTGCTGCTGGTCGGCGCCGGACCGGCGCCCTCGCCGGTCTCGCCTCAATTTGATCCCATGCACCTGCCCCGCATTGTGACTTCGGAAGTCCGCTACGGCATGACCTACTGGCTGAACGACCTCAAGCGCCATCCCGAGCGCCGCTACGTCAGCGACGGCGATCCCGGCACCGTCACAGTCCCTCGTACCCTCGCTGCCGATGTGGATAAAGCGCGCCTTAAAGGGGTCGCCTTGCGGCTCTATGATCTCCCCAGAGACGAAGCCCGCCGTTAAATACGTAGTTGAAAATTACGTAGTAGAATGAAGAAGGAAGAAACTGTTTTCTTCCTTCTTTCTTTATCCTGGGGGCCGGCTTGGATCTCTCCATCGTCATCGTCAGCTATAATACGCGGGACCTGCTGCGCGCCTGCCTGCGCGCGCTGCCAGCCGCCACGGAGGGTCTGACGGTGGAAACGTTCGTGGTCGATAACGCCTCCCCGGACGAGAGCGCGGCGATGGTCGCCGCCGAGTTCCCCGGCGTGCATCTGATCGCCAATCGGGAGAATGCCGGGTTTACCCGCGCCAACAACCAGTCGCTCCGTCTCAGCGCCGGGCGAAACGTGCTGATCTTGAACCCCGATACCGAGCCGGAACCCGGCTCCCTGACCACGCTCGTTCGCTATCTGGACACGCATCCGGAGGTCGGGGCGGTCGGTCCGAAGCTGCTCAACTCGGACGGCACCCTGCAGCACAACGGGCGGCGCTTTCCTACGCCCTGGCGCGAGTTTCTGGGCCATTCCGGCCTCCGTAACCTTAACCGGGCAGCCTTCGACCGCGTGCTGCACTTCGGGCGGGATAACTTCGACGTGGAGTGGGAGACGGACGAGGTCTCGGGGGCCTGCCTGATGCTCAAACATACGGTCATGGATCAGGTCGGGATGCTGGACGAGGACTTCTTTATGTTCTATGAGGAGATCGAGTGGTGCTGGCGGATCCGCAAGGCGGGCTGGAAAGTGATGTACGTGCCCCAGGCGAGGGTCGTCCACCACTGGATGGCCAGCGTCCGCCAGCAGAACTGGGCGATGACCGCGCGCCTGTTCCAGAGCGCCCTGATCTACTATAAGAAGACCGCCGGGTTGTCCTCGCAGTTGGCGATTCGCCTCGTGATGCTCATCGGACTGACGAAGAACGAGTTTTTGCGACTGGGCGTGGCGGTCAAGCGGCGGCTGCGCCGGGTGGGGCTGGTCCGATGAAAGTCGCCATGCTGACGACGGTAGGCGAGCGGTGCGGCATCGCGGCGTACACCCGCGCCCTGATCGCCGGGCTGCAGACGCTGCCGGATATGGAGATCGAGGTCGTGCCCATCACCGAGGGCCGCCAGCCGACCGCGCACTACGTCGAGCAGGCGGAGCGTCTCAATGCGCCGGACGTGGACGTGGTGCATATCCAGCACGAGTACAGCTTCTGGGGCGGCGTCCTGCCGAAGACATCGGGCTACTGGGAACTGCGCTACCTGATCCAGAAGCCGGTGGTCCTGACCGGGCACACGACCTACGACTTGGCCGACCTCTTAAAACTCCGGGCCGAGCGCCGCCCGCATAAGTGGCTGGCCAAGCAGATCCTGGTCCACAACCGGGCCTATCGGGAGAGCATCGAGATCGCGCCCTTCGTGACCGCCTTCACCATCGTGCATACGGAGGCGGCGCGGCAGGCGCTGATCGCTCGCGGCGCCAAGCCCGCCTACGTCGTGGTCGTGCCGGCAGGTATCCCGGAGCCTTTGCCCGCGCCGACCCACGGCGAGGCGTTCCGGCAGCGTTTCGGGCTGGAAGGCCGCCGCGCGGTGACGATCTTTGGCTATCTCTCTTGGAACAAGGGCTACGAGCTGACGCTGCAAATTTTGCCTTCGCTGCCCGACGACGTGGTCTTCGTGATCGCGGGCGGGGCGCGCACCGAGGAGATGGCCCCTTACGAGGCGCAGTTACGGGAGTCGATCGCGCGGGCCGGCCTGGAGAACCGCGTGATCCTCACCGGCTTCCTTTCCGACGAAGACGTCTCCGAGGCGATGGCCGCCAGCGAGATCGTGCTGGTGCCGCACACACAGGCGACCGGCTCCTATTCGGTGACGATCCCCCTCTCGCACGGCAAGCCGATTCTGGCCTCCGATCTGGACTGCTTCCGCGAGATCAAGGAGCGGGTAGACTGCCTGGAGCTATTCCGCGCCGGAGATGTCGCCGACTACCGCGCCAAGCTGCTTTCTCTGCTCGACGATCCGGCCCGCCGCAAGACGCTTTCCGCCAACGCCCTCAAATACGCCCGGCGCTTCTCCTGGGCCAACGTCGCCGCCCGCACCCACGACGTTTACGAGGCCGCCATCGAAGTCTACAGCCGCGGCCACCACACCCACGCTCCCCTTTAGCTCTCTGACTCCTTCGATACGGATCTAAATCATTACAGAGAAAATTAGCGATGACTGTTCTATTGATCTATGAAAGTGCGGATACGGCTAAACGTTAGTCGCTTAATGTCGACTCTATGCCTTTCTTGCACTCATGCTATAATGAGCAATGGAACCGGAGGTGAGAAAGATGGCACAAGTCATAGAAGGGACTTGGGAAGAGATCGCGCAACACGCCCGTGAGTTTAATGGCAAGCAGCGCTTTCGGCTCATCCCCCTCCCCTCGACAGACAAGCAGATACAAGCTGACCAACACGGCCGGATGATTCGCAAAGGGATATTTCCGCAACTCCGCGACCTGACCGAAGAGGATTTCAAGTCGGCGGAGTGGCACGGCGAAGACATTGAGTTCTAGTCGATGGCAACCCTCCACGTCATCGATACCCATACGCTAGTCTGGTTTCTCGGAAACGATCCGCGTCTTGGCCCCAATGCCGATGTGATTCTGCAAAACCCGGCTAGTGTGTTGATTCTGCCGGCGACCGCTCTTGCCGAAACCTGTTGGATCGTTCAGCGAGGTCGGGTTCCCCTTTCCATCGCTAATGTGCTGGCGGTGATTGATAGCGACCCGCGAATTGTCGTCTATCCATTGGACCGGTGCGTCATTGAGCGGAGTAATGGTTTGACGACCATTGGAGAGATGCATGATCGGCAGATTGTGGCGACAGCGCTTGTTCTTTTCGACGATGGCGAAACGGTTGACCTTCTCACGGCAGATGCCAATATTACCGCTTCGGGCGTGATCACAGTTGTCTGGTAAATGGCTATTCTTTGCTATGTAGCACTGCCAGGACGATAAGAGGGTTGTCTGTCAATTCATTTGAGGAGGTTATGACAATGGGCAGCCAGAATGAGAAGCAGATCGAATTCGAGCATATCGAGGCGGAGAGCTTCTGCTTTTGAGCCGATGAGCAAGCGACGGCGCGGCTATCCTTCGGAAACATGGGTCAAGCGGGGTACGCGGATCGTGCATGGTGACAAGGAGCTTTCCGAGAAGTTGGGCCGCAACGACCTCTGTCCGTGCGGTTCGGGACGCCGCTTTCAAGGCGTGCTGTCGCAATAGCGGGCGGTTTGACGGCTCCGAGCGCCACACCTACTTTTAGAGAATGACCGGTCAGGGCCGCTTCTGAGGGAATCAGGAGCGGCCTGTTTCGCGATTCCAGGTAGGAAAGAAGTCCCTCCCCGCCCAATATCTATCTTTGAGGTGGCTCAGGATGAATCCGGTCCTCATAAACGATCTGCGCAAGAGCCTGTTTCGGCGCAAGCCGGTATTGGCCGTGGCGCTGATGGCTCTGGCGATCCTGCTCTTGACGCTGGGCATGACGGTCGTCTTCCCGGTCGGTTCCAGGACGACGGTGGACGGCGCCCCGCTGTGGCGCTTCGTCGATCTGGCGCTGCCCATTGTGGCGCCCGCCTTCGCGGCAGGCGCTTTCGCGCGGGAGTACGAGCAGCGGACCTGGCAGGATGTGCTGCTGACGCGGCTGAGCACGCAGCAGATTCTGGGCGGCAAGTTCTTCGCCTGCCTCCTGCCCATGATGGCCACCCTTATCGTGCTCTTTCCGCCGTTCGCGCTGCTGCTCATCATACAGAACGTCACCTGGGCCATGGAACCCGGCCTCTGGATCGTGGCGCTCGGTGTCAAGTTCCTGCTCAGCGCGACTTTTTACCTGGCGGTCGCGCTGGTCTGCTCCTACCACTGCGCCAACTTCCGCACGGCGCTGACGGTAGGTTACGTGACGCTGGCTGCCTACCTGCTGTTCAATTATGCCCTCTGGACCTATCTGCTCGTGCCCTATTTTCTGACGCCGCAATGGGAGGCGCTTACACTGAATGGAGGCGGAGACGTCGTGCAGTTTCGATCCAGCGCCTGGAACGTCCCCGACGATACGTTCCGTCTCAGCCTGGTCGAATGGCTGCATCTGGCCGAATCCACCCTCTTCAGCGTCGGCTTGTTCGCCTATCTGGCGCGCAGAGTACGGCGTCCGCAAGGAACTCCGGCTGCCGCCGCTCCCATTTAGGTTCCAGGTCACCAAGAGTTTGCATCCCAAGAAAGGAGCAAGAAACGTCATGACACCGCGTGTGCGCGAAATCCTGAGCTGGTACGGGAGCGATAATCCCGGCACCCTGACCAACCTGGCGCGTCTGTTGAATACCGGCCGGCTGGCCGGCACCGGAAAGCTGGTCATCCTGCCGGTAGACCAGGGCTTCGAGCATGGCCCGGCGCGCAGCTTCGGACCTAATCCGCCCGCCTACGATCCACGCTATCATTTCGAGCTGGCTATCGAAGCCGGCTGCAACGCCTACGCCGCGCCCCTGGGCTTTCTGGAGGCGGGCGCACGGGAGTTTGCCGGCGACATTCCCCTCATCCTCAAGGCCAACGATCACGACGTCCTGCTCAATGAGAAGGATCCCGACCAGGCGCTGACCGGCAGCGTGGCCGACGCCTTGCGGCTCGGCTGCGTGGGCATTGGCTTTACCATCTATCCCGGCTCGCTCAACCGCATCGACATGTACGAGCAGATCCGCGCCTACGCCGCCGAAGCCAAGCGCAACGGCCTGGTCGTCATCATCTGGTCCTATCCGCGCGGGTCCGGCCTGAGCAAAGAGGGCGAGACGGCCATCGACGTGACCGGCTACGCGGCCCACATCGCCGCGCAGTTGGGCGCGCATCTCATTAAAGTCAAGCTGCCCATCGCCCATATCGAGCAGGACGAGGCCCGCAAGGTCTACGAGAGCCAGCATATCCCCATCGCTACGCTGCCTGAGCGGGTACGCCACGTCGTGCAGTGTGCCTTCGACGGGCGGCGCATCGTCATCTTCTCTGGCGGCCCGCAGGAGACGGATGAGGCGCTGCTCGCCGAGATACGCGCCATCAAAGAGGGCGGCGGCTTCGGCTCCATCATCGGGCGCAACTCCTTCCAGCGTCCCAAGCCGGATGCCCTGCGGCTTCTGGGGCAGGTCGTGGAGATTTATGCATCCCGTTAGAGCGGTGAGAGTGACGGTGGATCGATGCGCTGCCTTTTTACTGATAGGCGGGCTGCTTTTGTCCTGTGGAACGGTCAAAGTGGAGAAGCTAGATTTGAGGGCGAAGACCCCGCAGGACCTGAGCGCGCTGCTGGAGCCGATCCGGCAAAAGTACGACCTTCCCGCGCTGGCCGGCGCCATCGTCACGAGCGAACGGACGGTGGCGCTCGGCGCGGTCGGCGTGCGCAAGTATGGCAGCCCGGACCCAGTCACCATCGACGACCAGTTCCATCTCGGTTCCTGTACCAAATCCATGACGGCCACCGTCATTGCCATGCTGGTGGAGGAGGGAAAACTCTCCTGGCACACTACGCTCGCCCAGGCGTTCCCCGATCTGGCCGGGACGATGCAGCCTGCCTACCGCGCGGTGACCCTGGAGCAGTTGCTGGCCCAGCGCTCCGGCTTTTCGGAGGAGAGCTGGCCGCACGGCAAGACATTTCTGGACATGCACCATCTGACCGGCACGCCGCGCCAGCAGCGGCAAGCTTATGTGACAATGGTGCTCCAGGAGCCTCCCGCCTACCCGCCGGGCACGCGCTTTCTCTACTCCAACCGCAACTACACCGTAGCCGGCGCGATGGCCGAGCGCGTCGCCAATGAGGCCTGGGAACACCTCCTGGAACGCCGGCTGTTCCGTCCCCTGGGCATGAAGACCGCCGGCTTCGGCGCGATGGGCACGCACGGCAAAATCGACCAGCCCTGGCAGCACCGGCTCGACGGCGCCGGGCATATTCCCATCGAGCCGGGGCCGCTCAGCGACAACCCGCCCATCATCGGCCCGGCAGGCACGGTCCACTGCTCTATCGGGGACTGGGCGCGCTATATCCGGGCGCATCTGGCCGGAGAGCAGGGAAAGCCGGGAATCCTCAAGCCGGAGACCTTCCGAAAGCTGCACACGCCGCCGTCCGGCGGCGATTACATGGCGGGTTGGGTGGTCACGGAGCGGGACTGGGGCGGTGGGCGCGTGCTGATGCATAATGGAAGCAACAATCAGAACTTCGCTGTGGTCTGGATGGCGCCCCTGCGCGACTTCGCCGTGCTCGTCGCCACCAACCAGGGCGGCGATGAAGCCGCCAAAGCCTGTGACGAGGCCGCTTCCGCCTTGATTCAATCCTATCTGCAAAGCCGGTGAGACGCGCGATGGAATTCCTTCCATCGCAGGAACGCGGAACCGGAGGAAACCCCCGCCGTCATGCAAACCGTATGCCACGGCGGGCTTTTATGTGCTATAATTTGTATCGTGGAAAGATATTCTCAAGGAGTGAATTCCGTGGCATTTTTTAGTTTCGAGGGAGCAGAATGACGGCGTGGGACGTGAGGCGATGGCGAGGAATCACCGCATTCCTCAATCGCCTGGGATACAACGAGGCTTCGGGAGAGCTGGGAGACTTCACGACGACGAGCTGGGTCATCCCCATGTCGCTGATCGCCATCGGCATCGGCGTCGTCGCGACGTTCGTGGCGTGGGTGCTGCTGCGGCTGATCTATCTCTTCAACAACCTCTTCTTCTTCCAGCGATGGAGCGCCCAGCCGATATCGCCCGCCGCCAATCATCTTGGCGTTCTGGAGATCTTCATCCCGATCCTCGGGGCGATCATCATCGGCTATATGGCCCGCTACGGCTCCGACAAGATTCGCGGGCACGGCATTCCCGAAGCGATCGAGGCGATCTTGATCGGCGGCAGCCGCATCGAGCCGAAGGTGGCGATCCTGAAGCCAGTCTCCTCGGCCATCTCCATCGGTTCCGGCGGCCCGTTCGGCGCGGAAGGCCCGATCATTATGACCGGCGGCGCGTTCGGCTCGCTGATCGCCCAGTTCTTCCACTTAACGAGCGCGGAGCGCAAGACGCTCTTAGTGGCCGGCGCGGCGGCCGGCATGTCCGCCACGTTTGCCGCGCCGGTCGCCTCCGTGCTGCTGGCGGTGGAGCTGCTGCTGTTCGAGTGGAAGCCGCGCAGCCTGATTCCGGTCGCCTGCGCCAGCGTCGCGGCGGGAGCGGCGCGTCCCTATATCCTGGGTGCGGGTCCGATGTTTCCCGTGCCGCACCATGCCGCCACCCTCGGCCCTGCCAGCCTGTTCGGATGCGTGCTCGTCGGGATTCTGGCGGGCCTGCTCTCCGCCCTGCTCACCCAGGCGGTCTATGCTGCGGAGGACGCCTTCCACAAGCTGCCGATCCACTGGATGTGGTGGCCCGCCATCGGCGGGCTGGTGGTGGGCATCGGCGGCCTGATCTTCCCGCCCGCACTGGGCGTCGGCTACGATAATATCGGTCTTCTGCTGGCCGGCAAAGCGACCAGCGCCGTCATCCTGGGTATTTTGATCGTCAAATCCATCATCTGGTCGATCTCGCTCGGATCGGGCACGTCCGGCGGCGTGCTGGCGCCGCTGCTCATGGTCGGCGGCGCGCTGGGCGGGGTGGAGGCGATGTTTCTGCCCCATCAGGGAGCCGGGTTCTGGGCGCTGGTCAGCATGGGTGCGACCCTGGCCGGCACCATGCGCGCGCCGCTGACAGGCGTTGTCTTCTCTCTCGAATTGACCCACGACGTCAACGTCCTGCTGCCGCTGCTGCTGGCGTCGGCGCTGTCCTATGGCGTCACCGTGCTGCTGATGCGCCGCTCGATCCTGACCGAGAAGGTGGCCCGGCGCGGCTACCATCTCAGCCAGGAGTACGCCACGGACCCGATGGAGACCCTGTTCGTGCGCGAGGTCATGCGTCCGAACATCCTGGCGCTGCATGCGGACACGTCGGTCCGCGACCTGGCCGAGCGCATCCAGAACGATCATGGCGACCGGGGCCTGCAGCGTGTCTATCCGGTGCTGAACGGTCAGGACCATCTGGTCGGGGTCATTTCCCGCAGCCAGTTGCGCGACTGGCTGCAGGAGCAGCAGCAGAGCGGGCACAGCCGGCCGCTTGCCGAGCTGGCGACGCCGGAACCGATATTCGCCTACACGGACGAGACGCTGCGCTCCCTGGTCTACCGCATGGCGCAGACCGGCAGGACGCACATGCCCGTCGTCAATCGGGAGGCCGGAAACAAGGTGGTGGGGATGGTCTCGCTAAATGACCTGCTCAAAGCCCGCGCGCTCAATCTGGAGGCGGAGCGCCGCCGTGAGCGCATTCTCCACATGCGCCGCTTCTTCCCAGCACGCCCAGGCGACGTCGACGGCCACGACGCGGACGGCGATAACGGTATGGGCCGGCCCGATCCTCACGACAATAAGGACGAAACGCCCGTTCACTGAACTACCTAACCCCTCAGTCCCCTTCCCTGATACGTTCGCTTCGCTCACAGGGGCGAGGGGTGAGGATGACCCAGTTATTCTGCTCTTACCCAAGTTCTTTATTCCCACTCACTGGACATAAGGGAGTGACAGCCGGATCCTCCCCTTCCGATCGCCTAGCCCGCCCCTTGCCCCATTCTCTAGCGAGAGCACGCTTTTTCGTTCGAGCGGCCAGGGATGCAAAGTTGAGGACGCGAACCGTTGAGCGTCCGAACGTTTGCTTGGAACGGGGAATGAGGGGGTAGGTAATCCCGTACATTGACCAGCAAGCTCTCCTCTCCGAAAACGGCATAACCCTCTAGATATTCTTTTCAATCAGAGTATCCCCCGCAAGGCGGCCACAACAAGCCGAGCGGATTTCTATATTCAAGCTATCCTTCGCAATCGACAAAGGCAAACCGCTCGAAAGGGCGGGACGCAAAGCCACGGGCCTACGCTCCTTCTGCGCTGTATTGAGTAGGGCCGCCGGGTTACCGAACTGCGACGATTACGAAGGAGTAGACTATGTTCGGCAACAGAACCGGCTTCCGGCGTCCGATCCGGTCGCATCGTATTCCTCATCGCGTGCTGGTGTGGAAGCTCTCTCTGGCTGTCCTTCCCATTCTAGCTCTCAGTGCTTCTGCACACGCTCAGTCTCCCGCGCAGATACTCTCGGGCAAAGCCGATCTCTTCCTGGCGCACGCCGTCTCCTCCCGGTCGTTCTCCGGCGATACGCAGGTCATCGTCCGGCTGGATGGCGGACTGACTTCAGAGCGCGAAGCGCAGCTCCAGGAGCTGGGGGCCAGCGTCTATCGGCGCCTCGAGCTGATCTCTTCTGTCGCCGTAAACGTTCCCGCCCGCAATCTGCCTCGCCTGGCAGCTCTGCCCTTCGTCACGCATCTCTCCGCGGATGTCCGTGTTCATAAGACCGATGCCTTCACCGTCGGTCACAGCGGCGCCGGCACCGCATGGGCTTCGCCGTACAATTTGAGTGGGTCCGGCGTGACCGTCGCCGTCGTCGATAGCGGCATCCATGCCTCCAATCCGGACCTGCTCAATCCGAGCACGAAGCTGAGCCGGGTCGTCGCCAGCGTCGACTTTGTGCCCAATACGACCAGCGCGGACGACGCGTTCGGGCACGGTACCCATGTAGCCGGCATCATCGCCGGCAACGGCGCCAACTCCACCGGCAGCCAGTTTTATCAGACCTTCTATGGGATCGCGCGGCAGGCCAACCTGGTGAACGTGCGCGTCCTGGACTCCAGCGGGTCGGCTGCGGTCAGCACGGTCGTTGCCGCCGTCCAGTGGGTGGTCAATAACAAAAGCAAGTACAATATCCGCATCATCAACCTGTCGATGGGCCATGCCGTAGGGGAAAGCTATACTACCGATCCGCTCTGCCAGGCGGTCGAGCAGGCCTGGAAAGCCGGAATCGTGGTCGTCTGCGCCGCCGGTAACGACGGCAGACAGTCGAATATTCCCAATATTTTCAGCTCGGACAATGAGGGCTACGGCACGGCTTACGGGTCTATCAACTCGCCGGGCAACGATCCCTATGTGATCACCGTAGGGGCGATGAAGAACTACAATGGCAACCGGGCCTATGACCGTATCGCCACCTACTCCAGCCGCGGACCCAGCCGCCTGGACTTTATCCTCAAGCCCGACATCGTCGCGCCCGGCAATAAGGTCGTCTCCCTGCGGGATGCCGGCAGCTCGCTCGATACGCAGAACTGTCTGACCAATGAGGAGCCGCTTTCCGCCTATATGTATAATCCGCCGCTGCTAGGCCTGTTGAGCCAGCCGCAGTACTTCATCCTGTCCGGCACCTCGATGGCTACGCCGGTCGTCTCCGGGGCTGCAGCGCTCATGCTGCAGGCCAATCCGAAGCTCACGCCCGATACGATCAAGGTCCGCCTGATGCTGTCGGCGGACAAGTGGGGCTTCCCGAACGGCAGCGCCGATGCCTGCACCTTCGGCGCCGGCTATCTGGACATTCCTGCCGCGCTCAACTGCACGGCCACGCCGACGATGTACGCCATGAGCCCGTCCCTCTACCGCGACAGCTCCGGCAACGTCTACATTAGCATGAACAACATCGGGAGCAGCAACGCGCTGTGGGGAACGAATGCGATTTGGGGCACCAATGCCATCTGGGGCACAAACGCGATCTGGGGGACGAACACGCTTTCCTCCAGTAATGCGATCTGGGGTACCAGCGTCTGGACCGACAACTCGGTCTTCGGCGTTACTTCCATCGTCTTCAATCTGCTTTCCATTCTTCTCGGCGGAGAATAGCGTCCCTTCCTCTCGCAATATAAACCCACCCGATATCCATTACCGGGTGGGTTCTTTTTACCTGGATTTTAGATGCGTATTTATGGCAGAACACATATTAGGAGGGCCTTTCTCTATGCATAGGACTTGCTTCCTCGCGATGCTGCTTCTGGCCGGCCTGTTTATCGGCAGGCCGGCTTGTGCTGATTTACCGGGCCATGAATTACCCGCCTGCGGGGCTCCTTCCCCGCTGTTCTTTGGACAACCATCCTGCAGACGGAAAAGCCAAAGCGTTTCTGTTCTAGCGCAGACGTCCGCTCCGATCCTATCGGGTATCAGTCCCACTAAGATCGATGCGGGTGGGCCGAATGATCTTACGCTGACGGCAAAGGGCAGTAATTTCTCCGCTACCTCCGTGGTGCAGTGGACGATGGGATCGAATACGACCGCGCTGACGACCACCTACGTATCGGCCTACGAGCTGCAGGCAGACGTCCCGGCCGTGCTGCTCGCGACTCCCGGAATTGCCCACGTCACCGTGACCACGCCCGGCGCGGGCACGTCCAAATACAAGAGCTTTACGCTGCTGGTAACCACGCTCAAGGTTGCTGGCGCGAAGCTCAGCCGGGACCCCAGCACCGGCGAGATCACGGCCCTTGTCTCCCTATGGAATGAAGGCTACCTGACGGCTCCGAATGTCGCCATTACCGCCTCGACGCTGGGACTGGCCGCTACGGATACCTTCCTGCCGATCAGTCCGGGCGATATTCCGGCCGGCGCGACTGTGACCACGCTCCTGACCTACCCCGGCTTTGCGGGCGGCACAGGCACGAAGACAAAGCTGAGCCTCACCGGCACCTTCACCGGAGGCAGTTTTTCCGGTTCGCTCACCGTGAAGCTGCCGTAACCGTCCCTTTATCGATAGGCTTCGGGGATGTTCTTCTGAGGCACGGCCAGGGTGCGCACCAGGGCCGCCATCATCTGGTCGCGGAAGACAGAATTGAGCGCCAGGGAAGCCTGCGTCTGCGCAAAGCCGAAGGGGATGCCGATGTCGTGCCGGTCGCCGACGGCTTCAAAAGCCAGATAGCGCTCGCCGGCGGCGCGCAGCCGCTCCTGGGCGCTGGTCAACTGGAACTCTCCCTTTTCCCGCAAGTCGTGGTCGATGGCGTACTGGAGGCAGTCGAAAATGCCCGGCGTGAGGATGTGCATGCCGAAGAAGCAGAGATAGATCCCGTGCAGCAGGTCGGCCTGGCGCAGATGCTCTTCGGCATACTCCGGTGTCGGCTTTTCATAGATGGCCCCTAGCTCATAAGTAGGCGGGGTATCGCAGATACGCTGGCCGCACACGGTGCCGAACAGGTGCAATAGCTCTGTGGGAGTCTGCTGCACGGCCGAGACGTTGGCCTGGTAGCGCTCGTATACGTCCAGGATCTGGCGGGCGCATCGGCGCTCCTCGCCGCTCGTGTAGATGTGGTCGCCCAGCATGAGCAGGAACGGCTCGTCGCCGACGAACTTACGCGCGCACCAGACGGCGTGGCCGTAGCCTTCCGGCGTCTCCTGCACCACGAACGTCAGGCGCGCGGCGATCTGCTGAATGCGCGCCGACTGCAGCAGCGCCCAATCTTTGCCCTTGAACAGTTTCAGCTCATTCGGAGGCAGCGGCGCGAAGTGCTGGGCGATCTGCTCGCGGTTGTGCGGATTGACGACCAGGCAGACCTCCTCGATACCACTTTCGAGCGCCTCCTCGATGATGATCTGAATGGCCGGCTTGCAGATGCCATCGCGATCCATCAGCGGAAGCATCTCTTTCTGGATGGTGGTCGTGGCCGGATACATACGCGTTCCACGCCCGGCCGCCGTCACGACCGCTTTCCGCACCTTAGTCAATACCGCTCTCCTTTCATCCCCTCGTTATGAAGCGCGCGCCGAAGGCGACCGCGCCCGGCGAGCTGCCCACCACCGGTCGCGGCGGCACGCCGATCCGGCGCTCGTACTCCTGGCACACTTCGTCCAGGGCTGCGTCGGTATCCGGCGAATCGGCGGCGCAGAGTACGGCTACGGTTCCCCCGGATCCGCCGCCGGTGATCTTGGCCCCGTAGAGACCACGCTCCGTTCCGCGCTCGCGGACCAGCTCCACCAGCAGATCGGTTTCCGGCGCGCCCAGGTCCAGCCGCTCGCTGTAGGAGGCGTGGGAGGCATACATCAGACGCCCGGCTTCGATCATCGCCTGCACGTGCGGCTCCTCGTCCGGACCCGCCTCCTCGCTACGCATCGTAGCGATCTGCATCAGCGCGAAGAAGTGGCGGCAGCGCTCGTTCTCCAGGATCGGATGCTCGGCGCAGGCGCGCGGATGGTAGACGACTTCAGGGTCCACGGTCGTGACGGGGTCCGGAAGCAGGCCGTAATTTTCCCGGTACTCGCGACCGGTCAGCGTCTCCGGGATCATCTCGCGATACTGGGCGAACTCCTCCGGGCTCATGTTGCACAGGTAGTTGTCGAGGAGCTTGCCGCCGCTTTCGAGCTGGATGACCTTGAGCCCCATGAACGCGCCAACGCGCGCCTTCGTGTAGTGGTCGCCGCTGACCGCATGCTTCACGCGCGAATCCAGCCCGAGCAGGCGCCAGCCCGGCGGGATGCGCTGGTTGCCCATCAGGTCGTGCGGCTGGCATTTGAGGACGATCAAGGCATTTTCGTGGCCCAGGGCCGCGGTCACCTGGTCCATAATGCCGCAGGGCGCGCCGACGATGGTGTTCTCGGCGCGCTGGCACCAGGCGGCCAGGGTCAAATCGCTGGGATGGATGCCCGCCGCCTCGCTCAGCGCATGCACCGTGGCGACCTCGATGGCTGCCGACGAGGAGACGCCCGCGCCCAGCGGCACGTCGCTCCAGACCAGGATGTTGGCGCCCTGCTCCCCGATCCGCACGTCGGCATAGCCGCGCGTCACCCGGCTGTAGGCGGCCAACATAACGTAGAAGCAGCCGGCGATGTAGCTGGCCCAGTGCGTTTTCGGGTCCAGCATGAGCCGCTGCCGCACTTCGGGGGCAGGCCGCACCTTCCCCTGCGCGTCCACCAGCTCGTCCAGCGAGACGACCACCTCCGGAGAAAGGCCGTCGGCCTCCACGCCGACGCTGCGGATGCGCAGGAGCCGGTCGCCGCGCCACTGCCAGGCCACGCAGGCCGCTTCCGCAATCGGCATCTCCAATACGAGGCTGCCCGAATAGTCGGCGACGCCGCCCATCACGTCCAGGCGACCGGGCGCGCGGGCGCCCACGACCGGCCCTTCGCCGTCGAAGAAGTCCTTGGCCTCGTTCTGTATCCACTTTTCAAAGCGCCGCCACTGGGTCTCCGCATTCGGCGGCGGCGCGAATAGCTGTCTGGTATGACTCATCTTCGATCGACCTCAGATTCCATTCCCATGCTTTTCCCTGGCTATGATAGCCCGTATTCGGGCGCGTGTCAATCCAGGGGAACGTCAATAGAAAATACAAATTGTGGGAAGAATTCCAGAGGGCAGAAGCAGCGGAGCGCCAGTGCAGAGCGCTGGCGCTCGTCAACCGGGTATCTTATGCTTACGGGAGCCGCATAGTCGGCGCTCGGTATCGGTCACATTGCGGAGTGCGATCCGTTCTTTCGATTCTGCGTACAAACGCGCGTTCTGAAGAGAGCCGCGCTAGCCTCTTCTCATTACAATGAACTTCGCTGCTGATGAAGGTAGGGAAAGGGATGTATGGCGATGTCGAAGCTTCTCAAGTGGAGTTTCCTGGCCGGGTCGTTATGCATTCTTAGCGCGTGCTATGTCACGCTCGCAGGGGCGCAGGAAGCGTACCAGGTTTAAGAAACGCGTTTAAGGCCAGTCGATCCGAATGGGCAGTCGCCTGTCTTTAGCCGGGATGGGCGTCATCTGGCTTATATTACCTTCAGGGGCCGGAAGTGGCTGGTTGTTGTGGATGGACAGGCGGGCGCGGAGTACGATGCCATCGGGAAAGGCTCGCTGCTCTTCAGCCCGGACGGCAAGCACCTGGCTTATAGCGCCAGGAAGGGCCGGAAGTGGCTGGTTGTTGTGGACGGTCAGGCGGGCGCAGAATAGACAAGATCGGAAAAGAAGTCCCTCTCTTCAGCCCTGATAGTCTTATAGAATATCTGGCAATAAACGCAGGCTCGCTGTACCGCGTCATATATCTCCCTACGTATCCTTCCCTTTCCGTCCGATCTAAGTTAAGATAGATCCGGCGATACCTCAGAAACCGACCTGAGCAAATTCGCCAAAAACTGGTGTATCTGGTGTATAATGAACTACTCGACAGGTTTGCCACGGATTTGAGGTCCTGCTGCCATCCTCGCCAACCCGCCACGGCCCTGGGGAATTTTGCGCTGCAATCCATGAAGGTTGCTCCGTTTGCTGCTACTGTCGTGAACTCTACCGATCCTGGAGTAGCAAAACAATGGTGCCACCTTCGCGTCTCACTCACGCGGGGCGGGGCCGAACGGCCCTCCGCGTACTTATCGTCTGCGGTCTTCTCTGGGTCGCGACTTCGGTCTATGGGCTGCCGGCAGCCCATGCAGTCGGTCTGCGCATTGCCGAAGGAGCGCCTCATGCTTCTTTGTGGAAGCGCATCTACGACCGGATCCCGGATCCCTGGAAGATCGATCGCCCCCTCCTTGTGCGGGAGATTTCCGACGGCGAGATGGATGCGCTGGTGGAACGCTCCGGCGGCAATAAGAACCCCGAAGACGCCTCTACGGTCGTGGACGGCTGCTACCTGGATGGCGGCGACAATGAGGACGACCCGGCCTCCATTACGCTGCGCGAGACCCTGAATGAACAAAGCGCGGGCATAGTCTTTGCGCATGAGTACGGCCATTACGTCTGGGCCAACATGCTCACCGAAGATCAGCGGGCGCGTTTCGCACGCCTGTGGCGCACCCAGAAACGCGCTCACCATCTGGTGACCGGCTATGCCAGCTATTCCGTGGAAGAGGGGTTTGCGGAGTCGTTCTCGTACCTGGTGATGCGGCCGGAGATATTGCGCCGCCGTGACAGCGCCTCCTGGCAGTTCCTGCAGAGCACCCAGGCTGCGCGGGCCGCCCAGTTGAAGAACACTCCGGATGCGGATCGGGAACCATAAATTCAATTCTAATGCCGGGCCGTGAACGACCCGGCAGACCTCACCCCCTATCCCATCGCCATCGGTGCTTGAACCTTCGGAACGGTTCGGCACCCCTAACCCCCTCTCCTTCATAAGGAGAGGGGAATCATAAGGAGGTTGGGTGCGTCCGTGAGATACTGTGTTGTCAAGCAGCGGCTTGCTCGGCTGGCACACAGAATTTCTTACGGCTCTTGAGGACGCCATAGGCGATCATCAACAGCTTGCGCATGGCCGCTCCCAGAGCCGCTTT
>Ga0209810_1001709_pt1 | contig 30962 bp, 29 predicted proteins | sample Coa_R1_7_FD_187159 | JGI IMG/M metagenome (GOLD analysis project Ga0209810, IMG submission 187159) | Surface soil microbial communities from Centralia Pennsylvania, which are recovering from an underground coalmine fire - Coalmine... | ecosystem: Environmental > Terrestrial > Soil > Unclassified... | reverse complement strand
TGGGGTCAGCGTGTTTGCGCTGCTGGCGGCGTGGCCGCTTTTTCCGTGGGGAACTATTGCCCTTGTCATCGGCGCGCACGCGGCCATGCAGGTTTCCATTGCCATGATAAACGACTACTGCGACCGCGCACTGGACGCGGCGAGCAGACCGGAGAAGCCGATTGTGCGCGGGCTGGTGACGCCGACTGAGGCGCTGGTCGCGGGCATTGTGATGATGCTGGTAATGCTGCTACTTCTGCTGCCGCTCAACCGGCTGGCGCTGGTCATCTCTCTCTGCTACCTCGCGCTGGCCCAGGCATATAACCTGGGGCTAAAATCGACGCCCTTGAGCGGCCTGCTCTTCGCGCTGGCGATGCCGCTCATCCCCGCCTATGCCTTCGCGGGCCTCGAGCGGGTGCTGCCGGTCATTCTCTGGCTCATCCCTGTCGGCTTCTTGCTCGGCATCACCCTCAATCTGGCAAATGCCCTGCGCGACCTGGAAGAGGACGCCGCGCACGGCGCGAGAACGCTGGCAGTGTCTCTCGGCGTCAAAGGCTCGTTTGCCATCAGCGAGCTATTCCTGCTGTTGAGCGCGCTGCTGGCCGCCATACTGACCTTCACGCGACTGGTACCGGCGCAGCCCTGGATCGTCGGCTCTGTCGTTTTGTTCTCCTTGCTGGTACTTATCGTCTGCCTGCTCTTTTTCGGCCCGCAGCGTGCCGCCAGGACACGCAAACTCTATTTTTACCTGATCGCGCTCACCAGCATCGTCCTGGCCGGTGGCTGGTTGCTAGGAGTAATAATCTGATGCCCCTGCGTCTCAACCTGCTGGAACGTATCCTCACCCGTCTGAATCTGCTGCCTGTCCCCCTCTTCGATACGCCGCTCGCCCCCGGCATGGCGAAAGTGCTGGTGACGGCCTGCGAACTCGGCGTGTTTGATACGCTCAGCAAAGGCCCGCTTCCGCTGGAAACACTGGCGCAGCAACTTAACTGCCACCCGCAGGGACTGCAATTGCTGATGCAGTTGCTGGTTTCCACCGGTTATGTCCGCCTGCGCCACCATTGCTACAGCAATAGCCCACTGGCGCGGCGCTGGCTCACAACTGACTCCCCGTTCAACGTTACCCCCTACATCATTCACAGTCCCGATATCGTAGCGATCTGGGATCATTTGCCGGAAGTTGTGCGCACGAACAAACAGGCTATGCGCATGCCCTACGAAGAAGATACCTCGTCGCCAGAAATGCAGGCTGCCCTGCAACGCCACTACGCCGGGCTGGCGGCCCTCGCTATGTCGCCTGGCCGCGAAGTAGTCACCCGCGTGCGACTCCCGGAAGGAGCGGCCCACCTGCTCGACGTCGGCGGCTCTCACGCAGCCTACAGCATCCTCTTTTGCCGCAAGTATCCATCGCTGCATGCCACCATCATAGACATCCAGCCGGGCGTCGAGGCAGGCAAACGTATCGCGCAGCGGGAAGGCATGGCAGATCGCCTCAGCTTCCTCTGCGCCGACATCGTGCGCGAAGATTTCGCTACCCCGCTTGCCGAACAGTTTGACGCCGCCCTCTACTTCCACATCGCCCACCTGCTCCCATCCGAAACCAACGCCGCTCTGCTCGCAAAAGTAGCGCAAACGCTCAAACCTGGCGGCCTGCTCGTCTTCGTCGATCAGGTCACCGACCAGACCCATCACTCCCGCCTCGCCTCGCTCATGGTCCAGTTCATGGCCCTCACCATGACCACCGTCGGCGGCACCTGCTACCCCTTCCCAACCGTGAAAGAGTGGTTAGAGCAAGCTAGAATGACGCAGGTATGCAAACACCGGCTGATTACGCCGGGAGCGACGCTCATTACAGCCCGAAAGAAGCACTGGAGAGGAGCGAGTGATCGCGCTGGAAAAGCATTTGCCGAAATGTAACAGGAGTTATTGCTGTTAATGGAATTGTGACTGCATTGTGATGAAGCGGGTAATCCCTGTGAAGATGCTGTGATATATCGACTCTATACTTAGAGCAATATGGCAGTCAGCAAAGAAGGAGGCAGCTCTTATGCAGTCACAGATATGTTCTCTCCAGGCTCTTTCGGACGATGATCTGGTCCAACACGCTCTTGAAGGGAATCAACTCGCGTTTGAGGAGCTGGTGCAACGCTATTACGGACTGCTCTTTCATACCAGTTATCGCTATCTGAAGGAGTATGATCTCGTCTGTGATGTCTTGCAGCACGTTTTTTTGCAGCTTTTTCTTTCCCTGCCATTGTTGCATGCAGGAAAATCGCTGCGCGGATGGCTCCTTCAGGTAGCGCGTAATCGCTGCGTTGATGAACTACGCCGCCGACGGTGGCTCTTCTTTTCAGAACTGGAAACGGAGGAGGATGAGGAGGATCGGTTGATGCTCTTCTCTCTTCCCGACTACAACCCCTTGCCAGAAGAAGTGGTTGAGCGTGATGAATTGCAGCAGCGTTTGCTGCGGGCAATCGAGGCTTTACCTCCTCATTATCGCTCCGTCGTGCAACTCCGCTATGTCGCGCAGTTGAGCTTCGCCGAAATTGCGCGGCGGTTGAACTTACCTGTCGGCACGGTCAAAACCCAGTTCTTGCGGGCAAAGCTCCTCTTGCGCGCTACATTAGCAGAAAGTTCTGACGATTCCGGGGTATGGAACGAGCTGGTGATTTCAAGATAGGATATTTTCAAGGGTGTTGCCTGGAAAGTTTCGACATGTGGAAAACATGCCGGGAAGGAGGAAGGAGGTTTTCTCATGGTGCGCAACCTCTACCGCTTTTACCTGTATGCTGTCTGCCTTGCCTTGCTGGTGTTCGCAACCGTTGCGCTGGGACACCTGCTCCAGGTCGTCCTGGCCTTCACCCCATTGAGAGGTTCTTCTGCCAGCGAACCGGAGAGCGCGGAAACCATACAGGCCATCGTGTTTTTCGTGATTTCCTGGCTCATTGCTGCGGCGCTGGGCGGTTTCCACTACCGGCTGATTCGGCGCGATATCAAAGACGACCCGGCTGCCGGCGGCAGCGCCATTCGGGCCTTTTTCTTAAATATCGCTGAAGGCATCGCTGTGGTGGTGGCCGTTGCGCTCTCCGGTGTTACGGTAATTCCATCTCTGGGTCAGGCATATGCTGGTGATATCACCTCGCTGACGGCCGCTTCGCTTGCTCTGCTCGGTCTGGCCGCAACGCTGGAGTGGGAGCGAAGGCGCATCCCCGCCGGTTCGGCCACAGCCCGGCTCTTCGAGCATCTGCACCTCTATGGGACGCAATTGCTCCTGCTCCTGCTCCTGTCGCTCTCCTGGATGGGAACCGTCCATCAGCTGGTCGACGCGCTGGTTGCTGGAGGTCGGGGGATGATCTCGGTAGGCGGCCCGGCTCCCTGCGGCGGCTTCACCGCCTGCCAGGGTCCTAATCTGCTCAGCCTGACGGCGGCGCTGCTCTGGATTGCGCTGTTCTGGATCGGCTATGGTCTGCTGGCACGCAAGGACGTTCCCTCGCTCTTTCGCCAGATCCTGCACTATGCCAGCCTGGCTGCCGGTTTCGGCCTCATCCTTTACGGATGTGAACGGGGTATAGAGCTACTCATGCGGGCGCTGTTCGGCGTTCCTGTCTCGCTGCTCGACGTGGTAAGCCCGGCTGGCAGCTATGATTTCGTTTCCCCGCTCCTGCTGGGCATGCTGGTCACGGGCGTCTACAGCCTCTGGCTGGCTCTGGCTGGCCGAAAAGAGCCACAGGGACAGATAAAGACGCTGCTGATTGGAGAAGCTATTGTCGCCTCTCTGCTGGCGGCAGTCTTCTGGTGGGGTACTGGTCTGGCCCTCTATTCCCTGCTCCAAAGCATTGCAGGCGTGCAGGTGTCGGCGGCAGATTGGGCTGCCGCCAGCGCCCTGGTCATAACCGGGGCAGGCTACGCCGCTTTCGAGTGGTTCTTGCGCAGGCGGAGTATGCATGAGCCGACAGTTGCTGCGGCCCCCCGGCGCGGCATGGTACTGGCCTTGCTCGGCGCTGGCGTGCTGGCGGCAGCAGTTGGTCTGGCCGTCGCTCTCTACTCACTGGCAACCTTCTTTCTCGGTTCGCCGATCAATGACTGGGGACAGCTCACACGCATGGGCCTTTCTGCCGGCGTTGTCGGGGCGCTTGTGGCCGCTTTCTACCTCTGGCGTCTGAGAGACGAGAAACTTGCGCTCACCTCTGTTGGCCAACCAGCCTCGCAAGCGATGACTCCTCCTGTTGCCGCGACAGCTTCTGTTCCTGTACCCACGCCACCCGAAGCGACAGAAGGATCGCCTTCCATCGAGGCCATTCTGGACGATCTACTGGCCGGCAAAATCAGCCGTGGCGAAGCAGCAGCCCGACTCCACCGGCTCTTTCATCTTCAACCAGCGCCTTCATAAAGGCGCTGGCGTGTTCATCGGCAAGGTGATAACGGCGGGGTTATGACTGCCTTTCTCGACTTAGAGCTTATCCGAAAAACCTCTCTGAGGCCGCTTGAATCCAGAGCCAGAAGGAGGTTTTCGGATAAGCTCTTAGACCGCATGAAACCGTGACGATCACGTGTGGCTGAAGGCAGCAAATGTGACCGGCCTGAGAAGTTCATGCTTTATGCTTCAGGGTGAAGAGGTATGCCTGTACCAGGGCTACCCGCCACAGGGATTCTGTCTGGCGAGATTTCACTCTGGAGGAAAGCTATGAAAAAGAGCATATGGAGCGCGCTACTGGCGGTGTTCCTTCTTTTGACCCTCGCTCTGACAGCATGCGAGGCAACTATCTCGACAGGCCAGGATCCGCCCATCCCTCACGTCACCCGCCAGGATCGCGGCTGGGTAGACCCAACCGGTCGGATCAGCGCGAGTACGCTGGAAGCCCTTCGTCAGCAATCTGATGTCTTTGCTGCCGAGGGCTTCCAGCTGGCTGGCGTCTTCTTTTCCGATGTTGTCTCTGATCCCTCAAAGATCGCTTCTGATTTCGGCAACAAGAATGGCATCGGTTCGGCCACGAAAGACAACGGGCTGGTGATTCTGGTTCTCTTAGACCGGCAAGGGACGGATGGAAACAAACCCTACATCTTCGTTGCGCCTGGCAAAGGGTTGGAGGGACTGCTCAATGACGCCAAAGTGACCCGTTTTCGGGAGGCTTACTTTAATCCTCTGCGGGCACAGGGCCAGTGGGAGCAAGGCCTGATCCAACTCTGTAGCAAGTTTGCCGAATACCTCAAAAATCCCGAAGCCCAGGCGTTTAGCGACGCGAGCCTCGATCAGACCGCGCAATCACAGCAACAGGCACCGCTCTGGGTGATTATCCTGTCGGTGGTTGCCTTTGTGGTGATCGTCATTGTGAGCATCATTGGCGCGGTGAGAAGAAGAAGGTTCGGTGGCCCGCGTGGACGCTGGGGCGGTCCCTGGATATCGGGCTTTCCGGGCGGTGGTGGTGGGAGTTTTGGCGGCAGCAGTTTTGGTGGTGGTGGACACTTCGGCGGCGGCGGTACCGGTGGTTAGAGCATGGGATATTGCCCCATACATTTGTCGGGAACAGAAGAGAGGAAAGGAGCCAGTATGATGGAAAGAACAATGGTCATGGAAAGAAGACGCTTCTCATGGGTGCCGTGGGTGATCGCGGCAGTGGTAGTCTTCCTTCTTTACAATGTCATCGGGTTTGTGGCGCTGCCGGTGCAACAGCAGGGACTGGCCGGAAAGGTGGGTGAGGTGTGGAACCAGGTTGATCGAGCTAATCAACTCCTGCCTCGCCTTGAGGCGCAGCTCAAATATACGGTGACCGAACAGAAGCAGGTGATTGACAAAATTACGGTCGCCCGTAACGATATTCTCGCTGCTGAGCAGGCGAGCGGGGATCAGGCGAAGATTCTCAAGGCTACCGATTCGACGCAGACGGCCCTGAAAGCCTTCTACGAGAACTACCCCAACTTCGGGTTGCCTTCTGTCCAGCAGGGCCTGCTCGATGAGACCTCCGGCTCGTTTAACCGCATCGCGTATGCCAGGGGCAAGTTGATTGAGGCGCAGGTTTCCTTCAACCAGACGCGCATCTTTTTCCCGCTGGCGGCGCTGTTCATTCCCCCGGTCGAGGTTCTGGGGTCGGGTGCCAGCCCGTTAACGCCCGTTACGCCGAGTAGCCTTTCCACGCCCACTCCATAAGGCTCACCGGGAATCTGGCAGCATGCACATTTTTGATAGGAGGAGGAAAGATATGGAAACGCTGATCGTCAGAAAATCATCAGCCGAGGCTGTGGCCGGGCCAGACCCATCATGGAGAAGCCTCTACCGGGCTGGAGGGCTATGCGCTGTGCTTGCAGGCGTCTTCTACATCGCTGCGCTGGCGCTTGATTTCATTATGCCGCCAGCCCCTGTTTCGGGCGGGGCCGCCACGCTTCAATATATTGCCTCGCACCGATCATTCTACATTCTTGCACAGACCCTGTGGTTAGCGCCCAGCGTCCTGTTAATGGTCGCCTTCCTGGCGCTCCCGGTGGCGCTCAAGCATCTGAGCAAGAGTTACGCGGCCATCGGCGCGCTGATCGGGATTGCCTCCTGGGCGCTCTCACTGGCATGGCCGACAACCGGCGGCGGAGGACACGCCCTGGTGTACCTGAGCGACCAGTACGTGGCTGCCACGTCGGCAGCCCAACGAGCCGCCTTCGCGGCAGCCGCCGAAGGGTTCATCGCGCAGAATACCATCCCGACGTTCACTGGTATCCTGGAACCGGTCGGCATTCTGATTCTCTCACTTATTATGCTCAAGGGGGTCTTCCATAAAAGCGTTGCCTACCTGGGCATTATCACAGGCATCCTGGGCATCGTGAGTGAGACGCTGCGGCCCATTATGGGCATCAGCTACGCCGTGTACGGCATTCTTCTCATCGTCTGGTTTCTCGTGATTGGCTGGAATCTTTTCTGGCTGGCTTCGAGCAAATCCTCATCAAGGAGGTATCCATCATGAGCTGGTTAATTGCTCTATTCGCTCGCGTGGCATTGCTTGTCGTCTGGCTAACCACGCCGTTAGTCGACCGCGCCTTTCACGGCGGCTGGGTTCTGCCACTGCTGGGCATCCTCTTCTTGCCGATTACCGCCCTGACCTACGTTCTGGTCTATACCATCGCGGGCGGTGTGGTCAGCTGGAATTGGCTCTGGATTGTGCTGGCAATCCTGCTCGATCTGGCAGCGCATAGTTTCCCTGCTAGGCAAACTATGCAGACGAGAAGCAAAAGAATGAGCAGTTCTTCCTGAAGAGGACAATCAGCAGAGAAAGGAGACTGTTCCATGTCAACTGAAGAAAATAAAAATCTGATACGCCGTTTCTATGAGGAAGTGTTCAACGAGAAGCATCTGGCGGCTCTCGATGCATTCTATGCCCCCGATCATGTCGATCACACGCTTCCTCCTGGACTGCCAACCAGTCCAGATGGAACGAGACAGGCCATCGCCATGACCCTGGCGGCCCTGCCTGACCTCCACATCACGATCGAGGATATGATCGCAGAGGGAGACAAGGTGGTCACGCGCTTTACAACGCATGGTACCCAGCAAGGAGCATTCGGGAGCATCCCGCCCACCGGCAAGCGGGTGGCCATCACGACCATCGAAATCACTCGTGTCGCCGACGGCAAGATTGTGGAGGACTGGGGCCTGGATGACCGGCTGGGCATGCTCCAGCAACTCGGTCTTGTCCCCGCGCTCTAAAGTTGGGCATGAGACGGAGAAAGCCTGTCCTTCACCGCATTTCTGGCTGTGTGCGTGGCACATGCCATCGAAAAGAAAACCTCAAATGGTTTGCATTGAAAGGAGATGTTTATGGAACCGAACGGAACAAAGGGAAAGACGGCTATCGCATCTGCTGGCTCCTGGCAATGGGAGAGACTCTACAACCCGTTCGTCATTGTGCTGCTGCGGTCGCCATGGCACAGCCTGCTAGATGCGCATACCATCTTGCTCACGGTTACCGGACGCAAGAGTGGGAAACGCTATACCTTTCCCGTTTCCTATGTGCGTGAAGGAGAGACTCTCTGGGTGGTCAGCCAGCGAGGTCGAAGCTGGTGGAAAGATTTGCGGGGGGGCGCGCCCGTTCTTGTCTTTGTACAGGGACACACATGGCAAGCGCGAGGAGAAACGCTATCGAATACCGACATGGCAGCCAGCATTTTGCTCCACATTCTACGTAGCGTTCCGGCCTATCAGCGGCTCTTACATGTCAAATTGGATGCCACCGGCCAACCGGAAGACCCCAAAGCTCTCACTCGTCTTGCTGAGGAGCATATCGTTGTTCGTATAGACAAACTGGCGGAATACGCTGCTTAGAAGGGCTTCAAAAGGAGGTGCATGACATATGTCCAGTATATCACTTCAAAAGACAGGCAATCGCTGGAAATGGGGAGTTTTCCTGGTACTGTCCGTCGTAACGGCAGGAGCCGTTGGTGGAGCTGTTCATGGATTGATTCTGGTCTGGGTACTGAGCCAGCGTTCTCAGGGTGTAACTGCCTGAACATTTTATGGTAATGCATCTTTTTATGCTAAACTAGCAGAGTAAGGAGTAGCAAGAAGCACGCTACCAGGAAGAGTGGTTGCTCTATGAATACTTCGTCAGAAATATGGCAACTGGGAAGTAAGGCGCTGCGAGTATCGCATCTGGAGAAGCTCTACTGGCCACAGGCAGGCGTCACCAAAGGGGAGATGTTGCAGTATTACCGGCAGGTTGCACTTGTTCTCCTCCCCTACTTCAAAGACCGGCCTGTGACATTGCGTCTGTTTCCAGAAGGGGTTACCGGGCCATCTTACTATATGCGTGAGTATCCCACACGTGCGCCCAACTGGCTTGGGAGCGTGCAGTATCAGCCCAGAACGCTTGCTCACTCGATACGTTTACCACTGATTGATGATACTGCCGGTCTGCTCTGGTTTGCCAATGAAGGGGCCATCGAATTCCACCTCTGGAGTTCTCATGTTCCTGACCTTGCAACACCCGATCAGGCCATTTTTGATCTGGACCCAGGTGAGACTGCAACCTTCACCGATGTGCGGGAGGCGGCGTTACGCCTGCATGATGCCCTGGAACGCATAGACGTGAGAGGCTATGTTAAGACTAGCGGTCGTCGTGGGCTGCATGTCTACGTCCCATTAGCCGCTGGATATAGCTTTGAGCAGGTGCGAGGCTGGGTAAGAGGGATTGGACAGCAACTTGTCACAAGCTATCCAGACTTGATCACCACCGCTAAAGGGTCGACACATCGTGGCAAAAGCGTGACGATTGATGCTGCCCAGAACAGTATCGGTCGCAATACTGCCGCGCCTTATACGCTGCGAGCCAGTATTGCTCATCCGACTGTCTCTACGCCTCTGAGCTGGGAAGAACTGGAGAACAACACCATCCTTCCTCTCGATTTGACGCCAGAGGTTGTTCTCCAACGCCTCCTGCGCCTCGGCGATCTTTTCGCCCCGGTCTTGCAGGCAGATCAGCGTCTTCCATAGCTCTTCGTTCCTCTCGTATTTGCCCTGCAAGAATCCTATTCACCTGGCAAAGCAGCACAGCTTGATACCTTCGCCTGACAGGTCAAGAGCTTATCACATCAAGAGGCAGCCTGCGGTTAGAGGAAATCGCGTTCTCTAACCGCAGGCTGCTTCTCATTGATGAGGGGATGGGTCGCAACCTTACGCCAGCTTTACTCTGGACCAGGATGGGTTGGCGGAGGCGAAGCCGGATGGGTTGTATAGGGACCCAGATCCTGGATCATCTGTGGGATGGTGACGAAGCGATAGCCGCGCTGCAACAGGGTGGAGATGATGGTTGGCAAGGCTGCCACCGTTTGTGAGCGATCGCCTCCTCCATCATGCATGAGGATAATCGAGCCATTCTTCGTCGAACTCAGCACGTTCTGAATGATGGCATCGGTTCCCGGCAGCGACCAATCCTTCGGGTCAACGCTCCACAGGATGGTAGAGAGGCCGAGATTAGCGGCAATCGACTGCACCTGGTCGTTGAAATTGCCGCCAGGCGGGCGGAATACAACCGGCGCCTGCCCGGTAATGGAGACAATCTTGTTGGAGGTGTTTTGCAGTTCTATACGCACCTGATCGGCAGGCAGGGTGGTCAAATTGGGGTGCGACCACGTATGGTTTCCTACAACACAGCCCTGCTGGTACTCCTGCAGCACGAGATTGGGGCTGTTGTTCGCCTGCGAGCCGATGACAAAGAAGGTCGCCTGTATCCCGTAGCTCTGGAGAATGCTCAGAATTTGCGAGGTATAGGTGGCATTGGGACCGTCGTCAAAGGTCAGAGCGATTTCGGGTAGTTGAGAATTGCCGCTGTAGAGCGGGTAGCTCAGCACGCCGGGTGGGGAGGTGATGTTCGCCACACTCACATTGATGCTCTGGGCGCTATCCGTCCCTGTCCAGCTCATATAGCTCGTGCCGCCCAGTAAGGCCAGGGCGGGACTATAGGGCGTGGTCTGGGCCGTGTAGACAGGGTTGTGCAGGTACTGACCGCCCTCGAACGTTGCCAGGCGTACATGTGCATCGCCAGCCGTGCGCCAGGCAACATTGACGTAGGGGTCGGAACCGCCGACCGGGGCAAGGCCAACGGGAAGTTGGCTGGTTGAGGCAAGCGTGACCACCGCGCTCAGTGTTGACGGCTGCGACGGATTATAGCGGCCAATCACAATAGACGAACTGGCGCTCATATCTTCCCAGCCCACAAACAGGTAGCCACTGGCTGCAACCAGCGAAGGACTTGTCCTGACAACTGCCCCATAAGTGACCTTCGTGTTGAAGGTGCGGGCGTCCGCCGAGGAGATGAGGTTCAGGTGTCCATCCATACCTCTCCAACTCAGGTAGAGACGACCTCCAAAGGCGGCAATGGCGGGAGCCTGGTTGGAATACTCCCTCAAGGTCACTTTGTTGGCCAGATGCGCCGGATCCGCCGGGTTATAGCGACCGACATTGAGGCGATTATCGGTTCCCCGCCAACTGACATAGAGATTGCCGTTAAAGACTGCCAGACCGGGTCCTGAACCAACCAGCGTGGTGTCAGTGAGTACCTTGACCGAGCCAAAGGTCTTGCTAGCAGTGTTGTAGGTTATCAGATTCAGATTGTGAGCCGTATTTCTGCCTGTCCAGCTCACGTAGAGTGTCCCGTTGTACGCGGTCAGGGCTGGAGCAGAGTCCGCCTTCTGGCTGGAAACGGTGAGAGGACGCTGCGGCGCAGAAGACCTCGCGGCCCCCGGACTCACTCCAATGAAGCCAGAGGCCAGGAGCGCAATGAGGAGCGGCAAAGCGATTCTGTACAGGAACCGGATACCTGGCTTTGCCTTCCTCTTCACCTCCGAGATGTTGCTCAACATAGCAACCTCCTTTTTTTCAACTATGAGCAGCAACACTTTTATCTGTACTAAATATAGTATGGCTAAGTCATCTTTTCATCACATATCATCGTATGCATGTCACAAATAATTCACAGAAACTTCCATACCTCCGGTTATGGAGCAGTCCTTCTCAATCACCTGTGATAGCCCTGTGAGCAGAAAGGCGAGACCGGTGACGCTTTCGTGATGATGAGGAATTACACTTCAGAGTGGATAAGTTTGCATCGGGTAACGAGGGATACGACAGGATGAGGTATGGAGGTCTGTCTATCTTGATCAAAGTTGTCTTAGCAGAAGATAGTCGCCTGACAGGAGGAGTTATGAACACCGTAGTTGTCTACGATTCCCAGTTTGGGAATACTGAGCAGCTTGCCCGAACCATTGCCGACGCGTTGCGTATCTTCGGATCGGCCCAGGCTATACGTATCGATGCAATGCAGGCTCACATGTTGCAGGGAGTGGATCTGCTGCTTGTAGGGAGTCCAACGCAGGGATTTCGACCGACCCCGGCGATCCAGTCCTTTCTCGCAAACATTCCCTCTCAATCGTTGAGAGACCGGGCTGTGGCTTGCTTCGATACCCGCTTCCGGGGAGCTTTGTGGAAGATCTCCGCCGCTCCACAGATGGTCAAGCAACTGCGCGCGATGGGCATTGAGCCAGTAGTGCCGCCAGAGAGCTTCTTTGTGAAGACCATGAAGAAGGAGGGTCCTTTGCTGCCAGCAGAAGTGGAGCGGGCAGCCGGGTGGGCTGTGGGCATTCAGCAGCAGTACGAGAAACGAAAAGGCCACTACATCACCAGCCCGGCTGGAGCGCAGGGGAACAGACCCGGCCCCGATGAGAGGAGGTAGAGGAATGATGAACAGGCAAGACCATAATTACCAGATAGTTCCCTATCCAAAACTGCGGCGCGCGCTGGCAATCACGCTGAGTTCAGTCCGGTGGAAGCCTATGATTCATGGCTTGCTCGAAGTCGATGTGACGGAAGCTCGCGAGATACTCGAAGCTCACAAAGCGGAAAGCGGAGAGTCGTTGTCCTTTACCGCCTTCATTATTACCTGTCTGGCAAAGGCGCTGGCTGGGGCATTCCCGTCAACGACCACACCGTCGATCTCACGGTGGGCGGCGTCGCCGAGAAACCTGCGCTGGTGGATGGACAGATCGTCACACGTCACAATCTCTGCCTGACGCTGAGCTTCAATCATGCCATTGTCGACGACGCTCCAGCAGCCCGCTTCACTGCGCGGCTCAAAGACCTGATCGAAAGTGGCTACGGTCTCTGTGAGCGTGAAGGGGAGCAAGGGAGATACAATTAAGTTGACCAGAGGCTAAACGAGCAGGAGAGTGTCCTCGCGATCACATAGGACACGCCGGAATGAGGGGAGCGCAAAACCAGCCTGGTTTTGCGCTCCCCTCATCCTGGCAATCCCCCCTCTGGGCCTGCCTGTCGCTGTGGCATACTGCTTTACCCATCTCCTCTGGGAAGCTCCGCTGGTCGTATAATCAGTAAGGGCAGGCGTGAGACCTCCAGAATACGTTCGGTGACGCTGCCCATGACCCACAGGTCTGCTCCGTGGCGCCCATGAGTTGCCAGCGCGATGAGGTCGAATGCCCGCACTGACAGTCCCTCTCCCTCACCGGGATTCCCTTCTGCTACATTCATCAGGGTGTCGGCTACGTCCATGCCGATGGCAACTGACGAGCTAATCTCAAGGGACAACTTTGCCGCGTCTCCCGTTCGCAGGCGTTGCTCAACCGTTTCGAGATAGGCCAGCGCCTCTTGCATGTTCGCCTCGATAAACTCCCCCACTTTTGCGTCGTGCGTGTTCTCGCCGATAAGTACCAGGGTCAGATGAAGCGCCCCTGGTGCCGGTGCTGAAAGGGCGGCAGAGAGTACAGCAGCCGGGAAGAGGGCGGCTTCGGCAAAGACGGAGCCATCGAGTGGGACGAGGACACGCAGCGGGCGAGGTGCCTCTAACCGGAGAAGGGCAGGAGCATCGGCCTCTCCACGCAGGATGAGAACTGGTACCGGGCTATGGCGAGCAACGGTCTGGGCCACAGAACCCAATGCCCAGCGTTTGAAACCGGCATCGCTGTGACTGCACATGACGATACTATCGACCTGGCCAAGATGTGCCGTCGAAAGAATGGTCTGCGCCGGAATACTATCTGCCACCTGGAGGACGCTTTCTACCCCGGCCAGGATACTGGAATGGGCAATCCCTTCCAGATAGTCAACAGCCTGGCTATGGGCAGCTTCTATCTCTCGTTCGCCTTCCCGGGGCGATTGCAGAAAAGAGAGGGCGGCATCATGGGGATGCGTGACCACGCGCAGGAGCGTGATAGAACCCCCTGATGCTTGCGCCAGGCGCGTCGCGACCGGGAGGGCGCGCTCAGCCTGTGGTGAACCATCGAGTGGAACAAGGATACGTTGAAACATCGTGTTAGACCTCCTTCCTATTGCTCCTCGCTCTCTTTCTTCGCTGAACTGAACGCGATAATGAAGGCAGGTTCTTCTGCGAATGTTGTACCTGCCATGTTCAGAACAGCCAGGACCAACCGTGCAGCAGCGAGTACGAATTCCAGGAACGAACTCCTCGTACCGCGCCAACGGTTGGTCTCAGCTGTGTTGCGAACGCGAGCCTCACCTAGCCGGTTGGTGCCAGCGTCTTCGGGGGTACAATCGGCATTTCTCTCAACTGTGGAGGCACTGCCGCCATGCCATCAGGCGCGCCGATCAGGTAGCTGATCATCGCGCCCCACCAGCAGAGGGCGCCCAGACCGAAGAGTGGACCCAGCACGATCCCGACGATCCCACATACCAGCAGGACGGTGAACCATGTCTTGTCCATAAGCCGGTTGGTGTTGAACAGCGCGGCAACCCAGGCCACTAACTGGACGACGATGCCAGCCACAACGGCGAGGCCGCCCAGCACAATGAGGCTGACAAACATCCAGAAGATGCTATCAGGAACGTAGTTGGGCTGATACTCGCCCGTCTGAATCGGAATATGGGAGGCCAGGGCCAGAGAGCTGAAGATGGCCAGGATCGCTCCGGCAGCCATCACGATCACCCCGACGACCCACCACTGCGTAATTGTGCGCTTTCTCATAATGCTCACCTCTTTTCCAGGTATTTTCATGTACGGGAACCTCACCCGCATCATGCTTCTACCCTTCTCCACTACAAGTATAGCGGGCCACTTACACAGCACAGTCACATCTCGTTCACCTTCCTTCACAGCACAGTCACGAAACACGTGATGCAGTAACCTCACCATTCTATCCTCTATCAACCAGAGATGGGGAGGAGAGCGTCTGGTCATTCAGGCAGGGCTTGCACAGGGAGATCCTGCGGTCGATTTCGGCTGACAGATTGTGATGGGTCTGGGATGAAGTTGTTTCCTTTTGAGATAGCTTCGTGAGGCTCCTGTCGTACACTTCTTCTGTGCAAGATGGGATGGTGCTGCCCAGAAGGTTCTCCGGGAGCGCGGCCAGGTGAGGAAGCTTCCCCAACTTTCGGGGATGGCTGTACGCAGAAATCGCACCTCCAGGTACAGAGCAAACTCCATCTCGCAGGAGGAAGAGCATGAAACAGCGGCACGGCGATGCCCGGGTGGCACCGTATCCAAAGATCAGACGTTTAATGGCAGCCGAATTTCGTTTATCCCGGCACATGCCCCTGATTCATGGGCTGCTCGAAGCCGATGTGACCGGGGTTCGCGAGTTCCTACGGGAACACAAAGCGAACACCGGGGAGTCCCTCTCATTCACGGCGTTTCTCATCGGCTGCCTGGCGCAGGCCGTCGAGGAATACAAAGCTGTGCAAGCCATGCGTCTGGGCCGCAAACACCTCATCCTGTTTGAGGATGTGGACGTATTGACCTATATTGAGCGCGGCGCGAGCGGCCACTCACTCCCAATGCCCTACATTATCCGAGCGGCCAATCACAAAAGCGTGCGCGAGATTCATCGGGAGATCAGGACTGCTCAGGTGCAGGAGGTGGCAAAAGCTGCGGTGGGTTTCAAACTGGTACAGTCCCTGCCAGCCTTTCTCTTCAGCCTCTTCTTACGGATACTGGGGAGGGATCCCCGGCAGATGAAGAAGTACGTGGGAACGGTCGCTCTCTCGGCGGTAGGCATGTTTGGGAAAGGAGCCGGGTGGGGCATTCCGCCAGCCAGTCCTCCATCCCTCTGGGTGACGGTGGGCGGCATTGGCGAGAAGCCGGGTGTCGTGGACGGGCAGATCGCGATCCGGGAGTATCTGAGCCTGACGATCAGTTTTGATCACGATATCATCGACGGGGCTCCGGCGGCACGTTTCACCCAACGACTGAAAGAACTGATTGAGAGCAGCTATGGTCTGGACGACCCCACGATCGAGCCGGAACAGGCGAGAGCGGAAACTGCAGCGCAGAAGCGATAAAGCGGGCCATGTCGAAAGGAGAACTGAAGATGGCGGCGAATCTCATCACCGGTCTCTGCGGATCGATTCTGCGCACAGGCAGAACGTTTACACCGCCTGTGGGAACCTCCAACGGCGTTGCTCAGTTACAGCCGGTCGAGATTAACGGCTATCCACAGTGGCTTCTCATGCGCGGGCAGGATGTTTCCAGACCTGTGCTGCTTTTCCTGCATGGAGGGCCTGGCGAATCGAATATGTGGCTTGCTCATTACACGATGCAAGAACTGGAACAGCACTTTGTCTGTGTCAACTGGGATCAGCGTGGGGCAGGTAAATCCTTCCGCCCGGGTCCTGGCCCTGAGAGCATGACCATTGACCAGTTTGTGCAGGATACTATTGCCCTCATCGAACTGCTGCGCGTGCGTTTCGGTCAGCGCAAAATCCTGCTGCTCGGACATTCCTGGGGAAGCGTGCTGGCGATGAAAGTTGCGGCGGCACGGCCCGACCTGCTGCATGCGGTGATTGGTATGGGGCAGGTCGTCGATATGAAACGCGACGAAGACCTCTCCTACCGCTATGTGCTTGAGCGCGCTTATGCGGAACACAATCGCAAGGCTATCCACGTCCTTGAGCAACTTGGTGGCGCCGATACGTACAGGAAAGATGGGAGGTTTGTCCAGCGCAGGTGGCTCGTGCGTTACGGGGGGATGATGCATGCGCTCAATTCGAGAGCAGTGGTCTCTATCCTGCTGAATGCGCCCGAATGTTCCATTGCGGACTGTATCCGGGGTCTCACGATGAGAGACATGAAGTTTTCATGCCGATTGATGGGGGAAGAAATCATGGGCGTGAATTTGCTGCAAGAAATACAGGAGCTTTCCGTTCCCGTTGTTTTCTTCACAGGACGTTATGACTACACCACGCCCTCTGTCCTGGTTGAGCAGTTCTATGCTTCGCTCCATGCGCCCTACAAGAAACTGATCTGGTTCGAGCATTCGGCTCACATGCCTCATATGGAGGAACCGGACAAGTTTCAACGAGAAGTCATCGCAATCGGAGACGAGTTTTGTGGAGATATGCCAGTTGCCACAGTGAAGAATGAGCAATCATGATAGGAGCAATTAAAGAGGTGAAGCGATGAGTACGGATATCAACAATCCAGCGATCAAGGCACACGCTGACATGATCGATGAGTCCGAGATGAAGACGAGGGTCAACGAGATCCTCAATCGATGGCCGACCGTAGGCATGGCGGTCGGAGTAGTTCGCGACGGACGCCTCGCCTTCTTTCACGGACATGGGCTGGCAGATATCGCGTCGAACACACCCATCACCGAAGACACGGTCTTTCGCATCGCCTCCATCACCAAGACATTCACCGCCATTGCCGTGATGCAGTTGTGGGAGCAGGGACTCATCGACCTCGAAGCCCCCGCCAACGACTACCTGCGCGCATACAAGCTCATTCCTGCCAGGGCCAGCTTTCGGCCTGCGACCGTGCGGCATCTACTCACCCACACCGCTGGCATCCGTGAGGTTCTACACCCCTCGGGCCTGCTCAGGCTGCGAGACCTGGGCGAGACCGTGAAGCTCGGAGAACCGGTACCCTCTCTCGCCACATACTACCGGGGCGGACTTCGCATAGACGCAGAGCCAGGTACCCGGTTCATGTACACCGATCACGGCTTCGCCACGCTCGGCCAGATCGTCGAGGATGTGAGCGGGAAGTCTCTGGACCGCTACCTGCGCGAGCATCTCTTCGAGCCTCTGGGCATGGCTGACACCAGTCTCGTCCGCTCTGAGCGCATACAGTCGCACCTGGCTAGCGGATACGACCTGCGTTCCGATGGCGCCAGGGTCGTTGCCGACTATGAGGTGGTGACGGTGGGCGGTGGGGCCGCCTACTCCAGTACGAGAGACATGGCTCGCTACGTGGCGGCTCTCCTCGGCGGCGGTGCCAACGAGTACGGTTCAATACTCAGGCCGGAGACGATGGTTATGATGTTTGCACCCTGGTACCGGCCAGATCCACGGATGCCGGGCAATGGGCTGGCGTTCTTCCGGGCTAACCTCGGTGGCCACCTCGCGGTCGAACACGACGGAATCCTTCCCGGCTTCGATTCCCAGATCTTCCTGGCTCCCGATGACGGAGTCGGGGTGATAGCCTTCGCTAATGGCGCCAGACAGGGGTTTCACTGGCTGGCACTTGAGGTCGGCAGCGTACTCAGGTACCTGCTCGGCGTCCCCGATGAGGGCATCCGCACCAACATTCCGCAGCACCCGGAACTCTGGGGTGATCTCTGTGGTTGGTATCGGTTCTCTGCCCACCTGACCGATCCTGCAAGGTTCGTCATCGGGGCCGGGGTCGAGGTCTTCGTCCGGCGGGGGCAACTCATGATGCGAGCCCTGAGTCCAATACCCGCACTGTACAGGGGTTTTTCCCTCCATCCTGACGACGACAAAGACCCATACGTCTTCAGGATTGACCTCTCCACGTTTGGAATCGGCACAGGCCGCGTCATTTTCAGCAGAGAACAGGGAGCAGGAACGACTGCCGTTCACCTCGATTTCGGCCCGCTGTCGTTTCAAAAGGAACGGTCTATCAAGAATCCCCGTCGCCAGGTGATTGGTGAGCCTGGCGTGTTAGCCGGGGCCACCACAGTGACGACCATTCGGCGCTGGCGGTGATCTACCGCCGTTCCCCGAAAACAGGAGTGGAAGTATCTTATGCAGAATGCGAATCAGTCATCAAGGCCATCATCAACAGGGCCGCAGAAAGACCGGCGACAGGTCTCCTGGTGGTGGTATCTGACCTGGCTCTTGCTGATCTTCCTGCTGCTTTCATGGCTACTGCCCTCACTGATGGGTGGTGGCTCACAAAGCGCGGAAGCGATCAGCTATTCGACCTTCCTGGCGCAGGTGAAGGCCAATAACGTCAAATCGGTCACGATCACCGACTATAGCGTCACAGGCGTCTTCAAATCAGCCATACCGTCGCAGGATGGCAGTACGAAGTCCACACAGTTTAGCACGACCGTCCCCAGCTTTGGCAACGGCAACCTCATTGCGCTCCTGCAGGAGCATCAGGTCTCCATCAATGTCCAGTCCAGCAGTACCGCCAGTTTCTGGCTGAATGTCCTCCTGTTTGTCGGGCCGCTTGTGCTGATCCTGCTCTTCATGTGGTGGATGAGCAGGCGGGTGACGTCCACCCAGAATGGCCTCTTCTCCTTCGCCAGGAGCAGGGCGCGACTTTATATGGGCGATGGCAAGACGCAGACTACCTTTGCCGACGTGGCCGGGGTGGACGAAGCCAAAGCCGAACTGGTCGAGGTGGTGGACTTTCTCAGGGCTCCTGAACGCTACCAGCGCCTGGGCGGCAAGATTCCCAGAGGCATCCTGCTGGTTGGTCCTCCCGGCACTGGCAAAACCCTGCTGGCGAAAGCAGTGGCAGGCGAGGCCGATGTCCCCTTCTTCTCGATGTCCGGCTCTGAGTTTGTTGAGATGCTGGTAGGCGTCGGGGCCAGCCGCGTGCGAGACCTGTTCGAGAAAGCCAGCAAAAGCGCCCCCTGTATCGTCTTCATCGATGAACTCGATGCTGTCGGACGCCAACGCGGAGCCGGGCTGGGAGGAGGTAACGATGAGCGGGAGCAGACCCTCAACCAGATACTCGTCGAGATGGATGGTTTCGATCCCCACCAGGCCATGATTGTGCTGGCCGCCACCAATCGCCCCGATGTACTCGATCCAGCTCTGTTGCGCCCGGGTCGCTTCGACCGCCAGATCACCGTTGATCGCCCGGACCGTCCTGGTCGGGAGGCCATCCTGCGCGTGCATGTGCGCCATGTGCCGCTCGCTGCGGATGTGAAACTGGATGTGATCGCCGCTTCGACGGTGGGCATGGTGGGCGCTGATCTGGCAAACCTGGTCAATGAGGCCGCTCTGACTGCCGCGCGGCGCAACCTCGATCAGGTGACGCAGGCTTGCTTCGAGCAGGCCATGGATCGCATCCTGATGGGAGCCGAACGCCCGCTGGTACTCTCCAGACAGGAACGGCAGGTGACAGCCTACCATGAGGGCGGCCATGCCCTGGTGGCTCTGCTCACCCCGGAGGCCGACCCCGTGCAGAAGGTGACGATTGTGCCGCGTGGGCAGTCGCTGGGCGCGACGAAGATGGTTCCTCTGGATGATAAGCACAACTACTCACGCAGTTACCTGCTGGCTCGTATGGCGGTGGGCCTGGGAGGGCGCGTGGCGGAGGAACTGGCAATCGGTGAGATCACGACGGGGGCGGAGAATGACTTGCAGGAAGTGAGCAGGCTGGCCAGAGAAATGGTGACGCGCTGGGGCATGAGCCAGCGGCTGGGCGCCGTTTTTCTGGGAGGCGAGCAGGAGGTGTTCCTGGGGCGCGAAGTCGGACTCAGGGAGAGGCAGAGCTACTCTGAACAGACGGCAGCCCTCATTGACGAGGAGGTGCAGCAACTGATCAGCGAACGCTACAGTTGTGTCCAGCAGTTGCTTGCGGCGCATCGCGAGGAACTGGAGCGCATTGCCCACGCCCTGCTTGAGCAGGAATCACTCGATGGGCCGCAACTGCATCGCCTGCTTACAGACGGGAAGCAAGATGGAGCAACCGGCACGAATGCCAGGGTGAGCAGCGATGAGCTGGCAACCCCTCTCAGCTCGTAAGCGGTGAGGGGCGAATGATTTGCAGAAGCGCGTTCTGATGAGAAGGCACAGTATCCCGCAAGAGAGAAGGAGGAACAGACATGAATCAACTGGCGACCTATCCCCTGCACGTGGCGCTAGAGGTCAGCCCGCAGTGGGGAGCTGCACTGGAGAAGGGAGAGGTGTGGGTGCGCGTGGTTCCTTTCCTGCACTGGCAGGTTTCGATCTATCGAGGCGGCCACGTGGTCCATACGCTCTGTGAAACACAGCAGGCGAGATTTTTACAACAGCATGGCTATTCTATTGACGCCGGCTGGCTACCCACCCTGCCTACCTGATAAGATGAACTGGCACATGTGTTGCTCCTTAAAGTAGCCTTGCCCACCTGACTACTCATGTATCATACGGCTTTCTTCTGCAGAAGAAAGCGGATAGCGAAAGACCGCTGCCATTAAGGCACAGTCGGGCATTTCTGCTTGCTCAACGACGTAGACGACCCCTTCATGCAGGAACGTTTGGACGGCTGCGCGGTCGAGCAGGTCCTCGTCACCATTTGCAGCTTCCCGGTGTATGTATACGACATTGTTCGCCTGATCGAAACGGCCCCACAACTCCCGATCTCCGGCTACGAACAGGCTCTCCACCTGCCCATAATAAGCCGCCGGGAGTATCTTGCTTACTTCGGCAGAAGCTCTCTCCGTCTCCCGGTATCGCTGATAGTGAGCCACTGCCTCTTGCCGGGGACGCTGGAAAAATGCCTCAACGACACCCCACGCCTGCTCGCGTATCACCTCGGCTTTGAGCCGATCAGGATTGCCCGCCACTCCCACTGCAAGCAAGTGCGGGTAGCTATTGATCTGTCGGTAGATCGACTGGAGGTATTCCACGCCGACCAGTACCAGAGGCTCCTTTTCCGCGTGCAGCAGGTCGTGCAACCCCCGGTCGATCTGCTGGCAGTAACGTTGCAGGTGGTCTTTCGTATCATCGACGCCAACCCCTTGCCCATGAAAGATAGCTGGATGCCGACCTCCCCTCCCTACAGTGCCTTCTGATGCGCTACTATGATATTCCAGTTGATTCTCCGCCTCGTCATACTGCAGCGTCTGCGCTAAACTCTGAGGAACTGTAGCGGGCAAATCCAGCAGGTGGATGCTAGAGCGCGTCGCCTCGAACAGACGTACCTCGTTTTGCGATAGCGTCAGGACGTAGAAGCGATTATCACCCGATATGAACGGGAAGAGCGGTTTCAGAGAGAAATGCTCTCCTACCATTACCTGCTCGCGTAAGGTGTTGGGCAAGCGGTAGGTACGGAAGAGATCAGGCGAACGAAAGATCGCCAGTCCCCTGTCCGCGTGTAGCCAGAAGGATTCGTTGTCCAACAACGCTTCTAGCGGGGCCATGAGCTGTTCTCTCTCTCGTGCATGCAGGCCATATGGCTTAAGGCGGCGTTCTATTTCCTGAAGCGCATGCCTGAGCTTGAGCTGATCCTGTCCCGTTTCTCCGCTGATGCGTCCTGTGGAAAGAAACAGCGAGATGCAGATGGCCTCTGGATATTCGGCCAGCGTTCTCAACCGGGCTGCTGAGGGGGTATTCACCATCGTTTGTCACTCCTTTTCGTCTGTCTTCCATTCTTAGAATAATCTCTCCGGGCAGGAACCGGACTCACAGTCGGCACCAGTACGACTGACTGTCCTTCCAGAAACACGAGCCAGCCGGGCAACAACCAGGAGTGTCTGTTCGGCTTGCATTGGCCAGTCCAGTGACACGACAATCTGCCCAAACATGGAATTCCTCCTTATTCAATACTGGAAAGCATAGCATCGCTCTCTCATGAACCCGTCTCATTTGCAGGACTTTTGCACACAGAAACATCACAGTTTGATTGGCCGCTCAATAACAGACTATCAGGGAGTCAAATTGGGCGATCGGGGCAAAAAAAGAGAGAAAACCTGTGCCAGTCCTGTGATTTCTTCTGTCTTCTCTGTGATCGGAATGTAACTTCGGGCAGCTAGAGTAAAGAGAGAGCTACCAATGCGGGTTGACGAAATGGATGTATGTGGAGCAGCAAAAGTCATGGCTGGGGAGAACACATGGAAAAGGAACAGGTGGTCGAACAGCCAGAAAGCGAGGCAGAACATGGCGCACTTTGAAAAAGTGGAGTTTCCCGTTGTTGAGGAAACCACTTACTCTATCACCGACGACCAGCATCAGACAGTCACGCTCACCAGCGAGCAAGCTCGCGAGTTGCTGGAATGGCTGGAACAGTTCCGTGATGAACTCTTCCATACCGGAGCATTCCAAGAACTCTTTCCTCCTGAGGAACTGCCTGCATAGCAGCAAGCGGTGAGCGGGGAAGTGAATGAAAAGGAGTAAAGCTATGTTGAAAAAAATTCTGGTTCCACTCGACGAGTCTCTGCGTGCAGAGCGAGCCTTACCGGTGGCCGCACGTATCGCACGAGCTTCAAAAGGATGCATTGTGCTGGCCGAGGTGATCAGCCCACCGGTTGACTATGTCGGCAGCATGGCACCGGTTCCTCTGGTCACCGCAGAGATGATCGAGTCAGAACTGAAGCAAGCCGAGAGCTACCTCAAAGCGGTGGCTTCTTCATCGGCACTCGCCGGTATTGAAACGAGGACACAGGCCCTCTATGGCATTCCCGCTCAGGCGCTCCTCGCCCTGTCCCAGGAACAGGGAATGGATCTGATTGTGCTGTGCAGTCATGGGCGTACCGGTTTCGCGCGCTGGGTACTGGGCAGCGTAGCTCAGAAACTGACGCACGAGAGCGCGGTGCCGGTGCTGGTGCTGCGCGATGGTGGTCCTGAACTGGTTTCACCACAACCCGAGACCTGTGGTCGCCTGACGCGGGTTTTCGTCTCCCTGGATGGTTCCCGGCTATCCGAAGCGGTGCTGCAACCGGCGACCGAAGTGGCTCTGGCCCTTGCGGCTCCCGCCCCGGCGGCACTGCATTTGACGCAGGTGGTGAAGATCTTTCCCACATCCGAAGAGCAGGGCAGCCTCAGCGCACTGAACCAGCAGGCAGTAGAGGAGGCCAGTACCTACCTGGCAGAGGTAAAAGCGCGTCTGCAGCAGCAATTTCCTGAATCTTTCCTCGCCATTACCACCTCGGTGAGTCTGGACAATGATATTGCAGCAGCCTTGATCAGAACAGCAGAGGCGGGCGAGAAGGGAGTCGGCTCAGCAGAGGGAAAGGGCTGTAATCTGATCGCCATGTCCACCCATGGGCGAGGTGGCCTGGAGCGATGGATGGTGGGCAGCATCACCGAGCGCGTCCTGGATGCTACCCGCCTGCCCATGCTCATTGTTCGCCCCAATCTTCTTGAATAAAGGCTGAAAAAGGCGAAAGCCCTGCCAGACACAGGAGGTAGGGCCAGATTGGCTCTGCTATCGCTGCTTACAGGAGGAGGACTTTTTCGACGAGGAAGATACCTGGCTGCCCGAAGCCGGGGGGCGCATGCTTTGAGAAGAGGACGAACAATTTGTGATAATTTTTGTGACACTCTTCCTCCTTTTTGTGATCTGGCCGTGAGGCCAACTTGCTATGCTCCAGAATGGACGGTTGAGGGAGACCGTCCGGGTGATCCGGGTGAGGATCACCGTCGAAACACAAGACACGCCAGGCGTTGATGCAACGTCTGAATATGCCTGCAAAGAAGGAGGAAAAGAATGTCGATGATCTGGCGAGACCCCTTTGAGCAGTTGACCCCGTTGCGCGAGGCCATGAGTCGCCTCTTTGAGGAGAGCTTCGTGGGGCCGCGCTTCGAGCTGGTCTTTGGCCGCACCTTCCCACTGGATATCTCCGAGAGCGAGGATAAGCAGCACTACCTGATCGAGGCTTCTCTGCCGGGCTTCAAGCCGGAGGAGATCCAGGTTACGGTTGAGGGCGATACCCTGCTCATCCATGCCCAGAAGAAGGAGGAGACCAGAGCCGAGAAGGGAACCTATGTGCGCCGCGAACGCTACGAGGGCGAGATGAGCCGCAGCATTACCCTGCCCACAGCCATTGATGTGGCCAGAGTGGAAGCCAGCTACGAGCATGGCCTGCTCAAACTGATCGTCCCCAAAGCTGAGGTGGTCAAACCCACGCAGATTCCCGTCAAGGTGAAAGAGCCTGCCGGGGCCGCATAGGAGAGGAACAGGGGGCAGGCTCCCTGAGAGCCTGCCGCAAGGAACTGGAATGGATCGAAGGTTCTCATCTATTCCAGTTCCTCCTTTTTTGAGAGCATGCCTGTCTGTCATTTTGCTCACAGTGTAGATAAAGCGAAAGTGAGGAAGAAGATGAGTCTTGATCTCCAGCGTATAAGAGAGCAGCTCGAAGCCAAACGAGCCGAATTACAAAAGAGCTTGCAGGAACTGATAACCGCCTCGGCTTCAGCTGAGCATGAGGAAGCCAATCGCGACCCGACAGACCGGGAAGAGGCGGCCATTGATGTCAATGAGACGCAGGATACCTGGTTTGTGCGCCTCAACCAGCAGAAGTTGCTGGCAGAAGTGGAAGAGGCGCTGGGCCGCATTGAGCAGGGAACATATGGCCTTTGTGTTCAGTGCCATCAACCCATTCCAGAGAAACGCCTGCTCATCATTCCCTGGGCCGCACGCGATGTCACCTGCCAGGAACAGCACGATGCACAGGAACTCATAATCGAGCCGTCCGATCGCCCGCTCCAGGAGTGAGCGCAATTCGTTCATGTTCTCAGAGCCGAGAGAAATGGCCCATTCGCCCTCGATGCTCTCGATAATTTCTCTACCTACCTCTGCTGCCTGTTGCCCCCGTTCGGTCAGGCGCACGATTCTGGCTCGCCCATCAATCGGGTCAGGTACGCGCTCCACATAGCCTCGTTCTTCCAGGGTAGTTACCCGATAATTGACTAACTGCTTCGTCAATTGCGCCCTTCTGGCGAGTTCGCTCAATCGAATCCCTTGCCTGTCAACGTGAACAAACACAATGGTATGCGTTGCGGTGTTGTTCCACCTGCGGGACAGACCGCTTAGCTGTGCATGCAAATTGTGGGTTTCTCACTCTTGCTTTCAGGCAGTGAAACCAGTTGTGGAGAAGAAGTTTGTGCTGCAAACTTCACTTGAGTGTTGCTCCATCCGGGTGAGATACTATGCCGAGTCGAGTTTTGTGTAATTGAACGCTGCCAGGCCAATCCAGCATACCTATTACACAAAACTCGGCATGGTGTCTGTCGAGCGAGGGTGAGAGTCGGTTGATCCTGATGGCCTGGTGGGTCAGGTGGCAAATAGTAGGCAAATACTACTCGATAGCACAGATCAGGCCCAGGTTTTCGGAGCAGGCGGCGCGCACGGCCTGCAGGAATTCGTCGGCCCACGCGGGCAGCACTTCGTCCACCATGCGAAAATATTCTGAGGTGACGGGGATGTTTTGCTGCTGGCGGAAGCGCAGTTGATCCCGGGCTACCGCGCCGCGCGTGGGCGGTGAGACGTTGCGCAGGCAGGAGGCGAGTTGCTGCACCTCGCCGGGCGTGAGATAACCGACGTAGTTATAGGGTTCGCCGACAACGTAGCCGAAAGGCATGTAGCGCCGCCCGCAGGCCAGGTACTCGAAGAGGGCCATCGCGCGCAGCGAGATACGCGCCAGCCAGCCGCGCAGGTGCAGCAGGTCAACCATGCCGCCGATTTCGACGCCGCCCGGTTGCGTTGTGAATGCCAGCTCATTCTCGTCCTCGCCGCCTTCGTCCGGGGAAATGAATTGCGTTCCGCTGGCTTCAACAGGTATATCAAACTGTGTTCCATCGGGTTTGTCGGGAGTTGCTGTTTCGTTCATTCCTGCTCCGGCGAGGTCGAACGTATCCCGTTCCCCGCCCTGGTCGAAGCTGAGGGCCTCGGTTTTGCCGGAAGCTGTTGTTTCGCCGGTCAGGCCGAGTTCGCGCAGCGTGCCGGTCAGGTTTGCGGGCAGCGCGCCCGTGCTGCGGCTTTCGCCGCTGGCATCGAGCATGTCCGGCAAGGTATTGGAGTCTATCGGTTCCTGTCCCAGATGGGTGATAGAAGAGATCTGGTCGGCGAGGTCGGCCAGGCCAGCGGAGTGCAGGAGGGAGATGAGTTCCTCGCGAATCTCCGGCATCCCTTCCCCCGGCTCCTCTGGCCAGGCTCCATTCGGCGTTGTTGTGAAGAGAGAAAGTTCACCGTCGAGGGCTTTATCGCGCCAGGGCAGGCAGTAGGTTTCGAGAATGGCCCCCCAGACGGTGCGCAGGGCATCGTTTTGCTGGTAGAGCCGGGGGGTGTGCAGGTGCAGGTAGCGGTCGCTCAGCTGCGTGAACGCTTCGGGGGAGCAGAGCTGCTCATATTCCTCAAGGCTGTGCAGGCCGCGCGGCAGCTTTTGCACGAACGCGCGCGCCCGTGTCCACGAACGCAGCCGCTGCATCGGCGCGGGCAGAGACTCCTCTTCCTGCGCGCAGCGTGTCTGCTCAAACAGCGCGGCAACGGCGCTCTCGTCACGTTCAAGCAGCCAGCGCGCAAATGCTGGCATCACCACATCCGTGTAGGTCGCCCAATCGAACCCATGCAGAAAAACAATCATCGCACTCCCTGCTCGCTCGTGCCTTACCATGCAAATATTTCTATAGTGAAATTATACCCCATGCTGCCAAATGATGGCCGCCCTGTCCTTTTCCGCCAGACGGAACACATTGTCGGATTGGATTTGACGAATGGCTATCTCAGGTGTTACAGTATAGGAAATATGCCAGCGTGTATCATCGTACCTGCACAAAGCAAACATAGTAGCCGTTATCATGTTGATTGAGCATAGCCCGGCTTATCTGTATGGCCGGGCATTTTTTTAAGGAGGACGCTGCCATCATGTCTCAGGCACGTACCCCCGGCTCTTTTGAGAACAAATTTGCCGGGGAAGGGCTTACCTTTGATGATGTCCTGATTATCCCTGCCGCTTCGTCGGTTCTTCCTCGTGATGTCTCTACTCGTACCCGTTTTACCCGTACCATTACGCTCAACATTCCACTTGTCAGCGCCGCTATGGATACGGTGACTGAAGCCCGGCTCGCCATTGCCCTGGCGCGTGAAGGTGGCATTGGCATCATTCACCGCAACCTCTCTGTTGAGGATCAGGCGCAGGAAGTCGATAAAGTCAAACGTTCCGAGTCGGGCATGATTACCGACCCGATTACGCTGGAACCGGGCGCGCTGCTCGGCGAGGCGCTGGCGGCGATGCAGCGGTTCCATATCTCCGGCATTCCCATTACCGAACATGGCAAACTGGTCGGCATCCTGACCAACCGCGACATCCGCTTCGAGACCGACCTGCAGCGGCCCGTCTCCGAGCTGATGACGCGCGACCATCTCATCACCGTGCCGGTTGGCACGACATTAGAGCAGGCCCACGATCTGCTACGCCGCTATAAAATCGAAAAGTTGCCGGTGGTCGACGAACATGGCATGCTCAAGGGGCTGATTACCATCAAGGATATTCAGAAGAAAATCCTCTATCCGCACGCGGCCAAAGATGAATACGGGCGGTTGCGCGTGGGCGCGGCGGTCGGTGTAGGCCCGGACACCGACAATCGTTGTGCCGCGCTGATCGAAGAGGGCGTAGACGCGCTGGTCGTCGATACCTCGCATGCCCACTCGCGCATGGTCATCGAGACGGTGGCGCGCATCAAAGACCGCTTCGGGAAGCGCGCGCAGGTGGTCGCGGGCAACGTCGTCACGGCAGAAGCGACCGAGGCGCTGATCGAAGCGGGCGTGGATGCCGTCAAGGTCGGCATCGGTGCGGGGTGTTTCGCGGCAGGAACTCGTGTCCTGATGGCCAATGCCACGTACAAGAACATCGAGGAGGTCAAACCGGGCGACCGCGTTATCAATATGAACGGTGAGCCAGTTACTGTCGTAAATGCCCGTTGTACTGGCATTCGCGAGGTTATGACGCTCCGGCACACAGCTTCTCACCGTCACACGCAGGTTACGCCGGATCACCGCTATCTTGTCGGCGATCTCACCACAGTCAGTGCCGCTACCGTGACTTCGAAAGGATACGCGAGCGTTCTAGAGAATCCAACCCGCGTGGGTGTATCCAAGATTCGCTGGAAGGCGATTGGTGAAAGCGAGCGCGATACCATGCTTCTTCCAAGGCATATCGCATTTGAGCTTCCGCAAGGCTTTGAGATCGATCTGCACGAGTTTGCTATCCGGCAGGAGAAACAACTGGCGCGCTATCGGACAACTATTGCTGATTCCTATGAGCTTGGTTATGTCTTCGGGGCATTTCTAGGTGATGGCCATGCATTCATCGCTCCCTCGCGTAACTCTATAACGGGCCGCGTTTCGTGGTATTTCGCATATCATGAACAAGAAATTGCTGCGAAACTTGCCTGCTGCTTGAAAGAGGTAACAGGTGTAGACGTGGTGCCAACACCGCAAAAGAGCAAAACCGAAGTTAACCTTTATTCACTTCAGTGGGCCAGGTTGTTTGCTCAATTTGGTAAACGCCATGAAAAGCATCTACCAGAAAGATATCTCAGTGCTAACCGCAGCTACCTCCGTGGCCTCTTCGATGGCCTCATAGATAGTGATGGCTGTATCACTTCAGATGGTCGCTTCACGTTCCGCAACATCTCCCAATCGCTCGTGGAACTCTTCAATGTACTCTGCTATCTTCTGGAAGGGAGTTTTCCTAACTGTGAAACGAAGAAAGCGAGTGCTGGAGGTCTAAAGGGGACATCTGCCGATCGGTGTCGAATAAGCTACAGTTCTCGTCTCGATGTCTCGCATGCGCAGCGTTTACTTTCAAAGTATCAGATTGTCAAGCGACTTGGCGCGGATGGCCCTTGCATCGCAATGCCGGTGTATGACATTGAGGTTGATTGTCCGACCCACAGTTTCATCGCCGATAACGCTATCGTTCACAACTCGATCTGTACGACGCGCGTCATCGCTGGTGTTGGCATGCCGCAGATCACTGCTGTTTACGAATGCGCCAGGATTGCCCGCTCTCGTGGCATCCCCATCATTTCCGACGGCGGCGTCCAGTATTCCGGCGATATCGCCAAAGCTATTGCCGCCGGGGCCGATACCGTCATGCTTGGTAGTCTTTTCGCCGGTGTGGATGAAAGCCCCGGCGAACTGATCATCTCTTCCGGCGAGCGGTTCAAAGACTACCGGGGCATGGGTTCCATCGCCGCTATGAAGCAGCGTAGCTACAGCAAGGATCGCTACTTTCAGGAGAACACGAAGGATGAGGCGCAATTGATCGCCGAGGGCGTCGAGGCCCGCGTCCCCTACAAGGGCCTGCTCGGCCCGCTTGTCTATCAGCTTGTCGGCGGCCTGCGCCAGTCCATGGGCTATGCCGGGGCAGCCACCATCGCCGAGATGCAGGAAAACACGCGCTTCGTGCGCATCACCGGCGCCGGTCTGCGCGAAAGCCACCCGCACGACGTTGTCGTCACAAAGGAATCGCCGAATTACGGCATTAAGTATCGTTAATGTCCCTGAAAGGTAGGAATGTCAGTTATGCCTCTGAGCGAACGAGAGCAAAGCGCCCTTGCGGCCCTGGATGAGCGGGCATTGATCGAAGCCTTCCGCGCTCTGTTGCGCATTCCCAGCCTGACCGGGCGGGAGGCGGAGGCGCAACGCTGGCTGGCGCAACAGATGCGGCAGATGGGGCTGGAGGTCGATCTCTGGCCCATCGATGTCGCGGCCATGCGCCGACACCCGCAGTTTCCCGGCATGGAGGTTGATCGCTCCGACTACGAAGCTCTCGGCCTTGTCGGCACCTGGCATGGCGCGCCCGATAGCGGGGCGGGCGGCGGCAAGCGCCTGATTTTCAATGGCCATATCGATGTGGTGCCTGTCGGCGACCCGGCCAACTGGCGCCACGCTCCCTGGAGCGCGGATTTGCAGGATGGCCGCATCTACGGACGCGGGGCCTGCGATATGAAGGGCGGACTGATGGCCGCGCTCTACGCCGTCAAGGCTATTAAGGATGCAGGCGTCTTCCTGCCCGGCTCGATCAGCGTCCAGAGCGTCATCGGCGAGGAAGATGGCGGGCTGGGGACGTTTGCCACGCTGCTACGCGGCCACAGCGGCGAGGCCGCCATCATCTGTGAGCCGACGCGCCTCAACCTGATTCCGGCGCAGGCGGGCGCGCTCACTTTCACCGTGCGCGTGCGCGGCAAATCGGCCCATGCCAGCGTGCGCCTGCAAGGGGTCAGCGCCATCGAAAAGTATCTGGATATTCACCGCGCGCTCATGCAGCTTGAAAAGGAGCGCAACAGCGAGGTGGAGCATCCCCTGCTCGCGCAACTGGTGCTGCCCTACCCGCTCAGTATCGGGCGCGTGCAGGCCGGTAACTGGTCTTCATCCGTGCCGGAAGAACTGACTTTCGAGGGGCGTATCGGCGTCGCTATTGGCGAATCCAGCGCGGCAGTGCGTCGGCAATTCGAGCAAACCCTCGTCGGCCTCGCCGAAAGCGACCCCTGGCTGCGCGACCACCCGCTCGAAATTGTGTGGAGCGGCGGCCAGTTCGACTCCGGCGAAATCCCCGCCGACCACCCGCTTGTC
>Ga0209810_1001707_pt1 | contig 31003 bp, 27 predicted proteins | sample Coa_R1_7_FD_187159 | JGI IMG/M metagenome (GOLD analysis project Ga0209810, IMG submission 187159) | Surface soil microbial communities from Centralia Pennsylvania, which are recovering from an underground coalmine fire - Coalmine... | ecosystem: Environmental > Terrestrial > Soil > Unclassified... | reverse complement strand
GACCAGGGCGTTGTCCCTGTACTTGAAGTGGAACTCAAGTCCGACGAGCATTCCCGACTGGTTGAAATAGGCTGTCACGTCCTGGTACTGCGTCCACGTCAGCACGGCATCAAAAGCGCTCGTGCCACTCCCACAGGTAGTGAGAACTGTTGATTGGTCATAGACCGTGAATTCTCCGTGGCAAACGCTTCCCGCGCCCGTACTCTGACAGGTAAACCCCTGGGGCGCCGATGAATCTGCGTAGGCCCGTCCGTGCGGTACGAGGGCCACGGCGCCGAACAGCGCAAGCAGAAGGCCACAGCGTCCGAAACGTGTCATCGTTTTCTCCTCTCTCGTCCAATAGCGTGTGGTCCACGCCGGTATGTCTGCAATCCCGTGTGTTCCTGGATCGGGTCCAGTTCGTATAACACCATCCGGGTTACGCCTCCTTTCCTGGTCCGTGACCCACGCTCGCTTGCCTGCGGGTCATGGCTCACAGTCTGTGCCGTAAACCGGAAAGACACCACACAGGAACCCACATAACGCCCACACAATGGGGGTTGGTGACAACACCTCACCGTGGTGCTATGATTCCCCTACGCAATCGTCAAGGGGCTGTGACGAGGACGGGGCGACATGGTCAGCCGAGAGCGAACTGCATTCGGACCGACACTGAGCCGTTTTCGCATGGCCGCCGGCCTCACCCAGGAGGAACTGGCGGAACGCGCCGGCCTGAGCGTCCGCGCCGTCAGTGATCTGGAGCGTGGTGTCAACCGAAGCCCGCGGGCGCACACCGCGCATCAACTCGCGGAAGCGCTCGGCCTTTCTCCGGAGGACCGAACAACTTTCGAGGAGGCCGCTCAGGAGGCGCGCACTGCCAAACGGACGGAGCACGGCAGCCGCCATAGAGTGGATGGGCAAAGGGGGTTACGGCCGGACAGGTCGCTCCTGGGACAGACGCCCGTCCGCGTGGTGGCCGTGATCGGTATCGCCGCACTAGCCGCTGCGCTCGTGGCGTCGCTGCCCCTCACCGCATCCCGGCACACGGCGCGTGCCCACGAACTCACCGGTACTGCCATTGCCGTGTGGGGAGTGGCGATTCCTCCCGGAGTCCACTTCAAGAATCCCATCATTCTGAGCTCGCCCGTGCGCGACTCCCTCTACGTGGCCGATGCCAACACCGGCGCTATCCTCCGCCTCTCTGCGGCGACCGGCAAGTTGCTGGCCGTCTTTGGTGGGTTCGGGACCACGCCCGGGGAGTTCCGTTCCATCAACGACATTGGGCTGGATCGTCAGGGCAACCTCTATATCCCCGACGAGATCAACGACCGGATCACCGAGTTCTCACCGGACGGCAAGCTACTTCGGTGGTTTGGGCATAAGGGCGTCAACGCCGGTCAGTACTACCATCCCACCGCTCTCACGGTTGGCGCCGGAGGCGACATCTATGTGGCCGATGCCTACAACGACCGTATCCAGAAGGTCTCCTCCAGGGGACGACCCCTCCTCGTCTGGGGCTCCGCCGGCCACGCTCCCGATCAGGTTTTCGGACCGAACGCCATCCGGCTGGACGCCAGAGGTGACGTCTGGGTGACCGAGCATGCCAACCGTCGCCTCCACGAATTCTCGTCCTCCGGCAGATCACTGGCCCTCCTGCTGCGGCCAGGCACGAAACGAGGGGAACTGACCGACCCGCAGGACCTGGCGTTCGATCGGGCCGGGAACGTCTACGTGCTGGAGGAGCAGCTGGAACGCGTGCAGAAGATCTCACCCGCCGGCGCGGTGCTGGCGGTGTGGTCGGCGCACGGCAATCACCCTGAGTTCAAAGACATTGCCAACATCAGCATCGACAGTCGGAACCGCGTCTTCATCTCTGATCCAGGCAACGACCAGGTCCATATCCTGAGCACCAGTGGCCACGTCCTGGCGGACTGGCACATTCGCGCCCTGTTGCATCCGCTCTTCCGAGAACCTGAAGACCTCGCGGTGGATTCACACGGAAACGTCTATATCACGGACCGCGGGCGCGATACGATCGAGAAACTCTCCCCGGCCGGCACGGTACTGATGCGATTTGGCGCGCCCGGCAACGGACCAGGGGAACTCCGGGGACCTTCCGGCGTAGCGGTGGACGCAGCCGGTCATGTGTTCGTCGCGGACACGGGCAACGGGACCATCGAGGAGTTCACGAGCACGGGGCGGTTTATGACGCACTGGCAGACGCGGCTCCCGGGCTCAGTCCACCCCGGGCAGCCGACGGGTCTGGCCGTTGACCGTCAGGGAGATCTCTATGTCAGTGACCCCGTCACCAATGAGATCGAAGAGTTCTCCCCCTCGCATCGGCTCGTTCTGCATTGGGGACATAGCGACCGCAATCACCCGCTTTACTGGTTGCGGCATCCCACCGGTCTGGCCACCGACGGCCAGGGAAATGTCTATGTGGCCGATACCGGCAACCATCGCGTCCTGGAGTTCGCCCCGTCAAGCTTCAAGCCGCCGGCTATTCCTATTGGGAAGCCAATCCACTCGTGGGGCGGCGATGGGACTCGGGGAGAATTAGTCGATCCGGTCGGGGTTGTCGTCGACGCGCACGGGAACGTCTACGTCACCGATGCCACGACGTCGCGCATTCGAGTCTTCGCGCCGAGCGGCACTCTCATCGCTCACTGGGGCACACCAGGAAGCATGCCGGGAGACTTCCGGAAGCCCGCCGGGATTACCCTCGACCAGGGGGGCGATGTCTACGTGGCAGACAGCGGTAATCACCGCATCCAGAAATTCCGCCCCCTCGGTTGAATGCAGTAGGGTTCAGGCACAGGGCCGCGGTCACACAGGAGGAAGCACAATGAAGACCAGCGGGCGCAATCGATTACCGGGTGTCGTGACGAAGGTCACGCTGGGCACGGTCATGGCTCAGGTGGAGATGCGCGTTGGCGAGAACCGTGTCGTGGCAGCTATTACGCGCGAGGCAGCCGAGGAGCTGGACCTGAAAGAGGGCGACCACGTCGTGGCGCTCGTCAAAGCGACCGATGTGATGGTCGGCAAGGACGAGCCGGCGAGTTGACGCCGACCAGCCGGTATCACTCGTCGTCGCGGAGCCCGGATCGCTGTTCCCGGTCCGTCAGGTTATAGGCGTTGACCGCACCCCAGAGATGGAGATCTGCCAGTTCGGCATTCAGCGCCGTGACGTCGTCCCGGGGATCATAGCCCAGGAGGGCGCGGGCGTCGGAGATGTCGAGGCGCTTGAAGCGGTTATTGCTGAGCCCGTTGACGATCGCGAACCGAATGTTCTCGACATCGATCGCCCGCTCGATCAACTGCAGGAGATCGCGCCGCGAGACGAAGGCATCGAGCATCGAGACGGCATCCGGTCCCCGCGCCGCGTTCACCGGCAGAAACCACCCGATGCGGATGCAGATCACCGATAACCCCTCCTGCTCCGCCAGATAGCGGCCGAGCGCCTCACCGAAGCACTTGCTGACACCGTAGAGATCGCCAGGATTGACCGGATCGCTCACCTTGACCTGCACGTCGGCCGGGTAGCCGGAGACGGCGTGGATCGACGAGGCGAAGATGAGGCGCCGGCAGCCTGCCGCACGCGCCGCTCTCATGATGTTGTAGGTGCCGATGATGTTGTTGGGAAGGAGAGAGTTCCAGGTCGCACTGGGGTCGGGATCCGCGGCCAGATGGAGGACGGTGTCGATACCGTCGCACAGATCACGCAACCGATCAGGCTGTCCCAGATCGGCGACCGCGACCTCGCCGAACTCTCGCAGGCGCTCGGCCGCCTCATCCTGATCCTGCACCATCAGCCGCAGCGTGTATTTCTGCGCCGTGTGCTCGGTGAAGTAGGAGCCGATCCGTCCGGCGGCTCCCGTGACAAGGACGGAGCGTCGCCGCGGCGTAACGGGCGCGAGCGGGGGATGCGTGACGTCAAACCATTCCGGCATGGTGCCCTCCTCTGCCGTGTCCCCTGCAAGGAGCCGGCCAGCGATGCGGTTTGCCGCGCCCTGGTCGCCCTGGTAGTAATGCAATAAAGCGTCGCCTGCGTCGAACCTGCCTCACCGGCACCGTACTTCCTCGCGGCGCACCCGCTGTCCGGTTCGGAAGGATCGAACCCGCATGTCGCTCGCCTTTATCGGTGTCTACGTGCTCCTGGTCGGCATCGCATCCTTTGCCGAGAAACCGGTCTCGGGTCGGCTGGATGCGTATCAACTCACGGCGGCTCTCACGGCCGGGACGCTGGCCGCCGCGGTGCCGGCGTTGCTGCTGTTCGGCACCTGGAACTCCCTGGGCGTCCTCGCTCTGGGAGCAGGCATCGGGATCGGGATCATCAAAGGGATCGGCTCCGCTCTCTACTGCTTCGCGGTCGAGCGCGTCCCACTCTGGTTTGCGGCCAGCTTCTCCAACGCCTACGTGATCATCACTGCCGCCCTCGGCGTCATCGTCCTGCACGAGCCACTGACGATCACCAAGGCAGCCGGCCTGCTGCTCACCATTGCCGGCATCGTGCTGCTTTCAGTTCGCGGCCGCTCCGGCCACGAGAATCCCCGCCATGCCCTCCGTCTCCGCCCGCCCATCTTCTGTCTGATCGGCTACGTGGCCATCGTGGGCGCAGGCACCTTTCTAGAGAAGCCGGCTCTCCATGTGCTCGCACCACTCCAGCTGAACGCGTTGGTGGCGGGCGGTGCGGTTGTGGCCGCGTTGGCTGCCTTTCTCGCGCTGGATCGTGCGGCGCCGGGCCGGCTGCCTTCGCTCGGCGGCGCAGGCGTGGGTGCTCTGGTCGGCATCGGCGGCGTCTTCTACTACCTGGCCCTTGCCCATCTCGCCGTGTCGGTTGCCGCCACGCTCAGCAACAGCTACGTCCTGGTGCCGGTGGTGCTCGGCATTCTCGTCCTCCACGAGGAGCCCACCCTCCTCAAGGGAATCGGCATGGCCCTCATGCTGACCGGCGTTATTCTGATGACAGTCCGGATCTAATGGCGCACGGACTGACTATACCCGGCAACCGCGCTCCAATTCTCCTGGCTATCGAGCCACGACCACCCTGTAACCTCTGTCCGGCGCGCCCAGCCGGCCGCCACCACCACACGGAGGAGACGCCAGAGCATGGATAACGCCGATCTGCGTCAACACGAACGACGAAACCGCGCGATGTGGAACCGGCAGAGCGACGAGTACGAGAGCAAGCATGCGGCAACTCTGTCCGGCGAGCACGTGATGGCGTGGGGCTTATGGCGCATCCCCGAGGCGGAGCTCAACGTGCTGGGCGACGTGCGCGGCAAAGACATCCTCGAGCTGGGATGCGGCGCAGCGCGCTGGTCCATCGCCCTGGCCCAGGCGGGTGCTCGTCCCGTTGGCCTTGATCTCTCATCTCGACAACTCGACCATGCTCGCGCCCGTCAGTCCGAAGCGGGGGCTTCCTTTCCTCTGGTGGAGGCGAGTGCCGAGAACATCCCCCTCCCCGATGCGTCGTTCGACATTGTCTTCTGCGACTGGGGCGCGATGACGTTCTCCGATCCCTACCGGACGGTGCCCGAAGTCGGCCGCGTCCTCCGTCCCGGTGGGCTCTTTGCCTTCAGCGGCGCGACCCCCATCAGCTTTATCTGCGAGAACGTGCCGGAGGATCGCCTCACGCGCACGCTGATCAACGACTACTTTGGCCTGCACAGCATCGATTGGGGCGATGAGGTCGACTTCCAGATCCCCTACGGCGAGTGGATTCGCCTCTTCCGCCGGTCGGGTTTCATCGTCGAGGATCTCATCGAGACCCGGCCGGACGAGGGTCAGACCAGCAGCTATCGCGACGCGGAACAGAACGAGTGGGCCCGGCACTGGCCCATGGAGAGTATCTGGCGCGTCCGCAAAGCGGTCTCTACGCCGTGACCGGCACCTCATCCCGGCGGCGGTGCACGCTGTAGGCCTGCACCCATTCCTGCCGTCCCTTGACCCGCTGCATTCCGACGTCACTGACATCCACCAGACCCTCGATCAGATCGTGAGTCGATCCGGTGATCAGGATCTGTCCCGGGCCGGCCTGATCGCGGAGATGCGAGGCCAGGTTGACAACATCACCGACCGCCGTGAAATCGATGCGGCGATCCGACCCGATATGCCCGACCACCGCCTCACCGGACGTGACACCGATGCCGACCGGCAGGCGGACATGTGGCAAGCCGGGTGGTTCCAGGGACAGGGTATTCTGCTGGATGTCGAGCGCCGCCTGAACCGCCCGCCAGGCATGATCCTCGAAGGCGACCGGAGCCCCGAACAGCGACATCACGCCGTCACCCAGCAGCTGATTGACGGTCCCGCCGTAGCGCTGGATCTCGTCGATAAAGTGGGCGAGGTACGTATTGAGCACCGCCATAGCGGCGGCCGGCTCCAGTTCCTCGGCCAGCCGGCTGTAGCCACGCAGGTCGGCAAAGAGAACGCTGATCACCCGACGCTCGCCACCCGGGCGCAGGTAGCGCTCGGGGTCTGACAGAATGCGTTCCGTGACGGCCTCCGAGACCGACCGCTGCAGCGCGTTGTAGAGCAGCCGGTTGCGTGCCTCGATCTCGTCGTGCAGCGCCTTGATGCGCATCAGAGAGCGCACGCGCACCAGCAGCTCCAGCTGATTGACCGGTTTGGTCAAAAAGTCATCGGCGCCCGCTTCCAGAGCATTCACGCGGTCCTGCGCCGGGGAGCCCGTCACCATCACCACCGGCAGCACAGGGGAGTGCCCATAGGTCTCGACTTCCCACGCTCTGATTCCCCGGCATACCTCATAGCCGTCCATATCGGGCAGCAGGACATCGAGCAGGACGAGGTCGACCAACCCGGCCGCGATCAGCTGTAACGCATCCGATCCCCCACCGGCCGTGAGGACGCTAAATCCCTCCCCTTCCAGGCGCAAGCGAAGGAAGTACGCCTGGTCCGGACTATCTTCCACGACAAGAATGCGGCCTGCTGCCATCGCCATCCGTCCTACCGCGTCACCGCTTCGATCGCCTCGAGGAGCCGCCCGATATCGATGGGCTTCGTCAGGTAATCATCGCATCCGCTGGCCCGGGCACGTTCCTCACTGACCGTGAGGGCATCGGCCGTCACCGCAATGATCGGTATGGCATGCGTCTCCACCCGCGCCTTGATGGAGGAGGCAACGGCGAAACCGTCGATTCCCGGCAGCTGCATGTCCAGCAGGATGACATCGGGACGGTTGTCGGCCAGCCACTCCAGGGCCTCTTCACCGCTCGTCGCGCTGTGCATCGTGTGCCCGCGCGCCGTAACGGCCAGACGCATGACGTCGAGGTGGGCCGGCGTGTCCTCGACAACCAGCACGGCGAGCCGCGACGGCCCGGCACCGTTGCTCACCGGCGCGGGCTCCATCGTCTCCTCTCCCTCGCTTCGGGGCGACGTGGGCGATAGCACACCAGGCAGAACGACATGAAACGTGGCGCCCTCCCCGACGGTGCTCTCCACCCAGACGCGCCCAGCGTGCAGCTCAACCAACTGGCGAACAATGGCCAGCCCCAGTCCGGTTCCTTGACGCGAGGCGGAGCCATCGAGGCGCTGGAACGCCTGAAAGATCCGCTCGTGATGCTCGGCTGGAATACCGGGCCCCGTGTCGCGCACGGAGATGTGGAGGTCACGCTCGTTTTCCACAGTGGGACCAACGATGACGCGAATCCGGCCACCGGACGGCGTGAACTTGACCGCATTGGCGAGCAGATTCGTGAGGATACGCAGAAACTTGTCCTCGTCGGCGTCAATGGCCCTGACCCGACCATCGACATCGATCGACAGGGCGATCTCCTTTCCTTCCTCGGCGATCAGGGCCTCGGCGGTGGACTGGAGGTAATGGAAGGCCACGTCGGCCGCGAACGGCGCGATCTGCAGCTGCACCTGCCCGGCCTCCAGGGCGGAGAGATCGAGAATGTTACCGATCATCGCGCCCAACACCTCGCCATTGTGGGCGATGAGCTGCAGCGTCTCGCGCTGCTTGTCGGGCTCCAGGGTTGGAGCCAGGGTCGGATCCACCAGCAGGCTGGAGAGCCCGATCATCACGTTGAGCGGGCCTCGTAGATCGTGACTCATCTGCGCCAGGAAGTCGCTCTTGGCACGATTAGCCGCCGCCAGGCGGTCGTTGGCAGCGGCCAGCTGCTCGATCTTGGTGCGCAGCTCGTCCACCAATAGATCATGCAGGCCGGCCATGGACAGCATGGGATCGATCGTCAGGGACGAGCTGAGGCTCGACATCGCCTCATCGCGAAGCTGCGCCGTCTTGATGGCGATGGCGGCCTGATTGGCGAGCGCTTCGATAAAGCTCACCACGTCCTCGTCCTCGGGCCGGAAGCGCCCCTCTTCATATGATTCGACGTCGAGGAAGCCGATGACCTCGCGATCGTAGACGATCGGCGCGACCAACTCCGAGCAGACACGGCTGTTGAAGACGACGTAGCCGGGCTCGTCGGCGACATTCGGAACGGCCCGCGCAGTGCCGCTCTCGACCACCGCGCCCGCGATGCCTTCTCCCACCATGATGCCGGGTAGTTCGGCCAGCGTGCTTCCCTGGTGGGCGATCAGATGCAGCGTTCCATCCTCGTGGCGCAACCCCACCGCTCCCACCGGCGCATGCAGCACGCGCAATGCCACCTGCAGCACCTGCCGGCAGACCTCCGGTACCGAGAGGGGCTCGGTGATAGCGCGGCTGATCTCCTTGATGGCGGCCAGTTGGCGGTCGTTCTGGTGATACAGCTCGCTGCGATACAGGGTCACGGACAGGAGCCGGGCAAAGCGATCCAGCAGCGGCACGTGACTTTCCAGCGGATCGAACGCCGCGGGACGACGGGCGGCGAGGCGCAGCACGCCGAGCATGCGGCCGCCGAAAACGAGCGGATAGCAAAGCACCGCTGCCGGATCTGAGCCGTCCAGGCAGAACACCCGCCACAGACCGGCGACGCCGTCCGTCAGGGACTCATCGCTCGGGCGCCAGCCCTCCCCTTGATTCCTCAGCAGGAGGGGCCCGCGGAGCGCCTCGAGGTAGCGGGTCTGCGGGGCGGTGAGCCGGAGGGCCCGTCCCCGGCGCGTGCTGTCGACCAGCGTCTCCCCTTTACCGCGCTGCTGCACCAGTTTCTCCACACGCACCGTCAGCTGCGTCACTCCCGGCTGCATGGTCATCACCGATGCCGCGGCATCGTAGCGGAGAAAGCGCCGCAGCTCGCGCAGCGCGTGCATGTACACGTCGATCGGCTTGGTCTTGCGGAGCAGCCCATCCAGCACATCATCCAGCAGGAGGACGCGGCGCCGTTCCAGCTCGACGGCCAGCTTTTCCGCGACCGCCCGCAGCAATCGCCGATCGGAGGAGGCAAACGGCTCGGGGCGTGCAACGGCCAGCACTCCATAGACGCGCTTCTCGCCCAGGTCGCCGTCACTCCCCGGGCTGCCCGGCCAGATCACCGGCGCCGCCAGCACCTCTCCCACCGCGATGGTGCGCTCCTCGCGCACGGCGCCGGCCAGGGCCTCGAGATCCCAGACCATCCTCCCATGCGCCTGGTGCGCCGGCTCCAGAACCCCTGCCACCGGGTCGTAGAGGGCGAGGCAGGCCCGATCTACCTCGAAAGCGGCCGCCAGACGGTGGACGACCGAGCTGTAGATCGAGCGCAGATCGCGGGCTCCGGTGAGAGTGGCCTGGAGTGTTTCCAGAAACCCGGGGATATACAGGGAGGTGGCGGGCGACAACAGGATGTCCTTCTAGAGCCGGCTGACCGGCCCGGGGCGTATCGGAGATTATAGGCCCCCTTTACGCGGAAGACGTGCCGCGCGAGGGGCGGAGGACCAACACTACCCGACAGTGGAGAGAACCGTCACGACGTTGAAGGGGGGAACGGTGATGTAGACGCGACGGGCCGGCTCGGCAATCATGGTCAGGCCCTGGTACGCGTGCCCCACGCTGATGCGCGTCACCGTTCGCCCGTGAATCGGGTCGATCACCAGCACGGAGTCACGGCAGTGCGCCGGCACGCCGGTGCAGGTCTGCTGCGGGATGTAAAGGAATCCGGTGCGGTCATCGACGGCACTGTTTGCCAGATTCCGGTAGAACGGAAGGGTCCGAATCACCCGGCCGGTCCCGGCGCTTACCACAGCAACCCGCCCTGATGCTGTTGCCCCTGCCAGGACAACACCCTGCAGCGTATCAACCACCGTGGGCTCAATCTGGGAGCAATTCAGACTCACCGTACTCACGGTGGCACCGGTTGCGGCGTCCAGGGTACGTAACTCTCCAGCCCGCTGTCCGTAGCAATCTCCCGTACTCGCCACAAAGACGTGCCCAGTGTGCTTATCGAGGGTAAGTGTCCGCTCAGCGGGCGGCAGCGTGATGCTCTGGACAATAGATCCGCTCCGTGCGTCCAGCACGGAAACGCCCTGCCGGGTGGGAATGAACACGCGGTTATCACGCACATCGATCGCTAGCGGTGCGTGGATGCCTCCCGGCCCGATGCCGGCGATCGGGACCGTCCTGAGGATGGCGCCCTGCTGGATGTCGAAGGTCATGACGGACTGATAGGTGACGAGGAACAGCCGGTGGGTCCGCCCGTCCGCTCCCGCCTGGTAGAGATCACCGGCTGACAAATCGATGGTGCGAGCACCCCGCGCGCCATGGCCATTGAGGTCGAAGATGTCGAGGTATCCCTCACTCACGTTCTTGTGACGAGGATCGTAGGCGCTGATGACGAACACGAACCCGTCGGTGTCATCCACGACCAGTCCCGCCGGCACTTCGCCCAACGCCCAACTCCCCAGGTACCGGCCGGAGCGTGCATCCAACGTCGTGAGGCTGGAACGGCAGACCATACGGCCGCCCTGATTCCGCTCTCCGACGTTGATGATGAACACATGCCCTGCCTTCTTGCTGAGCCCGATCATGGTCGGCTGGAACCCGATGTGGAGGGAACCGGGCAGTGTTGGGGGAACGGGACCGGCGTGTCCACACAGGGTTGTGGGAGGAGCCGCAATCGACGAGGCTGGGACGAACAAGAACGACGAGCTCACCACCATGGCGAGCAGACGTGCCACGAGCTTCACCCGGCATCCTCCTTTCCACCTTTAGAGGGAGGAAACATAGTACAGCCTGGGAGTGGGATCAATGATACGCCGAGTGAGGAGAGATGTCATCCGCGCTGTTTCGAGCGCGCTAGATCTCGATCTGGCCGTCCCGGGAGAACAGTTGTCCGTCGACGGTCACTTCACCGCCCTGGCGCAGGTCGTACACCATATCCCAGTGAATGGCGGAGATGTTCCGGCCGCCGGTTTCCGGGTAGGCGCGTCCGATCGCCATATGGCAGGTGCCGCCAATCTTTTCGTCAAAGAGGACATTCTTGGTGAAACGCTGAATGCCCGCGTTGAGCCCGAAGGCGAACTCACCGAGGCAGCGGGCGCCTTCGTCGGTATCCAGCATCTCCCGCAGATAGTCCTCGTCTGAGGTGGCGCTCGCCTCGACGATACGGCCGCCCTCGAAGACCAGCCGCACGCCGGTGACCTCACGTCCCTGGTAATAGCCGGGGTAGTTGAACTGGATGGTGCCCTCCGTCTGGTCCTCAATGGGACCGGTGAAGACCTCACCGCCGGGGAAGTTGGCATGCCCGTCGTCATTGATCCAGGTGCGGCCGGCAATACCTACGGTCAGATCGGTCCCCGGCCCGGTGATGTGCACCGTCTTCTTGTCGGCCAGCCAATCGGCAATACGCTGCTGCCGGTCACGGACCTCTTGCCAGGCCGCAACCGGATCGGGCTGATCGAGCAGGCCCGCTCCGTAGACAAAGTCCTCGTACTCGCGCAGCGACATCGACGCATCCTGGGCTCCGGCCGGCGTTGGGTAGGCCGTCCCCGTCCAGCGCAGCGTGCCCTCGGCGGACCGCTGCATGTAGGTCCCCATCAGGGGCTCCATGGCGTTCGCCTGGAGGGCCATCTTGCCGGGATCGACTGCCGCCAGTGACCGCGTATTACGCGGGGCCAGAATAGCGATCGAGACGTCCATCTGCTCGATCGCGGTCCGCAGGAGTGGGTCAATGAATTTCAGCTGGTCATCGTTCGCGCAGCGGAACGTCGTCTCACGGATCTCGTCGGAGAAGAGGATCGGCGTGGGATTGCCGCCCGCCTTCAGCACTTCGGCCACCACCGCATTGACCAGCGGCTCTCCCAGGACCTCGCTCTGGATGACGACCCAATCATTGGGGCGCACGCCGACGCAGTAGTTAACGAGAACGGACGCGAGCTTCTCAACGCGGGGATCCATGCCTCACTCCTCCCAGTCCCGGGAGGCATCCAAGCCGCCTGCGGGACATACCACCACGATTATGCGGCTGAGCAGTGAAACCTCCGTGCCGGTCCCGGGACGGAGGCCGGTCGAGGCCGTCGAGTCGCTTGGCTATCTATCGTCGTCGAGAGGCATTTCGATCTCGGCGTCATTCACCACGTTCAACGCATATCGGAGACCGGCGTGCTGTACCAGCCCTGTGCCGCGCGTGTTTGGCGTGTCCTCACGGGAGGTTCAGCTCGGCGGGGCGCTGCGAATACCGCTCACGGCACTCTTCCTGGCGGCAGGTCAGGACGATCCCATGCTCCGGATTAACCTCACGGACCGCGCTGAGCGGAATGAAGAGATCGTGATCATTCTCCAGGCGCATCTCACGTAGCGCCCTGACCTGCATGTAGCCGGCGGCCCCTTCGAACATCTGCTGATTACCGGACACCGGGCCATAGTCACCGATCGCGAACTGGGAAGCCGGTACATAGCCATGGGCCGGTGTCTCGGCCCACACTTCAGCAACCTGTCCCAGAGACTCACCATCCTGCGATTGGACAGGAGTCCCCAACGGAATCGATGCGGCGTCAATGCGGTGTTCTGAGCGTGGGGGAATCGTCATCATAAACCTCTGTTGCTCTGTCCCGGCCTCAACGGCAAGGGGATCGGGTTGATTGTGAGGGGTGGCAAGATGAGGGCCAGCGCGGGGAAACCGCGCGCCAGGACGGCCCCAACCGGCGAATGACCATAAAGAAAGAGCCCTGCGTCGTCGGCAGGGCTCCCTCGGGACGGCTGTTCGGCTACGACGTGTGGGTTTGGTTCACCTGACCCCGCCAGGCACCGGTCGGCGCGCCGCGCGCCTCAATGAACTCCTTGAAGTTCTTGAGATCCTGATCGACCTGGCGGTCGTCGAATCCGAGCATGCTGCCGATATTCTCGGTCACGCCCTCCGGCTGCCACTCAATCTGCAAGGTGACACGGGTCTCATCGGGACCCAGGCGGTTGAAAGTGACGACTCCCGAATTGGGCTGGCCGGAGATGCTCTTCCAGGCGATCTTCTCGTCCGGAATCTGCTCGGTGATTTCCGCATCCCACTCCTGGGTCTTGCCGTTCACGTCGACGACCCAGTGCAGCCGCTTGTTGTCGAGCTGACGCACGCTCTTGACGCCCTCCATGAACTTCGGAAAAGACTCGAACTGCGTCCACTGATCGTACGCGGTTCGCACCGGCACGTTGACGTCGATCGACTTCGTAATATCTGCCATTACCTGGCCCCTCTCTGGTACCGCGTGACTCACTATTCGCGGCCCACCAATTCGGGTGCATGTTCCGTGCCCACCGCTCTTACGAGCGGGAAGCGCTTGTGCTGTTTTGGCACCTCGTCGATGCATCGCCGTCCGTCATCGTCCCCTTGCATGAGCCACCCCAGCCGGCATATCCGGCGGCGTCTGCGCCTCCGTCCTCATCGGTCACCAGGCGCACCATAGCCCACTTTCGCGTGAGGCCGTCGGAGACACTGTCAGGTCTACGACGCAGAGACCGGATCATTCACGCCGGCCTCTCGCTCGATGACAAGAGCCGGCACTCCGCTCTGGGTTACGTGGTTGTTGAAGCGGACCACGTCCTCCTGGACGATCTGCCGGAATCTCTGGATCTGCTCGTCAATCCTCGCGGAGAGATTGTCGTACACGTCGTAGGCACCGGCGCTGGGGCGCGCGTCGGCGCTGTCGATGAAGTAGGAGAGCAGCGCCAGCTTCAGGTTCAGGCGATCCTGGCGCGCGTGCAGTGGGCTCTCGGGATCGGGATCGATGAGGGCATCCTCCACCGCCTTGAGCGCGTCTCTCGCCGCTTTCGCCAGGCGCTGACCTTCTTCGTCGCCGTGCCGCGTCAGCCGCGACTCCCATCCCTTGATCTGCTCCAGGAGATCGCGGATGGCATTGATGGTCCGGTGCGTCTCGGAGAGCTTGTCGCGCACCTTGAGGAGGAGATCGAACTGGGCCCGTAGATCCTCTGCAGTGGCCGGCACTCGCGGATCTTCGGTGATCTCGAAGCTCTGCGTCAGCGTCGTGCCGTCGACCGCGAGACGGACCTGGTAGCGACCCGGAAGGACCGCCGGACCGGCCAGCTGATCCTCGGTCGATTTGTCACCCGGCACCTTGACGGCATCCTGGAGACGCAGGTTCCAGACGAAGCGGTTCACGCCGGCGGCAACCGGCACCCGCGGCTCCTTCGTTTCCTCCTTCACCACGTTGAGTGGCTCCCCTTCCAGCCCTTCCTGTCCCTCGGCCAGCACCTGCTCGGTGACGGTCGGTTCGGACGGAGCCGGCTTCGCCTTGCTGGTGAAGCGGCGCAGTTCATTGCCGGCCTCGTCCAGGAAGGTCAGCGTCGCCTCGCCCTTCGGCTCCTCCGGCAGGTAGTAGCTGACGATGACGCCATTGGGCGGGTTCTGGCCGGCGTCGAGGAGCCGCTCCTCGGTCGTGCCGTCCGGCGCTTCCGCCTGGCGAAAGCCGACGACCAGCGTGCCGACGCGACGGTAAGAGACGCCCGGGAACGGCTTGCGGTCGTAGCCCTGGTAGGTCCGGAAACGCATGGTGGGGCGCGGCGCGTACAGCGTCGTCCCGTCCGGCCGGCCGCGCTCGGCGATCTGTCGCAGCGGCGTCACGTCGTCGAGGCTCCAGAAGGATCGGCCGTGGGTGGCGGCAAGCAGGTCATCCCCTTTGAAGTGCAGGTCGTAGATGGGACAGACCGGGAGGTTGCCCTGCAGGCGCTGCCACTGGGCGCCGTCGTCGAAGGAGACGTAGACGCCTGTCTCGGTGCCGGCCACCAGCAGACCACGGCAGCCCGGGTCCTCGCGCACAACGCGCGTGAACTCACCCTCCGGAATCCCGCCGGTGATCTTCTGCCACGTCTGACCGTAGTCCGCGGTCTTGTAAAGGTACGGTTTGGTGTCGTCCCACTTGTAGCGCGTGGCGGCGATATACGCGGTGCCCGGCTGGTGGCGAGAGACGTCGAGCGTGCTGATCAGGGCCCACTCGGGAAGGTCGGGCGGCGTGATGTTCTGCCAGCTCTTCCCGCCGTCGCGCGAAATCTGCACCAGCCCGTCGTCGGTCCCGACCCAGAACTCTCCCCGCTGATGCGGTGACTCGACAAAGGCGAAGATCGTCCCGTAGACCTCAGCGCCGGTGTTGTCCTTGGTGATCGGCCCGCCGGACGGCTGCTGCTTCGAGACGTCGTTGCGCGTCAGGTCGGGACTGATCTCCTCCCAGCTCATTCCACCGTTCGTGCTCTTGAGCAGCTGGTTCGAGCCGACGTACAGCACGTTGGGATCGAAGGGGGAGATCTCGACGGGAAACGTCCACTGGAAGCGGTAACGCAAGCCGGAGGCCGATTCCCCCATCCCCATGTCTTCCGGATAGACGGTGATGTTCTGCTCCTGGCCGGTGCGATGGTCGTACCGGTAGAGCAGGCCGTTGCCGAAGCCGCTGCCGATGGCGCCGCCGTAGACGATGTTGGGATCGTCCGGCTTGACGGCGATGTAGCCACTCTCGCCGCCGCCCGGCTCGTACCAATCCTCCATACTGATCACGCCGTTGACGGAGCGGCTCTTGATACTGATCGCCGTGTTGTCCTGCTGTGACCCGTAGACGCGGTAGGGCAGTTGGTTGTCGGTGGTGACGTGATACATCTGCGCGGTGGGCTGGTTGTACAGGGTCGACCAGGAGAGCCCTCCGTTGTAGGAGACGCAGGCACCACCGTCGTTCCCCTCGATCATCCGCAGTGGATCCTGGGGATCGATCCACAGATCGTGATTGTCGCCGTGTGGCGTGGGCACCGGGTTAAAGGTCACGCCCCCGTCGATGGAGCGCCAGCACTGGATATTGAGCACCCAGAGCACGTCGGCATCCCGCGGATCGGCGTAGATATGCATGTAATACCAGGCCCGCTGGCGCAGATCCCCCTGCTCACTGAGGCGCTGCCAGGTTTCACCCCCGTCGTCGGAGCGGAAGAGAGCGCCATCCGTGGCTTCGACGAGGGCCCAGATCCGGCCCGGCTGCGAAGGGCTGACGGCGACGCCGATCTTCCCCTTGACCCCGGTGGGAAGACCCGGGCGCCCGGTCAGTTCCTCCCACGTGTCCCCGCCGTCGGTCGAACGGAAGAGGCCGCTCCCGGGACCACCGCTGATCAGACTGAAGGGAGTGCGCTGCGCCTGCCAGAGGGAGGCATAGAGGATCCGGGGATTGGTGGGATCCATGACGAGATCGGCGGCGCCGGTGCGATCGTCGCGATAGAGGATCTTCTCCCACGATTTGCCCCCGTCGCGGCTGCGGAAGATGCCGCGCTCGTCATTCGGGCCCCAGGCATGCCCGAGAGCTGCCACGTACAGGAGATCAGGGTTGGTGGGGTGGACGCGAATCTTGGCGATTTGCCGGGTGTCGGCCAGACCCACGTTGGCCCAGGTTTTTCCGCTGTCGGTCGACTTGTAGACGCCATCGCCGTGCGAGACGTTGCCGCGGATCGTCGTCTCCCCCGTTCCGGCATACAGCACCGCGGGATCGGACGGCGCCACGGCCAGGGCGCCGATGGCGGCGGTGCGGATGTAACCGTCGGAGACGTTCTCCCAGTACGTGCCGCCGTCCGTGGTCTTCCAGACGCCGCCGGCGCAAGCACCAAAGTAGAAGACGTGCCGCTCGGTGGGATGACCGGCGACCGCCACGACGCGGCCGCCGCGATGCGGACCGATGAGGCGCCAGCGCATGGCGCCCTCGAGGGACGCGCCCACTTACGAGGTCTGGCGGGACTCGCGCTCCATGTAGCGATGGAACGCGGCGCGGACCAACGACTTCAGCGTCAACCACCCCTCGACGGTGGCGATGATCACCGGTACCAGAAGCCAGGGTTGTTGCTCAAAGAGTCCCATTGGTTCCTCCTGCTAGTCCATCTATCGCCATTCTATGCACAGGCCCGTGTCGGCCCCACGGACGCGAGAGGCGGCAACGTTACGACAAATCACCGGGGAGAAGCCGAAAGGGCTTCTCTTCCGGACCCAGGACAGCCCGGAAGTGACGCTCGTCGAGCGTGAGCACATCCTGACAGTCATAACGATGCGCGAGCACGATGATGGAGGCATCGGCGAGTCCAAGTCGGAGATCAGCGTACCGCTCGATGAGCTTGCCGGCGGCAGCCACCTCGTCGGCAGCGAACGACTGAAGCTCGTAGACACCGCGGGCCACATCGTCCAGCACGACGATCTCGGCACGCTGCCCACCGACGCGAGCGACCAGGTAGTCCAACTCGGCGAGGACGAACGGGGAGAGGATGAGCCGTTCCGGACGGGTAAGGATTGAGGCGACGGCGGCGTGGTGCCGGTCGCCTCGGTCATAGTTGGCGAGCAGCGCGCTCGTGTCGACGAGAATCACAACCGGCCGAAGCCGTCAGAAAGCAGTTCGTCAACGCGCTCCGAGAGGTCCGGCTCCCCGCTGTCAAAGATGCCGCTACGTGGCGACGGGTGACTCTGCCGCAGGACAAGCCGGAGCCCCTCCCGAATGATGTCGGACTCCGTCCGCTGCATCTCCGCCGCGACACGCTCCAGCGCCGCTTTCAACTCAGCGGGCAGGTAGATCGTTGTCTTCTGCATCATGCCGTCATTGTAGGATCGATGCCATACAGGGCGCCATACGTAGCTCCGGTCCCGTGGTGCCGTGCCGCATCTCGTCCGGCTTACTCGCGCAGGAACAGCTCGATCACGGGCACGGCGACCGGAGGGGGTTGGACGGGCAACTCGAGGGTGAGAGTGCCGGGCGCAATGTTGCCGATCGTCATGTTCTGGACGTCCTGATCGGGCGGGATGACCTGGCGTCTGATCTCCGAGGCGTCGTTGAGCAGCTGCGCGTACTCGACCCGGCCGGCCAGTCCGGGGAGGTGGACATGCCGGAACGGCCAGGAGAACAGGTGGAGGTAGAGGCGATTGCCGCGCTGCGTGTACCGGGCGTCGGGCGGCGGACTATAGTTACTGGCGGTGCAGCCGTCAATGGAGCGGCCATGAAGCCGCATCCAGCGGCCGATCTCCCGCAATCGCTCGACGGCCCGCGGCTCGAACTCGCCCCGCCCGTTAGGACCCACATTGAGCAGCAGGTTGCCACCCTTGGAGACGCTGTCGATCAGGAGGCGGATCAGCATGCCGGCCGGCTTCCAGTCGAGGTTGTCCCGGTCGTAGCCCCAGCTGCCGTTGAGCGTCTGGCAGCCTTCCCAGACGACGCGCTTGCCGCCGACCTCGACCCACCCCACCGGCTGGTACTGCTCCGGCGTTTTGATGTCTCCGCCGATCTCCAGGCGGTCGTTGATCAGGATATCCGGCTGCAGCGCGCGCACCAGCGCGGCGAGGTCCTCCGACCGCCAATCGTCTTTGCCCTTGCCGCGCGACCAGCCGAAGTCCAGATGGGAATAAGAGAAGTCGAACCACATCAGATCGATGCGCCCAAACCCGGTGAGCAGCTCGCGCACCTGGCCATAGAGGTAACGGCGGTACGTCTCCATCTCACGTCCCGCCTGGGCTGTTCGGTAGGGGACATCCGCGGCACGCGGATGCAGGCCGTCGATCGGGAACTCCGGATGGTGCCAGTCGATGAGGGAGTGATAGAAGCCGATGCGCAGTCCCGCGCCACGGAAGGCCTCCACCAGCGGCCCCAGCACCCCTTTGCCCCACGGCGTGTGGGCCGCCGTGTAGTCGGTGAGCGCCGAGTCCCAGAGGCAGAAGCCGTCGTGGTGCTTGGTCGTCACCACCATGTAGCGCATGCCGGCGTCGCGCGCTTCCTGCGCCCAGATCTCCGGATCGAATAGATCCGGATAGAAGTGATCGAAATACGGCTGGTACGCCTCGTCCGTCATCCGCTCCCGCTGTCTCACCCACTCGTGTCGCGCGGCCAGGGAGTAGATCCCCCAGTGGATGAAGAGGCCGAAGCGATCCTGGATGAACCAACCTGGGTCGGTCACCGCTTCTTCCCTCCCCCGCGGGTCATGCTGGGACTCCCTCTACCGCGCCGCTCCTCTGTATAGCACCCGCCCGGATCAGCGGCGCGCCGCGTGTTGCCGGCTGAGCACCACCGTGAGAGCAGAGGCCAGCAAGACGGCTGCCGAGGCGGCGATCAGCGCCGGACGGAAGTCGTGGGTGGGCCCGGCCGTGAGTCCGGCCAACGGTGGAGCGACGATCTGCCCGACACCGAACCCGACGGTGAGCAGTCCAATAACGGCCGCAGACCGCGCGGGGAAGAGACGCGCGGCCAGCGACAGGGTCAGGGCAGCCACCGCGAGAAACGTCCCACCGAAGAGGATCGCCGCGATGAATGCGGCCGGCGCGCCACCGGCAAATGCCGGCAGCAGGATGCCGCAGGCCTGCGTCAGGTACACCAGAGACAGCACAGGAGCGGACCCCAGCCGCCCGGACGCGGCGGACCAGATAACGGTGGAAGGCACGGCCGCGAGCCCGACGACGACCCAGACGGCCCAGCCCACCCCCGACAGGCCGGGCGCACGATCCACGATGGCGACCAGGAATGTGCCGGTAACGATATATCCGGCGCCTTCCAGGGTGTAGGCAGCGAGCAGGAGACCGAGCGCTGTCCTCACCGGTGGCATCGCACCCGCCTCGGCATGCCGGTCGGTCTCACCGATGCGAAAGGCAGCGGACAGCGAGGACCAGGCCGGGTAGGCGATGATCGCGGCTAGGACGGCAACCGCGATCCATCCCTGCTGCCATCCCGCTGCCCCCGCCGCCATATGCACGATCACACCGGACGCAGCGATACCCAGTCCCACACCGCTGTACAGCCAGCCGGCGAGCGATGCGTGTCCTGTCCGGCGCAGCACGGCAAGCACGGCGTCCGAGGCGAGGATGAACACGGCAGCGCTGGCGATCCCGGAGGCAAAGCGGATGGCGCTCCAGGCGGAAAAGTTCGTCGTCGTCGCCATCAGCGCCGTGGTGACGGCAACCAGAGCGAGGGCAACCCCGACGGTCAGATGGCGCCTGACACCCAGTGTTACCAGGGTGAACAGGAGGGCACCGGCCAGATAGCCGGCATAGTTGGCGGATGCCAGAAGGCCTGCCGGCCCGGTGCCGAGATGGGTGGCTCGCTCCATTGCCGGTAAGAGCGGAGTGTAGACAAAGCGTCCCACGCCCATCGCGGCGGCCAGTGCGAGGACCCCGCCCAGCAGGACGCGCACGGGAACCGGGCGATCCGGGGAAGATCCCGCCGCGGCCCGCTCACCGGCCGCATCCATCCTGCCGTCCTGTGAAGAGCGCACCCTCGATGATATGGGCGTCCCCGACACACCGGAGCATGTCGGGGACGCCGTCATCTGCTACTCGTAGCGCAGCGCCTCCGCTGGGTAGATGCGGGACGCCTGCCAGGCGGGAAGGGAGGTCATGAGCATGGCAGCGAGGTAGGCGCCGAGGGCGATCAAGCCGATCTGTCCCCAGATGACCGAGAAGGTGAGACCCGGCTCGGTCTTCGCGATGTAGCTGATGAGTTGGTACGAGAAGAGCAGGCCGAGCGCGACCCCGAGTCCGATGCCGGCCAGTGCCACGAAACTCGCCTCCAGCAGGAAAGACAGCTGGACCATCCGCCGCCGGAACCCGATGGCGCGCAGCACGCCGATGTGCTGGCGACGCTCGACCACCGAGCGGGTGGCAATGACACCCAGCGCGGCAACGCCGACGATGAGCCCCAGCGCCATGAAAGCGGCCAGCAGGCTATAGAAGCCCTGCGAGAGCGACTGATTCTGCGTGAAGACCACCCCCGTTTCGGACACATCCAGGCCGTAGGGGACGAAGGCGGAGCCGATGGCCAGCGCTGTTTTGTGAACGTTTCGGCCGGGCGGCACATGGAAGAAGTAGGTGGTCGGAGTAAGCGGCCGATCCCCGGCTGCCGCCAGAGTGGCCGCGCCGACATACGTCCCACCTGTTTCACCCAGGTTCGTCGAGCCGTAGTCGAGCAGACCCACGATGGTGAGATTCATGACGATCCCGGTCCGGGGATCGCGCATCTGCACGTGCACCGGCGTGAAGCTCCCGCTGCCGTACTGCAAGCCATGGAGCGAGAAGCTGCCGCCGGCAGAGCTGCCCGCCAGCGCCGGGGAGGCGACGGCGTCACCGGGGTGCGTGCGCAGGGCCTGCCACACCTGGGCATCCGACGCAAAGCCGGCGGCCCGCGCCTTGAGGGTGAAGCGCGTGTGCGCCAGGTAACTATCGTCCGCGATGTTGACGATCGTCGCATTCCAGCGATTCCGGTCGTTGCCGTGCTGCCGGAGGTCGACCATCATTTGTGCCGTCCCGCCGCCGGTGATGCCGTCTCTCCGGAGTATGGGATTGGCATCGATCTGCCGCTGCAGGTGCGGAATCCCGGATGACACCGACACCCGTCCGAAGACGGCGAAGCCGCCGGCATCCCGATTGAGGTTGAGGGTGCCGCTGGTGAAGCTGCCGTTGAAGGCGATCTCGACCACCAGCGCAAACACCACCAGCGAGAACATGAAGAGGGTCAGTCCGGTGCGAAGCCGGTGGAGCAGCGGGTAGGTCACGGCCATGCGCAGGGCGGGCGCAATGCGGCTCGCCACGCTCATGAGACGCAGCGCGACGGCAACGAGCAGGTCGACGTTGTACATCACCGTCCAGACGCCGCCCATGATCATCATGATGCCGTACAGGAAGAACATCTCCGGCCCGTAGTAGAGATCGGAGCGGAAGAAGTCGAACGGGAGCGACCAGAACACGACCAGCGAGATCCCGGCCAGGGAGAACCCGATGCGATTCCGCAGGCTCTCCCGCACATGGATGGCGACCAGCAGCCATCGCAGTGCCATGGCGAGGCCGATCAGGGTCAGAGAGAGACCGAAATCGAACAGAAACGCCTGCTTGCCCCGGTTGCCGATCTCGAACAGGGCAAGCCCGCCGGCGATCAGCAGTGGCCCGCGTATGATCAGGGTGCGGTTCGCCGTCAGGAGGTGCCAGGGAGCAGCCGCCAGGGCAGCCAGACCGGTGCGCAGGCGGCGGCGGCGCAGGCGGCGCCAGGCCAGGGCGAGATCGGAGATGGGCCGGCGGTAGGCGGCACGGACGCTGGTGTCGATCTGTGTCTCGTCCGGCAGGTCGCGCAAGGCGGCCACGATGTTCAGCTTGCTCACCCACCAGCACGACCCGGCCACGGCCAGGAAGGTGGCGAGGGCGCCGAGCGAGAAGGCCACCACGATGCTCCGCGGCTCGACATGCCCCTGGATCTGCACCATGCCGTCGCTTCCGGAGGAGAAGAGGTTGGCGAGGCCGCCCACCAGGCCAAGGCCGACGGCGACACCGATCACCACGCCGACGCCCGCCGCCACCAGATCGTACGCATATCCCTCGAAGAGGAACTGCTGGATCAGATGACGCCGTTTGGTCCCAATCGCCCGCTCGATGCCCATCTCCACCCGCCGCTCGGCGGCGAGCATGACGAAGAGCAGGAAGATGAGAAGGATGCCGGCTGCCATCGAGAAGAGGCCGAAGGCAACAAAGCCGGAGGTGAAGGCCGTGCCCAGCCGGTTCGCTTCCGTCAGGGCCTTCTGCTTGACGGGCTCGAGATGGTAGCCGCCGGGAGCGCCCGGTACCGGCTGCAAGACGCCCGCCGTTCGAAGCGCCGTCGTCACCGCCGCGGTGCGCGACGCCCCACCAAGAACATCGCCCTGGTTGGAGATCAGGACATGCGTGATCGCGCCGGGCCGGCCGTCGAGCGCTTGTAAACGTCCCAGCGGCATGACGATCTCCGGGTCCGTGAACTGCTGGGCGGCCAGGCCGCCCGATGCCAGTCCCTCATCGCGAAGGATTCCCGCGACGCGCACTGCAACCGGACGGCTGCCGTCGACATAGAAGACAAGACGATCCCCCGCGCGTGCACCGAGGCCGTATGCGGCCTGGTGGTTGATGTAGACCTCGCCGGGCGTGAGATCCGCCGGCGTCACGGTGTGGCCGTTCATCGTGGTCAGCGGGCCAAAGGCGGAGGGGTAGCGCGCCGGCACCGCCAGGACATCGGCGGCTGCCTTCGATTGGCGGGTCGTCAGGTCGCGGACCGGTGCCGGCAGCGCAATGACCGGCATGACACCGTCCACTGCCCGGTTGCCATGCAATGCCCGGCCGACGCGTGCCGCTTCTGCCGAGCTGATGAAGGGAGGGGTCGACATTATGGCTTCTCGCAGCCTCTTGTTAAGGGGCGGGGTACCGGTCACTGTTTCGTCGACAAACCCGTAGGCCTGGGCGCCGTAGCTCCGCACGGTGAAGCTCATCGTGTCCCCGGCCGTGAAGGCACTGGTCAGAATGACCGTGGCCAGCATCAGTCCGACGACGATCAGCACGGTTTGCCCGGGACGTCGGGGAATGTTGCGCCATCCCAGCTTGAGGAGCAGGCGGTTGCGCAGCGCGAAGAGCGCCAACATCACGGTGACCGCGATCAGAGCGCCCACCGCGACCTGCATGATCGTCTGCATCGAGATGCCGAAGAGGGTCGTCATGGATGAACCATCCTTTCCCGGTTCTCGTCCGGCGCATATGCTCCCGCATAGGCAACGCCGGAACCCTCGATGCGGCCGTCTCGCATGCGAACGATGCGGTTCGCCCGCTCGCCGACCTCCAGGGCATGCGTGACCATCACGACCGTCTGACCGCGATCCTCATTGAGCTCGCAGAGCAGGTCCATGATGTCGTCCGCTGCCGCCGAGTCAAGGGCGCCGGTGGGCTCATCGGCGAAGACAATTTCCGGATTATTGATGAGGGCGCGCGCCACGGCGACTCTCTGCCGCTGTCCCCCGGACATCTCGGCCGGCCGGTGGCGCGCCCATTCGGCCAGCCCAACGGCGTCGAGGGCGGCCAGCGCTCGCTTGCGGGCGGCGCCGGTTCGCACGCCGCTGACCAGCAGGGGAAGCTCGACGTTCTCGGCGGCGCTCAGCACGGGCAGAAGGTTGTATACCTGAAAGACGAAGCCCATGTGCCGGGCGCGATACTCGGTGCGCTCGTTGTCGCTCATGTCGCGGAGGGGGGTCCCCGCGATCCTCACCTCTCCGGCGTCGAACTCGTCGAGCCCGGAGAGACAGTTCAGAAGGGTCGTCTTCCCGCAGCCGCTCGGGCCCATGATGGCGACCATCTCTCCTCGAGACACCGCAAAGTCCACACCCCGCAGGGCAGCCACCTGGGCCGACCCGGTCGCGTAGGTCTTGCGCAGTCCCACCGCTTCGATTGCGATGTCCAATCTCATAGCCATGCCACATCCTTCCTGTGTTGGAGTTCAGGGCCAGCGTAGTCGGGCGATATTGCACTGGAATGGCCGATCTGTGTCGGTGGTTGAGCAAAAGTGTGACGAATGTGTGACATACCGACCATTCGGCCGTATGAAGCCGTATGATGAGAACCGATTCGGGACGAGATCGAGATGGCGCGGATTCTGGTGGTCGAGGACGAGGAGCAGCTGGCGAATCTGGTGGCGAGGCAGCTCGGGACCGGCGGCCACGCTGTGACGATCGCCCGCGACGGCAACGCGGCGCTCGAAATGCTCGCCAGGCAGCCGGTCGATCTCGTCATCCTGGACTGGATGCTTCCCGGTCTGGACGGCCTCGAGGTCTGCCGCCGCATTCGGGCGCAGAGCATCACGCCGATTCTGATGCTGACGGCGCGCGCGGCCGAGCTCGACCGGGTGCTGGGCCTCGAAGTCGGCGCCGACGACTACCTCACCAAGCCTTTCAGCATGGCCGAGTTACAAGCGCGCACCCGCGCCCTCCTGCGGCGCGTTGATCTGATGAAGCAGTCGGCAGGCAGGGGTGAGAGCCGAAGGGACATCCTGGAGGTCGCCGGCCTCTGCATCGATGTCGCCGGCCGCACCGTGCGGCGCGGCGAGATCCCCATCGACCTGACGCCCAAGGAGTTCGACCTGCTCAGTCTGCTGGCCGAGCAGCCCGGGCGTGCCTACAGCCGCGAGTACCTTCTGCAGCGCATCTGGGGCGATGAATACGTCGGGTTCGACCGCACGGTGGACACCCACGTGGTCCGCCTGCGCAAGAAGCTGGGGGACGGCGGGCCGCGGATTGCCACCGTCTGGGGCGTCGGCTATAAGTTGCAGGTCGATCCGTGAGCGGGCGAGCCCGTCTGCAGCCGCTGCACAGCTCTCCGTTCCGGGCAGTCGCGGAGGCGGTGACGGCATATGCCATCCTTCTGTTCCTGGGCGCCGCGCTCAACGGCTTCGCGCTCTGGGCTGGTGCCGTGCTTTCCGGGCTGCTGATCGCGTTCGGCTGGATCGTGCTCTGCGTCTGGCCCGCCTGGCGCACGCGTCCCGTGCGGACCGGACCCTGGTGGTCCCGCCTGGGACGAGGGATCGGGCGCGCCGTCCTCATCATCCTGGCGCTCGCCCTCTCGACCGTCATCCTGACCTGGCTGAGTTCTCACATTGCACCGTTCTGGCCGCTGGCCGGCTTCACTGTCGCCAGGTCCCCTGCGATTCTCGTGGTTCTCGGCGTGGGTTTTGCCCTGGCACGGGTAGCGGTCCTGGCCGGAGCGTGGGGCCTCGCCCACACGCGGCGTCACCTGCGATGGCAGTTGATGACCTCGCACGTCGCGGTCATCGTTCTGACCTTTGCCGCTCTCACCGCGCTGGGCAGCGTTGTCGCCATCGGGGTCGCACTGCATGCGGTGCAGCCGAACAGCATCGAGATGGCGCGATCGATCCGGGAGCAACTGCAGTTGACCGGACGGCCACTGGATCCACAGCGCGCGCAGCGTGTCTTCCTGGCCATCGACAGCGGCACATTGCCGCAGCGGGGGCAGCCTCCGCTCTCCTTCCTGGTCGGCAGCCTGGCCGTCCCGCAGGGCCTCGGACTTCTCGCGCCCAACGGACGGGTCCTGGCGGCAACGGAGAGGGGCCAGGGTGTGCTCCCGGCACATCGCTGGTCCCAGCTACCCGGCATCACGGCGTCAATCTGGCAGCCGCTACGCACCGCCGCCCTGCGAGGCCAGGCGACATCTCTCCGCATCCACTTCCCCGGCACGGGAGCGGCGGAGCGATCGGACCTGGCCGAGGTGCCGATCCGGACCGCACCGGGTCGCACGGCCGCCATCCTTCTCGTCGCCGCCGGAGGGCCGACGGCAACGACCACGCAGTTCTTCCAGGCGGTGGTCGTTCTCTTCGGCGCGACCACCATCGCTCTGATCGGGATCGCCGGACTTCCCCTCCTGGCCGTGTCTTTTCTGTTCTCCTACTTCGTGGCTCGCGGCCTGACGCGGCGGTTGGAGGCAGTGTCGCGGGTGGCGACGGCCGTCGCGGCCGGAAACTTCGCCGAGCGAGCGCCGATCCGCTCACAGGACGAAGTTGGGCAGCTGGCGGAGGACGTCAATCGCATGGCGGGACGCCTGGAGCGGCTGGTCGCCGAGCTCACGCAAGCGCGATCACAGGCGGAGGACGCGCTCCGTACCCGTCAACAACTGGTGGCCAATGTCTCGCATGAGCTGCGCACCCCGCTCGCCGTCCTCCACGCCCACCTCGAATCGGTCGCGGCCCGCGACGCAGTGCCGGCCGGCGGGACGGACCATGCTGAGGTCAGCGTTCCGGCCAGCACCATTGACACACTGCGCGGTGAAACGTTTCGGCTGGCGGCGATGATCGACGATCTCTTTGCGCTGTCCCGCGCCGAGACCGGCAGTCTTGCCCTGGACCGGCGGCCGGTCGACGTGGGTGCGGTGATCGACGAGGTCGTCCGTTTCATGCGGCCGCTGGCCCAGCGGGAGAGCGCGGTCACCCTGACCTCGGACGTTTCACCCGGGCTGCCGCCGGTACCGGCCGATCCGGGGCGCCTGCACCAGATCCTCTCCAATCTGGTGCGGAATGCGGTCCGCCACACACCGGAAGGGGGCATCGTGGTCCTCGCCGCCCATCGGGAAGGAGAGGATATCGCCCTTGCCGTGTCCGACACGGGCGAGGGGATCGCGGCGGACGATCTTCCGCACGTGTTCGAGCGCTTCTACCGTGCCGACCCGTCGCGCACCCGGGAGACGGGAGGGGCCGGTCTGGGCCTGGCCATCGTCCGCGAGCTTGTCGAGCTGATGGGCGGACGTGTCAGGGTTGCCAGTGTTCCCGGCTCCGGATCGACCTTTACCGTCTACCTGCCCACGGCCTCGACTGCACCGGAATCGTTAGCGAAGGAGGACTGATGACCGACCTGGAGCTGACCCCAACCGATCTCATCGTCCATGTGCGTGGCATGGATAAGCTCTGGTCGCTGGCCAGCCGGCTGACCATTCCGCTGGCCCACATTTCGCAGGCCGCCGTCGATCCGGAGATCGCGCGGGCCGGCCCGCACGGCTTACGCGTCGGCACGTCGCTCCCGGGCGTCATCACCGCGGGCTCGTTCTACTCGCGTGACGGGCGCGTCTTCTGGGATGTCCACAACCCGGATCAGGCGATCGTGATCTTCCTGCACGACGACCAGTATTCCGGGCTGGTGATTCAGGTAGACGATCCGCCGGCCGCCGTGCGGGCCATCAACGAGGCAATCGACGCGCATGGCCCCGATATATAGGATTTGAGTATTGCGTCGTGGGGAGTTCGGCGGTACGGTGGACTACGCGCACATGCGACGGGGGCACAACTGAATAGGGGGACGGATCAGCACGCAACGCACCCTACCCCACCGCGTGACCGCTGAGACCTCACGCTCGGCGGTCACCCCGTTAAAGGGGTCTCCCTCCGCTTACTCGCCGGTCAGCCCGTCCACCGACTCGCGAAGGAGATCGGCATGGCCGTTGTGGCGGGCATACTCCTCGATCATGTGGCAAATGATCCAGCGCAGGCTGGGCGCTCGCCCATCGGGCCAGGTCCGCCGGGCCGGCTGGTCCAGCCCCCCACGTGCCAGAGCCTCCGCCACGGAGGCGCGAGAACGGTTTACCGCATCCTGCCAGAGCGCGAAAAGCTGCTCCGGGGAGTCGTCGGCGGCCGAGTGCCACTCCCAGTCCGGGTCTGACTCCCAATCCACCGCATCCCAGGGAGGTCCGTGCTCCTGTCCCTGGAGCGACCGGGAGAACCATCCCTCCTCGACGAGGGCCAGGTGCTTCATCATCCCACCCAGGGTCATCGTCGAGGCGCCGACCGTTGCTCCCAGGCCGGCCGCGTCCAGCCCTCCCACTTTCCAGGCGAAGGTCGCTCGCTGAAAGTCCAGAAAGCCCAGGAGCGTGGACGTCTCATCCCCGGTGAGAGGAGGTTCCGGCCGGCCCTGCTCGTCAATGTCCGTCATGAGCGCAATCCCTCCGCTTTGATCTGGTCTTTCGGCCGGCTGGCCCCACATCGACGTGGCGCGTCCCCGTACGGTGTTCCGGGGATACCCCATCGTCCCGGAAGGGGCCGGCGCGGCCTTGATCGTCACCAGCGTACCAGTAGCCGTAAACTGACATCCGACAAACGCGGGTTTGACCGTGCGACGGCGGACGCCGTCAGCCGGCTGGAGGATGTCCAACCGGAAGGAGACACAGAATGAAGCTGTCTGAGATGAAGAGTGCCGAGCACGTCCTCGCCGAGCAGCTAAAGGACCCCGCCTTCCGCGAGGAGTGGGAGCGGACCGCCCTGGCGCGGGCCGTGGCCGCGCGGGTGGTCGCATACCGCACCCGGGAGGGGCTGTCGCAGGCGGCCCTGGCCCGCAAGATGGGTGTGAGCCAGCCGCTCATCGCCCGTCTCGAGTTGGGCGAGCACGAACCAACGCTCACTACACTCACGCGGCTCTCGCGGTGCCTCGGGCTGGAGTTTCATATCGATATCGCGCCGAACTCGTTGCAGATCACGGCATAACCACTGAGCCTGCTCCCGTTAGCGCGCCTTCCCGGGTGCAGGAGTCTGGCCGGCGTTACGCGTTCCGGGCGCGAGGTCACGTGCAGTCCCTAAGTGGCCGCCCAGGCAGGAGATTGCGCGTCAGCTGCGGGTCTGGTGGATCGATCCGACCGATCGTGTCAAGATCCCGATGCGATGCGTTATCGGAAGAGGTCCCTACGCCCTTGCTGACGGCCGAGGCGAAGCGCTTACTGTGATCAACGTCATCCCGTACGGTGGGACGGGGTAATGCTCGTCGTCTGTTCCGCCGCGTTGTATTTGAGGTTGTACCCCGAGCTGGTCCCCGTCTCGTTCCCGTTCCCAATCGTGGCTAGACGTGTTGCTGTTCGAGAGTGTCATCTCGTTCGCGTTGTTGTACGTGAGACTGGCGGAGGCGCCAGTCTCACGTGCGCTCCTTGCTCAGGATGCTTCTCCACCACCACACGGGGATGCTCGTTACTGCAAAGAGTGCAGCGAACGCGGTGACCCCTGCGTACGGGCTGCCTGTTACCTCCGCGACCAGCACGGCGGCAATATTTGACAATCCGAATCGGACCCACCATCGCCTCGCGCTCCGGCGTCGTCCCATCGCCGTTGGTTTCTCAAACCAGACCCCACATCGCGGACACGGGTTGCCCGTCGTCTCGCGTCCGCATCCCGGACAGAACCAGTCGCTGCCCATGCTCTCACCGCTCCTCTCGCCTTCGACCGGTCCCTCAGCTTCTACGGATGCGCCGATAGGCGGTTCCAGTCGATCATGGTGCCGTAAGGGAGAATTACCGCCCGGCCGAATGCGTGGCGTACGGTGAACTTGGTGCAGAAGGTCTTCCATGCGAACGCGAAAGTAAGCTCGAAGTACGCAAGCGCCACCGCCGCCACCATCGCGGCCCGGTCGTCCTTATGCATCTCCTCCAGGGAGTCTGCCTTGCCCCAGCATACGGCGGAGCGGCTGCCGCCGAGATGCATGCCGTAGCCATATCCCGATGGATCCGTTGCGTTGACCGGATCATCCCCTTCGTACGAATAGCTAGTTCCGCCAGACACGCAGGTGGCCGGATCGGTCTGCGTGAAACTCCCGATCGCGGAGCGGTAGTACCTCGCTCCCAGCTTGTACCAGCCGGTGAAGCTGTCGTACACCCCGCTGATCCACTCGTACGGGTTGGGCACACTCCCGGTCTGGCTTGGCTTGTCACGTATCGGCCCACGAGCTCTTAATGTGCGTCAGCGTCCACGCCCTTCGAGAGCGCGGATCCGGCGCGCCGACAGCAGCAAATCTGTACCCATGGTGAGAAGGATCAAGGTCACGATGCTGATGCCCGGCACGATTCCCAGTCCAGCTAGCACCGTCCATACGGCCGCGAACGCCACGGGGACCCAGATCAAGACCCAGGTCCAGAGCGTAGCCGATCTGCGGTAGAGGTCGCCGTGATCAGTGGGGTGGGCGCTACCAAGGCGGCGCCTCCAGATGGGCCAGCCAAGCCACGCGAGCACGCTCCCCAGCGCTACGGCTACAACAGACTCTCCAATCCCGAAGTAAAAGGCCGCAGACGGGACCGAGAGCCAGTTGTGGCGAGCCACCGCGACCGCAACATCCACCACACCGCAGACGACGAACGCTCGTCCGGCCACCGTGGCCTGGATCCGCTCTCGCCCAGCGCGAGAGGACGTGAAGCTTCCGTCGTCCACGGTCCCCTACCCTCCCCTCGGACAGTAGCCCTTAAGGCTGCACACGCGGTGGATGATGGTGTCCGAGTAGTAAGAGTCCCAGAGGTACATGGCTAGTATACTGTTACTCCTGATTTGACCGTTTGGAGCGAGGTCGGTATGCTGGGCATTATGCACAAGAAGTATCCTGTTACCCTGACCGACACCGAACGAGACCAGT
>Ga0209810_1001706_pt1 | contig 31015 bp, 29 predicted proteins | sample Coa_R1_7_FD_187159 | JGI IMG/M metagenome (GOLD analysis project Ga0209810, IMG submission 187159) | Surface soil microbial communities from Centralia Pennsylvania, which are recovering from an underground coalmine fire - Coalmine... | ecosystem: Environmental > Terrestrial > Soil > Unclassified... | reverse complement strand
ACCGCGCCGGGCGAACAGTCGTGGACCGGGACGCTGACCTTGAGCGGCGAACGCTACCTGCAAGGCTGGATCGGCCCGACCGGGCGGGAATATTGGGCCGTGTTCACCCGACGATAGGCGCGGGCCTTCCCTCTCTCCCGCAAGCCGCTCAATCCTGGGTCGCGAATCAATCAGACCTATGCGCCATTGACGCGCATCTTCCTACCATAGTAACCATCATCCACCGTAGCGGCGGCTAGCCGACCGCACCAGCTGCGCTCGCCCTTACCGCCGGCGCGCGAACAATAACATGCCGGCGCGGCGGCAATGCCGCGCCCATAGGAGGGGGGAAAGCCGAGGTTGCGCCTGCCACCGGCCAGCTCGCGCCCGAGACCGCGCATCCGTATCTCGACGGCCGACCTCGCCCTCGCCACGTTGGCGCCCATCGCCGCACTTTACCTCAGGGACGCGCTCGTCCTCTCGCCGGACAATGCCGCGAGCGCCCTGCTTTATTGCGCGCTGTCGCTGAGCTTCACCGGGATTGCGCTGCTCGCGTTCGGCGTCGACGGCGGCATCCCCGGCTACCTCTCAATCCATGACGTCGTGGATGTAACGAAGGTCGTCGTCGCCGGCGGGGCGATGACTGCCGCGACCGTCTTCACCGTCACTCGGCTGCAGGGCATTCCGCGCTCGGTCCCGGCGTTGCAGGCCCTCATTCTCGCCGTCGGGCTGTGCGGCCGGCGCCTCGTCGCGCAGGTCGCAGCGCAACGCGGCGATCTGCGGGACGACCGGCCCGCCGAGACCGGCGAGTGCACCGTGCTGATCGGCGTCACGAAGCTGTCGGCGCTGTACATGCGGTTCGTCGAAAGCTGCCGGCCGTATGACCAGCGCATCGTCGCGCTCCTCGACGAGCGGCCGCGGCTTGCGGGACGGTCGATGAACGGGGTGCGCGTCTACGGCGGGCCGGCGCACCTGGCGGCCCTGATCGAGGAGTTCGCGCAGCACGGGGTGCAGATCGGCCGCGTCGTGTTCGGGGGCGGGTCGCTGTCGCCGGCGGCGCTCGCCGAGGTGCGGCGAGTGTGCGCCGAACACCGCGTCCGCTACGCCTTGGCGACCGACTTGTTGTCCGCCAGCCTAGCGCATCCGGCGGCGGAGGCCGAGCCGGCAGCTTCCGGCCCTGCCGTTCCCGCACTCGTCGCGCCCCGCTATTTCCGCTGGCAACGTAGGCTCAGCCTGGTGATCGCGGTGCCGTTGACCGGCGCGGTGATGCCGCTCCTGGCCTTCGCCGCGCTGCTGAGCCTCATTGATGTGGGGCTGCCGATCGTGTTCTGGCAGCAGCGGGTCGGCGCGGGAGGCAGGACCTTCCGGCTGCTCAAGCTGCGCACCCTGCGGCCGCCGATGGACCGCTCCGGCCGCCGCAGGACGGACGAGCAGCGTCTTTCCCGCATCGGGCGCCTGCTGCGGCGGTCGCGGCTCGACGAGTTGCCGCAGCTCTTCAACGTGCTCGCCGGCGACATGGCGTTGATCGGCCCGCGGCCACTGCTGCGTCATGACCAGCCGGAGGCGGACGGCCGGCGGCTCGCAGTGCTCCCGGGCATCACCGGCTGGGCCCAGGTCAACGGCGGCACGCTGCTGTCCCCGGCGGAAAAGGCGCTGCTCGACGAGTGGTACATCCGCAACGCGTCGCCGATGCTCGATCTGCGCATCGTGGTCGGTACCGTCGCGACCTTGCTTCGCGGTGACCGCCGCCATGAGCCGGCGCTGGAGCGCGCACGGGCAATGCAGCGGCAGGCGGCCCCGGCGGTCAATCTGCGGCCGGACGCATTTGCCTTGCCTGAACGCGATTTGCACCGCTCTTCCAATGTCCGGGCCTTGCGCGCGTCGCCGTCCGGCGGCCGGATCCTCCTTCTCAACCGGTTCTTTCACCCGGACGAGTCGGCGACGAGCCAAATGCTGAGCGATCTGGCCGCACATCTCGCCGACAGCGGCCAGCGAGTCGAGGTCGTCGCCAGCCGCCAGCGATACGGCGACCCGAGCGTCTCCCTGCCCGCGCGAGCGCAATACGACGGCGTCGCCGTCCGCCGCGTTGCGGCGACTCGTTTCGGCCGCCGTGCATCGCTCGGCCGCGGCCTCGACTACCTGTCGTTCCACATCGCCGCACTACGGGCGGCCCTGGCCGGTGCCGAGCCCGGCGACATCATCCTCGCGATGACCGACCCGCCGCTCTTGAGCGTCGCGGCAATGATCGCGGCGCGGCGGCGCGGCCTGCATCTCGTGAACTGGGTGCAGGACCTTTACCCGGAAGTCGCGATTGCGCTCGACACACCCTTCGTGGGCGGTGTGATCGGCCGCGGCCTCGCGCGGCTGCGCGACGCCTCGCTGCACGCGGCCGCGGCCAATCTCGCGGTCGGCGAAACGATGGCGACCGCGCTTCGCGACCGCGGCCTGCCTGCCGACACGATCCACCTCATTCCGAACTGGTGCGACGACGAGGATATCCGGCCGCTCGACCAGGCCGAGAACCCGCTGCGCCGCGAGTGGGGCATCGGCGACCGTTTCGTCGTCGGATATTCCGGCAATCTCGGCCGCGCTCACGACGTAGAAACGATCGTCGATGCCGCCGGCCGGCTGCGCGACCGCACCGACTTGCTGTTCCTGTTCATCGGCGGCGGCAGCGGCTTTGCCGAATTGCGGCGACGGGTGGCGGCGCGGCGCCTCGATCCGATGTTCCGCTTCCTGCCGTATCAGCCGCGGGGGCTTCTCAAATATTCGTTGACGGCGGCGGACGTTCACTTGGTTTCGCTGAACCCCGCCGTCGAAGGCTTCGTCTTCCCGAGCAAGGTCTATGGCATCGCCGCCGCCGGCCGCCCGATCGTCGCCATCGCCGGTGCGGGCGGCGAGCTTTGCGAACTGGTGCAGCGGCATGGCTGCGGCGTCGCGGTCGATGCCGGCCGCGGCGAACGCCTCGCCAATGCCCTGCTGGAGCTGATGACGGACCCGGAGCGGGTGACCGCGATGGGGCGCGGGGCCCGCGCCATGCTGGAGGCGAATTTTACGCGGCGTCAAAGCTTGGCGCGCTGGGACGAGGTGCTCGCCGCGGTACGCGAACAGGCGGCGCGCATCCAACCGCGCACGGCCCGGCGCCGGGCGTTGGCGGTCAGGTGGCGGGGAGGAAGCGGGTCCGGCCTCGTTCCAGCGCCGCGCAGGTCAGCCGGCCGGTCATGAAGGCGCCGGTGTCCACGTTGATGCGGTTCGGCCGCACTTCCGGCTCGGGCGCGGGGGTATGACCGTGCACAACGATCTTGCCGAAGCCGCTCACGCTGCGCAGGAATTCCTCGCGGATCCACACCAGGTCGTCCGCGCTCTGGCGCGACAGCGGCACCCCCGGCCGCACCCCGGCGTGGCACACGAAGTAACGGCCGACGCTCAGGCACAGCGGAAGCGCGGCGAGAAAGCAGCGGTGCGCATCCGGCAGCGCAGCCCTCAGAGCATCGGCCGCCTCGCGGTAGCCGCGGCCGCGCATCGGCGCGCTGACGTCGATGCCGTAGGAATGCAGCGTCTCCAGCGCGCCGTTATAGCGCCACACCTCCATGACCGACGGGTCCGCGAGGAACTGCTCCAGGAAGATTTCGTGGTTGCCCTTGAGAGCGATGTAGTCCGTCGGGAACGGATTGCTCGCCAATCGGTCGAGCACGCCGCGGGAGTCGGGGCCGCGGTCGATGTAGTCGCCGACGGACACGGTAAGACAGTCACCGGCCGGCCGCACCGCGAGGTCGCGGCGAATGCGCTCGATCACGGCATCAAGCAATTGGAGGCAGCCGTGAATGTCGCCAATGACGTAGAGCCGGCTCGGCTCCGGCAGTTCGACGGCGGCTGTCGGCGTGGTCATGACGGTTCTCGGGCGGCGCAATGACGGCGGTCGGCGCCGCACAGCCTAGCACATCTGCCGTTGCGGCGCGGCGCGGCGCTGTCTTCGCGGCACCGGAGGCGTCGCAGCAATCGCGATTGCCGCTCGCTGCGGGTGAACGCTGGTACGCGGTGCATACCCTCGCGTTTTGCGAATTGCGTGCGCAGGGCCAGCTCGAACATCAGGGCTTTCGCACCTTTCTGCCGCGGCGGCTAAAGACGGTGCGGCATGCGCGCAAGCTGCGCACGGTCGAAGCGGCATTCTTTCCGCGCTACTTGTTCGTCGCGCTCGACGTTGAGCGCGACGGCTGGCGCAAGGTCAACGGCACCTACGGCGTGTCGCGCCTCGTCATGCGCGGCGACGCACCGCATCCGGTGCCCCGTGGCATCGTCGAAACCCTGATCGCATCGACGGACCGCGCCGGCGTGCTGCGCTTTTCCGAGCGGCTGAAGGTGGGCGGACGGGTTCGCCTGCTGGCCGGTCCCTTTGCCGAGCAGCTCGGCGTCCTCGATGCATTGGACGATTCGAGCCGCGTGCGGGTGCTGCTCGACCTCTTCGCGCGGGAGGTGCCGATCGCGACCGAGGCGGAAAACCTGCTGCCTATCGGCTGAGGCGCCGCGCTTTCGTCCGCCGTTCCGAACCCCTATTGTCCGCGGTGCACTCGAGCTGTCGGGGAGGCTCGAGAACCCGGATTTTTCACGATGCCGCTCACGCCCGAACAGTCGGAGGAGGTCGCCGCCCAGCGCGGCGAAAGCCGGACGACGCGCCGCGCGACGGTGCCGGCGCTCGAAGAGGTCCTGTACGAGCCGCTGCCGGTGCTCGACCACGGCTTCGTGCGGGTCGTGGACTACATGGGCGACGACGCGGCGGTGGTGCAGGCGGCGCGGGTCTCGTACGGGCGCGGCACAAGGCGGGTCAGCGAGGACCGCGGCCTCATCAACTACTTGATGCGGCACCGCCACACGACCCCGTTCGAGATGTGCGAGATCAAGTACCATGTCAAGCTGCCGATCTTCGTCGCGCGCCAGTGGATCCGCCACCGCACCGCCAACGTCAACGAGTACTCGGCCCGCTATTCGATCCTCGACCGCGAGTTCTACCTGCCGGCGCCGCAACATCTGGCGGCGCAGGCGACCATCAACCGCCAGGGGCGCGGCACCGTCCTTAGCGAAGACGACGCGCGGCGCATCCTCGACCTGCTGCGGGCCGATGCCGAGCACGCTTACGACGATTATCTCGACCTGCTCAACGAAGGCGCCGAGGGTGCCCCGGCCGATCCGAGCCGCCCGGGGCTGGCGCGCGAACTCGCCCGAATGAACCTGTCGCTCAATTTCTACACGCAGTGGTACTGGAAGACCGACCTCCACAATCTGATGCATTTCCTGTCGCTGCGCGCCGATCCGCATGCGCAATACGAGATTCGCGCGTACGCGGAAGTGATGCTGGACACGCTCGCGCGCTGGGTCCCGCTGACGCATGCCGCCTTCATCGAATACCGCATGAACGCCGCGACGATCTCGGCGAGCGGCCTTTCCGTGATCCGACGCCTGCTCGCCCGGGAGACGGTCGAGCAGGCCGGCAGCGGCCTCTCCGCGCGCGAGTGGCGCGAGCTGATGGCGCTGCTGGGGCGGTGATGCGGATGACGCCGGCTGTCGGGCGGGCGGTCGGGCTGCGGCCGACGCTCGTCTCCGTCATCGTCGGCCTTGTCCTGCTGACGGCGGCGACGATCGGCGGCGGCGCCGCGATCCTGACCGTCGCCAGCACCCGCGCGCTGGTCGGCCAGGCGCGCACCTCAGCGGTGACAACCGCGAGCGAGGAGGTCCGGCAGTTTTTCGATCTCGGGCCGCGCATCACCGAGGAACTCGCCGCGGAGGCGCGGCGCGGCGTGCTCCCGCTCGACCGGCCGGAGCGCCTGGTCGCCCAGTTCATCGAGCGCCTCCGGGTGCAGCCGCACTTGTCCTGGATCGGCTACGGCGAAGTTGCGAGCGGCCGCTACATCGGGGCCACCCGCTGGGAGAACGGCGAGCTGGTCGAGTATATCGCCGACCCGCAGGTCAACGGAGGCCTGCCCGCGCAAACCGCCGTCGCCGACGACGGCACCCGCTCGACCCCCAAATACGTCGAGACGGCGCCCTACTTCGTGGTCAAGCGGCCGTGGTTCCAGCAGGGCATCGCCGAGCCGGGGCCGACCTGGTCGCCGGTCTACCAGATGACGACGGGCGGTCTCGGGATCACCGCGATGACGCGGTATACCGCGCCGGGGGCGGCGGCACCGACCGGGCTGTTCCACGTCGATCTGCGGCTGGAGGGGATCGGCGCTTTTCTCTCGACGCTGCGGATCGGCGAGCACGGCGCCGTCTTTCTCGTGGACCGGCAGGGGCATCGGATCGCGTCCCCGAGCGGGGAGCATGTGGCTGCAGCCGCGGCCGCCGCGGATCGCGCGGCGCAGCTCAAGGTGCTGGCGACGGCCGAGGCTCCGGCCAAGGTCAAGACCCGCGACGGGCATTACGAGGTCGTGTTCGCCCCGGTCGAGGTCAGCGGCAACCTCGGCGCGGCGATCGCCGTCGTCGTCGATCGCGGCGACATCACCAGCGGCCTCTACCGCCAGGCCGTGATTGCGGTCGCCGCCGCGCTTGCCGGCGGCGTGCTGGCGATCGTCCTGGGCATCGTGCTGTCGTCCCGCATCTCGCGGCCGGTGACGGCCATCGCGGAAGACCTGATGCAGGTCGGCGAGTTCAAAATCTCGCAGGCGCCGTCGCCGCAGTCCTTCGTGCGCGAAATCAGCGAGCTGGGCGTCTCGGTCGACCACATGAAGGCGAGCCTGCGCTCCTTCGGCCATTACGTGCCCTCGGATGTGGTCCGCGCCCTGCTCGCCGAAGGCCGCGAGGCGCAGCTCGGCGGCGAAATCCGGCGGCTGACGATGCATTTTTCCGATGTCGCGGATTTCACGACGATCTCGGAAGGAATGGCGCCGCGGCAGCTCGTCGAGGCGATGGGGCGCTACTTCGAGCTGATGACCGCGACGATCGCGCGTCACGGCGGCACCGTGGACAAGTTCATGGGCGACGGCATCATGGCGTTCTTCAACGCCCCGACCGAACTGCCGGACCATCCCCGCCATGCCTGCATCGCGGCGCTCGAAGCGCAGGAGGCGCTGGCGCGGCTGGCGCGCGAGCGGCCGCCTGGAATGCCGCTGTTCCGCGCCCGCATCGGCCTCGGCCTCGGCGACGTGCTGGTCGGCAACATCGGCACCCCCGAGCGCTTTGCCTATACGCTGCTCGGCGACGAGGTGAACCTGGCGAGCCGGCTCGAAGGGCTGAACAAGGTCTACGGCACCGCCATCATGGGGACCGACGCGTTGGCCGTCGCGGCGGGAGAGTCGCTGGAGTGGCGGCGGCTCGACCGGGTGGCCGTCAAGGGCCGCCACCAAGGCACCCTGGTCTGCGAGCTGATCGGCCGCCGCGGCGAGGTCGAGCCCGCCAGACTGGCGGCGCGCGATCTTTACGAGAAGGCGCTCGCTGCCTATCTCGACGGCCGCTTCCAACCCGCCGCGGACATGTTCGAGGCGGCGGCGCGGGCCTGGACCCGCGATCTGGCGGCACCGACGATGGGGGCGCGGGCGCGGGAACTGGCCGCGGCGCCGCCCCAGGACTGGAACGGCATCCACGTCATGCACGAGAAATGATGGTAGGGTCGGCGACATCCCAGTGGGCGATATCCCAGCGAGAGACTTCGTCATGACCCAGGACTGGCCGAAAATCGTCGCCGACCTCGAACGCATCCTGAAGCTGCGTTCAGTGCCGTTCGGCATGAAGCTCTTCGAACGGCGCGAGGACATGGAGGCGATCCCGCGCATCCGCCGGCCGCAATCGATCCACACGCTCGACCAGATCGTCGGGCAGGCGTCGCGCCTCGGCTGGACCGTCGGCATCACCGCTGACAACCTCGTCGGCGCGCAATGCCGCGCCGTCGTCGGCCTCGGCAACGCCAAGGACCCGGAGTGGAAGTCGGGCAAGCACATGGTCGGTGTGTGGTACAGCAGCGAGGAAGACGCCAGCGCGCACCAGGCGGCGATGAACTGCGTCGCCGACGGTCAATACGAGGCGCTGGCGATCTCGCCGCTCGCCTCCGGCCGCCTCGACCCGCCCGACATCGCGCTGTTCTACGCGACGCCCGGCGCGATGATCTATTTCATCAACGGCCTGCAATGGTCGGGCTACAAGCGCTTCGACTGGAGCATCGTCGGCGAAAGCGCCTGCGCCGATTCCTGGGGACGGGCGCTGAAGACACGGCAGCCGAGCTTGTCGATCCCCTGCTACGCCGAGCGGCGCTACGGCGGCGTGCTCGACGACGAGATGCTGATGGCGCTGCCGCCGGAGTACCTGCCGAAGGCGATTGCCGGCATGGAGGCGCTGGCGAAGAACGGGCTGCGCTACCCCTTCCCGCAATACGGCATCCAGCAGGACGTGCGCGCCGGCATGGCGGTCAGCTACCCCGGCCGCTCCGGCTGAGTATCTGATCCAACCGGGCCGCCCTCCCGCAAGTCGTCATGGCCCGGCTTGAGCCGGCAATCTGCCGGTCCCCGAGATCGCCGGGTAGCCCGGCGATGACGACGATCTCGATGCGAGGGCGGCCGGAACCGGGCGTCGCGGCGGCGCGTTCCGAAGGCGACGTTTTGGCCTTCGAAAGGATGCAGACGATGACACGCCTCCTGCCCGCGATCGCGGCCGCCGCCGCGCTCGCCTTCGCCGCGCCGGCCTGGGCGCAGACCTATATGCCGATGGCTCAGCCGGGGCCGAGCTATTACTCCGTCATGGGCGACGACGGCTCGTCTTCCGATTACCCGGTCCACATGCCGAGCGACGTCAGTGGCGACTATCTGAACCGCCAGGTGCTCGGCGTTAACCGTGCGCTCGCGCCGATGGCGCCGTCCTACATGTATATGCCTCGCTGAGGTCGGCGGGCCCGACTATTTCCCGAGCGCCAGGCTTCCTGGCGGCGTCGCGAACAGGCGGCGCAGGCCATCCAATATGCCGGGGCGCTGCCGCGCGTCGCCGAGCGCCGTCAGGAAGCGGGTCGCCCAGCGGTCCACGTCGTTCGAGACGAGATGCGCCAGCATCCGTTCGTGCCGCTTCCGCCGTTCCGCCAGCGGCATTTCAAGCGCGGTCCTGATCGCCGCCGCAACCGCCTCGGTCTCGTGCGGATTGACGAGAAGAGCATCGTCGAGTTCGGCGGCGGCGCCGGCGAACTGCGAGAGCACGAGGACCCCCGGATCGTGCGGATCCTGCGAGGCGACATACTCCTTCGCGACGAGGTTCATGCCGTCGCGCAGCGGCGTCACCAGTCCGACGTGGGCGGCGCGGTAAAAGCCCGCAAGCGTGCCGCGCGGAAACGGCCGGTTGACGTAGCGGATCGGCGTCCACGACGGTTCGCCGAAGCGGCCGTTGATCTGTCCGACGAGGCCGCTGATCTCCTGATCCATTGCCTCGTATTCCGGCACCCCGGTGCGGCTTTTCGGCGTGATCTGGAGATAGGTCACGCGGTTGCGCCACTCTGGGTAATTTTCGAGAAATTGCCCGAACGCCTGGATGCGGTTTCCGATCCCCTTCGAGTAATCGAGCCGGTCGACGCCGATGATGAGCCGCCGATCGCTCAGGCTGCCTCGGAGTTCTTCCGCGGCCGGCGAATGGACCGCCCGCCGGGCGGTGCGGGCATAGACCTGCGTCGCGATCGCCGCCGGGAAGATGCCGACGTGAACCCGCCGTCCGTCGAACGCGAAGGGGCCCCCGGTACGTGCCGCGGCGCCGCCCTGAAGCGCGAAATAGCGGCCGAGATTGGTCGCGTCGAGCTCGGTCTGCAGCCCGACGAGATCATAGTGGCGCAACGCGCCGAAGGTTTCCGCATGCTGCGGCAGGGCCAGCAGGATGTCCGGCGGCGGACAGGGAATATGGAGAAAAAAGCCGATCGGATTGTCATGCCCCAGCGCCCGCAGCTCCTTCGCCAGCGCCAGAAGATGGTAGTCATGCACCCAGATGATGTCGTCCGGCCGGATGAAGCGCGACAATGCCTCAGCAAAAAGCGCATTCACCCGCAGATAACCACCGAGTTCTACCGAGTTGAACTCGGCAAGGTCGAGCCGATAATGCAGGATCGGCCACAATACCCGATTGGCGAACCCATTGTAATATTCCTGATAATCGCTCGGCGAGAGGTCGATCGTGATGATCGTGCGGGTACGCTGCTCGATGATGCGCGGGGCGGCGGGAGAGCTGTTCTCGTTGATCTTGCCGCTCCAGCCGAACCATATCCCGTCGCGCCGCTTGAGTGCGGCGTTGACCGCGACAGCCAGCCCACCCGCCTGCTGCGGCGCCTCGGGATCGGGGACCGCGACCCGGTTCGAGACTACGATGAGGCGCGACACGACATGTCCTCCTGCTGCAAAGACGGTCCACCCGCCGGTCGCTTACAGCGCACCGGCCGGTTGCGGCGCAGCGCCGGCCGGGTGCTGCGGCCACGGCAAGCGGAGCCCCGCCGCCGCCGGTAGAGACAAGGTTTCCAGCCATTCGCGCACCGCCCGAGGGCTGGCGAAGCAACCCTCCACTCCCGGCAGCGAAGCGCCGACCGAAAAGCCGCGGCCGCCTCCCGTGCGAGCCGCTTCGAAGCCGGGGCAATCCATCGGGTCGTCGGCGATGAAGACGGGGATGCGGCCGAGAAATGGGGAGCGCGCCATGAATTCCCGGATGGCCCTTCCCTTGTCGAAGCCGGGCAGGCGGATCTCGAAGACGCAGAGGCCCGCGGTCAGCCGGAGATCGAGGCCTGCGGCGCTGTCGATAAAGTCTTTGAGCGCCGCGGCGAGGACTTCCGGCGCTACGGCGGCCTGCCGGTAGTGCACCGCGAAACTGGCTGTCTTGTTTTCAGCGAGGGTGCCCCGAAACTGGCGGAGCAGGGCAAGAAGGTCGTGCCACAACGCCTGCGGCAGCGACGCCGCCACCAGCGCCTCGATCGATCCGCCCTCGGCATAGCGAATTTCGCTGCCGTGCACGCCGGCGGCGGCGAGGCGGAGCGGCGCGAACAGCCGGTCGAGTTCGGCGATCGGCCGGCCGCTGACCAGCGCCAAGGCGTCGCCGACACGGCGCGCCGCCGCCCGAAGCGCCCCGCCGAGGCCGCTCGGGACGGTGACCGCATCCGGACGGGGCGCAAGGTCGAGCAGGGTTCCATCGACATCGAGGAACAACGCGACCTGGTCGAGCTTCAGGCAACCGGGCTGAATGTGGTCCACGTTCTCGCCACTTTCTCGGCATTCCCCGGAGGTCCAACGCGGGGCGGCGCAAAGGGTTCCGCCGCCGCGTTCAGACTTGCGGCGAAAACGTGGCAGGCTTCGAGATATTAAGAAACAGCCGGAGGCTTCTTTTATCTTGTCGGACTGACGATGTTTTTGTCGGCGCCAACCGGCTGCTCGCCCACCGCAAGGCCGTGAAGCAGCGGGTCGGCGTCCGCCCATTTCACGTAGGTGTCGGTCAGATAGGATTGGCCCAAGGGCGGCGCCTCGATCGCCGCGACCGACAGGAGATAGGCCGCAAGCCGCCCGAACCAGCCGTCTGCGGTCGAGACGCCGTCGCCGCTGCGGTCAAGCAGCTTGAGTTGCTCGTCGAGCGCAAACAGCGGCCGCGTCTCGATCTCCCGCGCGAGGATTGCGTCGCCGAGCTCGATGCCGGCGTCGCGGTAGTAGCGCCGCATCAGGTCGAGCGTCTCGCCGCGATGCGTCTTTTCCCAGGCGACCGCGTGCAGCACCGTCGCCACAAAGCGCGCGACCCGCTCGGGATGCCGCTCGGCAAACTCCTTGCGCGCCACGAGTGCGCCGGGAATGACCGCGCCGGCGTCCTTGGCGCTGCACACTGTGATCCCGGCGCCCCGCTCGAACACGGCATAGCTCGCCGGAGCGGTGAGGGCGGCGAGGTCGCCTGCGCCATCGGCGAAGGCGAGGCCGGTTTCGCCCGGCGGCCGTGCCGCGATCCGCACGTCCTCTGGGTTCAGGCGCCAGCGTGCGAGGCAGCGGCGGGCGCCGTATTCCGCGGTCGTGTCGCGCGTCAGCAGCAGCGTCTTGCCCTTGAGGGTCGCCGGCCGGTCGAGGATCGTCTCGGCCGCGGCGGGCCGGGCCATGACGACGTTGGCGTCGCTCTCGTCGTCGGCGATGCCGACCGTCATGAGGCCCTCCCGCGCGGCGCCGACCAGCGCCGTCAGCGGCCCGACGACCGCGACGTCCCAGCCCGGGTCGTCCAACAGGTAGGTTTCGTCCTCGAAGTGCGTGACAAGCGGCTGCAACCCTGCCTTCGGCCACCAGCCGTTCTCCGAAGCGGCGAACAGCGGCAGCGAGCGGTAAAGTCCGGCCTGCGCCGCAATCGTGATCGGCGCCAACTCCTCCGCCTGCGCGCACGGAGAAGGAGACGCCGACAGCGCCGCCAACCACGCGACAAATGCCCAGAACCGCATCGCCGTCTCCAAGGCGGGATGCGGAGCCCGCCCGAACTGCGGTATAGGCCCTGGACAGGGCGGCTTTGACAATGCGGGAGGCGCAGATGGCGGACGAGGCAAACCCGGCAGGCGAGCGGATCATGGCCGACCGGCTCATCCAGTTCATCGCCGAATGCTACGGCGCGGTTGGCGTGGCCGCCGCCGATGCGCAGAAGGCGGCGGAATTGATGGCGGCCTCCGACCTCGCCGGCGCCGACGGCCACGGCGTCTTCCGCCTGCCGCAATACATCCGCCGCATCCGCGCCGGCGGCATGAAGCCGGCGGCGCATATCGAGGTCCGCCGCACCGCCGCTTCGACGGCGCTGGTCGATGGCGACAACGGCCTCGGCAGCCTTGCCGTCGCCCGCGCCGCCGAGACCGCGATCGACATCGCGCGCGACAACGGCGCCGGCTGGGTCGGGGTGCGCAACGGCAACCATGCCGGCGCCGCCTCCGTCTATGCCGCAATGCCGCTGCCGCACGACATGATCGGCATCTACTTCGCGGTCGGCAACGCCAACCACCTGCCGCCGTGGGGCGGCATCGACATGCTGCTCAGCACCAACCCGATTGCGATCGCGGTGCCGGCGTTGGAGGAGCCGCCGCTGATCCTGGACATGGCGACGACGGTCGCCGCCTATGGCAAGGTCAAGGTGGCGGCGCAGCAGGGCAAGCCGATGCCGGAGGGCTGGATGATCGACCGCCAGGGAAAGCCGCTGACCGACCCGAGCCGCGCCGATGACGGTTTCCTGCTGCCGATCGGCGGCTACAAGGGCGCTGCGCTGTCGCTGATGATCGGGCTGCTCGCCGGCACCCTCAACGGCGCTGCCTGCGGCCGCGACGTCGTCGATTTCAACAAAGACGACGCGACCCCGACCAATACCGGGCAGGCGATCCTGGCGCTCAAGATCGCCGCCTTCGCCGACCCGCCCCAGTTCAAGCGGCAGGTCGATATCGTGATTCGAGACCTGCACGGCTCGGCGCTGCTGCCGGGGTTCGACCGCATCCGCCTCCCCGGCGAGGACCAGCACCGCCGCCGCGAGGAGCGGCGGGTGCGCGGCATCCCGCTGCCGCCGTCATTGCGCGCCGCGCTCGACAAACTCGCCGCCGACCTCGCCGTCACGCCGCTGCCGGCGCGCGGATGAAACCAGTATCCCGATCGTGAAGTCATGAAGTTCGATTCCGCCGTCGTCATCGTCATGCCGGCGGAGGGCGGCATCCACGTGTCCGGCAGTCGAGCGGCTGACGGGTGGGTCCCGGCCTTCGCCGGAACGACGAAAGGCTGCAATTCATCCGTGAGAACTGGCGAAAGAAATGGCCCGGACGGAAAACCGTCCGGGCCATTGCGCGAAAGGCCGTTTCCTTGAGATCGCCGGACTTCACTCGGCGATCTCCGGGCCGGTCTAAGCCAGGCCATGACGGAGTTCGCAGTGAAGCCGGCTCCTTCCTGGCGAATAACCGCGGCGCTCAGCCGCCGTTGCCGTTCTGCGGCTTGAAATGAAATTCTTGCGCCGATTGCAGGTCGTTCTTGGTCCTGTCGATCGTCACCTTCTGGACCTTCTGGTCGTCGTTGAACGCGACGCGCAATTCCTGCATCGGCACCGCGACGTTGCGGCCGCTGGTGCTGAGCACGACTTCCGCGACGCGCCCGCTGGGATCGAGGACGACATCCTTGACGCTGCCGATCTTCTGGTTCTGCCGGTCGAACACGTCGGCGCCCATCAGGTTGCTCGCCAAAATCTGCGATCGCTGGAGCTCCGCGGTCGAGCCGCCGTTGCCGTTGCCGTTACGGTTCTTCGGGTTCAGCTCATACTTCGGCGCCGAGGCAAGCTGCTGCTCGCTCAGCGTAACGAGGAAACGCGGCTCGCCATTGACGGTGGTGGCCTTGAGGTCGTTCATGCCGATCTTGATCGTGCGGCTGCCGCCGTTATTGCCGTTGCCGCCGACATTGCCGTTGAAATCGACCGCAATGGCGGCGACCCGGCCGTCGGGGTCGAGGATGATGTCGCGGACATCGCCGATCTTGCGGTTCTGCTTGTCGAAAACGGCGGCGCCCTTCAGCTTCGAGGCGAGAATCTGACCCGGCTCGACTTGGTTGGGCGCGTTTGTGCGGGCAGTGGGCGGCGTGGTGCTGCCCGACGTTTGCGCGAATGCCGCGGGGGATGCAATCGCCAGGATCGCGGCGACCGCCGCCGCGCTAGTGATTTTAGTGTGGGACACGACGTCTCCTCCAGCCGAGCAGTTGTACCGGTCGCTCAACAGATGCGGCCGCCCGCGCGTTCCCGCTCGACGCCGCGTTTTGCTCGACGCCGGGTTGCGGCCGGCGCCCGCTGCGGGAGGCCCGCGACCGCTCCGCGCAGCCATCTCCGGCACGGTCGGCCAGCCTTGACGTGGGCTCGCGATACCACAATCTCGGACGCAGCCTCGCGACGCGGCCGAAGGCCTCGCGCTTGCGAAAGCAGGCTCGGTATGCTCTAACACCGCGCTCTGCCGAGGGACCGGTCTGCGGCGACAGCGACACGAAGCGCCGGCCGGACGAACCGAGTCATTGATGCGCCCGTAGCTCAACTGGATAGAGCACCAGACTACGGATCGGTTTTTTTGGTGCCACACCGCGCACCATTGCGCATCACAACCCTCTGATCCTATTGAATATTTAGCCTCACGAGTTAGGTATGCTGCCTCACCGCAGCACCTGGCTACGCAACCGTTCCGCGTTGCTAGAGCGAGGCTAAGATGACGTTATCAGATCTTTCTATTCGTGCTCTGCCGGTGCCCGAGCGCGGGCAGAAAATCCACTGGGATTCGATGCCGGGCTTCGGCATTCGGATCAGCCAGGGAGGCGCGCGCACTTTCGTCCTGGTGCATGGAGAGAAGCGCCAGTTCATCACAATCGGGCGATATCCGATCATCACGCTCGCGCAAGCGCGGACGCGAGCGCGCGAGATCCTCGCAAAGAAAACGCTCGGTATCGACCGTCTGGAATGCCCGCAATTCGAGGAGGCGCTAAACCTCTTCATCGCCAAACATTGCGAAGTCAAGAACCGCCCGCGAACCGCGGCCGAGACGGCAAGACTGCTCCGTAAGCACTTCCTGCCCACGCTGCGGCGCCTCCGGCTCGACGAGATACCGACGAGGCGGATTGCCGCGATCCTCGACGAGCTTCTTGATACGCCCTCCACCGCTCGCCACGCCTTCGTCGCGGCCCGCACCTTCTTCCGCTGGTGCGTCAGGCGCGGCCTCGTTTCCGCATCGCCTATTGCGCTTATGGAGCCACCGACCGAGCCGGGCAATCGAGACCGCGTTCTGACCGACCATGAGTTGCGCTCCGTGTACCAGAGCGCGCTCGCTCATGGCTGCACCGGCGGCAAAATCGCTCAGCTGCTGATCTTGACCGGCCAGCGGCGCGGCGAGATCGCCAGCCTTCGCGGCGAATGGGTCGATCCCGACAGGCGTACCATTACGTTACCGGCAGAGGTTACAAAGAACGGCCGCACGCATAGCTTTCCGTATGGCGACATCGCGTCGGACCTACTCTCCGACCTGCCGAAGGAAGGTCTGCTCTTCCCGGCACGGGGCTCGAAAAACCCCTATAACGGCTGGTCCACGCTCAAGAAGAGCGTCAACCCCGACATAGCCGCTTGGACGTTCCATGACCTGCGCCGGACCTTTGCCACGAACCTCGCTTCGCTGGAGATTCCGCCGCACGTCATCGAACGGCTGTTGAACCACGCCACCGGACAAATCAGCGGCGTCGCCCGGATCTACAACCGCTTCAACTATCTGGAGGAGATGCGCGAGGCGGTCGCGCGGTGGGAGCAGCACCTTGCCGCACTACTTGAACGCGAGTAACTTTGCCCCCGCCGGCCTAGCCGGCTCCGGAGCCGGCCTCATTTCGAGGAGACTCCGGATGGATGGGTTCTACACGGTGAAAGAGGTTTGCGGCTTGCTTCACATCGCGCGGGAGACCTTGCGCCGGTGGGAACGCGACGGCTGGTTCCCGAAGCGTTATCGCTTCACGCGGCACGACCGGGGCCGCGTCGGTTTCCGCAAGCGCGAGGTCGATGCGTGGATTGACGGGCGCAGGCCCGATCCCGACAGGCCCACCGCCTGATCCCCACTCGCAGGAGTGAGGTCAGCAGAGAGCCGGAGTCCAACCCGGCTCTCTTTTTTTGCCCTTGACTCTCACGCAGAGGTTGATGAACGAATCCCAATGTTAACGAACATTAACGTTCGAAACACATTGGGGGGAAGGCCATGCGGTACGTCATTGCGCTGTTTTTCCCATGGATTAGCTTCTTCACGATCGGGAAGATCGGGCAAGGCATCCTCTGCCTGATCCTGCAACTCACCCTGTTGGGTTGGCTCCCGGCCACGATCTGGGCGATGGTGGCGATCAACGGCCACAACGCCGACAAGAGGACCGACCGGATCGTCAAGGCGATCAACCAGTCGCGCCAGCCGGCAATCGCCGATCCCCGCCGAATCTGACAGTGCGGGTCACGATTAAGACGCGAGAAGAGGGCGGGCTCAATCCAAGGAAGAAATCTTACTACGTCGATTGCACCGTCCTCTTCTCCGAAGAAGAGAAGGCCATCATCCAGTCCCGCGGCCTCGGCCAGCACTACATTGCTGTTGGCGCCGAGGTAGCACCACCGGCGCCGTCTTCGCAAACGCTGTCCACCCTGCTGCGCGCATTGTCGCCCTTTGTGTTCCTGACAGGGTGCGTCGCGGGGGCCGGCATGGAAATGGCCGGCAACCGCGCCGGCGACAGCGTGTTCGCATTCACGTTCTTCGCCGCACTCGCCATGTATTTCGGCGGCGTGGCGCTGAAGCGGCATATCCGGATCGCGGCGCAGCCGCAGCAGCACATTACGATGCAGCGGCTCCTCCTGAACCCATCCTTCTCCGTCTATGCCTTCGACAACGCGACCGCGAAGACGATCGATGTCGAGGTGCGCGAGGCGCTGACACGGCTGAAAGACGGGCTCCTCGCCAACGCGCGCATCGCGCAGCCGGAAACCTTCGAGATATGAAGAGCCATTCGCCGCGATGGCCGACCCGTTCGCCCGATCCAGTCGTCAACGTCATCGCGACCGGCGTCCTCGTCATCCTTGGCTTGATGGTGTTGGCGTCGGGGTTTCTGCTCCTGGTCCCGATCGGCATCGGCTTTCTCGTCATCGCCGCAATTCGCTGGTACCACAACCGGCCACCGCCCTACTCCAATAAGGCCATCTCCGCCGCCGCCGAGCAGCACACGCTTGCGGCAAATTTCCCCGATGCCCAGGCCTTCGCCGACTCCTACGTTCGGCGCCTCATTGACGCATGGCACCCGAAGGTGCCGGCGTTGTCGGTTCTCGAGGCCATGTTGCAGATCGCTTCGGAACTGTACGAGGGTGAGGCGCTTAATAATCCGATCCCACCGATCCCTTTGGACCCGATCGATCAAGGCCGGTGGCGTGACGAGGCGCGCATCCACGCGCTCAAGATGCACGACGCCCCCGGCACGCTCGCGACCTTCACGGGCGCGCTGACGCGGGCGCTTGGGCTCTTTCGCAATGCATTGCCGGCAAGCGCGCTTCTTCCGAAAACAGAATGCCTCGCTCAAAACGAGCGAACGCCGCCATTGACGGTGCCGGCCTGTCAGCTTCTCGATCCGCCTGAAGCTTTCGTCGAGCCGATTGCAGCGGCGCTGTCCGATCCGCAGGTTCTGGAATTGCGCCTCTTCGAGCACGTGCGGCGATTGCTCGCCGACGGCGATCTCGGCGGCACTCCGTTCCAGAACCTCTTCGAGCTTCCCGTGCCGTTCGTGCTGCCGGCTGAGACACGCTTTTCCGGGCACTGGATTTTGTCGCCCCCGGGCCGCGGCAAGACCACGCTATTGCATGCGATGGTCATGAGCGACATCCGCATCCCCGGCGCATGCCTCATCCTCATGGACAGCAAGGGCGACCTCATCGATCCGATCCGCCGGCTCAAGGAGGTGCAGGACCGGCTCATCATCATCGACCCGGACCCGCAGGACCCGGTGGCGATCAACCCGCTCGACATCGCGCACACGAACCTGACGCAGAGCGTCGACCTGCTCGAATACCTGTTTGCGTCGCTGCTCGAATTCAAAATGACGGCGATGCAGACGACGCTGTTCCGCAGCGTGCTGCGCGCGCTCGTCATGGCATTCCCCCACCCGACCTTGGAAACGTTCCGCGACCTGCTGACCAACGGCTACGAGAAGTACCGGGACCACATCGCCAAGCTGCCGCACGACCTTCAAGACTTTTTCCACAAGGACTTCAATGAGAAGGGATACGCCGACCGGCGCCGCGAGGTGTTGCAGCGGCTTCGTCTGTTGCTCGACAACGAGACAATGCGCGCGATGCTGACGGCGACGAGCACGCGCTTCCGCATCGCCGAAGCGATGGACAGCGGCAAGATCGTCATCATCAACAATTCGAAGGCGCGGCTCGGCGACCAGGGCGCCGAATTCTTCGGACGCTTCTTTATCGCGCAGCTCCTCGCCGCCGCCCAGCAGCGCACGACCCGACGGCCCGACCAGAAGCCGCCGGTTTATTTCTACATCGACGAGTGCCAGAACGTGATCGCGCGGGATGAAAAGATCCCGGCGATCCTCGACGAGTGCCGCAGCCAGAACATCGCGCTGATCATGGCGCACCAGCGCACGAAGCAGATCGAGTCGGCGAACGTGCTCGACGCGCTGTCCAACTGCGCGATCCGCTTCGCGAACAGCGACGAGGAGGCCCGCTACCTCGCGCCGCGGCTCCGCACGTCGGAGGGTTTCCTTCAGTCATTGGGCCGCGGCCGGTTCGCAGCCTTCGTGCGCGATCTGACGCCGGCGGCGGTCGCCGTCTCCGTCAACCGTGTCGAATTCAGCGAGCACGACACGCTGACACCGGATGAGCAGTCGGCGCTTGCGGCGCGCATCCGCGAGCAATACGGCAAGTCCGGAGCATCGGGAGCCGCCTCGCCACCGCCGGCCGATCCAGCGCCGGCCGAGGGGCCGATCCTGAACCTCCACCACCCGGACCTGCCCTGGCGGCTGGAGGACCCCCCGCAATCCCGGCCGAAAGACGACGAGCCCGACCCGCCCTCTCCTCCGCCAAAACCACGGCGCAGAGGCGCGCCGAAGCCGGCCGGGCGCGACAGCGAAGGCGCAGCCGACTGGCATTGAGCCGCCGCAAAAAATTGTGATCGTGCCCCGCCCCGACCGGCCGCGACGCGCCGCGGCTGGCCCCGCCCCATCGCGAACTTTGACACCGCAGCGATCGTGCACCTTATAGACAGCCTTCCAAGTCGGAGGGCGGTCATGAAAGCGTTCTACTGCGGGTTTCTCGGCGGGATCATCTTCACCGCCATCGTCGTGTCGATCGAGCTGTGGGCGCTGACGCCGCGCGCCCAGTTCTATCAGCCCGACAGCGCCGCGATCGAGCTGCGCTCCTGCTAGGGACCCAGCCATGTTCTTCACCAATCCGGGCGCTCACGACAAACCAAAGAAGCGCTGCATCTACCTCTGCCGTTGCGGAAATCAGTGGTCGCTCATCCTCGATGTCGGCGACCGCGCGACAACGCGAACTTGTTTCCGCTGCAAAGAGCCGTGCCGCCCGGCAGAGAGCAAGCACTTGTCCAGAACGGCTCGCGGCTCGTCTCGATCCTGACCGAAAAGCTCCGGCACCCCCGCGCGGGGTGACAGCTCTGCTGACACCGATCTGTTTGTGGATCCCAGCCATGACGATCCCGAAGGCTCGCGCCTCGCGATGGAGCGATGCGCCCGTTCTCGACAGGGCCGGACGTCCAAAGATCGCGCTCGTCACCGAGCGCGATGTTGAGGCCATCTTCAAGCCGCTCTCGCGCTACCGCTACCTGCCGGTCGATTACCTCCACGCCTTGGCCGGCGGCAGCTTCGGCTACCTCGTAAACCGGCTCATGCTGCTGTCGCGCAAACCCAACTGCTACGTCGCGCGGCCGCAGCAGCAACGCGCAAATGCGAGGGCGAACTGTCGGCCACTGATCTACGAACTCGCGCCGAAGGGTTGGGCACTCCTGCGCGAGCGGGGTGTCGAACTGCGACACGCGCGGACACCAGCCAACTTTGCGCACGAGCTGATGACCTGCCAATTGATGGCGTCGTTCGAGCTCGGCGCCCGCAACAGCGGCGCACGCCTGATCACCTGGCTCGACATCCTCCAAAGCCGGAGCCTGCCGGAAACGACGCGCCAATCGCCGAAACCGTACCATATTCCCGTCGTCGTCACGATCGAGGGGCAGGCGCTCGCGACGCATGTCGCGGCCGACGGGCAGCCATTCGGGATCGCGCGTGCCAACGCTGCCGGCACCTCCTTCTTCTTCTGTCCCGGCATCGAAACCGATTGCGGCACCGAGCCGATCGACGCGTCGGATTTCCAGCGCTCGTCGCTCGCGAAGAAATTCGTCCTCTACTTCGCGGTCGAGGAGCAGGGCATTCACCGCTCGCATTTCGGGTTTCCGAACCTCTACGTGCCGATCGTGACCACGACAACCGCCCGCCTCACCTCGATGATGAAATTGCTGGAGCGGGTCACCGGTGGCGCCGGCTCCCGCCACCTTCTGTTCAAGACGTTTCCGGCACTCACGTCTTCGGAGAAGCCACGCCCACCCTCGGGCCACATACTCACCGAGGATTGGCAGCGCGTCGGGCACCCCCCGTTCAATTTTCTGACCTCGTGATGGATGCGATGAGCGAGAAGGCGGCCGAGATGGCGGCGGTTCGCGAGCACTCGCTCGGCTCCCGCCGCACCCGCGTTCACGTGATCGTCTGCCATGACCTCAACGACCGGGCGCACACGCTCTATGAGATGTTCCGCTTCGCGGATCGCGTTTCCCCGTCGGTGCTAGAGGCCCTGACCCGAGAGCTGGCGGACGACATCATCCAGGATGTCGCGCTGCTGCGAGCTGAGCTGGACCGCATCGAGGCGTTTGCCCGACGACAGCTCGCGAAGCTGGACGAGCCTTTGCCGAAGTAGCTCCGATCTCGATGGGGATAACCGGCGAGAGGTGCGACGAGCCGGTGGTACCCTATCGGTATGGACGAACAGCCGCGGCCTGTCGCGACAACCCCCGACACCGACTATTCCCTGTCGATTGACGACGCGGCCGGCCTCTACCAGCGCAGCGGCCTGCCCCGCACCTTGCGCACGATCCAGCGCTACTGCGCCAAGGGTGACCTCGATTGTCGCCGCGTCGAAATCCCGTTTGGGGAGAAGTACTTCATTACCAAAGCATCCGTGGAAAAGCACATCGCCTACATCATCGAGACGCGACAGTCCATGGTCGGCCACGACGAGCCGCGGCATGTCACGGCTCCCGTCGAAACGGAAAGACCAGGAAGCGACCAGCCGCGACAGGTCGCGCCCGGCCGCGACGAGCCGCGGCAGACCGCGGCGGAATCCGAGATGGGGTCGCGGTATGTCGCCGGGCTTGAAAGGGAGAACGAGTTCCTGCGCGGACAAATCACCGTCAAAGACGGGCAGATCAAGGAGATGACCGAGCGCGCCCGCGAGACCAATGTGCTGATCGCCGGCTTGCAGAAAATGCTGACGCCGCTCCTCGGCCGACCAGCGACACGTGACGACGAAGCGCGATCGCACCTATTCGACAATGGCAGCGGCGGCGGCATCGAGCAGCAGCCGCAATAGGGGATAACTCAGGTGCTCTCAGACAACCGCGCTACAATTGGCGCATGCCACCAGGCCCGCGAGCCATCGGCGACGTCCTGAGAGAGCGCAACATCGAGCTGGCGACCAACGATCCAGTCGTGCGCGGCGGGTTTACGCAGGTCCCAAATTTCATACTGAAGAAAGCAGACCTCAGCCTCGGTGCGAAGGTCACCTATGCCATGTTCATCCACTACGGCTGGCATAACGATTGGTGCTTCCCAGGCCAGGAAAGACTCGCAGTCGACATGGGCATGAGCCAGTCGCGCGTCAGCGAGTTCATCAAGGAACTCCAGACGGCCGGCCTCATCGAGATCACCCGCCGCGGGCAGGGCAAGACCAACCTCTACAAACTCGGCTACGTGGTAAAGCAGAAGGGCAAGAATCCCAAGCCGCGAATATCTTGATATCGGCCCATCGATATCAAGATATTGCTCTGGCGGCATCCAGATTTCGGCAGGCCGAGATCATTCCTTATATAAATACTCAGTATATAAATATACAGAGTAATGATACTCAGCGGGGGATGCATTTCATTTAAGGAAGGGGATGCAGCAGGGCGCGGCGCTTTATGGCGCCGCAGGCGGCGATTACGGCGCGGTGATGGACCACCCCGCCTTATGCCCCGCCTTTAGGGTAGGGCGGGGTAATGATCGAGAATATGGCTTTGCAGCAAGTCGCGCGCGCCGGGCTACCCGCCCGACTCCCTCGCGCATTTCCGGCATCGTCTGGTGACGGTGCCGACTTCAAGCAGCCGGCGCAGGTGGCGAAGCCTCACTGCGCCGCCCGCTTTCGCCCCGCGCTACGCCGCTGAGCGGCGGAGCTGGGGAACACGCTCGGGAGTCGGGTGGAGCCCCCCCAACCAGGTTCGGCAGGGTCGGCAGCGAGCTCAGAACGGCGGGGGGCGGTAGCCGGACGCGCGCCCGCACACCAGAACTTCTCAACGGATCGTCTCAAGAGTGCAGCCGACACCTACGTGCAATGAAGCCAAAGGTCATTGAGATGGACGTGGAGGTGATTTATCATCACCAAATCGTATTTCCTCGCAGCAACGGGGTGTCGATGGACGCGCTCTTCATGGGAGAGGTCCTCGCGGACCTTGTATTTTCGGGCGCCAAAGTGACAATGCATTTCGGCGGCGCACCTGCAAACAGTGCTGTTCTCGCCTCGTGTACCGGGATACAAACAGGATTAGTTGGATCAATAGGCGATGATCCCATCGGCAGATTTTTAATTCAAACGCTCAAACACAATAATGTCGATACGCGCTTTGTACAAATGTGCGACCTGCAATCCTCCATTGCGACTATCCATTTGGACGAAGCAGGCGATCCTTCCACCATATTGCTTTACCGTAAGGCAGATGCTCAAATCAAGCTTGATGTTGTAGAAGACGCAATGAGGCAAAGACCGAAGGTTTTTTGTTATGGCTCCGTTAGTTTAGCCCATCCATCGTCCAGTGCTGCCTTATGGGCTGCTATTTCAGCGTCGTATCTTTATGACATCGTTACTATATTTGATATCAATTGGCGTCCGAGTTTGTGGACGGACTCGTCGCTGGCCCGGCCCCTGATTGACGCGGTGGCACGAAACTCCACGGTCGTGAAAGGGAATTCGCGTGAAATCGCATGGTTGTCGTCATACCTGGGTCATCATGCCACCGCCCAGTCCCTTCTCCACGACCGAACACAGCTGGTAGTATGCACTCAAGGAAACGAAGGGTGCTCCTATTATCGTATCGACGGGTCAGAAGGTCATTTAGCCGGTTACAAAAGCACCGGTGGCGACCGGGTGGGCACAGGCGACGCCTTTACCGGCGCTCTTTGTGCCTCCCTAGCGACGCGCAGCGTATCCGCCATCGATCAAATTATGACGGCGGACCTAGAGCAAGTCCTCGATCGTGCAAACTGGATGGGAGGAATCGTAGCGTCCTGCCATGGTGCCATTCCGCCACGTAACCAACGGACTCGCATCAAGCAAATGTTCCGAACCTCAAACCAGCGCTAAAGAGGGCTCGTGCCCTTTATAGACACGAATCCGGGATCGACGCGTTCAGAGATGTTAGAGACAAACGTATTTATCGATTTGATATCCACTTCGCGATTATCATAAACATCTAATAATGACGAGATTGCTGACCGTAGGCCCTCGAATATTAGCGCCGGCCTCTCGTTAACATAGCGGGTGGCAAAAGTGATTGGCCGCTCCCTTGCATAAAAAAAGCGCCGGACCCACTCGCGAAATAGGCGCGCTACAATTGTCACTAAAACTTGAGGTTCAGTAGCACCGACCTCCACGCTGATCTGCCGGCATACGGAACATATTGAAAGCGCATCGTGCTCGAATCCCTGAATATGGAGTATGTCATCATCTCGTGCTATCTGCCATCGACTTTGCTCAAAGTCAACGTGTATTAAACGGTCGCTGATTTCGGAAGCCAGGCTTTGAGATCCAAGAAGCTTTTTCGCGAGGACTACATCCGTCATCTTAAAATCGGTTGGCCGATGCTCGATCTCTTCTGATACATTTTTGCCTGAGTCAGCGATATCTGTTGTGTCGAACAGCAGGTTTTTCAAGATCGCATCGCGGAAACCCGCCCTTGGGTGTGAAGTTATTTGGGTGCTAAGTTGGGAGAACCCCTTTAATGTATCGTCACCAACCGGCACCTTTATGCTATCCTCTAAATATTTTGCTGCCTCGAATAGCTTATCTCGGTAGGGATACGCTTGAATCATTTGACCGTACCTCGCGGCGAGGCTGTACTGCACCTCCGAGGATTGGTACACTCGCAAATCGGCTAGCGCTTTCTCTTTTATGGTCGTTGCCCAAGTCGCGTATTGATCTGCATCGCTGGCACCCTCTTCCACCAGCTTCCGGCACAGCGCCAAAAAATCAAAACAGCGGATCGATGGCAAATAGTCCATCGATAGCCTGTACGTCGTGCTTTCCTCTGGATACACACGGGGCGCCCGGATCGATAATTTCGTATCAATCGCACGAAGTTCATCGAGAGCAAGCAGTGTTTGTAGCTCTGTCGTCGCGTCCTCGGCATTCGCAAATTGCTTATAGGCACGCCCCCGAGATGGAGAGAGTACCATCGAATTAAATTTTTCAAGCGCCACGGTAACACCTCGATTTTGTTTTATGTCATCGCTTTTTTCCTCGCCGTACCAGTATTTCCTGCGGATATAGGCTGCGCGGGGCATCTAATATTGTCAAAAGATAGTCCGCAACCTCCGTCGGATACATGAAAGAGGAAGTATCCGGTTGATGCTGCCGTCCGGAAGGTGTTTGCCAAAACTTAGTGACCATACCACCGGGCAAATATGCGAGAATCCGAATGTCATGAGCGTCGAGTTCCATTCGCATTGCCTCTGAGGCGGCCAGCAGCGCCCATTTGGAGGCTGCGTAAATGCCCTCGTTCCGCCGTACCACTTTGCCTGCAGTGGATATCACGTTGACAATATCGCCACCGCGCGCCGTCATCAGCGGAACTGCTCGCTGCATGCATTTAATTGCAGCAAAAAAATTCACATCGAAAAGCCTGTGCGCATCTGCTAGCGCGAAACTCTCGCTTGGGCCAAAAAGTCCGATGCCAGCGTTGTTTATGAGAGTGTCCACGCGACCAAATTTACCGTGTATTTGGTCAAATACCCGGTCCACGTCTGCCTCGACCACCAAGTCACAACGCAGGGTCGTGAGTCGTGAGATGTCGCCGTGAGAGGCCTCCGAAGAACTGCGAAGATTGTCTACGGTTCGACAGACCGCAACAACATGCGCCCCTCGTGCTAGGGCGCCATGCATTAAAGCATTTCCGAGTCCGCTTCCGGCGCCCGTAACTACGATCACTTTATCGGTGAAAGTGCCATTTGCCATGTGATATCCCCGTCCAAGCCAATCTGGACCGAGCAACATTCTAAAACGTACCACCGCTTCGCAGGAGGCGCAATCATACCTGGCGGTCCAGTCTGGAGCGACAATCTTGTGCTGTGCACGGTGTTGTGCGTAACTTGGTCACCAAGTATGAAGTGGCCACCGTTGATGTTGTCCTCCGCTCATGCTGCGTGACCGCGTGAAAATATTAATCGCATCACCGTCCGACGTTGGAAGGTTCAGAAACGCGGCAATGGAGGTAATCGAAGTACTGAATTGGGATCTTTTCCGGGATAAAGCGATCTCGGTGGAAGGAGTCCGTTATGAGCGCGCTGCCACTTACTCCCTCGGGGAGGCGCCCCAACGACAGATCGATCAGCAACTCTTACCCGTTTGCGATCTCGGTGTCGGTATTTTTTGGTGGCGGGCGGGCACACCCGTTGAGGATGCCCCTGGCGGAGCTATTCACGAGCTATACGAGCTGGTAGGCGCGGGAAAACCGGTCGTCGTTGGTTTTCGATCGGTTCGCCCGCCCAAGCGAGCCGATCCCGAGCAAGCGCAAGCACTACAGGATTTCCGAAAATGGTGCGATACCAATGGGCTATACTTCCAATTTACGTCGATTGATAGCTTCAAATTTGAACTTAGCATTCAGCTTCGAAGAGCGATCAATAAAATCTTGCATTCTCCCAAAGAGGAGCATGCACCTCGATCCCTAACGGACTTCGACCTGAACCCAGGCTTGGTAAGCAACTATGAGCGCTTTTTACCTCGACATTATGTTAGTCGACCAAAATTCATAGAATCGGTGTCGTCGTCCCTGCAACCGGGAAAGCCCGTATTGTGCTCCGTGTTCGGCGCAAGGGGAAGCGGCAAGACCACAGCTATTGCAGCAACGCTTGACGTACTCACCCGTCGGGAGGGCTTCCGTGTAGCGGCGTGGGTGGATTTCGCGAACCGCCCGTCGCTAGATCGAGTGGCTACGGCCATCACCGCAGCATTAGACGCCCCATGTCGAGTTGAGACAGAGGTTGCGGGACAAGAGCCACGTAAAAGCCACCCATTGTCCATCGTGGTGTTCGATAACTTCGAAGCCACGCTCGACCAGCGGTCGGGGACTCTAGCGCGAGAGTATGCTCAATTGCCCGGCCGCGTTCGGGACATCCTCAGGGATCGGAAGCTACCCGTAGCCATAATTTTGGCCGCCAGAGAACACACGGACTTTTTTTCCGAAGTCGATTCTGAATATCGTTCGGCAACTGTGAGGGTACCGCCTTTCAATGGTGAAGAGGCCGCAAGTCTCCTCAGCGAGTTTGACATTGTGGGTACGGCTAATGAATGGGAGATGTTCGCGGTCAGATCAAGCGGAAACCCATTATTATTACGATTGTGGGCCGCACAAATCAAAGACGTATTTGGGGGCGTATTGCAGATTTTTTTGGAACGGCCGTCAATAGAATTCTCGGCGGTTCATTCGATATTCGAGTGGCATTTTTCGCGACTTTCGGATTCGGAAACGCACATTCTAGAATTACTTTCGGTCGCAAGGGTACAATTAGAGTTGCAAGACGTGTCTCATTTAACTGATGGTGCTATGACGGAGAGGGTGACGTTATTTAATCTTCTACGGTTACATCGACGGTCTCTCGTTGAAGTGCACGGTTCAAAGTTTTTTCTTCTATCGGCCGTGGCTGAGGTTTTATCGCAGCGGATAGTTAATCAAGCACGATCAGAATTGAAGAGTCGTAAATTTAACCTCCTTCGTCGATTGCCTCTACTACTACCACATATTCGAGAGGACGTAGCTGAAGCGGGCAGGGAAGTGTTTATCCGGCCGATCCAAAATCTCTTTTCGCAAAATGAATGGCCGATTCAATTCAAATCTATAATTCAATCTATCCGAGAGTCGCATCTCGAATACGCAGGAGGTTTTCTCGTAGGAAATGTCCTGAATGTTGGCCTCTCAGTAGGGCTCGATGTTGCTGGCGTGGACTTAACAGGCGCAAGTATACGATGCGTTGATTTTCGCTATACCACTTTAATGGGCGTCTCGATGCGCGGGGCTACTGTAAAAGATTGCCTGTTCGATGACTGGCTTGCTGCGGTCCTCTGCGTTACCTTCGACCCCCATGGCCGATGGATCGCAGCGGGATGTAATGATGGTATTGTCAAGATTTGGGACGCAACAACTCTGCTGCCGCTCGTAACCTATGAGACGCAGCTCGACCGGGTATGGAGTGTAGCATTTTCGCCGGGTCAAGACACGCTGGCCATCGGGGGGGATGGAAAGTATATAGAATTGATCGTTGCCACCACCTCACGCGTGGTGACGCGGATAAATGTCCCTACCGGCCGGTTGACATCCTTGGGGTTCACTGCCGACGGCAGCCTGCTCTTTTCGGCACATGCAGATGGGTCCATCCGTTGCTGGGCAGTGCCGAGTGGATCCTTAATGGGGCAATTTCCAGCGCATCAAGGCGGGGTATGGTGCATTGACGTTGCCAAAGGGTTTCGCGGTCTTGTTTCTGGAGGCGCCGACGGCAACGTGGTCCTATGGACCCCTAGACGCGGTAAGAATGATGTCTGGCTACAAAAGGCTGTTATTGGCCAACACCAAGGTGCCGTTCGGGCCGTGCGGTTTCTTGCCTCGCTGAATAGGAAGAAGCTAGCCGTCGTAAGCGGTGGCGCTGACCAGAAGATAGCGCTCTGGAAGGCGGGTACCCAGCGGCGAGCCCCCCAAAGCGTCGCAACCCACGATGGCTGTGTTCGCGCAATTGTCGCGGATGCGACATTGGGCGCCGTTTTCAGTGGAGGCGACGATTGGACAATTCGCAAATGGTCCGTGGGTACCCTAGAACAAGAATTAGTTACACGCCGTCATACCAATCAGGTAACAGGATTGGCCTTGGACCCGGATAACGGCCTTATCGCCAGTTCCGGGGATGACCACGCTGTCCGCATTTGGCGTACGGAAGGCCTTGTCCCGCAGCGATCGATTACCGGGCGCACGAACAGTATCAGGTTTGTAACATTTATGGGCAGTGATAATTCTATTATGGCATGCTCGCCGGAGGGAAACTGGTACGAATGGTCGATTACCGATGGCAGCTTGATTAGGATTTTGCGACCATCCTACTTAATGCCGCGTATCCTTGACATACGTGCAGCCGCTGTGTGTAAGCGAACCGATTGGTTTGCATCGGCCGGGAGTCTGGGCACCATAAATTTATTTGCGGCGGGAGACGAGCAACATGAGATTAACGCCCATATCGGTTGGGTTCGCGCGCTTCAATTTTCGCCCAACGGAATATATTTAGCTTCCTCAGGCGACGACGGCCGAGTGAATCTCTACCGGTTGCATAATCGACGTGAGGTGCTTTCCCTTCATCCCCATCAGGGTTGGATTCGAACTATAGCGTTCAACCCAGCGGGCACCCTTCTGGCGAGTGGAGGAGAAGACGGGATTGTGCGGATTCATCCATTAACGACAGAGGATAAGCCCTCCGTAAGGACGCTATCGGGCGCAGAGACCCCGATCCGCTCTCTTCTATTTTTTGACGATACTTTGATCTGTGCCGGGACAGATCGCTACGAGATAATACTATGGGATACCACATCGGGATCTGTAATTGAACGGATCTCGTGTCCTGGACCAGTTCTTACCTTAACTGCCAATGCGAGTGCACACCTCCTCGCGGCCGGAACACAAGACGGATCGGTGCTCTGCCTTTCCATGCAAAAATCCGCGAAGACAACTTATTCTTCTCAAGCCCATGGCAGCGCGGTCAGATCCGTAGCGCTTTCCGAGTCAACTAAGCTACTTTGCAGCAGCGATGATTCGGGAAACATTTACGTACATGATTTGCTTACAAGGTCGATTTGCCAAAGGTTCCGTGTGCCTCGGCCGTACGAAGGACTTGACGTGCAGGGTTCAACTGGCCTTACTGAAAGTTGTCGCCTGGCCTTGCTCCGCCTCGGTGCACTTGATTATTGAAAATAAGACATGTCGCAAAACAAATATTGTGCGCGCGCCGGATTACGGCTCAATAGAGCCAAGAAAATCTCGATTGACTTTTTTCAATGGCGTGGTCTTTTCTCTTTCCCTCCCTCCCGCGATAGTAGATCGATGATATAATTTGGTCTATGCAATCAAAACTGCCTGAGATCTTCCGACCACTTTTGTGGTCATACGACTTCGACCGCATCGATCCCTCGGCACAGCAAAAGGTCGTCATCGTGCAGGCCATCAACTACGGCAATCTGTGGCACTGGCGCTGGATCGCGCAACATTACGGCTTCACAGCGGTGCGCGATACGCTGTCCGCCATCCCGGCCACCGAGCTGCGCCCGCGCGTGCGCCGCCTTGCGGCGCTGCTCTTCGGCATCGAACGCTTCAACTATGCACCCCGAGGTACTCACTGAATCCGCCGCAGCGCTGTTTCCCTCTCTCAGCGAGTTCGCCGACTTCTACCTCGCGGGCGGTACCGCCTTGGCCCTGCAAATCGGCCATCGCATCTCAGTCGACTTCGACTTGTTCAGTGATGACGACATCGAACGGACGTTGCTCGGCAAGGTTAGGCGCGTCTTCGCCGCGGCCGACATCGAGCCGCTCGTCAACAACAGCGACGAGCTGACGCTGCTGGTCAACGGCGTCAAGACGACGTTTCTGCGATACCCCTTTCTCCCACGCGACCGGCTCATCGCGTATCAGAAAATGGCGCTTCTCTCGGTTCATGAGATAGCCGCTACCAAAGCATATACGATCGGGCGCCGTGGCTCCTATAAAGATTACGTTGATCTGTATTTCGTCATCAAGGAAGAATATGCGACGCTTGCGGATATCACCGACGGCGCGGAACAAAAATTCGGCGCCGATTTCAACTCGCGCCTATTCCTTGAACAGCTTATCTAGTCGCTTGTGAAGAACGGCTGGGCGTCTGATTTCAGGCGATTTGGCTGGGTGTTGGTGCTGGGAAGAGCGCGTGGAAGAGGGCGCGCAAAAGCCTCCTGAGCCAGCGGAGGAGGAGAGAGAAGTTGT